>Ga0207719_100200_pt1 | contig 46876 bp, 44 predicted proteins | sample A23P1SouthBayCA_2_FD_187279 | JGI IMG/M metagenome (GOLD analysis project Ga0207719, IMG submission 187279) | Aerobic enrichment media microbial communities from Eden Landing Ponds, California, USA - A23 P3 (3) (SPAdes) | ecosystem: Environmental > Aquatic > Marine > Unclassified | place... | reverse complement strand
TTCAGGTCGTTAGTTGTCGCGGCGGACCGCGAGCAGCGCAGCGGCGATGAGCGCCGTCAGCGCGACGACCACACCGAAGCCAGGCGTGCTGGTCGGCGTTTCAGTCGCGGGCTGCTCGGTCGTACCAGGCGCTTCCGTGGTGTCCGGAGCTTCCGTGGTGTCCGGAGCTTCCGTGGTGTCCGGAGCTTCCGTGGTGCCCGGTGCAGTCGTCTGGACCGCTTCGACGACTTCGCCGTCTTCGGTCACGTCGTCGATGAGCGCGTTCTGGACGACAATGTCGTAGGTGTCGCCGACGTTCTGCTCACTGAAGTCGAACGACGCGCTCCAGGTGCCGTCGGGCTGGATGACGGGCGACGCCGTCTTCAGGAAGCTCGGCGTGACGCCATCATCGCTGCGGACGCGGACGTCGATTTCCGTGCCGGGTGCGATGTTGGACGTGCCGCTGACCGTCTGGTCGCTGGCGGCAGCAACGTCGAACGGTTCGTTGACGCTCACGTCCGGCTCAGCGGCCGTGAACGTGGCGAACGTTTCGGAGTTCTCGTCGTCCTCGAACTGATCGTCAGGCGTGAAGTCCCAGTTGGCGTCGTCCTTCACGACGGTGAAGTTAGTTTCGAGTTCCGTATCGTCGTCGGACGGAAGCGGAACGCGATTTCCATTGTCCTCGAAGTCGACGTCACCGGTGTTGACAAGAACGAAGTAGGTGTCGTTCTCGCCGTCAGCAATCACGGTCACGTTCTGATTAGTGAGGTTGAGTGCTCGCGCATCCTGGTTCGCGCCGGGGTCAGCCTCTTCGATCGTCAGACGGATCGGACCGTTCTGAGTGAGGCCGAGGAATGTGTCGGTGACATCCTCGTTCTCGCGTGCGTCGAGCGCACCTTCGAAGCCGGAGGCAACGAGCTGGTGGACCGCCCAGTCACCGACAGCGATTTCGGACGACTGGGTGATCTCGCCGTTGTCGAGGGCTTCGGTGACGTCTTCGAGTTCAGAGGGGTTGCTCAGTTCGCCAGAGCTGCCGGTCCACATCTGAATGGATTCCGTGCTGCGCTCTTCGAGAACGAGCGTTCCGACGCCGTCAGCGCCGCTGGAGGTGGACGCGGCAGGGGTCTGCCCCGCAACGACCTCAAGCTCGTAATCGCCAGCGTCGATCAGATCGTCGACAGTTTCACTGACGTCTTGGTCGGTGACGCTGTCGTCGCTATCACTGTCGACAGCGAACGCTTGGTCATCATTAGCGTCGAGTTCGTACGTGTTCAGGTAGAGCGTGACCTGACCGTCACCGTCTTCGTCTTCGACGGTCGCGTTCGCGACGACGCCTTCGCTACCGTCGACTGCACCGACGGTAACGGTCGCGTAGTCGCTGTCCTGAAGGTCAAGCTGGATCTCGGCGATGTCTCCACGCTGCTCGGAGACCGTGTTGTCGACGAAGTCAGCTTCGTTGTCTGCTTCACTAATCGAGATCGTCGAGGATTCGGTCTCGACGGCCGACGCGTTGTCAGTCACGAGAACGGTGTAGTCGCCCGTCTCGTAATTGTTGGCGTCGAACGTGAAGTCGACTTCACCCTGGCCACCGATGGTGGGGGTGAGCGTCGCGACCGTGTCACCGTCACCGGCGTCGTCGATCAGTTCGATCGTGACGTCGCGACCAGAGTCTTTGGCCGAGACAGTCCCTTCGATGTCGTCGTCCTGCGTGACGTTCAGGTCGTCGATGGTGACACTGAGACCAAGGTCACGAACCGTGAAGTTCGAGAGACCGTTGAAGTCGTACGTGTCGGTTTCGAGGTTGCCCGTGTCGACGTAGAAGACTTCACTGTTGTCACCAGAGGAGTAGCTCTGGAAGAAGTCAGTGTCGTCGCCCTCGATCTCGAATGTCTCCGGGGGCGTCGACGCGTTGTAGATAGCAACCGTCGTGCCTTGGTAGACGTTCCGGTCCCGTGTGAGCTCCGAGGTGTTGTACGATTCGGCCGCGAAAGCGACGGAGATCGTTTCGCCGCCGCTCTGGTCCGAAACGTCACTCGATAGCTCGATCTCGAGGTCGTTGGACTGGATTGCGTTACCTGAGGTGTTCAGGTAGACGGTGTTACCATTACTGCTGACGACGCTCTTCTCGTAGTCAATCTTGGTTGAGACGTTGTCATCATCGTCAAGCAGCGTGAAGTTGTTAGCGGAGAGGTGGTCACTGTTGAGGTTCCCACTTTCGAACGGTACTTCGATCACGTAGTTGGTGTCCGCAGTGCTGTCGTTGTCGTAGTGAACAGCACCACCAGCATAGTCTGCGTTAGCCGCAGCCGCACTCCCCGTGAACGCCACGGTCCCAGCGAAGACGCTGAAGACCATAAGCGCCGCGAGGAACACCGCGCGGGACTTGCTTGTATTTCCTGTCATAGTTTGATTGGACTGCAATCGGCGACAACAGCTTTGCGCGCACCGAGACGCGAGTGCGTGTGTCCGATCGGACGGACGTGGCCCGCAGTACTCGCTGGTGCCACCATTGGTAGGGGTACGAGACAATCAAGTACCAGGTCCGGTAAATACTTTGTGTAGTTGTCTGACGCTGAGCGGGCGCGAGAAGCCTCCTACCGCTGAAATTGTGTGGTAACGACTCACACGACAAATTCGGAGAGGAGACTACGGGACTACCAACGACTTTACCCCACGACGACCAACGCGGAGGTATGGATTCCATCAATCGGATGGCCATCGAACTCGTCGACGAGGCCATCGACTTCGCGGAGGAACTCCGCGTCGTGCCGCACGAATTGGAGTCGGGGGCGACAGTACTGGACTTCGGCGTCGACTCCCAGGCGGGCGTCGAAGCCGGAATGCTGCTCGCGGAGATTCAGACCGCCGGCCTCTCGACCGTCCAGACGCGAATGGACGACGTCGCGGGCGCGACGACGCCGTACGTCGAACTCCAGACCGACCACCCTGCCCTATCGCTGCTCTGCTCGCAGAAAGCCGGCTGGGAACTCACGTTCGACGATCCGCCGTTCGACGGCCTCGGCTCGGGACCGGCCCGGGCGCTCGTCGCCGAGGAAGACGAGTTCCACGCCCTGGACTACTTCGACGAGTTCGATCTGACTGTCCTCTCTGTCGAGAGCATCGACCTCCCGGGCGATCGCATCGCCGAGCACGTCGCCGAGACCGCCGGCGTCGAACCGAGCGGGGTCTTCCTCCCAACCTACGCGACCGGCTCGACCGTCGGAAGCGTCACCGGAGCCGCGCGTGCGGCCGAACTCGCGATCTTCCGTCTCTTCGAACTCGGCTACGATGTCCGCAACGTCCAGTCGGCGTTCGGCTCGGCACCGCTCGCGCCGGTGAGCTACGACGAGAGCGTCGCGATGGCGCGGACGAACGACGCGCTGGCGTACGGCGGCGAGGTCCACCTCACCGTCGCAGAAAACTTCGACGAGTTCGATCGAGTGCCCTCCAGCGCTCGCGAGGAGTACGGCACGCCCTTCGAGGAGATCTTCGCGGCCGCCGACTGGGACTTCTACGACGTTCCAGAGACAGTCTTCGCGCCCGCGAAAGTCACGGTCGACGTCGTCGACGGCCCAACGTACGTTCTCGGCGAAACCGACGAAGAACTGCTCGCGGAGTCGTTCGACTACCGGACGTGATCGCGTAAACCGAGTACGCGTATGAGATTCAAACTCCTGCCGAAACCACCCGAAACGCTCGATCCCGTCGCGGACGCCCAGCGTGCCGTCCCGCTCGTCCCCGGTTCCGAAGACGACTGCTGTGCCCGGCTGATGCGGCGCCTCGACTTCCCAACGCGTGATGTCGCGCGCACGTGGCTCACGTTCCTGCGCGCGCTCGAATTGGCTTCCGAGACCTCCTCTGGGTTCGTCCGAGAGACGACCGAGCCGACGCCCGAGCACCTCAGAACGGCGTTTCGAGACCGCGTGTACGGCGCGCGTGAAGTCCTGGCGTCGCTCGATACCGACGAGCCCCGGTCGATCGAGACGGTCTTCGATGAATTCGAAGAGCGCGTGCCCGTCTGGGAGACCCACCGCGCGGCCGAGGACTGGCGCGACGTCTGGCGCGAGCGCGTCGAACGGATCCTGGGGTGGGCCGTGCTGCTGGGACTGGCTGCCGAACGCGACGGTGGCTACGTGCGCGCGGAAGAACAATAATAGTTCAGAGCGCCAGTAGACGGAACCGTTCGCCGTCTACGTCGCCGACGGCGGCACGCCCGCGTCGGAATCGCCGCCCGCGACGTGGTCTGCGTCCTCGCTCTCTGTCCCGTACCGTTCGCGGAGCCGACGAATGCGCTCGGGAATCGGCGGGTGAGTGAGGTTGAACGCCGCGTAGGCCGGGTGCGGGAAGGGATTACTCAAGTTCTCGCCTGCGAGCGTGCGGAGCGCGCGCGTCATCGCCGCGGCGCCGCCCATCGTCTCCGCGGCGAAGTCGTCGGCCTCGCGCTCGTGTGCCAGTGAGAGCTGATTCGTGAGCGGCGCGGTCAGCGACAGCACGGGGCCGGCGTACAGCAGTCCGATCCCGAGCGCGGCGTAGGTCTCCTGTGGGAGCGCGAACGCGGCGTACACCCACTGGGAGGTCGTCACCCACCAGAGGAACGCGAAGACGACCGCCATCTGCACGGCGGAGGCGGCCAGTTGCTTCCAGATGTGCGCTTTCTTCCAGTGGGCGAGTTCGTGTGCGAGCACCGCCTGGATCGCCTCCCGGTCCATCTGGTCGACGAGCGTGTCGAAGAGGACGACGCGCTTTGCGCGCCCGAACCCGACGAAGTACGCGTTCGAGTGCGACGATCGGCGACTCGCGTCCATCTCGTAGACCTGCTCGCACTCGAAGCCGGCGCGCTCGAAGACGTTCTCGACGGCGTCGCGGAGGGCACCGTCCTCGATCGGCTCGAAGTCGTTGAACAGCGGCGCGATCACGCGCGGGTAGACGATCATAAACAGCAGCGAGAAGCCGACCACCAGCCCCCAGCCGACGACGGGCCACAGGGTCGGAAGGGCGTCGACGGCCAGGAGAATCGCGCCGCCGACGAGGCCCCCGAGGGCGAGCGCGACGACCGTCCCGATGGCTAGGTCGCGAAGCCACAGCGCCGGCGTCTGGTTGTTGAACTCGAAGCGCTCCTCGACGACGAACGTCTCGTAGGCGTCGAACGGCGCGGACAGGAGCCGACCGGCGACGATCGCTCCGGCGAGGAGCAGCACGCCCTGGGCGACGCTCGGGAGGCCGGTTCGACTCAGCGCCGAGGCGATATCGCCGTAGAGCCCGGAGACGACGACAGCGAGCACGACGACGACGCCGATCCACGACTGAATCTGGGCGAGGATCGTCTTCGAGCGCTGGTAGGCCAGCATCTCCTCGGGGTCGTCGACGTCGAGCGCCGAGCGAACCCACTCGACGGCGTCGCGGACGGCCGCCGCGCCGTGACGGAGATTGAGATAGTCGAGGACCGTCTCGAGCACCTGGACGCCGCCGAGCAGAGCGACGAGTGCGAGCGCGGGTATCGAGACCATATGGATCCCTGGGGCGTCGTGGGACTTCAACCTCGCGGGCGGGAGAAAGAGAGAGACTGAGCGCCGGGTGATCAAACGACCGTTCGACCTCACTCACCGACGTCGACGACGGTGCCGACACCCTTCGACTGTCCCTCGCGGAACACGAACCGCTGGCCTTCTTCGACGAGATAGGGACGGAACTTGAACTCGACAGTCGCCGTTCCCGTATCGCCTGGGAGGAGTTGACCGCCCTCGGGGTGGAAGACGACGGCCTCGCTCACCGTCTCTAAGTGGACGACTGGCTCGTAGCCCTCGCGGATGCGGGTGGGATGGTTCAGCACCATCACCTCCGCCTCGAACGATCGGACCGACGGCGGATCGGCGTCGCCCGGGAGCAGCGCCATTCCGCGCTCCATCTCCTCCTCGCGGACGCCTTTGAGCGCGATACCGACGATACGACCCGCCTTCGCTCGGTCGACGCGATGGTGGTGCATCTCGATCGAGCGGACCTCGACCTCGCGGAAGGAGCCGTCGGGCATCGGCCCCAGCAGCAGTTCGTCGCCGACCTCCACACAGCCCGAGTTGACCGTCCCGGAGGCGACCGCGCCGACGCCGGTCACCGAGTAGGTCCGATCGACGTACATCCGGAAGTCCTCGCGGGTGTCGGTCGTCGTCTTCGGGAGGCGCTCGAACATCGCATCGAGGTCTTCGAGGCCGTCCATCGTCACCGCGCTCGTCCGCAGGATCGGGACGACCGAGTCGCTCAGTTCTTCGACGGCGGCTTCGACCCCGTGTCTGTCGACCCGCAGCGGCGTCCGCCCGACGTCGCGGAGCATCCGTTCGACCTCGCGTTCGACCTCCTCGAACCGGTCGTCGGTCACGGCGTCGGCTTTGGTGATCGCGACGACGGTGGGGAGTTCCATCGCGAGCAAGATGCCGAGGTGCTCGCGCGTCGTCTTCGTCGGCCCGTCGTCGGCGGCGACGACGACGAGTCCGTAATCGAGGCGCTGGCCGACGAGCCCGCGGATCGTCGTGCGGAGCCAGGGCTCGTGGCCCACGGTGTCGACGAAGGAGACGAGCCGGTCGGACTCCTCGACCACGCGTGCGCGGTCAGATTTACGATGGGGGTTGTCCATGTGGACGGCCCCGTCGTCGGTGAAGCCGTAGACGGCGTACGAGAGGTCCGCCGAGAGCCCGCGCTCGACTTCGTGCGGTTGGACGTCCAGGAAGCCGCGCGTCTGGCCCTGCCCGTCGTCGGCGGTGCCGGTGACCAACGACCCCACGAGTGTCGACTTCCCGTGGTCGACGTGACCGGCGGTCCCGACGACGATGTGGTCGTCGTCGACGTCGAGCATCGCGCCCTCCTGAACGGTCGCGACGCCGACGAGGCCGCGCTCGCCGTCGTCGCCGACGCCCCACGTCTCGACGTCTTCGATGTGGGCGTCCGCCTCCTCGGCGAGGATCGAGAGAACGTCCATCGATTCGGAGAAGGCTTCGGGCGGAATACCGGCGATACCGCCGTCGTCGGTGACGCCGACGACGTACGTCGCTGTGCCGTCGCCGGAGAGTACCCGGTGGCGCAGTTGTGCCGCGAGGCTCTCCAGTCGGCCGTCGGCGAGATGCAACTCCCGCGAGAGTCGCTCTTTGAACTCGACGCTTCCGCCCTCCTCCTCGCCGCGCTCGAGGGCCGACTCCAGAACGGCCCGATCAGCGCTCATAGCCGCGGATAGGGAACGATCCGCTAAAACCCTTTTCGTGGTGTGTGTTCTCTTGTCACAGTAGCGGTACCGAACGGCGTGTAGCGGTCTGGACGCATTCTGCCTGAGGCGTCGACCCTGGCGGTGGCCGCAGGAGATGCTCCGCTCACTCCGTGAGACGTTCGTACGCGCGGTTTACGCGCTTGAACTTCTCTTCGTCGCCGGAGTCGGTGTCGGGGTGAACCGCTTTCACGCGCTCGCGGTAGGCGGCTCGTACTTCCGCGTCGTCCGCGTCGGGATCGAGACCCAGCGTGCGGTAAGCTTCGGCGAGCGTCGGTTCGTTCGGATCCCGTCGGAGGTCGGCCCGCCCGCGTCCACGGCCGTCCGTCGCGCGCTGGCCACGGGTGCTCGCTCGTCGCCTTCGACCCGCGCGGCGTTCGCTTCCCGGACCCGCCGTGCGCCGGCCCGGGCCGAATCCCTGGAAGTCACGCGGGCCCCTGGACGCCGCGTTCGGCTCTCGGCGGCCGGGACCGCTCTCCACCGTCCGTCGGACCCGGTCGCGGAGGCGGCCGCTCGCGTGATACCACAGGAGGTACGTCGCGATGCCGAACGGGACGGCCAAGAGCAGCAGAAACGGCTGATAGACGAACGCGAGAACGGTCAACAGTACCGTCGTCCCCGCGAACACTGCCGCGATTCCGATGACGAGTCCGTCCCTGTCCACGCGTGAACGCAGGGCTCGGAGAACCGTAAGCGTCCCGGCGTCCCAGCGTCCGGTGACGGCTTCGCCGAGACGACAGATCAATTACGGCTGTCGGGAAACAGCAGATTATGATTTCACTCGAAGAGACCTACATCGAGAACCGCGTGCTCGTCCAGCCGAGCAACACCAACAACCACGAGATCGCGCACGGCGGCAACGTCGTCAAGTGGATGGACGAGGTCGGCGCGATGTCGGCGATGCGGTTCGCCGGGCAGACCTGCGTCACGGCCCATATGGAGAGCGTCGACTTCCACGAGCCGATCCCGCGAGGGAACGCCGCGCTCATCGAGGCGTACGCCTACGAGGCGGGGTCGACGAGCGTGAACATTCACTTACGGGTGTTCAGCGAAGACCCGCTGTCGGGCGAGTGCAAGCTCACGACCGAGTCGCACTTCGTCTACGTCGCGATCGACGAGGACGGCACCCCCGTCTCCGTCCCGGACCTCGAAGTCACCACCGAACGGGGAGAGACGCTCAAAGCCGTCGCGCTCGGCGAGGAGACGCCCCAGCCGATCGAAGAGCAGTGGAGCGATTGACAGCCGGGACCGCTGAGCCGAGAGTGGAAAAGCGCTACCGGGCCAGATAGCCGCCGTCGACGCCGAGCGCCTCGCCGGTGACGAACGACGCCTCGTCCTCGCAGAGCCAGCAGACGGCGTCCGCGACCTCCTGGGGCGTCCCGAGGCGATTCATCGGGTGGAGCTGTTCGATCTTCTCTCGCATATCCGGATCCGAGGTGAGTCCCGCGTCCTCCAAGAGCGGCGTCTCGATGAATCCCGGACAGACCGCGTTGATCCGGACGCCCGTCTCGCCGTTCTCCAGGGCGGCCGTCTTCGTCAGGCCGAGCAGGCCGTGCTTCGCGGCGGCGTAGCCCGAGGAGTTCTTGAACCCGACGTGCCCGAGGATCGAGGCGTTGTTCACGACCACGCCGCCGGACTCCTGGTCTTGCATCTGTGCGATCTCGTATTTCATACAGTTGAACACGCCCACGAGGTTGACGTCGACGACTGCCTGCCACTCCTCGGGGTCGTGGTCGGTGACGGCGGCACTCGGACCGCTGATTCCGGCGTTGTTGAAGGCGTAATCGAGCCGGCCGTAGGTGTCGACCGCGACGTCGACCATTGCCTCGGTCGCGTCCGTGTCCGTGACGTCGGTCTCGACGAAACGCGCCTCGCCGCCGGCGTCTTCGATCTGTGCGACCGTCTCTTCGCCGCCATCGGTGTCGACGTCGGCGACGACGACACTCGCACCGCGGTCGGCGAACTCGACCGCAGTCGTCCGCCCGATTCCCGACCCGCCGCCGGTGACGACCGCAACCGCATCCGTGAACGAACCCATAGCGGACCGTCACGGCAATCGATCAAAAGCGTAGCGGCAGGGCGAGCCATCATACAAAGGTAAAGGGTCTGTGTCGCCGACGTACTGGTATGAGCAATCAGGACGTCGACGACGTGGACAAGGCTATTCTGTACGCGTTGCAGGAAGACGCCCGAAATATGTCGTCCGGCGACATCGCAGAGCGGACCGGCACCTCCGACAGCACCGTCCGAAAGCGCATCCAGCGTCTCGAAACCGACGAGATCGTCAAAGGCTACAGCGCCGAGGTGGACTACCAGCGGTCGGGCTACCCGCTCCGAATGTTGCTGTTCTGTACCGCCTCGATCGCCGAGCGCGGCGAGCTCATCGACGAGATACTGGAGATCGACGGGGTCGTCTCAGTTCAAGAACTGGTCACCGGCGAACAGAACCTCCTCGTGACGGTCGTCGGCGAGTCCGACAGCGACATCACGCCCGTCGCCCAGCAACTGCTCGATATGGGACTGACGGTCGCCGACGAAGTCCTCGTGCGGAGCCACCAGACCACGCCGTTCGGAAAGTTCGACCCCGAGACGCACGCCGAAAACGGTCACTAGCAGCGCATCCGAAAGCCCGAGCAGAAGCGTGCCATTCCGCTCTCCGAGCGACTAGGCTGTCCGCGACGAGGACACTGTTCGGCGTCTCCGATGGTGCAAGGGCCGCTTGCCGGTCTCTCGACGCCCTGGCTTCCGCTCTTTTGATTGGCTACCGATGGGTACTGCGAGCCTCGTAGTAGCTAGCCGACTCTGTGTGCCACACAATACCATCACGTTCTATAATTTTATTTTTCCGAACAGAATGGGAGGATAGATAGATTTAACAACCAATCTGTTCGTACAGTTGGGTAGGACGACCGAATGCTGTGATGGGTGTGCGGGACGCACGTCTTCGTCGCAGTAGTCGGTTACAGACAATCCAAACGATGACCGGACAAGAGCAGCCGACGACCGTGGGACAGCTTTCGACGCCGACGAACGGCGATTCACGCGTGCCGGCGACGCTGACGCGACTCGTGTGGCTCCTGTGGATCGTGAGCCTGGGCGTGCTCGTCGTCCGGTTCCGAGGCGGCGGAAGCTGGGAGATCGCGGGTCTCGTGGCTGTCGACGGCTTGACGGCCGTGATGTGGGCGACCGTGACGTTCTTCAGCGGGATCGTCCACAGCTACTCGCGGCGCTATCTGGCCGGGAGCCGGACGATCGACCGGTTCTTCGGGCGCGTATTCGCCTTCACCCTGGCCGTGATGGTGCTTGTCGCAGCCGACAACCTCGCGCTGTTCGGGCTGGCGTGGCTCGCGATGGGCCTTCTGATGGCCGACCTGATCGGGCACGTCGAGGGCTGGCCCCAAGCCCAGGCCGCAGCCTCACTCGCGCGCCGGTACTTCCTCGCGAGCAGCGTCTTGCTCGCGGTTGCGCTCGCGACGCTGTGGTGGGACACGGGCGCGACGACAGTCTCCGGGGTCGCATCGAGCGTCGTAGGCGCGTCGACGACGGTCGTGCTGTTCGCCGCCGGCGCACTCCTGCTGGCGGCGATGGTCCAGTCCGCGCTCGTCCCGTTTCACACGTGGCTGCTCGCGTCGATGACGGGACCGACGCCCGCCTCGGCGCTGATGCACGCCGGCTTCGTCAACGCCGGCGGCGTGCTACTGGTTCGCTTCGCGCCGGTCGTGACGGCCGACGCGGGCGTGATGCTCGCGATCGTCCTCGTCGGCGCGGCGAGCGCCCTCCTCGGAAAGCTTCTCAGAACGGTGCAGACAGACGTCAAAGGCAAACTCGGCTGCTCGACGGTCGGCCAGATGGGCTTTATGATTATGCAGGCCGGCCTGGGATTCTTCGGGGCCGCCATCACCCATCTCGTCCTCCACGGATTCTACAAGGCGTATCAGTTCCTCTCCTCTGGCGGCGAGGTCGCCCACGAGAGCCCGACGAAGACGAAAACAAAGCAGTCCGGATCAGTGGGTCTCGCCGGCGTCGCCGTGATCGTGCTCACCGCGCTCGCGGCCGGCGGGGTGTTCGCCGGACTCACCGGAAAGGGCACGAAACTGGACAGCGGCGTCCTGCTCGTGGGGCTCGTCGTCCTGACGGTGATGCACGCCACCCGCGATATCGCCACGCAGACCTCGCTTCCGACGCTGGTTCGCTACGGCGCCGTCCCGCTGGTCGCGTTGCCCGCAATCGCCGTCTACGCCACGGTCTACAGCGTTATCGAAGGCTTGCTCTCCGGACTTCCCGCGGTCGGACAGCCGGCGGAGTTGACGGTCGCCTACGGACTCGTCGGCGCCGCGTTCCTCGCCGTCTACCTCGCGATCGAGACCGGCGTCTACCGCCGCAGCCAGCGCCTGTACGTGGCGCTTTTGAACGCGACGCAGCCGCCCACAGACACCCTGTTGACGACAACGGAGGACTACAATGAGTACTGAATCCGCCATCGAAGAGAGCATCGACGCAGCAGCCGAGTCGGTCGGCGCCATCTGGCCGCTCCACTCGTTCGTGACCGCCAACCCGCTCGCCGGGTTCGAGGACCGGCCGTTTCACGAGGCCGTCGCGGACGCCGAGGAACTACTCGGCGGCGACGGGTACCCGAGTCCCGAGACGTTCCGCCGCGCGTGGGAAGGCGGCCAGATCGACTCCGAGATCCTGCGCGACCAACTGAGTGCCAACGGCTACGACGGCGATCCCGAGGCGACGCTCGACCGCAACGAAGCCGGGGACGCGAGCGACTCGACTGCCGCGCAGTCGCCGGCCACAGACCGAGTGGACGCAGTGCTGACGAAGTGGCTGTCCGCGTTCCTCGATCAGGGGCGCGCCGAGTGGTCGATGCCGAACCGCGACCAGGGGTTCTACGACGCGTTCCGGACGGTAGCCCCACACGACGGCGACATCCCCGGAAAGGAGACGATCGCCGCCCTCCCCGAGCAGCCGGTCGACGCGATTCGGACCCAGCTCTCGGAGCATCCCATCGGCGAGTGGCAGGACATCTTCGAGTTCCAACTGACTGCGCTCCCCGGCTGGACGGGATTCATCAAACAGCGCGCGGCCGACAACGACGCCTGGCAGTCGACGTACCCGATCACGCTGTCGGGGTATCTGGCGGTGCGCCTGACGCTCGCAGACCTGTTCGATGCACCGCTCGCCTCCGAGGAAGCCCCGAGCGACGCCGACGGGAGTGCAGAAACAGACGAGGACAGCGTCCCGCTCCCCGAGGTCTGGCTGAGCGCGTGGGAGGCGACCTACCGCGCGGAACTGGTCGACTCGCTCACGGATGCGAGCGCGTCGGTCGCCGAGGACGTGGAGTCGGACCGCCCGGACGCCCAGTTCGTCTTCTGTATCGACACGCGCTCGGAGATCATCCGCCGGCACATCGAGGCGACCGGCGACTACGAGACCCACGGCTACGCCGGTTTCTTCGGGATCCCGATGCAGTACTCGGGGTACGACTCGGACGTGACCGTGGACGCCTGCCCGCCGATCGTCGACGCGGAGCATCACATCGCCGACCGTCCCGCAGCAGGGTGCGGCGAGAGCCATCACCGCACGTACGACCGCTGGAACACCGCGCTCACGACCGCGGAGAAAGCGATGAAGAGCGTGAAATCGAACGCCGCGACGGCGTTCAGTTTCGTCGAGAGCACGGGAGCGGGCTACGGGGTGGCGCTTGCCACCCGGACGCTCCTCCCGGCGCGCGTCTACGACCTCGTCGACGCCACCGACGAGCACCTCCCGGGCGACCACGAGGTCTGTGAGCCGTCTGTGGATCACGATCCGGATGCCGACTACGAACTGCCGCAGGGACTCACCCTCGACGAGAAAGTCGAGTATGCCGCGGCGGCGTTCGAGTTGATGGGCTGGGAGCAGTTCGCCCGCGTCGTCGTCTTCGCAGGTCACGCCAGCCACACGACGAACAATCCGTTCGGTTCGAGTCTCGACTGTGGCGCCTGCGCCGGCAATCCCGGCGGGCCGAACGCGCGCGTCCTCGCGACTATCTGTAACGACGAAGCGGTCAGAGCCGAACTCCGCGAGCGCGGGATCGACGTGCCCGAAGACACCGTCTTCGTCGCGGGCGAGCACAACACGACGACCGACGAGGTGGAACTCTACGCCGGGCACATCCCGGAGACCCACGAAGACGACGTCGAGAAACTCCGTGGTGACCTCTCGACTGCACGCGCTGGTGCGGCGGCCGAACGGGCCAGCGATATGGGCGCCGACGCCGATGCAGGTGTCCGCGAGACCGAGCGCCGCGCGGCCGACTGGGCGGAGACGCGTCCGGAGTGGGGGCTGGCCGGCAACGCGGGATTCGTCATCGGCCCCAGAGAACTCACCGACGAACTCGACTTAAACGGCCGCTCGTTCCTCCACTCCTACGATTGGCGGACCGACGACGGCGGCGACGCCCTCGAAGCCATCCTGACCGGCCCGATGGTCGTCACCCAGTGGATCAACGCGCAGTACTACTTCGCGACGGTCGACAACGCGGTCTACGGCAGTGGCTCGAAGGTGACGCACAACCCCGTCGGAAACATCGGCGTCTATCAGGGCAACGGCGGCGATCTGATGACTGGCCTCCCGCTGCAGTCGCTGACGAGCGCGGACGACGAGCCGTACCACCAGCCCCTCCGTCTCTCGACGGTCATCCACGCGCCCGTCGACCGCGTGACCGACGTCTTAGCCGACCACGAAAACCTGGCCGGCCTGCTGGACAACGACTGGCTCTCGCTGACGGTCGTCGATCCCACGCAGGACCACCGCGCGTTCCACTACACGGGCGATCTCGCCTGGACGCCGCTGACGGAACAGGCCCGGACAGAAGCCCCGAAGCCGGCGGCGACCCCCACAGTCGCCGACGACTGAGCGGCTTCGACGCCAAATCATATCGCATCTACTGGTTTATTCTCCTCGCTAGCATCGACCGAATCAGTATCTTCAACACCGACCACGCCAAAATCGCGGGTATGAGTCTCGAACGCGAGTACGACTGCCCCGAGTGTGGCAACACGGAGTTCTGGAAGACGGCGTCGATGGAACTGCACCTCGGAACCAAGACGAAGTGGCGTTGCAGCGAGTGTGGCTACGGCTTCATCGAGATCAACGGCATCAGTACTGCAAAAGCGAACGTCTAGACCGCGCTCAACTGACCGCGGTTTCTATTCCTCGTCGTCGAGGGCCTGCCAGGAGAGCCGCGGGTTTCGCGCGGCCGCTGCCTGGTCGATCCGCCGCGCCGTCGTTTTCGACGGCGCGCTCTCGACGTCCTCGATAGAATCGGCCATCGCTGCGTTGAACGCGGCCGCGAGGTCGTCGAGCGAGGCGCGACTCTCGGCCTCGGTCGGTTCGGTGAGCATCGCCTCGGGGACGAACTCGGGCCACTTCGTCGTCGGCGGGTGGACGCCGTAATCGAGCATCCGCTTTGCCACGTCAGCCGCGTCTCGATCGCCCGCGGTCGCGGCGAACTCGTGGTGGAACGGCCCGTAGGGGATCTCGTAGTCGAGTTGTTCGGCGAGGTAGTTCGCGTTCAGAACCGCCTTCGCGGAGGCGTCTTCGAGTCCCTCGTCGCCGAGGCGCGCGATGTACGCGTAGGCCTTCACGAGCACGAGCCAGTTGCCCTGATAGCCGTGGACCTTGCCGATGGTCTGTTCGGGCTCACAGAGCTCGTACCCGCCCTCTGTCTCGCAGACCCGCGGGCTCGGGAGGAACTCGACGAGATCGTCGACGACGCCGACCGGACCGGCTCCGGGACCGCCGCCGCCGTGCGGCGTCGCGAACGTCTTGTGCACGTTGTAGTGCATCACGTCGAAGCCCATATCGCCCGGTCGGGCGCGGCCGAGCAGCGCGTTGAGGTTCGCGCCGTCGTAGTAGAGCAGCCCGCCGGCGTCGTGGACGATGTCGGCGATCTCGACGATGTCGCGCTCGAACAGGCCAACTGTGTTGGGGTTCGTGAGCATCAGCGCCGCCGTGTCCTCGGAGACGGCCGCCTCCAGAGCCTCAATGTCGACGCGGCCGTCCTCCCCGGAGGGGAGTTCGACGACGTCGTAGCCCGCCATCGCGGCGCTCGCGAAGTTCGTGCCGTGGGCTGACGCGGGGACGATCACTTCCGAGCGATCGTCGCCGCGGGACTCGTGGTACGCCTTCGCGACGAGGATGCCGGTGAACTCCCCGGCCGCGCCGGCGGGTGGCTGCAGCGTCACCGCGTCCATCCCGCCGATCCGCGCGAGGTAGTCTTGGAGGCCGTGAAGGACTTCGAGCGTCCCCTGGAGGCTCGCTTCCGATCTGTCGGGGTGAACGGCGCCGTTGGGGTCGGCTGCGACGTCTTCGGTGAACGACGGATTGTACTTCATCGTGCACGAACCGAGCGGATACGGCCCGCTCTCGACGCTCCAGTTCATCTGCGAGAGCCGCGTGTAGTGCCGGGCCAGTTCGGGTTCGGAGAGGCCCGGTAGTTCGAGGCTGTCGCGCGTCAGGTCGTCGGGCAGCGGCGACTGCTCTTCGACGTCGACGCTCGTCGTGTCCTTTTCGGAAAGCAGCGGTTCGTACCGTTCATCGTCGCCGTAGCGTGCCTGATCGTGATTCATTATAGCGCCTCCTCGAACGCCGCCACGAGGGCGTCCGTCGCTGCGGCGTTCACGTCCGTGACGCACACCTGCAGTCGGTGGTCGTCGACGACGTGGACCGCAAAGCCGCTCGCTTCGAGGTCGCTCGCGATGGCGGACGCCGGCTGGTCGGTCCGCACGAGGAACTCCCTGAAGTGATGACGGTCGTGGATTGGGGCTTTGACGCCCCGGAGTTCGCTCAGCCGCTCGGCGAGTGACTGCGCCTCGCGGACGCACTGGCTCGCGAGGTCGACGAGTCCGTCGGGACCCAGCCACGCGAGGTGCATCGCCGTCCGCAGCGCCACCCACGCCTGATTGGTACAGATGTTCGAGGTCGCGCGCTCCTTGCGGATGTGCTGTTCGCGCGTCTGCAGCGTCAGCGTGTACGCGCGCTTGCCCGCGGCGTCCTCGCCCGCGCCGACGAGTCGGCCGGGCACCTGCCGGAGGAACGCCTCGCGGGTGGCAAACAGGCCGAGCCCCATCCCGTAGGCCGTCGGCAGCCCCAGCGCGTCGGCCTCGCCGACGACGACGTCGGCGCCGACGCTCGCCGGTTCGGTGAGCAGGCCGAGCGCGACGACGTCCGAGCCGAGACAGAACAGCGCCTCGACGTCGTCAGCGACGTCGCCAACGGCTTCGAGTCGGGATTCGATCGTCCCGTGGACGGTCGGATTCTCCGCGTAGATCATCGCCGTCTCCTCGTCGGCGGCCTCCGCGAGCGCCTCGACGTCGACCGTGCCGTCGGCCATCGGGTACGTGTGGACCGTCAGGTCGGTGCCGTCGACGTAGTTTTCGAGGACGGCGCGCTTGTTCTCGTGGAGGATCTCCGGGACGAGCACGCGCGTCCCCGACGCCTGTCGGACGCGCCCGGCGAGCCGTGCGGCCTCACCGAGCGCCGTCGCGGCGTCGTACATCGAACAGTTCGCGATCGGCAGCCCGGTCAGTTCGACGACGAGCGACTGGTACTCGAAGAGTGCCTGGAGGAAGCCCTGGGTGATCTCGGGCTGATACTGCGTGTACGACGTCAGGAACTCCGAGCGCTCGGAGAGTTCGTCGATCAGCGACGGCACGTAGTGGGTGTGGTGATCGCGGCCGAGGAACTCCGTCAGATCGTCGTTCTTCGCGAGTGTCGATGACAGTTCCGCGCGGAGTTCGCGCTCGCTCCGCGGTTCGATCCCCAGCTCGTCCTCGAAGCGGACCTCCGCCGGAACGTCGAACAACTCGGCCTCGCTTTCGAGGCCGATGGCGTCCAGCATCGCGGCCGTGTCTTCGGGCGTGTGCGGTGCGTAGGGACTTCCCTGGGCGCGTTCGTGTCGGTTGTGATTGCTCATCGGTGTTCTCCGTTGTGGACAGCAACCGCGATCGCAGTCACGTTCACTGTCGCCCTCACTCGGTCTGCTCGCGGTACTCGTCGGCCGAGAGCAACGCGTCGAAGTCCGCGTCGTCCCCGCGGTCGACTTTGAGCATCCAACCCTCACCGTAGGGGTCTTCGTTCACCAGTTCCGGGCGATCGAACAGTTCCTCGTTGACCTCGGTGACGGTGCCCGAAATCGGGGCATAGAGGTCCGAGACGGCTTTGATCGACTCGACGACGCCGAACTCCTCGCCCTGGGAGATATCGTCGCCGACCTCGGGCAGTTCGACGAAGACGACGTCGCCCAGTTCGTCCTGCGCGAAGTCGGTGATGCCGATCGTGACGGTCTCGTCGTCGGTGGTTGCGTACTCGTGCGATTCCTGGTACTTGCGGTCTTCGGGTGTTTCGAACATTAGTTGTCCTCGATGAATGGTGTGGATACGATTTCGGCGCGTTTCTCCTGGTCGCGAACGACGACACTGAGTTCGGTGCCGGGGTCTGCGAGGTCTGTCGGGACGTAGCCCAGCGCGATCGCCTCACCCAGCGTGGGACTCATCGTCCCGCTGGTCACGTGCCCGACGACCTCGCCGTCGGCAACGATCTCGTGGCCGTGCCGAGCGATCCCGCGCTCGCGGAGGATCAGCCCGACGAACGTCTCGGTGACGCCCTCGCGTTCGATCTCGGCGAGCGCGTCGCGGCCGACGAAGTCGGTGTCGAGGTCGACAGTCCAGCCGACGCCGGCCTCGTAGGGGTTGCGTGGCTCCTCGACGGGATCGAAGTCCTGCCCCGAGAGGAGAAAGCCCATCTCGGTACGAAGGGTGTCACGGCAGCCCAGGCCGCAGGGCGTGACGTCGCCTTCGAACGCCGACCAGACGGTCTCGGCGTCGTCACTCGGACACAGGATCTCGAACCCGTCCTCGCCGGTGTAGCCCGTCCGCGACACCCACGAGCGGACGCCGTCGATGTCGGCGTAGGTGGCCTCGCCCCACGAGAGCGGCGTCACGTCGACGTCGGTCGCGGCGTCGACGACGTCCGGAGCGTCGGGTCCCTGGACGGCGAGCATCGCCCACGCGTCGGTCTCGTTGCGGACCTCCGCGTCGAGGTCCCACTCGTCCCGGTGGTCGACCCATCGCCGATACGCCTCCTCGTCGTGGCCCGCGTTCGGGACGAACAGGTAGCGCGTCGTCTCCTCGTCGGGCAACTGGTAGACGATCGTATCGTCGACGATCGTCCCCGATTCGTCGGTGAGCATCGCGTACTGGGAGTCTCCGGGCGCGAGCGCGCTCACGTCGTTGGAGGTGAGCCGTTGCATCAGCGCCGTTGCATCCGAGCCGGTGACGACGATTTCGCCCATATGCGAAACGTCGAAGACCCCGACCGATTCGCGGACGGCGGCGTGTTCCGCCCGAATCGAGTCGAATTCGACCGGCATATCCCATCCGCCGAACTCCGTGAACGTCGCATCTGCGGCGTACACGTCGTACAGCGGTGGCTTCCGATGGGCCATACTGATGGCTTGGTTTGGTACAAGAAATGTTTTGGTATGCTCTGTGGCCGCTAGCAGCGTCATAAATTTCATAGCGCGATATGAAATGTCGAATTCTCCGGCAAGCGCATCACCACGGCTCGCCGAGACGCTGCGACAGGTCGGCAGTGAACGTGGGGGTATGTGTTGCTGGGGGGCTGCGTCGAGACGGATATGGGGAACGTTGCTCGTCACAAACCGACCGAATTCCGCTGCTGGCCGTTATCCGTGAGTTCTCTCACGGTTTCAGAAATCGCGTCGATGCTCTCTCCCTGTTGGTCGACGGCATCCGCGACGTCCTGAATCTTGGTCTCCATACGTTCGGCGCGGTGACTCGCTTCGTCGATCGTCGCCGCGAGTTCCTCGGTGCTCGCTGCCTGATCGTCGGTCGCGTCTGCGACCTCGGAAATACCGCTCGACGTCTCGGAGACCGCCTCGGCGATGTTGTCCAATTTCGCCATCGCGGCGCCGACGCTGTCGACGCCGGTGTCGATCCGGTCGGTCGTCGTATCGAGGCTGGCGACCGTCTCTTGGGTGTCTGCCTGGATCTCGTCGATCATCGTTTCGATCTGACCGGCCTGCGTCTGTGACTCCTCGGCCAGCGATTTCACCTCGTCGGCGACGACCGCGAATCCGTCACCGGCCTCACCCGCCCGCGCTGCCTCGATCGATGCGTTCAGCGCGAGGATGTTCGTCCGGTCGGCGATATCGTTGATCACCTCGACGATCTCGTCTATCTCTTCGACGCGCGCTTTGAGCTGTTCGACGTCGTCGCTGACCTCGTCTGCAGCCTCGCCGACGTCGTCCATCACGTCCATCGCGTCCGCGGCCGACTCGCGACCCTCCGTGGCCAGCGTCTCGGCGCGCTCGCTGGTCGTCGCGACCTGGTTCGCGGTCGACGCCACCTCCTCGATGGTGGCGCTGAGGTTCGAGACTTCACCCGAGACCTCTGTCATACTCTCGGACTGTTCCACGGTGACCTCGCGGATCTCGTGAGCGCACTCGGAGACGTCGTCAGACGCCTCTCGCAGCGCACTGACGGACGCGTCGACGTCACGGGCGACAGACTGCTGCCGGTCGAGTTCCTGCTCGATCCGTTCGGTGTAGGAGTGCAGATACGTGTCCATCGCGACCTGTTGGTCGAGATTGATGAGCTTGAGGACCGAGAGCGTCCGGTCGACGACGGTGTCGACGGCATCTTCGACTGCTTCCTCGACAGCAGACGCCGAGTCGTGCCCGTTCCGTGCAGCAGCCGCGGGCTCGTCGACCGCCGTGCGTACGCTCGATTTCACTTCGTCCGCGATTCCCTGCAGTATCCCCTCGTAGTAGATGGCGTAGGCCCCGAGGTAGATCTTCGGCCCGAGATCGAGCATATCGTGGATCTTCCCGATCCGGGCCCGTCGATCGAAGTACGATTGACCGTACTCGCCCCGACCGAGCCCCTTCAGGTACTCGATCTGACTCTTCTTGAGGGCCTCGACCGACTTTGTGGACGAATTGAGGATCGCGACCGACTCCGAGTACGCTTGGATGTGATCGTAGAAGTCATCGACGAGGTCCTCGGCGATTTTGTCGAGAACAGGTGCAGTCCGTTCGAGGTTCTGGCAGTCAGCCTCGTCGAACTGCGTGAAGTCCTTTCGCCAGTTGATCTCGCCGTCGTCGATGCCGATCTTCTCAGTTAACCGCTGCCCATCCACCTGCCCCCGCTCTTGCTTGGTGATTGTCCCCATATCTCAAGTGACACTACTGAAATATTATAAACTCTGTGTCTTGTTATCAACATTGAATATATTGGGTGTTTAAGTATCAGCGGTCGGATCGTGGAGGGAAAGAACGGGGTACGATTCCGTTCGCGTGAGAGTACCGCGGCCGAAGGAACCGTTGCTTATGCATACGCCTCGAACTCCTCGCCAAAGGCGAGAAAGTAGCCTGTGCCGACGGCGCCGATTGCGGCGGCGATGGTGAACGCGACCTCCGGACTCACGAACTCCCAGAGGTACCCGCCGAGGGCGGCGCTAGGGATGACGATCGTATTCCGGAGCAGGTAGTACGTGCCAGTGACTCGCCCTCCAGCCCCCTGCTGTGCGGGGCCGACGATCAGCGCCTTGTGCGAGGGGAGGCCGGCGAAGCGCAGCCCCGAGAACGCGAAGACGAGGACCATCGCCGTCGCGGTCCCCGGCGCGTTGATGAGCACGACCGGGAACAGCGCGTACACTGCGAATCCGAGCGCGACGACGGGCTTCAGGCCGACGCGCTCGGCGGCCTTCGCTGCGGGTGCCATCACGAGCAACGCGACGAGCATCTCCACGCCGAGTAGGTAGCCGAAGAACGCCTCCGGAGAGAGGTCGATCGCGTACGAGAAGCCGGCGAGTGAGACGGTCGTTGCGACCCCGACCTGGTAGATGCGCGTGATCACCAGCACGAAGAACACGTAGACCATCCCGTTGGCGAACCGGACGAGCGTGTCGCCGACGAGCAGCGGCCGCAGCGTCGTCGGCATCTCGCGGAGGTCGCGGCGGATTCGATCGAGCCCCGCGAAGGAGTCGCCGAGCGTGTCCTCGCTGGCGTCGTAGAGCAGGTGCTGGGCGACTGTCCCGAGGACGCCGAACGCGACGGCGACGCCGAGGACGTACTGAAAACTCACCGTAAACGCCGGATGGAGACCGATGAGGATGGCAGCGAGGACGGGACCGACGAGGAAGGCCGTCCGGCGGAACGTCTCCGTACTGGCGAACCCAGCAGCCAACCGCGAGGGCTCGGTCGCCTGCTTGACGACCGCGAACGTGGCGCCGAGGCCGAACGACTTCCACGCCTGCGCGAGCAGGAGGCCGACGAAGATCCATATCCACGGTTGGATCGTCACGCCCGCGAGCGACACCGGGCCGACGCCGGGCGCGACGACCCAGACGGCGAACCCCAGCGTCGACACCAGGCCGAACACGGTCAGCGCGTAGCGGGAGCCGATCCGATCGGAGATCGCACCGCCCGGGTACGGATAGACGGCCGAGATGACGTTCCCGACCGTCCCGAACAGGCCGACGACGAAGCCGCTGGCTCCGAGCGCGACGAGATACTCCGGGAGGAAGCGGTTCGTCATCTGGAAACCGAGACTGAACGCGAACATCGCGAGCGACAGCACCAGTACGTCGCGTTCGAGCGCAAAAAAGCGCCTGAAGGTGTCCAGTGGGCCTGATTCGTCCCGCTTTCCGCCGAGGCGCTCCCGTGTCATCTGGTGTTTGAGCGCGCGCCCGGCAAGGAGAAATATTCACCTGCTGGCTGTTCGAGATCGTGCTCGACGACACGCCTTTCTGAGTGAGCGGGGGGAGGACGCGACGTCTGCCGCTAGCTCGTTGTGAGTTTCGATTACGTGCCGGCCCGCGAGCCGTTCTTTGCGGCCTCCGAACGAACGTGAGGGGGCGCACCGTCGACGCGCCAGACGTTGCCGCGCCGGCCGACGCGCGAGAGCGACAGCCGCACGGACTCGCCAGTCTGCAGTGACGCGAGCGCATCCCGCGTAGACTCGTCGGTGTACTCGACCAACTGGTAGGTCGCGTGCGTGGTCGTGGATCGGACAGTCAGCGCGTCGTGTGGGTTCATTTCGGACACCACAGTAAACGAATGGGCACTAATCAGCGGTGAACCACTCATTCTGTCCACTACTCATTATTTTCAATTCATAAAGCTACTCTATTAGGTATTCTAGGTGTATATTCTAGGAAAGCGCAGCGGCCAAGCGGTTCGTCCACTGCGCGTTCGGGGACAGCCCGCATCGTCGGCGTTATGTCGGTCCCCGTGAAATCGGTGCTATGGACCTCCTGGGACGCCTGTTCGCCGACGAGGCGGACGAACCGCGGGTCGCGCTCTTCGTCGACGGCCCGAACGTCCTCCGCGACGAGTTCGACGTCGACCTCGACGACGTCCGCGAGGCGGCCGCCGAAGCCGGGCAACTGACGGCGATACGGCTCTATCTAGACGAGCACGCGACGCCGGGGCTCATCCAAGCGGCGGAAGCACGCGGCTTCGAGGTGATCGTCACGAGCGGCGACGTCGACGTCCGACTCGCCGTCGACGTGACCCGCTTTGCCGTCGAAGACCGTGCGGACATCATCGCGATCGCCTCCCGCGACACCGATTTCAAGCCCGCGATCGAGACGGCGAACTCCTACGGCTGTCGGACCTTCGCGATCGCACCCGGCGAGTTCGGCCGCTCGGACGCCCTGCGGAACGCCGCGACAGAGCGCGTCACGCTCGAAGAGGAAGAAGACGACGACGACAGCCCGACCCTCGTCGGCTACGACGCGTAGGCGTCGGAGGCGGTGCCGTTCGCGAGGCGCGCGACGAGCGCGAGGTGTCGCCGCCCTAGCCGCCCATACCGACCTTTCCGCCCAGCGACAAACGGGCGAATTTTTTGAGTGGCGAGCCGAGGGGCGCGTATGGAAGATCTCGGCACGCCGGTGCTCGACAACCACCTACATCTCGACCCGGCGCACGGCCGTGGCCTCGACGCCGTCCGCGATTTCGCGCGGCTCGGCGGGACGCACCTGCTCGTCGTGAACAAACCCTCCTGGCTCCTCGGTGTCGAGCCCGAGACGGGCGAGGATTTCCGCCCGGTCTTCGAGACGACCCTCGACGTGGTCGAAGAGGCGACTGAGCTGTTGCCCGGGCGAGCGTGGCCCGTACTGGGAGTCCATCCGGGTCTGATCTCGAAACTCGTCGACGACCGTGGGTTCTCGCCGGCGGACGCGAGCGCGCTGATGCAGGCGGGACTCGACTGCGCCGCGGAGTACGTCGCCGAGGGCGACGCGCTCGCGCTGAAGTCCGGGCGGCCGCACTACGACGTCTCTGACGCGGTGTGGGAGGCCTCGAACGACGTGATGCGCCACGCGTTTTCGCTGGGCGCAGACCACGACTGCGCCGTCCAGTTGCACACGGAGGCGACAGACGACCTGACCGAAGTGGCCGAGTGGGCCGAAGCGCGCGGGCTCTCGGCCCACAAGGTGGTGAAACACTACGCTGGTGGGACGCTCGCGGGCCCGACGCCAAGTGTGATGAGCAAGAAAGACCGCCTGGAGGTCGCGGCTGAATCAGGCGAGCCGTTCCTGATGGAGACGGATTTCGTCGACGACCCCGACCGTCCAGGGATGGTGCTCGGTCCGAAGACCGTGCCGCGTCGCGTGCGATGGCTCCTCGAATCGGGGTACGACGCGGCCGTCGAGCGCGCTCACGTCGAGACTCCCGCGGACGTCTACGGCGTCGATACGCGTGCGACGCTGTCACGCTAGTCGAGCGCTCGTCGGGACCCTCGACAAGAAAGGCATTTGAATCCCGGCGGAAATGGTGGAATATGACCGAGGCCGAGGAGACTTACTACACCGAAGAACGCTGGCAAAACTGGCTCTCGCGCGTCGAGGAGGAAGAGCTCGATCCCGAAAACGAGGACTCCGCGCGATTGCTCTTGAATCTGCAGGACGACGCGGCCATCGCGGTCGCGAAGATCGTCTCTGCGTACGAGGACGGACGGCTCGAAGACGAGGAAGCGATCGAGGAACTCGAACGCGTCCGCACGATCGTTCTCTCTGAGCCCGAACTGGACATCGAAGACGAGGCCGCGCGCGAGGACAAGGTGATGCTCATCGACGGCGTGCAGACCAGTCTCGTCTGCGTCTTCTACGCTGCGGAGGAGTACATCGTCGCCGGTGCGGCCGAAGAAGCGCCGCTGACAGAGTACGTCGAAGCCGCCGCCGCCGCAGAGCAGGATGACGATATGGACGCGGCGCTCGGCTACCTCGTGCAGGCCGGCACGCGCATCATCGAGGGCGACGAACTCGATATGGCCGTCGTCGAAGAGCTCGAATACGGGCTCGTCTCCGAGTGGGTCAACGGACTGGACAGTCTCCAGAGCGCGATGAGCGACCCCGAAGTCGTCGAAGAAGAAGACGAGGACTGAGCGGTACGCGTCGTCGCGACGACGCTCGCAATAGCCGGGAGTGACAATCAGTCGATCATTCCGGTGACGGGGACGCGAGCGTTCGTCGCCGACACGATCTCGGCCTCGATTCGTGCCGCTTTGCCGGCATATTTTTATCCGCCAGTCGCTGATTCCGGGGTATGTCTCTCGGGGGCGACGACAGGGCCGTGACGGTACAGATCGGAGCGGTCCTGCTCCTCGGGTTTCTCGTTATCTCGCTCTCGTTGTATCAGGCGACTGTCGTTCCGCAGGAGAATCGACAGATAGAGTTCCAGCACAACCAGCGCGTCCAGTCGGATATGCAGGAACTCAGGAACACGATCCTCGGTACGGCCGCAACGGGGTCGTCCGCGCCGGTCAGCGTCGAACTCGGGACGCGGTATCCGACGCGCGTCGTCGCCGTGAACCCCGCGCCGCCGAGCGGGACGCTCTCAACGTCGTCGCTCGGCAATATTACGATCGAGAACGCGACGGCCGACGATCTGACCACCGACCGCACCGACAATCCCGAGACGGCGGACTTCTGGAACGGCACGACACACAACTACACGACTACATCGCTGGTCTACCAACCGAGCTACGCGAACTACGACGGTGCACCGACGACGGTGTACGAGAACGGCCTCGTCTACAATCGCTTCGATGCGGGAGGCACGACGCGCCTCACCGATCAGTCGATCGTCTCCGGAAGGCGGATCTCACTCGTCGCGCTCGACGGGAGCCTCTCCCGCGGTGGGGCCAGCACGCTCACCGTCGACCCTCGCGCGGTGAGCGTCTCGACGCGCACGATCAGTATCTCGAACGAGACAACCGACATTTCGATCGTCGTGCCGACCGAACTGGGTGTCGGCGAGTGGGAGGACGCAGTCGCACAGAGCAGCGAGTACGTCGAGATCGAGGACCACTCGCGAGGTGTCGAGCTGGTCTTCGACCAAGGCGTCACCTACCAGCTCAAACTCTCGAAGGTCGGCGTCGGGACGGGGGTCGAGGAGACCGACACCGCGTATCTGACGAGCGTCGAAGACCTCCCGGAGAATCCGTTCGCCGGACAGACGTATCCGTTCGAGGTCGAATCGCGGGACAAGTACAACAATCCGAAGGTAGCGAACATCAACGCCAGTGGGCCGCCGGGAGTCGTCGTCGAACCCGGACGCTATCGGTATCAGTACACTGCGGGAACGACGGGTCCGGATTGGGTGAACGTGACGTCGCGATTTGCGGCGAATACCGTGTACGACGTGGACGATAGTCAGTTCGAGGCGCGACGAAACGAGAACGTGCAGTACGATGTGGAGGTGCAGACGGGGGAAGGTAATGGCCCTGGTGTTGGTACTGATGGACCCCTTGCGCTCCGCGCCGGGAGTGGAGATGTATATGAACAGACGGGGATACAGTTCGTCCTCGACAATGACCGATCGCAAGAGGCCGTTATTACGAAAATAGAGTTGTCGACAGACAGTGCAGCCAAGGTTTACGAAGGATCCAACTCTCAGAACGGTGCTCAAGACCGAGAGGCGTTCATTGACGTAGGCGACGACGGAGCTAATACTGAGAACCCGGAAGACGGCTACTACGAATCCGGTGATCAGAACGAAAATAAGGATAGTTGGGAAGTTGGAACCCCCGGAACCCTGTCTGAAACGGCACGCATTGCGGGAGATGGTGTTGCTCGGTTCTATATCTACGAATTCATTAGTGCAGGTTCAGGAGGGAGTGGCGGTACCGTTGATATGGCAGGGAGCACAGTAACTGTGGCTGTCACGTACACTGTTAGCGGAACCGAATACACCGAGTCGTTTGACGTGACGACGTAGGGGATACGTAATCATATGCACGAGAACAAACCCAACCGCGCCCAAGCCGAGTCAATCGGGACGGTTCTCTTAGTCGCCATCGTCGTCGTCAGCGCGACGACGTTCGGCGCGTACTACGTCTCCTCACAAACCGGCGGCTCGGCAGGTGGCGCAGCGGGGTCTGCAGGCGGCGCAGGCGGGACGCCGGTAGACATCGTGATGACGGCGAGCAACGACTCACTCACGCTCTCACACAACGGGGGGAGGTCGCTCTCCACGGAGTCACTCCGCGTCAGCGTTGCCAACGCTTCCGGGGACTTCTCGTACACATTTTCCGATGGAGAGATTCGCGGCGGCGGTGGCGCGAACGAGCAGTTCGACCCTGGGGAGACGTGGGAGATAAACTGGACACAGTCCGCGGGATCTGAAGTCACGGTTTCGGTGATTGACGACGCGACGGACACGTTACTCCTCCAAGAGACGACGACGATCGGATCGGCCACAGAGTCGGACACCGGAGGGAGCGCGGGCGGGACCGAACCGGCAGAACCCACTTTCAGCGTTGACGCCGGGCCAGATCGGACCGTCTCCGGGGAAGCGGACTCTACGGTAGGGCTCGATGGAAGTGCGACTGCCGAGGATCTCACCTATCAGTGGGAGATTGTTGAGGACGACGGCCTCTCGTCGGACGCCATTTCAATCGCCGATGATCAGTCGCCCGATGCGACATTCGAGGTTCGTAAGAACATAACCGACCGAGATCATACGGTCGTGGTGGAGCTAACAGCCGAGAACGGGACGGTCTCTGCATCCGATCAAACAACCGTGCGTATCGAGAAGTTCAATCGACCGCCAGTCGCGGACGCAGGGAAAGATCAAACAGTCGGCGAGGAAGACAGTGACGAGGGTGGTCGAGGACCCCCAGACGACGCTGGCCCACCGGAAAATGACGAGAAAGGGCCTGGATCACTTATTGCGCACCAAGTGCCCCACGTAGCAGTCGTGTACCCGGTGTCTATCGAGAGCGTCCCAGTTTCGGCAGATATGGATGACGACGGCGTTACGACTGTGGAACTGAACGGCAGCGGTAGCTATGACCCCGACCCCGGTGACGAACTGACGTACGAGTGGCAGGTCACAGACTACGGCGGCATCTCGGATCGTGCTGTAAACCTCACCCGCTCGGAGAGCGTGAAGCCCGTAGTCATATTCTCGTCATTACCAGATGACGAGCAGCGGACCATCACAGTTGAACTCACCGTGACCGACCCTTCGGGCGAGCGTGACACCGATCAGGTGAATGTGACCGTCTCTTCTGAAGTTGAAGAGGACAGAACAGAAAACGATGAAGACCTTGTCGACTGGATTTTCGAGTGGATCTTTGGTGATCGTGACAGCCGTAGGGACGGTGAGGGTGACGACGGAGAGGACAGGGGACTCCTTGGCGGGCTGTTCGAACTGCTTGGGCGGGACTAACCCCGAATCACCATCGCGTCTGTGGTCACTAAGTGCTATAGACAATCGTCGACACCGCTATCGACAAAACAATAAGCGAACCACGAGATGGGAGAGGTATGACTGCCGTCGGCATCGACGCCATCGAACTCTGGTCTGGGAAACTGCGACTCGACCTCGCCGAAACGTTCGCACCGGCCAAGGGCGAAGACCCCGGAAAGTACACGAAAGGCATCGGCATCGAGTACTCGTCGCTGCCCGACGTCTACGAGGACATCGTCACGATGGGCGCGAACGCGGCCAAGCAACTGATGGACCGCAAGGGGCTCACGCCCGACGACATCGGTCGCATCGACGTCGCGACCGAGTCCGCCTTCGACAACTCAAAGCCCGTCTCGACGTACATCGCGGGCTGTCTCGAACAGGTGTACGACGGCGACTTCCACCACGCGAACAAAGGCGAGCGGAAGTTCGCCTGCCTGTCGGGCACGCAGTGTCTCGACGACGCGTACAACTGGATCCGCGCGGGGCGGAACCGCGGGCGCGCGGCGCTCGTGATCGCGACCGACACGGCGCTCTACGAGCGCGGCGACCCCGGCGAGGCAACGCAGGGCGCGGGCGCGGTCGCGATGCTCATCGACGAAGAGCCAGACATCGTCGCGCTCTCGACCGAGCAGGGCTACGGCAGCGCCGACGAGACGGACTTCCTGAAGCCGAATCAGCAGTTCCCGAGCGTCGACGGCAAGCGCTCGATCCAGGTGTATCTCGCGCGGATGCGCGAGGCCCTCGAAGATTACGAGTCCGTCGCCGGCGACACTCACCCCGAAGACTTCGTCTACTTCCCGTTCCACACGCCGTATCCGGGGATGGTCCGAAAGGCCGCGCTGCTCGGCTACCGGCACATCACGCGCGACACCGAGATCGAGGACGCCCTCGCCGACGACATCGGGATGCAGCCGCGGGAGGAGAACTACGAGACGCGCGAGGACTACGAGGAGGCGATCCGCGCGTATATGGACGAACTGAAAGGGACGCGTCAGTACCAAGAGTGGTACGAGCAGGCGATCGAGCCGACGATCCAGGTCTCCGGGCAGGTCGGCAACTGGTACACCGCCTCGGTGCATCTCGCTCGGCTCTCGGCCCTTCGCGCGGCCGCGTCCGAGGACGTCGACCTCGCGGGCGAGAAGATGCTCGTCGGCTCCTACGGCTCGGGCGCACAGGCGGAGATCCACGCCGAGACCGTCCGCAACGGCTGGCGCGAGGGCGTCGATGGCCTCGACGTCGACGCGCAGTTAGAGGGCCGCTACGACCTCTCCTTCGAGGAGTACGAACTCGTCCACGACGTCCACAACCACGAGAAAGAGGTCGAAGTCGAGGAGTTCACCCAGCCAGCGGGTGAGTTCGTCTTCACCGGCTGGGGCCGGATGAACGAGCGGCGCTACGACTACGTCGAATAGGGCGCAACGAGGAGAGCAGATCGGCGGCAGCGACTGTTCTTTCTCTCGCGGTGACCGCAGTCGAGTTCTTACGGGAGTCGTCGCAGATCGTCGAGCATCTCGTCTAGGTCACGGTTCGAGATCGCGAGCGAGAAGCCGTCGATCGTGGCGAGCGCGGGCGCGTGCTCCCAGAGATCGTCCTCGGTGAGCCCGTGGAGGATGACGGCGTTCGGCGTCGGATTGACGACGCGCATCGCGACCAGCGGCGACTCCCCGCGGGTGACACCCGTGAACACTAGCGCGCGCGAGGTCGACTGGCCGTAGAGGCGGTAGAACTCCTCCGAGGAGAGGCGCGTGATCGCTTCGATGCTGTTGATGACGGTGTGGCCGCTGATCCGGTCCTGATCTCCGCGGACGAGTTCGGTCGCGTCCATCGCGTCGTACAGCGTCTCCAGCGGGACGGACGTCGGATACTCCCGGAGGTCCTGGACGATGTCGCTCTCGAATCCCGCAGAGATGACGCGAGCGTACTGGCGGATGCGACCCCCGCCCCGAGATTCGTCGATATCGAGGAGCGCCTCGACCATCCGTCGGACGACGCCGATGCCGGGGCTCTCGCGGCGGCCGCTCTCGTAGTCGGAGATGACCGACGAGGAGACGTCCAACTGTTCGGCGAGCGCCGTCTGCGAGACGTCGAAGTCCGTGCGCCACTTGCGAAGCGTCGCGCCGGGATCGTCACTCAACGTAATTTCGCCCGCGATTCGCCGTGCGAGATCCTCTCGAGGGACCGTCGTCACGGCTTCCAGCCCTCCGCGATCGACCGCTCACGATACATACTGCTGTGAACTGGGGGAGGCGGCCGCAAAAGCGTATCGAACGGGGGGTTCGACGAACGCCGAGAGTATAACCACTCGGCGGGGCCGACAGGATCGCTGTCGCAGGGCGAGCAGCGGTGTAGCAACGCACGAACGTTCAAGTCTGGTCGGGCGTAGAGTACCGTCGTGCCATCGACGCTCGTCCACGTCGCGCTCGCACTCCTCATCGCCGCCGCGCTCCTCGGCGAGGAGTTCGACGGTCGAAGCGCACTCGTCGTCACCGCGGCGACCGTGCTCCCCGACCTCGACGTGGCGCTCGAACCGATCCTCTCGGGCGCACACCGCTCTGTCGGCCACACGCTGCTCTTCCCTGCGGCCCTGTTCGCTCTGCTGTGGTGGGACGCCCGACGCGGCGCCGACTCGATCGTCCGCCGGCGGTACGGCAACCGCGGGCTCCGAGTCGCGTTCGTGGCGGTCGGCTGCCTCTTCGGAGCCGCGATCGTCCCCGATCTCGTCGTCGGCGGGGTGAACGCGTTCTACCCGCTGTACGATACCTTCTACACGGTCGACGGACGGCTGTTCTACTCGACGGACCGCGGATGGGTCCAGACGTTCGTCGATCTCTCACCGTCGGATCCGGAATCGCGGCGCACGACCGAGAACTTCGCGTTCCGGACGGTGTTGGACGCCGAACCGACCCTCGGCGTCGAGACCGCGAGTGGCGACGGGAGCAGCGGTTTGGGACAGCCACAGCGCGTCGAGCGCATCTTCCCGGTGGCGATGACGGGCTTTCGCGCGTGGTTGCTCCCGCTCTCGGCATTTGTGACCGCCGTCCGGCTGTGGCAGGCGCGGCGCGCTACCGGAGCGGGCGCGGGCGTCGAGGAGTGATCGGATGTCGAGCGTTCACCACCGGTTCGGCGGAGATGGCAGCGTTCTTGCTCTCCGGACGTCGAGTGAGACTGATGACCGAGCAGGCAATGTCGACCGACGCCACGATCAGATCGTACGACACTGATACCGACCGCGACGCGCTCTGGGATCTGAAGCGCGGGTTCGAGCTCGGAATCGGCGCGGACACCGGTGGTGAGGAGAAGGGCGCGGTCTACGAGGAGAAACTGACGACGGAGTACCGCGAGCGCTGGCTCGCGTGGGTCGACCGCTGCGTCGACGAGGATCCAGACAGCGTCCTCGTCGCCGTCGCTGACGGAGATTCAGCGAGTGCCGACGAGCAGGCAGGCGACGTCGTCGGCTACGCGTTCGTCCTCCCGGAGTCGCTGGCGTTCGTCTGGGACGCCGCGATCCTCAACGAGATCTTCGTCGCCCCCGACTACCGCGGAACGGGCGTCGCCGACGCGCTGATGAACGCCGCCGTCGAGAGCGCGCGTGCCCAGGACCTCCCGCTCGATCGGATGGTTCTCGACGTGGACCGCGAGAACGACAGAGCACAGGCGTTCTACGAGCGATACGGCTTCGAGCACTGGGGCGAGATGGTCGCCCGCGATCTGTGACGCAGAGCGACCTATAACTTAGACTCGGTGCCTCACGCGCGCCCGGGCGTGGCGAGGGCGCCCAGCGCCCCCCCGAACGCGCCGAAGACGAGCGGGTAGACGAGCCCTGCGAGCAGAACAGCCGTGACGAGCGTCGGTCCGGCCGTGGCGTCGCCGACGTCAACGGTGAAGACGAACGCGCCGACGACCGCGAGCGGGAGGTAGCCGAGAATGACCGATGCGCCGCCGACCGCGCCGGCCATCGGGGTCTCGGACCGGCCCAGGGCCGCCACGAGCGCCCCCGCGAGTGCCAGCGCGACCGGCGGGAGGGCGAAGAGCGCCGCGGAGAACGTGTCGCCGCGTCCGACGAGGTTCACGGCCGTCGAGCCGAACAGCCCGGGGATCTCGCTGGTGACGAAGTGTGCGTTATAGAACACCCAGCCGACCAGTTTCCACGTTCCGGGGTCGCCCGTGGCGATCTCCAGGACGCGGGCCGCAAGCGAGTTCGCGATCTGCTGGCCGGTCACTGCGTACGTGAGCGCGTACGAGACGAGATACGCGAGGACGCCGCCCAACGCGGCGATACCGAGCGTTCGACCGTCCGGGGCGTAGCCTCGCCGCGACGTCGGTGTCGACTCGGATCGTGCCATCGGTCCCACGTGAGAGTACTCCTATAGGTGTCTTGTGGTCGAGTGATACGCGGACGGAGTTGCCGCCGGCAAGCACCCAGTTACTCGATTCCGGTCGCCGGCTTCTCGCGGCGGCCGGTGATCTCTTCGGGGCGCAACCGGTAGAGCGTGTACTCCAGTTCTCGGGGAGGCTCCTCGTAGATGGTGAAGAACGGGATGTCGATCGAGCGGATCGCCTCGACGACCGTCCCGTCGATACTGGCTTCGGGTATCTCCGCGAGCGGCCCGCGGACGACGACGGACTCCCAGCCGCTACTGCCCTCGGCTGTGACGACGAGCGCGGCTCGATCGGAGCTGGCGAGGTACTCGCGTTTCTCGGAGTCGGTTCCGAACCCGAGGCGGAGATACACCTCGCCGGCGTTGGCGTCGTACCCGTAGGAGACAGGAATCGCGTATGGGTCGTCGTCGCTGGCGAGCGCGAGCACGCCGACGCCGCCCGTCCCGAGCAGTTCGTCGATCGCTTCGCGGTCAAGCACGACAGCGCTCTCGTCTGCGGACATACGTGACAGTAGGTGCCACGGAACCATAAACTGTCGCTCGGATATAATAAAAGGGAGCCGTTCGAGGGTCAGCTTCGACGGCGCTCGATCCGCGCGGTGCCACCCCGCAACCACTAAACGGGCCTCGCTCCTTCCACCGGTAATGACGGATTGGACCGAACGGTACCGCCCGACGACGCTGTCGGAGGTCCGCGGCAACAACAAGGCCCGCGACGCCCTGAAAGAGTGGGCCGACACGTGGGACGACCACCGCGAGCCAGTCGTCCTCCACGGCGCACCCGGCGTCGGGAAGACCTCCGCCGCCCACGCCCTCGCGAACGATATGGGCTGGGAGGTCGTCGAACTCAACGCCTCCGACGAGCGGACCGCCGACGCCATCGAGCGGTTCGCCGGGCGGGCCTCGCGGAACGCCACGCTCGCCGGGTCGGTCGGCGGCGACAGCGGCGGTCGGCAACTGGTGATAATGGACGAGGCCGACAACATCCACTACCAGTACGACCGCGGCGGCAAGCAGGCCGTCACGCGCCTGCTCAAGGAGGCCAACCAGCCGATCGTCCTCATCGCCAACGAGTACTACGATATGTCGAACGGGCTTCGGAACGCGGCCCAGGAGATCGAGTTCCGCGACGTCTCGGCGCGCTCGATCGTCCCCGTGCTCCGAGACACCCTGCGGAAGGAAGACATCGAGTTCGAGGAGGAGGCGCTCGAACGGATCGCCGAGGCCAACAGCGGCGACCTCCGCGCGGCGGTGAAAGACCTGCAGGCGACCGCCGACGGGAAGTCACGGGTCACGCTCGAGGACGTGACCACCGGCTCGCGGAACCGCGCGGTCGGCCTGTTCGAGTTCCTCGACGCCGTGCTGAAGGAAAAGCCCGCCCAGGAGGCGCTACAGACCGCCTACGACGTGGACGAGACGCCCGAAGACCTTCTCAAATGGGTCGAAGACAAGGTCTCGCTCGTCTACGAGGGCGAAGAGCTCACCCGGGCCTACGAGTTCCTCGCGAACGCCGACGTCTGGACGAGCCGGGTCTACGCGACCGACTACGACTACAGCTGGTGGCGCTATGCGACCGACAACCTCGCTGGAGGCGTCGCGGCCGCGCGCGACCACACTCGCGGCGGCTGGACGCGCTACGGCGGCGCGCCCTATCGCTCGACGCGGGACGCGACCCGCGACGAGGTCGTCCGCTCGATCGCCGAATCCGGCGGCTTCTCGATGTCGACCGCTCGGCTCGGCGTGCTGCCCTTCCTCGCGGCGATGACGCACCACTGCAAGCCCCGAGATTTGACCGTCGCGATGGCCGCCTGGTACGACCTCGACGAGGCGGCCGTCTCCTACATCACGGGGAGCGGCGAGACGACGAACAAGGTGCAGTCGATCGTCGAAGACGCTGCCGACCTCCGAACTGAAGAACTCGAAGCACACGCCGGCGGGGCGTTCGCCGGCGGCGACCGAGGGAACAGCAACGGCGGGGCCGGCGACGGGAGCGCGAGTGCGGACGCGAGCGACGGCGAGGGCGACGACTCCCAGCAGACGCTCAGCGCGGACGTGCTGGACCGCGACGAAGCCGAGGCCGACGATGGCGACGACGAACCCGACGCGGGAGACGACGGCCAGGCCGGCCTCTCGGACTTTATGTGATCTCTGGCAGGCCGACCCACGTCGCCGCCGCGTCGAGTAGCGGCCCCGAGAACGCGGCGAGCGGAGCGAGAAGCGACCCGACGACCAGTGCGGCCAGACTGCCGGTGAGAAGCACCCCGACGAGCGCCCCCCCGACGCCGCCGAGCGCGTAGCCAGCCGTCGCACACCGCAGGCCACGTTCTCGCGAGGTGTCACGGAACAGAACCGTCAGCAGCGCGCCGAGCGCGATCGGGACTCCCTCGACGACAGCCGCGACGAACAGCCCACCGAGGAGAACGCCGACCGTGAATCGGACGAGACCGACGGTGGCCCCGATCGGCGCGTCCTGGATGCCGACCGGGGAGCCAGCGGCGAGTGCGCCGACAGCAGCCAGGATCCCGACCGCGTGGACCGCAACGAGCGTCCACGTGAGACGTCGTCCGAGCACCGTCGCGGCGAGGAGGCTCAGGCCAGCCAGAAGCGGCAGGACGACGAGCGTCGCGGCCGCAGCTAAGAGGAGGACGAAGCCGGGACCGGGGACGTTGGTCACGGGCGGTGCTACGGAGAGTGTCGGTAAGTGCTTTCTCGGAGTGTATCGCAAAAAAGACGACGACCGTCCCAATCAGAGCAGTTTCGAGAGGAACTGCTCGCCGCGATCGGTCCGTGGGTTCTCGAAGAACGACTTCGGCTCGCCGGTTTCGACGACTCGTCCCTCGTCCATCAGGACGATTCTGTCGCCGACCTCGCGCGCGAAGCCCATCTCGTGGGTGACGACCATCATCGTCATCCCGTCGTCTGCGAGCCTGCGCATCACTTCCAGCACTTCCCCGACGAGTTCGGGGTCGAGCGCGCTCGTCACTTCGTCGAAGAGCATCACTTTGGGGTCCATAGCGAGCGCCCGCGCAATCGCGACGCGCTGCTGTTGGCCGCCCGAGAGCTGATTCGGGTAGGAGGCCCCCTGTTCGAGGAGGCCGACGTCTTCGAGCAGCTCTTCGGCGCGAGTGCGAGCGGTCTTCTCGTCGATACCGCGGACCTTCCGCGGCGCGAGCGTGATGTTCTCAAGTGCCGTCTTGTGCGGGAAGAGGTTGAACGACTGGAACACCATCCCGATGCGCTGTCGAAGCCGGTTGATGTCCGCGTCGGGGTCGGAGATCGACCGCCCGTCGAGGCGGATCTCACCGGCCTGGATCTCTTCGAGGCGGTTCGCACAGCGCAGCAGCGTCGACTTTCCGGATCCCGAGGGACCGACGACGACGCACACCTCACCGTCCTCGATGTCGAGTGAGACCTCCTTGAGGACGTGCGTCTCGCCGAAGTACTTGTCCACGTGGTCGAACTCCAGTAGGGCGTGTGCGTCACTCATTGGGACTCACCGCCCCAGTCCGAACGGGCTTCGAGGTACTCGACGAGGCGACCCATCGGAATCGTGATCGAGAGGTACGCGATCGCGACCAACACGAGCGGCGTCCACGGGTCGAAGGTAGCGCTGTTGACGTCGCGGAACTGTTGGATGAGTTCGGGAATCGCGATGACCGTCAAAAGCGAGGTGTCCTTCACGAGGATGATCTGGTCGTTGCCAACCGCCGCCAGCGCGTTGCGCCACGCTTGTGGGATGACGACTTCGCGCATCGCCTGCACGTATCCCATCCCGAGCGAGCGCGCGGCCTCCATCTGTCCATCGGGCACCGCACCGATCCCGCCGCGGACCGCCTCGCCGACGTACGCCGCGTGATTCAGCGTCAGCGAGATGATCGCTGTCGGCAGTCCCCAGTTCGAGATCGGGAACGTCCCCGGCCACAGCGTCGGGACGCCGAAGTAGACGACGAAGATCTGAAACAGCAGCGGCGTCCCGCGGAAGAACTGGACGTAGGCGGCGGAGATCCCGCTCGTGATCCGCGTCTTCGAGACGCGCGCGAGACCGACGAAGATCCCGGACGTCACAGAGAGCACGCTCCCCGTGACGACGATGCCGAGCACCAGCCCGTAGGCTCTGATGAACTGCGGGAGGATCGTCGGGATCAGCCCGTAATCGACCTGGACGGACAGGATATACAGAACGAGCAAGACGACGCCCAGCGCGAACAGACTCGACAGTCCGACACCGAGATACTTCAGCGTCTGATCGTCGAAAAACCCGTCCGCGGTGGCGTTGGCTTCGGCCGGCGCGCCCGAGTATGAATCTGCCATAGTTGGGACGAAATACAGATCTGTCGAGGGTTATCCCGAGAAGTACTCCGAGTAGATCTCGTCGTACGTGCCGTTGTCCTTGATCGTCGCGAGCGCCTCGTTGACACGCTCGCGGAACTCGTCGTCGTCCTGACGGAACGCGATACCGTAGTTCTCGACGGTGAGCGTGAGGTACGGCGGTGCTTCCTGTCCGCTCTCGGCGGCCGCGCCCTCGCCTTCGAGGAAGACGACGTCGTCGCGTTCGTTCGCGAACTCGGCGTTCACGGTGTTGTCGTTGATGATGGCGTTGACCTGGCCGTTGATCAGGGCCTGGAACGCGCCGGAGATCTGGTCGTACTTCTTGAGGTCGAGGTCGCCGTCGAACTCCTCTTTCAGCCCTTCGGCGGCGTTGGCACCAGTCGTACCCTTCTGGACGCCGATCGGCTGTCCCTTGAGGTCTTCCTTCGAGGCGATCGAGCCGCCCTCGCGGACGATGACCGTCTGGTAGGCGGTGAAGTACGGATCCGAGAAGTCGACTTCCTGCGCCCGCTGGTCGTTGATCGTCATCGCGGACATAATGATCCGGAAGTTGTTGTTGTTGAGCGAGGGGATGATCGAGTCGAAGCTCGTCGGCTTGAACTCGTAGTCGATCCCGAGCTGGTCTTCGAAGACCGCCGCCGCGATGTCGACGTCGAAGCCCGTCAGTTCTCCCGAGGTCGTCTCGTACTCGAAGGGACGGTACGGGATGTCGGAGCCGATGACGACCTTCGAGGGAACGGACGATTCAGTCGTCGCCGCCTCGGTCTCGGCGGACTCCGTCGTCGACGACCCGCTGTCGCCGGAACTCGTCTCAGTCGCCTCTCCACCAGACCCGCCGCCGGTACACCCGGCGAACAGCCCGCCGGCGATGACACCGGCACCAGTCTTCACGTAGGTCCGTCTGTCCATAACACCGTTGAGTTATAGAGAGGAATATAACAACGTGTCGTTTCGGTATACGTCCGTTCACCCAACTAACGGCTTTTCGACCGCTCGTGGAGCAAAATTCGATCCGGCGGCGACGTCGTGCGATTAGTTCGATCCTCCCTCGCTGTCGGGCGATCAGAGCGGCATAGTCGGCGCAGTCAGCCGATCAGATGGATCGGCGTCCGCGTCAGTACGTTCGGGTCGATACCGCGCGGATCAGTCGCTTCCTGGAACACCGCGCGAGCCTGCCGAGTCGACGCCGCGGCGAACCGTGTACCACGCGACGGCGACGAGCCCGAGCGCCGCGAGGCTACCGGCGATCGAGACGTACTGGAGCGTCCCACCGTACACCAGCCGACCGACGACGAGCAACGAGACGACGACGAGCGCGGCCGCGCCGGCGAGTCGGCGAACGCGACGTGACGCTCGGGCCGCGTCCGTGCCGGCTGTCGGCGACGACCACACGGCCGTGGCGAGGAGCGCGGCGTAGGTACCGAGCCCGAGGAGGTAGTAAGCGGCCTGTACGGGCGGGCCGAACGTGACGAAGGCGTGCGGCGTCAGTGCGAGGAGGACCGGAAGCAAGAGTCCAGCCGTGGTGAGCGACTTCCGCATCTGGTCGTAGCCCGCACCTGAGGAGCCGTACGTCCACGCTGCCGCCAGTGCGACGCCGGTGAAGATGATCGACGCCGTGCTGAAGTGCGCCAGCAGGATCGCCCACTGGTAGGTCTTCACCGTGAGCGCGCCGAGGATGATCTGGGAGGGAAGCAGAATCGTCGCGCCGGCGAGCGCGAGACGAACGCGTCGGTCCGCGTCCTCGCGCCACGCCAGGATCGTCGTCCCGAGGACGAGGAAGCCGGTGATCATCGCGACGAGTCGGTGGAACCACTCGATGAAGCTACTCCAGTTCGCCGGGAACAGTCCGAGGAATCCGTCACACAGCGGCCAGCGGCCGGCACAGGTCAGCCCCGCGCCCGCCGCCGCAGTGTACACGCCGAGCACCATCAGAATGCCCGTGAGCGCGGCTGAGATGCCGACGAGCCGACGGAGACGTGTGTCCATATCCACGGCTCGGGACCGGAGATACTTGAATCGCTCTCTCGGCGGGCGACACTGTCGGCCGTGCGTCGATGACGAGCGATGCGACGGCGGGGTCGGGACGGTTTCGACACGTTTCAAGTCGCGGCGGAGGTACCCGGTGGTATGACCGACGAGACGCCGCCAAGCGCTGCTCCGGACGACGACGCAGACCGGAATCGAACGCAGGAACACCTCGATCACCGCCGCGAGCGACTGACCGAGTTTCTCGACAGCGCGGGGCTCGACGCGGTCTGGTTCGGCCAGCCGAACTCCTTCGCGTGGCTGACGACCGGTAGCAACGTCGTCGACCGGGACGCCGACGTGGGTGTCGCCGCCGCCGGCTACACCCGCGATGACGGCTTCGTCGCCGTCACCAACAACATCGAAGCCGAGCGACTCGCGAACGAGGAACTGCCGGAAGTCTTCGATATCACATCCGTCCCGTGGTACGAGTCCTCGCTAGCGTCGGCCGTCGCAGACGCGACTGCGGGCGCGGGCGCCGCCGACTTCGACGTCCCCGGATTCGACGAACTCGACGCGAGTCGGCTCCGCCGCCCGCTCTCTGCGACGGACGTCGATCGGTACCGGGCGCTCGGCCGCGACGTCGCCGACGCGCTCGAACGCGTCGCGCGCGAACTCCAGTCCGGCGACACGGAACACGAGGCCGCCGCCGGACTCCGCATATCGCTCGCGACGCTGGGGATCGAAGCGCCCGTGACGCTCGTCGGTGGCAGCGAGCGCGCGCAGACGTACCGCCACTTCACGCCGACCGGTGCACAGCTCGGCGACTACGCGCTCGTCTCTGTGTCCGCCGAGCGCGGAGGACTCTACGCCAGCGCGACCCGGACGGTCGCATTCGACAGCGCACCGGCGTGGCTCGCGAGCCGTCACGAGACGGCGATGCGCGTCGAGGCGTCGGCACTCGACGCGACACAGCGCGCAGTCGGGGGCGGTGAGAGCAGCGGCACAGCCGGCGACGTCTTCGACGCCATCAAGAATGCGTACGACACGCTCGGCGAACCCGACGAGTGGCGAAACCACCACCAGGGTGGCGCTACCGGCTTCGACACGCGTGAGTGGATCGCAGCACCCGAGAGCGACGAACCGATCGAGGCACCGCTCGCGTACGCGTACAACCCGACGGTCCGCGGCGCGAAGTCCGAAGACACCGTGCTCGTCACCGAAGACGGGGTCGAAGTCCTGACGAGCACTGGTGAGTGGCCCACCCGCTCTGTAACGTCGGCCATCGACGGGTCTCCGTTCACCATCGAACGCCACGACGTCCGCACGCTCTGACGCCGGGCGGGAGCGCCCCCCGAGAGCGCGTGGCGTCGTAACGAGCGAACGGTCCCTACGTCGTCTGTCGAATCACGCTTCGACAGATAGCTTTTTTTGTGCAGCTATCCTCGCCGCCGCTATGGGACTTGACGACGACGCGAGAGAGTATCACCGCGAGGAGCCGCCTGGGAAGATCGAGATCTCGACGACGAAGCCGACGAACACCCAGCGTGACCTCTCGCTGGCGTACTCGCCGGGCGTCGCGGCCCCGTGCCGCGACATCGACGCGGACCCGACGCGCGCCTACGAGTACACCGCGAAGGGGAACCTCGTCGGCGTCGTCTCGAACGGCAGCGCCGTCCTCGGCCTCGGCGACATCGGCGCGCAGGCGTCAAAGCCCGTGATGGAGGGGAAGGGCGTCCTGTTCAAGCGCTTCGCCGACATCGACGTGTTCGACATCGAACTCGACCTCGACGACCCCGAGGAGATCGTCCATACTGTCCGGGCGATGGAGCCGACGTTCGGTGGCATCAACCTCGAAGACATCAAAGCCCCCGAGTGCTTCGAGATCGAGTCGCAACTGCGCGAGGAGACGGACATCCCGATCTTCCACGACGACCAGCACGGGACGGCGATCATCTCCGGCGCGGCCCTCCTGAACGCGTCCGACGTCGTCGACAAGGAACTCGAAGACCTGAACGTAGTCTTCTCGGGCGCGGGCGCGTCCGCGCTCGCGACGGCTCGCTTCTACACCTCCCTCGGCGTGCAGCGAGAGAACATCGTGATGTGTGACTCCTCTGGCGTCATCGGGACCGACCGCGAGGGGCTCAACGAGTACAAAGCCGAGTTCGCCTCCGACACCGACGACGACACGCTCGAAGAGGCGATGGCTGGCGCGGACGTGTTCGTCGGCCTCTCGGTCGGCGGCATCGTCTCTCAGGAGATGGTCGCCTCGATGGCGGACGATCCGATCGTCTTCGCGATGGCGAACCCCGACCCCGAGATTAAATACGAGGACGCGAAGGCCGCCCGCGACGACACCGTGATTATGGCGACCGGGCGCTCTGACTACCCGAATCAGGTGAACAACGTCCTCGGATTCCCGTTCATCTTCCGCGGCGCACTCGACGTCCGCGCGACGGAGATCAACGAGGAGATGAAGCGCGCGGCCGCGAGCGCGCTCGCGGAACTCGCCCGACAGGACGTGCCGGACGCCGTCGTGAAGGCCTACGGCGACCAGCCGCTCCAGTTCGGCCCCGACTACGTCATCCCGAAGCCGCTCGACCCCCGCGTCCTCTTCGAGGTCGCGCCCGCGGTCGCGAAAGCGGCGATGGATTCCGGCTGTGCTCGGAGTGAGGTCGACCTCGAAGCCTACGAGGAGCGCCTGGAGGCGCGCCTCGGCAAGTCCCGCGAGATGATGCGCGTCGTCCTCAACAAGGCGAAGTCCGACCCCAAGCGGGTCGCGCTCGCGGAGGGCGGCGACGAGAAGATCATCCGCGCGGCCTACCAGATGCAAGAGCAGGGCATCGCCCAGCCGATCCTCGTCGGCAACGCCGAGAGGATCGCAGAGACCGCCGCCGACCTCGGCCTCGAATTCCAGCCCGAGATCGTCGACCCGCGCAGCGGCGACTGGGACCACTACGCCGACCGCCTGTACGAACTCCGTCAGCGCGAAGGCGTCACGGAGAACGAGGCGCACGAGTTGGTCCGCAGGGACAGCAACTACTTCGCCAGCGTGATGGTCGAACAGGGCGACGCCGACGCGATGCTGACGGGGCTGACCCACCACTACCCCTCGGCGCTCCGCCCGCCGCTGCAGATCATCGGTACCGCGCCGGACGCCGACTACGCGGCCGGCGTGTATATGCTGACGTTCAAGAACCGCGTCATCTTCGCCGCGGACACGACGGTCAACTTCGACCCCGACTCGGACGTGCTCGCGGAGATCACGAAGCACACCGGCGAACTCGCCCGCCGGTTCAACGTCGAGCCGCGCGCGGCGATGCTGTCGTACTCGAACTTCGGCAGCGTCGAGAACGCGAGCACTCGGAAGATCCGCGACGCCGTCTCGATGCTCCACGCCGACGCCGATATCGACTTCCCCGTCGACGGTGAGATGCAGGCCGACACCGCCGTCGTCGAGGACATTCTGGAAGGCACCTACGACTTCTCCCAGCTCGACGAGCCCGCGAACGTCCTCGTGTTCCCCAACCTCGAATCCGGGAACATCGGCTACAAACTCCTCCAGCGCCTCGGCGGCGCAGAAGCCATCGGCCCGATGCTCGTCGGAATGGACAAGCCGGTGCACGTCCTGCAGCGCGGCGACGAAGTGAAGGATATCGTCAACCTCGCGGGCGTCGCCGTCGTCGACGCGCAGGAGTAGACTACTGGGGGCGCGTTCCGCGCTCGCTCCTTCAGACGGCACCGCTCACAGCCAAGATCGGCGCGTTCGCATTTCGCTCAGTACGGATTCCGATCAGTCGCTCGCGCGACCTTCGAACCGCGACGGCGGCGGGAACTGCGGCTCGTTCCCGTCGTGGACGTCGTCGGCGACGCCCGTCTCCAGTGTTCCGGTGTCGATCGGGTCGGGGAGGACACAGCGGTCCGCGCGCCGGTTCACGTGCGCGTAGTCCTGCGGTGCGTTCGCCAGTGGGTGTGCGGGGTTCTCCCGGCCGTCGATCCGCGCCGCTCGGAGTTCGTCGAAGCCGGCGATGCGGGCACGGATGCCGCGCCAGTGGGACTCACTACCCGGCGGGATCCGCTCGACGCCGTGCGGCCGCCACTCGGCGTCGCCGCCGGCTCCGGCTAGCACTTCGCTGTTGACTGCGGCCGCGAGGTCGTCGTGGTCGACGAGGACGCCGACGCGGGCGTTTCCGGGCGTTCGGGCCGCGAGCACGTCGAGACCCAGATGGAGCGCGCGATATTCGGCGACGTTGTTGTTCGGCGCGGTGTCTGGCAGCGAGACCCGCGCGACGCGGGTGCCATCCCGCGTCTCGATCACGGCGCCGAGACCGCCGCCGGCACCGTCGCGACGATACGACCCGTCGGTCGCGACGTAGAAGTGTCGATGGTGGGTGCGCGGCGGATGCGCGATGTGCGGCGTCGGGGAGTCGTCGAACAGGTCACGGAGCGTCGGACGGCCGTGAGCGGCCATACTCCCGCTAGTCAACGGGGATTCTTAAATATATCCTCGATAACGGTGCCTGAGCGAATAGTTATTTATATATTTTGTGTGCAGACGGCTGACAGTCGTCCCCGGACAGCCGCGGCACGAGCATTCGATCCACCCAGGCCAAACGCTTAGACGGCGACCCGCCAATACTCCCGTATGGCTCAGATCCAGACGCTGACCGCTCGCGATCTGATGACGACCGACGTGGAGACGGTGTCGGTCGACGACGACGTGAGCGAGGTGCTCAGCCGACTCGCCCGCGCGGACTTCAACGGCTACCCCGTCGTCGACGAGGACGGCTCGCTCGCGGGGATCGTCACCCAGCACGACCTCGTCGGGCTGTTCCAGACGCAGGACCGCACGCTGTGGATCCCCGTCGGCTTCCCGCCGTTCCTGGAGACGCTCACCTACGCGGTCGACGTCTCGTGGGACGACCTCGATCTCGGCATCGACCTCCTACGGAACACGAACAAGCCGATCAGCGAGGTGATGACGTCGGACGTCGTGACTGTTGATCCCGACGCGTCGATCGACGAGATTCTGGATCTCTTGGCGGACGAGGAGCGCGACATCAACCGCCTGCCGGTGCTCGACGACGGGGAACTCGTCGGGATCGTCGCCCGCCAGGACGTGATCCGCACGATCCGGGACGAGCGGCGAGCGGACGACGCAGCGTAGACGCGCCGCTCGCGGTCGACTGTCTAGAACACGCTTTCGCCCGCTTTCTCGTTGAGCGCGTCGCTCACCAGGAAGGCACCGTCGTCGAATCCGAACGTCGTGGCGTTCGCGCCGCCGTCAATCACGATCGCGAGGCGGCCCCGGTACGCGCCATCGCCGGTCTCGTAGTCGTCGACGACGACAACCGGCCAGTCGTCCAGGGAGGTGTGATCGTAGGTGTAGTACTCGTTGAACGCCCTTTCGACCTGTTCGCGTTCCGCTGCTGTCGGCGACCGGCACGTGTGGTCTGCCATATGGCCCCCGTCCGGCCGTCAGGGTAAAAATATGGGCACCGAACGAAACGTTGAGGGCCACCGCCGCCGCACCTTCGCTGTGACCCGGTATCGAAACCTCCTCTTATTCGTCCTCCTCGCGGCTGCGTGGGGCTCCGCCTTTATGGCGATCAAAGCCGGACTGGAGTTCATCCCGCCGGTGCTCTTCGCAGCGCTCCGGTACGACATCGCCGGCCTGTTGATGCTCGCGTACGCGTTCTACGCGACCGACCAACCCGTCCCACAGACGCGCGGCCAGTGGGCCGTCGTCGGCATCGGCGCGACGCTTCTCATCGCGGGCTACCACACGCTGCTTTTCATCGGTGAGACCGATCCGGCCGTCACCTCGGCGGCAGCGGCGGTCATCGTGAGTCTCAGTCCCGTGTTGACCACGGGATTCGCGCGCGTGTTCCTCCCCGAGGAGCGGCTCACGACTGTCGGCATCGTGGGGCTCTTCCTCGGCCTCGTCGGCGTCGCAATCCTCTCGAATCCCGATCCGAACAACCTCCTCACTGGGGGGGCGGTCGCGAAACTGCTCATCTTCGGCGCGGCCGCGGCGTTCGCGCTCGGGTCGGTACTGACGACTCGCATCGACGCGTCGCTGCCGATCGAGACGATGGAGGCGTGGTCGATGGTCGGCGGCGCGCTGATTATGCACGGCGTCAGCGCCGGTATCGGCGAGTCGTTCGCCGACGTCGTGTGGACCGTCGAATCGATCGCGGCACTCGCGTACCTCGCGCTCGTCGCCAGCGCGCTCGGCTTTCTCGTCTACTTCGATCTCTTGGAGCGCCTCGGAGCCATCGAGATCAACCTCGTCTCCTACGTCGCCCCGGTGTTCGCCGCGCTCGCCGGCTGGGCCGTCCTCGACGAGGTCCCGACGACCTACACCGTCGTCGGCTTTCTCGTGATCTTCGTCGGCTTTCTGCTCCTCAAGCGGCGGGCGATCCGCGCGGAGTTGCCGCGGCTCAGACGGCTGGTCGGCTCGTAGCACTCGCGACCCACACAGAAGAGGTCCGCGCGCTTCGGGTTAGAGTTCGACGTCTTCGGTGTGGAACGCACCCTCGTCGACTTCGGGGTCGTACTCCTCGACCGCGGTGAGGACCATCTCCAGCGTCGCGGTGGGGCTCCAACGAGCCGTGTTGATCGAGAGGTCGTAGAAGGACTGATCGGACACGTCGATGTCGTAGTAGGATTTGTACCGCCCGGCTTCGCTGACCTCGCGAACGCGCATCTCGGCTTCCATCTCCTCGCGGTCCCGCGTGCGTTCGACGCGCACCTCTTCGGGGGCGTCGAGCCAGATCCGGAGGTCGGCGCGGTTGCCAGCGAGCCAACCGGCGAGCCGCGATTCGAGGATGAACGGCTTGCTCGACGCGCCCCACTTTTCGGCGATCGTTCGGAGGCGACGGTCCAGCGCGCGGTCGATCTCGTCGGTTTCGTCGGTCTTCGCGATGAGTTGTGAGAGCGACAAGTCCCGCTCGTCGGCGAGGTCGCGGAAGATGTCGCCGCCGGAGACGTAGCCACAGTCGAGCGCCGACGACAGCCCCTCACAGAGGGTCGTCGCGCCACAGCCCGGCGGTCCCGAAACCGTGATGAAGAGGTTGCTGTCGACCGACCGCGCCGTCGGGACGTCGTCGTCTGTCATAGACGTTCGGGACTTACCGCCTGAGCACAAAAATCCGCGGGACTGAGAGGCGCTTCGCCGTTCGAGAGCACGTCACGAGGCGATCCTCACCACGGGCATCGTACACACGGAGGGAGGTGACGCTCACCGCGCTACCGTCTCCGAAGGTCGACCAGGTATGGGGGACGGCTGCTCGCACTTTTGAGACGCCATAGAAGGATTAGATCGCAGTATAAACCGTCTCGGTGGTTCTTAGCCCGCCGTGAAACGTATTAGACGGCGACTTCTCGCGTGAACGATTATGAAGTGACGGGAACGCTCTGGCGGCTATATGACCCCTGCTGCTGTAATAGTGATCGAGGTGTCCCCGTAAATGTCGAACTCCCACCGCCCGTTTGGTTCCGAGCGGATCGGTCGCATCCGTGAGGTGATCGAGTCGCCGCCGGCCTCCCTCCAGGCCCCGATCAAGTTTCTCGCAGCACCGGTCCGGTTCGTGTCTTTCTGGGCCGCCGTTGCCCTCCCGTTTCTGTATCTGCCCCTTCTCGCTGGCGGCCTCGAAGGAAGCGAACCGAACGCGTTCGTCGCCCTCCTCGCTGCGAACGCCGTCGCGCTCGTCGTGGGACACAGCTACCACACTGACAGCGACGCCCAGTGATAGACGACAGATAGTGGGCAGCCGTCCTCGATAGCCATTCTCGCCCCCCGTGGACCGCCGGGAGCGGCTCGCAAATCCTCACAGCACGGCCTCTCGTCGCAGCACGAACCGTCAAACGTTACGGCACGGCGCGCGTGGAACCGATATGACCGAGAGACACGACTCGTCGGAGTCAGATCCGTCCGACGATTCGGCGGCGTACGTCGCAGAACTGCGAGCGAATCGTGAGGAAAAAGACGAGTTCTTCGGCACGCACCCGCAGTCGCCGGTTCCCCCCGAGTACCGCGATGCGTTCGACGGGCTGGCGTACTTCGATCCCGCGCCGGACCTCCGCGTCGAGGCGACCGTCACCGCCCACGACGACCCCGAACCGGTCCCGATGGAGACGACTGCCGGCAACGAAGTGCGGTACGTCCGCGTCGTCACCTTCGCGTTCGAACTCGGCGGGGAG
>Ga0207719_100199_pt1 | contig 47111 bp, 48 predicted proteins | sample A23P1SouthBayCA_2_FD_187279 | JGI IMG/M metagenome (GOLD analysis project Ga0207719, IMG submission 187279) | Aerobic enrichment media microbial communities from Eden Landing Ponds, California, USA - A23 P3 (3) (SPAdes) | ecosystem: Environmental > Aquatic > Marine > Unclassified | place... | reverse complement strand
CGCGGCCGCGGCTCGCGACCTCCGCCTCGTCGGTTGGATCCAACCGCGCGTGGAGGTCGACGACCCGAAACCCGTGGTTCAACTCGAGCATCGTCGGACACTGTCGCGGCGACGCAAATATACCTTGGCGAATACGTCCGCTGCGTGCGGGCAGCCCGCATCGTGTCCTGGCACTCCGGGAACCATAGATCAAGTGTCACAAACCCCCGCTTGCTTGCTGCTACTCCGTAGCGGGAAACACACAATCACACGTAGAATCTCCTTAGCGACGCTCAGACCCCGAAATTCGAAATATACATATAGAACTGCTAACGTCTTTTCCGTCGAGGTTCCATAACTATGTCGACACGTATGCAGCCACTGTACGTTCTCTCCGGAAGTAGCGAGCGCACCCGCGGGGGTGACGCACAGGACTCGAACATCCGGGCGGGCAAGGCCGTCGCGAGCGCCGTTCGCACGACGCTCGGCCCGCGCGGGATGGACAAGATGCTCGTCGATTCGGGGGGCAACGTCGTCGTCACCAACGACGGCGCGACGATCCTCGAGGAGATGGACATCGAGCACCCGGCCGCTCAGATGATCGTCGAGGTGGCACAGACCCAAGAGGAGAGCGTCGGCGACGGCACCACCACCGCGTCGATCCTGACGGGCGAACTCCTCTCGCAGGCGGAACACCTTCTCGACGACGACCTCCATCCGACGGTCATCATCGAGGGCTACAACGAGGCCGCTCGGCTCGCTCAAGAGGCGATCGAGAATCAGGTGCTCGACGTGACACTCGACGACGACGTGCTGGCGGCCGTCGCGGAGTCGTCGATGACCGGCAAAGGAACCGGCGACGTCACCGCCGACGTGCTCGCGCGCCACGTCGTCGACGCCGTCCGCGCGGTCCACGACGGAAGCAAACCCTTCGACACCGACGACGTGCGCATCCTCACCCGCACGGGCGCGTCGTCGTCGGCGACCGAACTGGTCGAGGGTGTCGTCGTCGACAAGTCGCGCGCTCACGACGGAATGCCCCGATCCGTCGAGGACGCAACAGTCGCCGTCCTGACGACGAAACTCGACGTCCGCGAGGGCGAAGCTGGCACCGAATACAGCATCTCCTCGGTCGACCAACTCGAAGCCGCAATCGAGGCCGAAGACGCGGAACTCCGCGGGTACGCGACGGCACTGGCGGACGCCGGCGTCGACGTCGTCTTCTGCACGAAGTCGATCGCCGACCGCGTCGTCGACCACCTCGCGCGGCAGGGCATCCTCGCGTTCAAGAGCGTGAAGTCCGCGGATGCGCGCGCTATCGCTCGGGCGACCGGCGCGAAGCAACTCGGCGACGTACGCGATCTCGATCCCGCCGACTTCGGCCACGCAGACCGGATCGCGACCCGGACGTTCGGCGACGACGAACTCACCTTCGTCGAGGGCGGCGACGCCGCGAAGACGGTGACGCTCCTGCTCCGCGGCGGGACCGAACACGTCGTCGACGAACTCGAACGGGCAATTTCGGACGCCGTCGACGTCACCGTCGCCGCGATCGATGCGGGCGGCGTCGTCCCTGGGGCCGGCGCGACCGAAGTCGCGGTCGCGGACCACATCCGCTCGGCAGCGAGCGGTGTGCAGGGCCGGAAACAGCTCGCGGTCGAGGCCTTCGCCGACGCCGTCGAGGCGCTCCCGCGCACGCTCGCGACGAACGCCGGAATGGACCCGATCGACGCCGTCGTCGAACTCCGATCGACGTTCGACCGCGACGGCGTCGCGGGGATTCTCTCGACGGGGCGAACTGGCGAAGTTGGCGACCCGATCGAGGCGGGCATTTTCGACCCCGCGGCCGTGAAGCGCGAAGCCGTCACCGCCGCCACTGAAGCGGCGACGATGATCATCCGCATCGACGACGTCATCGCCGCGAAGTAACGTCTCAGCCCGAGAAAGCGCTCCTCACCGCGAGAATACTGAAAGCCGGACGTCGTCACCGGGGGCGAGGTCGAACGCCTCGTCCCCACGACCCCGGTTCACGTCGCACTCGACGTACCCGTGGCTCCCGACGGTCACCAGGCGTTCGCCCTCGGGAACGTCCGCAAACGCGGTCGCGACGGTCGCCGAGGCGCCGTTCACGTCGATGTCGTCGGCCTCGCGGCCATCGAGGAAGGAGCCGGGGACGTTCGTGATCGCGTTGCCGAAGTCGTCGACGACGAGGACCTCGCCGCGCGCCTCGTTCGCGCTGGGGTCCAGCGTCGGTTCCGGGAACCGGCAGTCGACGACTGTTTCGGGTGCGTCAGCGGCGACGAACGTCTCCGCGTGTGTCACCGCGTCGATTGATCCGACGGCGTCGACGCCGACTTCGTGGACTTCGGCGGCGGCAGGGGCGAACACGTCCCGACCGTGGAACGTGGACGAGGCCGGATCCGCGTAGTCGTAGACGAAGCACTCGACGGGAACGGACTCGTCAGTGTCCACAGCGAGGCGACGCGCCGCCGGCAGCAACACGCCGTTGTCGGGGCCGACGAGCGCGTGCTCACCCGCGCGGACGACGAGGGCGTCGCGATCGGTACCGACGCCGGGGTCGACGACGACGAGATGAACCGCGGGCGGGAAGTACGGGAGCGTCTCGCGGCACCAGAACGCGGCGGCGCGGACGTCCTGACGGGGGAGGTCGTGTGCGACGTCGATGAGGCGGGCGTCGGTGTGCTGGAGGACGACGCCCTTCATCGCGGCCGGGTACGGGGAGCCGAAATCGGAGGCGAGCGTGAGCATTACTCTCTCACTCGGGGTCCGTACTGCTGTCGCCGTTAGCGTCGGTGTCGCTGACGCGCTGGATGCGCTCTATACCGTTGATCTCGTCGACGACATCGACGACGGGGTCCGGCACCAGACTCTGCCAGTCCTCGCCGTGGATCATCCGGGAGCGGAGTTCCGCGCCTTCGAGGACGTCCCGATTGAACATCGGCGACTGGCGGACCTCGACACCCGCCTCCGAGAACAGTTGGATGACGAGCGGATTGTTGGAGTAGGCGACGTCGAACGCGGGCGACATACTCTGGACGTGGCTCACCCAGACGGAGTTCCGGTCGAGGTCCTCGATCGGGACCGCGTACGTGGTAATATCGAGGTCCGAGACGGACTTCGTTACCATCATCACGCGCTCGCCGGCCGTGAACGGATTCCGCGGGCTGTGAGAGTCGCCAGCCGATCCGATCCCGAGGACGAGTTCGTCGACTTCACGTGCGATCTCCTCGACCATCCGGTGGTGCCCGTTGTGGTAGGGCTGGAACCGGCCGATATAGAACCCCCGCATACCACAACTGTGGCTGCCATCATTTATAAATACCCCGAGACGCGGCAGAGCGGTAATACAGCACATAAGCGGCCTGAAACAGTCGATATCGCGGGTGCAGGGACGATACATTCGAGGAGAAAGTATATCAGTCGCCCGGCCTACCGTATAGGTAGCGAAGTATTCTATGAGTAACGACACGGAAGCCGACGAGAACGCCCCCGAAGAGGGGGGCGGCGTCACCGACGAGGCGCCCGACTCACCGCCGTCTGACGGCAGTGAGCGGTTCCCCGACGGGGTCGCCGACGAACCGTCCGACGGAGCTGTCGGACCCGACGAGCGAGGCGACCGTCCCGGAGATCGGAACGGTCACTCCGATGGAAGCGTCGAGGGAACCATCGAGGACCTCGGAAGCGACGTCGAAGTTGACGCCGAGGTCGCAGAGGACGTCGACGAAGACGACCTCCTCGGTGGACTGCGGATCGACTCCACAGAGGAGATCGACGTTCCAGACCGGCTCGTCGACCAGGTCATCGGGCAGGAACACGCCCGAGACGTGGTGATGAAGGCCGCAAAGCAACGGCGGCACGTGATGATGATCGGCTCGCCCGGGACGGGCAAGTCGATGCTCGCGAAGGCGATGTCTGAGCTGCTGCCGCCCGAAGAACTGCAGGACGTCCTCGTCTATCACAACCCCGACGACGGGAACAACCCCAAGGTGCGGACCGTTCCCGCCGGGAAAGGCGAGCAAATCGTCGAGGCCCACAAAGAGGAGGCGAGAAAGCGCAACCAGATGCGCTCGTTCCTCATGTGGATCATCATCGCCATCGTCATCGGCTACTCGTTCATCATCGCCGGGCAGATCCTGCTCGGCATCCTCGCAGCCGGTGTCATCTACCTCGCGTTCCGCTACGGCTCGCGCGGTGGCGACGCGATGGTGCCGAACCTCATCGTGAACAACGCCGACACGACGACCGCGCCCTTCGAGGACGCGACCGGCGCCCACGCCGGTGCACTGCTCGGCGACGTCCGCCACGACCCGTTCCAGTCCGGCGGGATGGAGACGCCGAGCCACGACCGCGTCGAACCCGGCGCGATCCACAAGGCGAACAAGGGCGTGCTGTTCATCGACGAGATCAACACGCTCGACATCCGCAGCCAGCAGCATCTGATGACGGCGATCCAGGAGGGCGAGTTCTCGATCACTGGCCAGTCCGAGCGCTCCTCGGGCGCGATGGTCCAGACCGAACCCGTCCCGACGGACTTCATCATGATCGCCGCGGGGAACCTCGACGCGATGGAGAATATGCACCCCGCCCTGCGCTCGCGGATCAAGGGCTACGGGTACGAGGTGTATATGGACGACACCATCGAGGACACCCCCGAGATGCGCCGGAAGTACGCCCGGTTCGTGGCTCAGGAAGTCAGCAAGGACGGCCGCCTGCCGGAGTACTCCGCCGAGGCGATCGAGGAGATCATCCTCGAAGCGCGGCGGCGTGCCGGCCGCAAGGGCCACCTGACGCTCAAACTGCGTAACCTGGGCGGTCTCGTCCGGGTCGCCGGCGACATCGCCCGCTCGGATGACGCCGACACCGTCACGCGCGATCACGTGCTGCAGGCGAAGGGTCGCAGCCGCTCGATCGAACAGCAGCTCGCGGACGACTACATCGAGCGCCGGAAGGACTACGAACTGCAGGTCTCGGAAGGCTACGAGGTCGGCCGCGTCAACGGGCTCGCCGTGATGGGCGAAGACTCGGGCATTATGCTCCCCGTGATGGCCGAAGTCACGCCGTCGCAGGGTCCCGGTGAGGTCATCGCGACCGGTCAGCTGAAGGAGATGGCTCAGGAGGCCGTCTCGAACGTCTCGGCGATCATCAAGAAGTTCTCCGACGAGAACATCTCCGAGAAGGACATCCACATCCAGTTCGTCCAGACGGGCCAGCAGGGCGTCGACGGCGACTCCGCGTCCATCACGGTCGCGACCGCGGTCATCTCCGCGCTCGAAGATATGGGCGTCGATCAGTCGCTCGCGATGACCGGCTCGCTGTCGGTCCGCGGCGACGTGCTCCCGGTCGGCGGGGTCACCCACAAGATCGAGGCCGCCGCCAAGTCCGGCTGCGACCGGGTCATCATCCCGGCCGCGAATATGCAGGACGTGATGATCGAAGAGGAGTACGAGGAGATGGTCGAGATCATCCCCGTCTCCCACATCAGCGAAGTGCTCGACATCGCGCTCGAAGGCGAGCCCGAGAAGGACTCGCTCGTCGACCGCCTCAAGAGCATCACCGGCTCGGCGCTCTCGCAGGGCGAGAACGTCTCCGGACCCTCTAGCCCGAGCCCGCAGTAACGTCTATGCCCCAGTGGGCGACGTTCGCCGGATTCGCGTTCGTCGTCACCGCGGGACTCCTCTTACTTTCGCACGCGTCACGCGGCGTGCTTTCTGAACAGGACCACCCACAGAGCGACAGCGACGTCGATCAGCAGGACTGGACCGAGAGATCGCGTTCGACCGACGTCGGTAGTGAAATAGACGCGAACGCCACGGAGTACGACTCGGCGCGGGATCAGAGCGATTCCACCGAAGTCGGGGCCTTTCAGCGCGTCGACACTACCGACGAGGCTGCGAAGGCGCGCCACGACGAGGAGACGATCGTGCTGCCGAAGTCCGGCGTCGAGTATCGGGTGACAGATGCGGGTCGGAATAGGGCCGGGAGTGTACAGGAACTCTCAACCGCATCGCTACTCGCGAACGTCGCCGTCTCGCAGGGCGTCTTTGGCGTGCTCCTGCTCGCAGGTGCGTGGTACGCCGAGATCCCCGCGTGGGCGTTCGGCGTCGCTGCAGAAACTGTCAGTGTGCGCGCCCTCGCAATCGGCGTCGGCCTCGGTCTCGCGCTCTACGCCGCGAACGAGGCCGGCGCGGCCGTCGGCGCGCAGTTCGGACTCGGCGAGGGTGAACGACTGCGAAGCGCGCTCGCGCCGGACACGCTGCTCGGTTGGGCGGTCCTGCTGCTCGTCGTTTTGCCCATCATCGCGGGCTTCGAGGAACTGCTCTTTCGGGGCGCGCTCGTCGGCGTCATCGCGGCCGGCTACGACGTCTCACCGTGGGTGATGGCTGTCGTCTCCTCGGGCGCGTTCGCGCTTGGACACGGCGCACAGGGTCGCCTCGGCGTGCTCGTGACCGGGACGCTGGGCTTCGTCCTCGCAGCGGCGTTCGTCGCGACCGGGAGTCTCCTCGTCGTCGTGATCGCACACTACCTCGTGAACGCGCTGGAGTTCGTCGTCCACGAAGGACTCGGCGTCGAGTGGGCCTGGGACAGCCGATAGCTCCGGACCCGGTTTGACGTTCTGCAGCTGTCCTCAGGCCGACTCGATCTCCCGCAAGCGTTCTGCCACCGACGCGGGGGCGCCGCTCGGGGCGTCGCGGACGCGATGATCCGGGACGAAAAGCGGCACCGGATTCTCCGCTAACGCGGTTCGCGCAGTCTCCACGTCCTCGGCTTCGTCGGGGTCGAGGTCGGCCATCCGCATCACCCGGTCCAGTGACACCGTCTCGCCGTAGGGGACGTTCCGCGTCGCTTCCAAGACGCGCCGCTGTTCGGTTGGGACCGTGAGTGCGACCTCGACGTCGTCGAAGTGGTCGGACGTGCCATCGAGGTACGCGAAGGCGCGATCCAGCAGCGGATGCTCGGATTCTGCGTCCGCCGGCGGCGACGCCGGGAACGAGACGCTGATCACGCGGCCGCTGGCTATCCCGACCTCGATCGCCCGGCCCAGCCGGTCGGATTCGCGGGCGAAGACGCCGACGTCCATACTCCCGCGTTGCGCGTCGTCGTTCTTGAACGTTCGCGATACAGGATCACCCGTCGCTCCGCTGACCGCCGAGGAGAGCTCGCCCGCGACGCGCAAGCCTTATGTGCAAATGAGTCCGTTAATGGACATAGATGAACGCTAGTGAGGACAAACTTGCCCCCGAGGTGCGGTCGATCCTCGCGGCGGCCCGCGAGCGGTCCGGCGGTGAGGGGACGCTCGACGTCGACGCGCGGTCGTTCCCCGAGGCGGTCGCGGCGACGGAGGCGGCCGGACGCGTCCCCGTCGTCGCCGAGGTCAAGCCGACCAGCCCGACGACCGACGGTGAACGAACCGACGATCCGGTCGCGCTCGCGCGTGAGATGGTTGCGGGCGGCGCGACGGCGCTGTCAGTCCTGACCGAGCCCGAGCACTTCGGCGGGTCGACGGAGAACCTCCGGCGCATCCGCGAGGCGGTCGACGTGCCGGTGCTTCGCAAGGACTTCGTCGTCCGCGAGGAGCAACTCGACGTCGTCGAATCGGATCTGGTCTTACTCATCGCGCGCTTCCTCGACGAGGACGACACGGACTCGCTCGCGGCCCTGTACGAGGCGGCCGAAGAGCGGGGATTCCAGCCGCTCGTAGAGGTTCACACGCGCGCGGAACTCGACCGAGCGCTCGACGTCGGCGCAGAGATCATCGGCATCAACAACCGTGACCTGGGGCAGTTGGAAGTCGACCTGGGGACGTTCGAGCGTCTCGCCCCCCACGTTCCCGAGGACGTGACACTCCTCGCCGAGAGCGGCGTGACGAGCGTCGACGACGTCCGGCGGATGCGCGCCGCGGGGGCGGACGCGCTCTTGATCGGGACGGCCATTATGGACGGCGACGTGGAGGCGAACACCGAGCGACTCACCACGGCCGACGCCGAGCGTACGAACAGAGACGCGGCGACGCCGGACACGGCGAGCACAGGCGCGACAACAGTGACAGACACGGAAACGACAGACGCAGCCACAGATACCGACACACGATGACACAGCAATACGCGGACGGCAAGTTCGGAAAGTACGGTGGACAGTACGTACCAGAGGCGCTGATGCCGGCGATCGAGGAGCTGACAGACGCCTACGAACGCTACGTACTGGAGAACGAAGACGGCTTTATGGACGAGTTCCGCGCGCGGTTGCGGGACTTCGGCGGGCGACCGACGCCGACGCAACACGCCGAGCGTCTCTCAGAGCGCTACGGCCGCGAGGTCTACCTCAAGCGCGAGGACCTGCTCCACGGCGGCGCGCACAAACTCAACAACGCGCTCGGCCAGGTCCTCCTTGCGAAGTATATGGGCAAAGAGCGGATCGTCGCCGAGACCGGCGCGGGACAGCACGGCACCGCGACGGCGATGGCCGCCGCGCACCTGGATATGCCCTGTGAGATCTATATGGGCGAGCGCGACATCAACCGCCAGCGCCCGAACGTCTTCCGGATGCGGCTCAACGGCTCGGAAGTCAATCCGGTCACGACCGGCCGCGGCACACTGAAAGAGGCGATCTCCGAGACGATGCGCGACTGGGCGACGAACGTCGAGGACACCCACTACGTCATCGGGTCGGTCGTCGGCCCGCACCCCTTCCCGGCGATGGTCCGCGACTTCCAGGCGGTCATCTCCGAGGAGGCGCGCCGCCAGCTTCGCGAACAGACGGGCGGACTCCCGGACTCGGTGCTCGCGTGCGCCGGCGGCGGGTCGAACACGATGGGGACGTTTGCGCACTTCGTCGACGACGAGGACGTCGGGCTGTACGCCGTCGAGGCCGGCGGCTCGACGCTCGAAGTCGACGAGGAAGCGGGAGTCGCGCCGAACTCCGCGTCGCTGTCGACGGGCGAGGAGGGCGTCCTTCACGGGGCGCGGACCAAACTCCTCCAGGACAGCGACGGCCAGATTATGGAGAGCCACAGCGTCTCCTCCGGCCTCGACTACGCCGGTGTCGGCCCCGAACTCGCCCAGCTCGTCGACGAGGAGCGCGTGAACGCGGTCAACGTCGACGACGACTGCGCGCTGGAAGCGTTCCACCGGCTCTCACAGCTCGAAGGCGTGATCCCTGCGCTGGAGACGGCGCACGCGTTCGGCTACCTCGAAGAGAATCACGAGGACCTCGGCGAGACAGTGCTGGTGAACGTCTCCGGTCGCGGCGACAAGGACCTCGAGACCGTCATCGAGGAGACCGAAAAGCGAGACATCGAGGCGGCTCCGTCGCTGGCGGAGTTCTCGGGGGGGATCTGAGATGGCCGACGACCTCGACGCGGCGTTCGCGGACGGCCCGGCGTTCGTCCCGTATCTCGCCGCAGGCGACCCCGACTACGAGTCCTCGCTGAAATACGTCGAGGCGCTCGAACGCGGCGGCGCGGACGTGATCGAACTCGGCCTCCCGTTCTCGGAACCGGTCGCCGAGGGATCGACGATCCAGAACGCCGTCGTGCGGGCACTCGAAGGCGGAATGACCCCGGATCGGTTCTTCCAGTTCGTCGACGACCTCGACGTGGACGTTCCGTTGGTGTGTATGACTTACTACAATCTCATCTTCCAGTACGGCGACGAGCCCGGGCCGCGGCCGTTCGTCGAGCGCGCCGCGGAACTCGGCCTCTCGGGGTTCGTCGTCCCCGACCTCCCCGCAGAGGAGGCCGATCCCCTGCGAGACGCGTGCGACGAGTTCGGACTCGACCTCGTCTTCATCGTCGCGCCCACGACGCGCGGCGAGCGCCTGGACCGGATTATGTCGCAGGTCTCCGGATACGTCTACGTGCAGGCGCGCCTGGGCGTCACCGGCGCGCAGGACGACGTCTCCGGACAGACCGAGGAGAGCCTCGAACGCCTCGCAGACTACGACGTGCCGAAGGCCGTCGGGTTCGGGATCAAGACCGGCGATCACGCCGAGCGGATCGTCGCCGGCGGTGCGGACGGAATCATCGTCGGGAGCGCGCTCGTCGACATCGTCGCCGAGGGGCACGAGACCGGCAAATCCGCGGACGACGTCGCCGCACGGCTCGAAGAGAAGGCCCGCGAACTGAAGGACGGCGCCCTGCGCGGATACGAACAACGCGTGCCCCAAGCGGAAGGCAAATAACCGACGGTTGCCACAGTTTCTCACACGATGAACGCAGGACTCACAGCCCGACTCGATCGCATCTCGACAGGGGGGCGATACCTCGTCGTCCCGATGGATCACGGCATCACACTCGGCCCTGTAAAGGGCCTCGTAGACCTCGAATCGACAGTCGACTCGATCACGCGCGGCGGCGCGGACGCCGTCCTCACGCAGAAAGGCGTCGCACCGCGCGTCCACGGAAACAAGAACGGGAAAGGCTACATCGTCCACCTCAACGGCTCGACAGTCATCGGTCCCGACGAAGAGGACAAACGGCGGACGGGTTCGGTCGAAGAAGCGCTCCGCGCAGGTGCGGATGCGGTCTCCTTCCACATCAACATCGGCAGCGAGCACGAGCCCGACCAGCTGACCGAACTCGGCGAGCTGACCGAAACCGCCCACCGGCTCGGCATTCCGGTCCTCGCGATGAGCTACGCCCGCGGGCCGGGCGTCGACGAACACGACGCCGAGAGCCTCGCACACGCCGTCCGCATCGCCGAGGAACTCGGTGCCGACGTCGTGAAGACCGCCTACTCCGGCGACGCTGACTCCTTCGAGCGCGTCTGTGAGGCGACGCGGCTCCCCGTCGTCATCGCCGGCGGCAGCCGCGGCACCGACCGCGAGACCGCAGAGATGGTCCGCGGCGCGATGGACGCCGGCGCGGCGGGAGTCTCGATGGGGCGTTCGATCTTCCAGCACGACGACCCCGAAGCGATCACCCGGACCGTCAGCGCGATCATCCACAACGACGCCGACGTCGACGAGGCCGTCGAGGCCGGCGGCCTCGGTCTCGAAGCGTAACCGACGCCGATCACCGCCCGACGGGCGGTTCGTATTCTCCTTTCCTCGCGCCCTGTAGCGACTGTGGTCTCACGTCGCCGTCCGGCAGCGGCCCGCTCCCATCCGGCAGAGCGGGCCGAGCCCGCGCGCTTATGATCGTGGCGAGCCAAGCCGTGGATATGCCAACCACGCTCGAAGTACGGTGCACCGACGACGAGTGCGAGATGGATATGTTCGAGCTTCATTACACGTACGATATGCCCGACGACGTCGGCGTCGCCGACTTCGTCTGTCCGTACTGCCGCGGGAGCGACCCCCTGGAGGCGATCGAGCTATGAGCGGCTTCAGAAAGCTCAGCGACCTCGGCGATCCCGAGCGGTTGCGCGAGATCGGCGAATCGGTCGCCGAGAACGCACTGGAACGCGTCGGTCGCAGCGTCGCGCGCGTGCAGGAGCGAAAGCCACTGCCGTACGACCTCTTAGAGAGCGACGATGCCTACCTCGTCGTCTTCGACGCACCGGGCGTCCGCGAGAAAGACGTGCAGGTGCGCTTCGAGAACGGCGAGGTACAGGTCCGAATCGACCGCTTCCGTGACTTCTACGAGGGCTTCGAGATGCGCTTCCCCGGACGCGGACTCGCCTTAGACGGGGCGGCGCGGCTTCCCGACGGGGCCGCTGTCGACGCCGAGAACGCCTCGGCGACCGTCACCGACGCGGGTACGCTCCGGATCAGACTCCCGAAGCGCGGCGACGACGCCTGAGCGTCGAGCGGCCCTTTTCTCTCGCTTCTCGCGTCCTACACCGGCAGTTCCGCGTCGGAGTCGACGACGCGGTCCGGTTCCTCGGGGACGGTCCAGTCGGTCGTCAGTTCGAGCAACTGCGCGAGCATCAGCCCGGTCGCCCCCCAGACGGTGTAGTCGCCGATGTGGAAGTAGTGAATGCGGCGGCAGCCGTAGCCGGAGAACTCGCGCCGTTCAGATTCGTAATTGTCGAGATCGACGAGGTCAGAGACGGCGAGCGGAACGACTTCGGCGACTTCGCGTTCGTCAGGATCGTACGCGCGGTTGGGGACTGCGGCGACGAACGGCCGTACGGAGTAGTCAGTCACCGTCAGAATGTCGTCGAGACGGCCGAAGACGGCCGCCTCCTTGGAGCGCAGTCCGATCTCCTCGTCGGCCTCGCGGAGCGCTGTAGTCTGGAGCGTGCCGTCTTCGGGTTCGCGTGAGCCGCCGGGAAAACTCATCTGTCCGGGGTGCTCCCCGAGGTGGTCCGCGCGCTTCGTGAACAGGACGTGCGTTTCCCCGTCTCGTACCAGCACCGGGGCGAGGACCGCAGCCTGTTGGCCCGCGCCGCCGACCGGCTCCGGTGTATACGCCGACACCCGCGAGAGATCCATACTCGGAGTGGGGTACGAGCCGAGGGGGCTTATACTGTCGGCCGGCTCTTTATGTGAGCGAGTTACGAGTCGCCGTCGAGCGCGTCGTCGAGTCGCGCGCGGATGTCGTCGACTTCGACAGTATCGGACCACACGTCGACGTCGTACGTAACGTCGAGGAGCCGACGCATTTCGGCGGCATCCTCCTCCGCGACGGCTCGCGCGGCCGCCGTTCTGAGGCGTTCGGCGACGGCCGCGTCGGCGGTCTCGCGGTCCACCTCGCGCGTGGGCACCTCGAGAATGTGCGGCAGGTCTTCGGCGTGCTCGGGGAGCGACGGGAATGCGGCCGGGCCGGGCGCGAGCAGCGTCTCCCCGTCGTCCTCGTAGCGGACGAGCGCGAACGCCGCGGTCGCGTCGTCGACGGCCTCGGAAACAACGTCCACGTCGACGCTCGCCTGCCGTTTGAACGCCAGTTCTTCGAGCGCGCGTTCGAGTTCGTCCGGAGTGAGGGCGCCAAAGAGGTCGACGACGCCGGCGAGTTCGTCCCGCTGTAGGTCCCCCGGCCGGAAATCGTCCGTCACTCGCCGCCCCCCGCATCGATCGGCGGTGCACTCGTCGTCCCCGGTCCGATCGCGTCTTCGAGGTCGGAGGTGGCCGCGTCGAACACCGCATCCGAAGTGATCGGCGCGTCCTCCCACGCCGGGAGGCGATCGTCGCTCCCCGTCGGTTCGCTGACCGCCGCCGCGTAGCGCGTCACCTGCCGCCACTCGTGGTCCCGGTCGAAGTGGAAGTCGTTGAACGCCGCATCCATCGCGTACTGCTCGACGAGCGTCTCCGCCGTCGTCCGATAGCGCTCTGGGAGCGTCTCGAAATCGACGTCGATGCCGTGTTCGAGGACGCCCCGCAGGAGCGTCTCGCCGACCGATCGGCTCATCTCCGAGAGCCCGGCCGAGCCGTCGACCGCGCGGTGGTCGTGTTCGTACGTACCGAGGTCGACCTGTGCCGTCCCCTCGAACCCGGCGACATCGAACGCGTCGCCGAGGGTTCCGACTTCGAGCCCCCACTTCCGGGGCGTCCGGATCCGGCGGGCCGTCTCGGCCGTCGCAGCGAACTCGCCAGCGAGAGCGTAGCGGAAGGCATCGAGATACTGGAGGTAGGGGTCGGGGTGGGAATCGACGAGCGCGCGGACGAGCGGGACGTAGAAAAGCCGAAAGAGCCGCCCGTAGAGGCGCTGGTCTTCGACGCGCGCGTAGTAGCCCTTCGAGAAGTCGTAGCCGTTCGCCAGCGGGAACAGCAGTCGACGGACGAACGACTCGTCGTAGGTCGTCGTGTCGGCGTCGTGGACGACGACGAACTCCGCTTCGGCTGCGCGGCCGAGCGCCAGCCACACGTCGCGGCCCTTTCCGCGACCGCCAGCGAGACCGGCCTCAGAGAGCAGCTCCGAGAGGCGTGGGCCGTCACACCACAGCAGTTCCAGCCGGAGATCGTACGTCGAGAGCCACTCGTGGACCGACTCGACGCGCTCGGGGGCGGCGCGGAGCGGAACGACGACCCGAGCGGGATCCAGCCGTTCGAGCGTCTGTAGCACCCGGTCTGCGGCCGCGCCCTGACAGTCGCGCTCCGTCATCGGTACGACGACCGCCGTGCGCCCGGTCGGAGCGGTCGGGAGCGGATCGGCGAGACCGTGGAGCGTCGTCACCCGCGCTTGCACGTACTCCATCGGAGCATTCTCAGGGCGGAACGAGCAAAAGCGCGGGGGTTCCGGATGCCTATCGCCCGCGCGTCGTGGGCGTCACTGCGGGAGCCGCCCCGCCTGCTGGAAGACGACCAACCCGACGACAACGACGGCGAGTCCGAGCGCGAGTTGCGTGAAGATGGCGTCGTAGGCGAGTCCCAGTTCGCGGAGCGTCCCGACGGCCGACGACCCCGTCGCCTGGACGACCATCATCCCACCGGAGTACCACGCGTACGCGCTCGCTCGCGTCTCGTCCGGTAGCGTGTCCAGCAGATAGGTGTCGATCGCCGGAAAGAGGCTGTGGATCACGTAGCCGATCACCGCCGTGAGGACGAGGATCGGGACGAGTCCCGTCGTGATTGTCAGCACGAGCACGGAGACGGTGAACGACCCGATTATCACGAGAATGTACGGGACGCGCGGGAGCCGGTCAGTGAGCCGCCCGGAGATGAAAAAGGCGGGGACGCCAGCGGCGAAGATCACCGTGAGGAGGTTCTTCGCGGTCGCGTCGGCGAGCCCTTTCGTCTCCATATACAGCTCGTAGAAATTGAACAGTCCCTGCCAGACGAAGCCGGTCGCGCCGACGACCACGACGCCCAAGAGCACGACGCGCCACTCCGAGCGGATCGCACCGAGGAGATCTCTGTCGTCGGTGCCCGCGTCGGGGAGGTCTGCCGACCGGGCGGCGAAGTACAGCGCAACCGTGACGAGCGCCGCCGCGGCCGCGACGCAGACGAACACGAGCTGCCAGTCGAAGAAGAACGTCAGGATCAGCGTCACGAGCGGCGCGGCCGCGACGGCGGCGAGTTGGCTCATCATCCCGTGGACGCCGAGCGCCCAGCCGACGCGTTCGGGGTAGAGTTCGCTGACGAGCGGGTTCGCGGCGACCAGATAGACGCCCGAGGAGAGGCCCATCAGGAGCGCGCCGACGCCGACGAAAAGCACCGAGTTCGCGCTCGCAGTGAACGCCGCAGCCGTCGTGAGCACCGCGCCGGTCACGAGGATCACGCGGTGACGGGGGACGCGCGTGAGCACCCAGCCGGTCGGGATCCGCGGGAGCGCGCTGCCGAGCCACGCGAGCGTCGCGATGAGCCCGGCCGTGCCCTCGCCGATCTGAAACACCGCGATGAACTCCTGCAGCAGCGGTGCGAAGACGACCCTCGCGAGGTTCACCAGGAAGAACATCGAACAGAGCGTACCGAACAGTCGGCTCCGAGACACGACCGACTCTTGCCCGTATGGGGTGTCAACTGTTGCGATCCGGCGTCGGAGATGAGCGGACGGCGCTATACTGATCTTTTTACCTCGCGGCCTCCACGTTCGAGGTGACTATGAAGACGACGCGGAAGGGGCTTCGAGACGGGGAGTTGGAGAAAGACACCTACGGGCGTTTGAACTGCGCGGAGTGCGGCGAGACGCTGAAGACCGAAAACGATCCCGACGAGGTCTACACAGTGCGGCGGTGTCCCGACTGCGAAACGGAGTGGAAGGAGCTCCGGTAGACAGCGGGCGGGAGGTGAGTCGGAGAGGACGACCGCAGACAGGAGAGGGGCACGCCGTCACTCGAAGACGGCGTCGAACGCCCGCGCGCCGAGCGGCTCGAACGTGCCGGCAGCGACGTTTTCGGGGACGTGTGCCGGCGAACTCGTGCCGACGAGCGCGGTGGTGACGCCGGGGGCGCTTCGGGCGAAGTTGATCGCTCGCTGCGCGGCGGTCTCTCCGTGTAACTCCGCGTCGACGGCTGCCGGGATCGACGACGCGAGATCACCCTGTGCGAGGGTCGCGCTCGCGACGACGTCGAGGCCGGCCGCCTGGGCGTATTCGAGCGCGCTGACGTCCCGTTCTTCTTCGGGGTGTCGGTGCGCCGCGACGGTGAACGCGTCGGCCATCGTGACGCTGAACGGGAGCTGAATCGCTTTCAATCCGGGCTCTGCGGCGCCCACCGTCTCGGCCGCTCTCGCGGCGCGGTCGACGACCTCGGGCAACGAGAGGTACGCGTCGTGGTCGCGCGGCACGCGGAACGCCTCCCAGGTCGCGACGCCGTACGCGCCGATGTCGCCCGCCTCGCGGCGACGTTCGAGGCGCTCGAAGGCCGCTTCGAGTTGCTCGTACACCGCCTCGCGGTTCCTGACCGTCAGTTGCGTTTCGGGGTTGTGGACGTAGTAGCAATCGACCGTGTCGACGCCGAGATTCGTGAGCGAGCGATCCAGTAGTTCCTCGAGGAAGTCGGGAGCGATGGCGTGGCTGCCGCGTGCGAGGTCGTCGACGGCGACGTGGCCGGGGCGGACGAACTCCTCGCGGACGTACGCGCCCGGATCGTCGGGACGGGAGCCGTCGAACGGGACGAAGCCGCCCTTGGTCGCGACGACGACTTCCTCCCGGTCGGCGTCGGCAGCGTCGAGCGCCTCACCGACGACGCGCTCGCTGCGCTGGTAGCGGTAGTTGATCGCCGTGTCGACGTGGTTGATGCCGGTCGAGAGCGCGTCGGTGATCGATTCGCGGTAGCGCTCGTCGTACTCGTCCGTCGGGTCACCGAGGTACGTCCCGAGGCCGATGCTCGAAGCGACTCCCGGCCCGAACCGGCGGAAGTACGTCCGGGCGAAGGCGCCGCCGAACCGATCGCGGTATCCCCAGGTCCCCTGACTCGTCGCCATAGTCCAGGCAAAGGGACGCGCGGGTAAACGGGCGTCGGAAGTCGGGAGCCGAAGCTCGGAAGTCGCCAACCGCCAGCCGTCCCACGGCGTCAGATGTCGCCGGACATCGACTCGAACAGGCGGTCGCGGAGCGCGTCGCGGGGCATCGTCTCGCCGGTCTCGGTCTGGATCTGGCCACTGTGTAAGACGAGTTGGCCGCCGCCCATCCGCGCGTGTCCGCCCGCCGAGGCGCTTTTCAAGCCCGACACCGCCGAGTCGAGCGTCTGGCCCATATGGACGCGATCGTCGCGTGAGCGCCCGGAGATGTGGATAGTCCCGTCCCGCTCGCCGAGGACGACGACGGCGGTGACGCCTTCGAGTTGGACCAGTTCGTCGGCCGCCTGGGGAATGGCGTCGGGATTGGAGATGCGACCGACGTCGCTGAGGGCGAACGGCCCGCGGACGTCGCGGCCGGCGATCGCGCGGGCTTTCAGTTCCAGGACTTCCGTCGAGACTTCGGGGTTTGCGATCCGGTCGAGTTGGTCCTCGTCGACCCCGGAGTACAGAAAGCCCGCAGCGGCGAAGTCAGCGGCCGAACAGCCGGCAGTCAGCCGATTGGTGTCTGTCAGGATCCCATAGAGGAGGCCGGTCGCGACCGTCGACGAGACGGTGTAGGCCGCGTCGACCTCGCTCGCGTGTTTGGCCGGCGGGACGGGCTTGGCACCGACGTCCTCGAAGTACTCGGCGACGATGCTGGAGGCGGCCCCGTAGTCCGTCCGCACGTCGGTGAACTCGCCGCCAGTCCCCTCGCCGGGGTGGTGGTCGACGACGGCGAACGGGAGGACACTATCAGCCCCGGCGAAGCCTCGCGGGCGGTTGTGATCGACGAGGACCACGTGTTCGGCCGCGACGTCGCTGACGTGGGTGATCCGGTCGATGTCGATCTCCAGTACCGTCTGAAAGGCGCGGTTCTCCTGGTGGCGGACCTGCCCGGCGTACTGGACCGTCGCGTCCGTGCCGACCTGTTCGGCGAGGCTCGCGACGCCGATGCCCGTCGCCATCGCGTCGGGGTCGGGATTCGGATGCAACAGCACCGCGACCTCGTCGAGTCCGGAGACCTGTTCGAGAAAGCGCGTCCCCATCGGCCGTTCGAACCGCTTGATCGCGTAGAAGCCGACGAGGAGCGCGAGGAGACCGACGACGACAGCCAGGACGACAGCAGGGTAGGCCACGAAGAACTCCCTCGCGCGACCGACGAACTCCGAACCGGCGTTCGAGGCGACGCCCGCGAGCGGGGACCACATACTCTTTGTGTCAGAGTGCACCCCTAAGAAGATTCCTTCGTTCAGCCGGGTGACGCGCTCACAGACTGGAGTCTGAGGAGAGATCACAATCGAACAGCTCCACGGCGTGTCCCGAAACGAGTGCTAGAGTGCTTGGGGGATCCGCCGCCGAACGTGCAGTTCAGACCTCCGAAGCGTCCGTTCCGGACAGATACGCCTCGATCGCCGCACTGTAACCCTCCCGATAGGTCGGATACGCGAAGTCGTAGCCGAGTTCGCGCAGGCGCGCGTTCGAGCAGCGCTTGCTGGTCTGGACCCGCCGGCGCGCGGCCGCCGAGAGGTCCGGGTCGTCCAGTCGCTCCTCGATCGTCCGCTTCAGTGGGGCAGGTTCGTCGCACTCGGTCGCCAGCCAATCGGCGAACGCCCACTTGTCGACCGGTTCGTCGTCCACGACGAGGACGACCTCGTCGCGTGCCAGGTCGGATTCGAGGAGGAACGCGACCGAGCCCGCGGCGTCGTCGCGGTGCACCATATTCAAATATCCCTCCGTCACGGGGCCCTCCAGATACCGATCGAGTCGGTACCGGTCGGGACCGTACAGCCCCGCAAAGCGCGCGACGGTGCCGTCGATACCGGCCGCGGCCGTTTCCTCGCGGGCGACGCGCTCGGCCTCTGCGAGGACGCGCGTCTTCTCTGTCGTCGGCTCGATCGGCGTCTCCTCGTCGACGAAGTCGCCGCCGTGGTCGCCGTAGACGCCCGTCGAGGAGGTGTAGACGAGTCGGTCCGGCGGCGACGAACGCTCGGCGTACGCTGCGACGACGTTCCGTAATCCCTCCACGTAGACGTCGCGGGCGGCGTCCGCGCCGCGACCGCCGGAACTGGCCGCGAAGACGACCCAGTCGGCGTCGGGGAGTGCAGCGAGGGAGTCGGCGTCGGTCGCGTCGGCGCGGACGGCGTCGAGACCCGCTTCGGCGACCGCGTCGAGTCCGGCGTCGGAGCGGCGGACGCCGGTCACCTCGTGGCCGGCCGCATCGAGTTGACGGCCGAGTTCGAGGCCGACGTACCCACAGCCGACGATGACGGTTCGGGCCATCAGCGCTCGTTCCGTTCGGCGAGGAACTGCTGGATCGCCGCGAGCTGTTCGAGCGTCATCACCGTCCGGCCTTCGAGTGCCTGTTGGACTTCCTGGCCCGAGAGCCCGAGATCGACGTTGGCGGCGATCGTGTCGACGTCGACGACGCCGGTCGTCATCGCCATCAGGAGATGATCGCGGAGTTCGAGGACGATCGCCTCGGCGTCGGGGCGGGCCTCGTCGAGTGCGAGGACCGCGGCGGCGTCTGCGACGCTCAGATCGGGGGTGGGACCCGCTGCGAGCGCCTCGACGGTCTCGGCGTCGACGCCCGATTCGGCGGCGACGGTTTCGACGCCGACGTCGGTCACGACGGCTCTGAGCTGTGCTTCGTAGGCTTCGCGCAACGCCTCGGGCGTCAGCGTCGCCGGCTCCTCGGCCGCGTCGTAGAGCATACCGCTACTCGCCACCGCGGCGGCAAAACGGTTTCCGAACGGGGCGTGGCGGCGTCTCGGGGGAATAGAGTTGGACCCCGCGAAGGGGAACTGCTTAAGTTCGTCACTACCCACCCAACGAGTATGAGCCACGTATCGCCCGCAAATCGGGAGGTGCAGCCGTGAGCGTCGGTCATCGCGTCAGCTCCGATCACCAGCTCGCGCGGTTGCTCCAGATCGGGATCGTCCTCGAAGAGGTCGTCGAGGCCCGGTCGTATCACCACTATCAATCGCTCGACGAGGGGTCAGAACTCGACGCCGAAATCGAGTCGCTCTTGGAACACGCCGCCGCGGAGTCCGCCGAGCACCGCGAGCGACTGGAAGCGCTCGTCGAGGAACTCGACGCCGAAAGCATCCCGTTCGACGAGATCGAAGCGCTCGTCGAAGCACAGTACGGCAAGACCGAGCCCGAGGACTTCGACGACATCCTCTACGATCAACTGTGCAACGAGGAGACGGCGTACAAGTTCTACGACGACCTCGTCGGCGCGCTCCGGGCCTCGGAGGCGACTTTCGGGATCGACCGCGACCGACTCATCGACGTGCTCATCGAGATCCGCGAGGAGGAAGCAGACGGCGTCGAAGAAGTCACGAAGATTATGAACAAACGGCAATGAGACGACATACGATGCGTCACGGAGGGACGAGATGAACACGGCTGACCAGTACGTCAAGGCGATCTACCTCCTCCAGCAGATGGAGAACGGCCCGGCGTCGACGGGTGCGCTCGCGGATCGCCTCGACGTCAGCCCCGCCAGCGCGAACGAGATGATCGGGAAACTCGAATCGCGAGGGCTCGCCGAACACGAGAAGTACAAGGGCGTCACGCTCACCGACGACGGGATCGTCCGCGCCCGCGATGCGCTCCAGACGTACTGTATCATCGAGCGATTCCTCGCGAACGTCCTCTCCGTCGAGGAGTTCCGCGCCGAGGCGCGCGAACTCGAACCAGTCATCGACGACCTCGTCGCCGAGCGCCTCGACACGATCATCGATCGAAACGCCGAGTGCCCAGACTGCTTCGACCCCGAAACGGACGCTTGTTGTCACCTCGACGTGGCCTCCGAGGCCAACGTCGAAGCCGAAGAGCAACGCGCGGACTGACGGCGTTTTCCCTCGGCTTATTAGGCAGGACGAAGCCCGTAGCTTCAAGATGTTCCCGACTGAGGCGTTGGATATGGATGGGACAACGGCGCTCGATCGCCTCCTGAAACTCGCGGGATTGGGGCCCCGCGAGACGTCGGAGGCAACCGACCGAACAGCACCGTACGCGTGTTTGGGCTGTGGGGCGACGTACGACGTACAGTATCACGTCTGCCCGGAGTGCGGGGGCTACTCCGTAGAACTACGACAGACCGGTCTCGATCCGGATGGCGACCCGGGGAGTAGACGCGAACGTCGATAAGGCAGCCGACCACCGGGCGGGATCGAGGGCCGGCGAGCGCCGTCGGAACCCGATGCCTTTTCAAAGACTGCGACGTGAGTAGGAGATGCAGTCCCGTGGTGTAGTGGCCAATCATATGGGCCTTTGGAGCCCATGACGGCGGTTCGAATCCGCCCGGGACTACTCAAACATCTGTTCGTAGTCCCGAGTCGAACCTCCAGCCGCGCGTACTCGATGCAGCTCACCCTACAGGGATGGACGTCGACCAGGAGGGACACCCGAAAGAGTTCTCTCGTCGGGAATTGCGATTTGCCGATCTCGGCTGCTGCCTCTCCCGTGAATGGAACAGCAGCCGCCCGTGTGATCACCCAGTTGCAAACGCGACCATAGATCGACCGCGTCCGAGGCGTCACCAGACGCCCGCTAAATAGCTGCCTCACCCGTCGAATCGTTGGAAACTGCCAACAGGTACCCGCCGAACGCGGGCAGCCAGACGATGAGCGGGTAGACGACCCATCGTTCGATCCCGCCGCTGCCGAGGAACGCCAGCGGACTCGGGCTACCGATGACCAATCCGTAGAAGAAGACGCTACCGAGGACGAGCAGGGAAATCCCACCGAAGAGACCACAGATGAAGGAGAACGGTCTGGAGACGACCCGGGTAGAGAGGACGACTGCGATACCTCCCGCGAAGAAGGTGAGAAGAGCGAATATACCGTGCCACGGTGTCACGTTCCCCGGAAAGACGCCCACTCCGAACGCGCCGAATCCGAACACGGCGAGCGCGAGCGGGAACCCGCCGCGGTCCAGAACACGGTAGAGGAGATACGCCGAAAGAACGACTAGCACTCCTGTTACGAGCATCGTCGTGTTGAAAATCGTCGCCGACGGCTCGTGGATGATGGGGTTGGGAGGGCGGGTCGAGCCCAAATCGCTGATGTCCTGCCTCGTCGAATAGTTCGGATAGAGGACTTCAGAGGTGATGATTCCCATAACGCCGATGAACCCAGAAAGGGTGAGACTGAAGCCTGCTATCGACAGCTCCGAAAGCCCAAGACGGGACCGGTAGGTGTTGATGTCGTCCATCAACAGCCTTTTTTCACGTGGGATGACAAGTCTTTCTCACGGTTCGTTCGCGCTCGCGCCTGAGCACAGCAGACTCGCCGGTTCGATCGGTTGCGTCGAACGCCAGGAGCGCTATGGTGCAGTTGTCGGACAGGTGGACGCGGAGACAACACCAGCACCGATCGTCCGTTGGACCGCCTCAGGTTCGGCTGTGGAAGTTAGAAGACAACGGGTTGCTCATCCGTCATAAGTAGGCGTGACGCGTTCGGTGGTTGTGGACGGGACTCTCCGGCCACCGGTCGATCTCACCGTGCCGGCATCCATCACACAGAAAGAAGGTACGTGTTCGTTTCCGGACAGCGTGCACGGACCCCCACGGAAACGGAAAGCGTCCACGCAGTCCCCAGTGGGTAGCGGGGTGTTATGCGCCGCCGGGTGCCTTGGACTGACTCAACGTCGCGGAGGTCTCGCCGTTCTGGGAGGACCAGACGACGCGGATCGTCTGCCCACTGAACCCTTGCGAGGCGTTTTTGGTTAGCGAGTCACCGGCGTTGACGGTCGTGTACGAACTGTTCCACCCCAACGATTCGTTGTGCCACTCTGCTCCCGCCGTGTCGAGTTGCGTTGCGGTAATCGAGTCGCCCGACTGGTGCGTAATTGTGACGTTACTGGTGCTGGCAGTCGTATTGTAGTCGAAGTCGAAACTGGCCTGGGGTGCTGTCTGCTGAACGCCCTGCCCGAGGTTGAGCACGAACGAACCGATGACGGCCGCGAGGATCACCGTGATCGCGACCATCAGAATCACCCCAATGACTGGGGACACTGCGTCGTCGTCTGCGAGGAGCTGTTTTAGCTGCACATTAACGACAATCGTAGGGTTCGCTTAAAATAATACTCCCACCACCCCTCGGGTGATGACCCGCCTGTTGGCGTCCACGGACGCGGCGACAGCCTGCGATTGGTTCCAACACGAATCTAAACAGGCTAGACTATAGTAGCGTTTGCAACTGATTACACAGCCAATCGCACGACTGCGTGCGGTTCGGTGAGTGAAGACTTGCAAACGCTACTATAGCTCAAGGACCGCTCAGGCGACGAAGTCAGCGTCGGCGAGATACTTGCGTTTGGTTCGTTTTGCTTTTGGACCTTCTGGAACGAGACCGGGCGTGGTTACCGGACTGTCGAAGCGACCGGGGTCCGGACGAACACTGTCGAGTAATTCTGAGAACACGGCACTGCTCCGTCCCGTGATGTGCACGAAGCCGCCGTAGTTGCGCTCCTCGAACGGCGTGGTGTCTGGGTCCGGGAACGACTCCCGGATGCAAGAGGTGTGCTCGCGGATGTACGCTGCAGCCTCACGCTGTGCGTACCGGCACTCCGCGTAGTATCGTTCGCGATAGGCTTCGTCGATATTCGTGTGTGTAACTGATTCATAACGGACAGCGTCGTCGGAAACGTCGCCGTCGGCGAAGCCGAGATTGACCGTGAAGCAGTCGGGATAGCGGAGCACGAGGAGAAAGAAGAACTGGTCGTCGTGGGTGTAGCGCTCCTGCAGCCGGTAGTAGCACTCCCGGTAGTAGGTCGCGAGCGCCCCGATCCAGTCGTCGCGCTCGCCGCGGATGTACGCGTCCGCGACGTCGTGATAGTCCGCGCCGGCGACCTGCTGTAGGCGGTGCTGGAAGCTCTGCCGCATCTCGTCGAGTTCGTACTCGTAGGCTTCGGTGAGCGGGATGTCCGGGTCCGCGAGCAGGTCGCTCTTTTGGATGCCCGCATCGGCGATGCGCGTCATATTCTTATGGAGGACGCGTTCGGCGTCGAGGTCCGGCAGTGGGACTCTAACCGCCTGCTGGTACAGAACGTTCGTCGCGCGTTCTTCTCGCCCTCGCCACTCGTCCATCGTATTCCGTGGTAGCGAGATGCTCCTATTATTGTCTGTCTATCCGTAATGATCGATGGGAGCGGTTTGACAGCGTCACTCGGGCGACTCGGACGAGTCCGGATCCCACGACCGATCGACCGACGACTCCGGGTCGAGGTCCGCGACGAAACGCATCGTCGCGAAGTTTGCTCCGAGACCGAGGATGCTGCCGCCGAGGATGCCGATCGGGATCCCGAGCAGCGGCACGTTCACCACGAACGCGGTCGCAAAGGGTGAGACCACGAGGACGAAGAGCGAGAAGCCGACCGCATAGGAAACGTACGGGCCGCCGTCGACGGCGAGCGCGTACGACGCTCGGGCGGCATCGACGACGCCGACGTCGCGTAGAACGAGGAGATACGGCGTCGCATAAAAGAGGTACGCGGCGATCAGAAAGACGAGCAACATCGGGATGACGATCAGCAGCACCGCACCACTGAGGCTCCCAGTCAACGCGCCGACGCCGAAGACACCGACTGCGAGCGGGAGTACCACGAGGAACGGCACGGCAGTCAGCACGAGAAAGGGGACAAAGTACGCACGAACGTTTCGGCCGAACTCGTAGGTGTCGCGATCGAGTGCGTTTCGGATGCTCCCGAAGTACCCCGCCGTCGCTGCGGCCTGCACGACGAGCAATACCGGGACCGTCACGACCGCCAGCGGGAGCATCTCGATCGGAAGTCCGGTATTCGCGGTGACGCCCGAGTTCGGGACACTCACGAACTGCCAAATAGTGACGACCGACAGCGGGAGCCCGAATTTGAATCCGATGTGCCCACCGTCGAACGTGGCGATAGCGACGATCTTGTCCGTATCCAGAAGGGCGAGCAGTACCGGGACGAGCGCCAGCAGCGGATACTCCCGAGCCCGTTCCATCCCTGCGGAGAGTCGAGTCGTGAAACTAGGCATCGGTGCCACCTCTGTCACTGCGACGGATTCGTATGTGTCTCTCCTGCCAGCCAACGAGAGTGGAGGGACGTCTTCTGATCGGGTGTACGTGGGGTGTGGGGAGCATCTTTGATACGTCTGTATCGGCGACAATCGCAGATAAAACTCGGTTTAGCTCAAACGGGTGTTGGGGTGATCGAAGGCGCGGCTGCTCTCCTCGGCGATCCGTTCTGTAGTGTCAGCAGGTCGCCGCCGCGTTGACTTCGTCAGTTTCGTAGACAGTGTTTATACTCGCCTGTCGGCTCGACAACTGACGCCGGAGTCGCCTCGGAAAGTGGCAAAATGTCTCGGTCTGGGGCCGATATTTTACGAAAACGGTGATTTTCGGTGACTTTAATACGTGATGCGGCCGCAATCGTTCGGTATGGATCCGTGCGAGACGAGTAGCGCGGCGGACGTTGTCGGGGTTCTCGTAAGTCCTCGCAGATCTCTCGCCGTATCCTCCGGCGAGAGTCTATGAACGGTTACGACAACCCCGATAGAACGTTCCCGCCGTCCGCTCACAACGGTCGGAACGACGGATCCCACGAGCGGTTACGGCTGTGTGAGCGGGCGCAGATTCCGGGAGTTGCAGCGTCCGACCTCCGCCGTACCGCAGTCGTGACGTACGTCGCACTCTCGACGGAGCGCACAGCCGTCGATTGCGATTCGCTCGGACAAAACGGAGAGACAGAGGGGATGACAAATTTGCACACGCAGGAGTCGGTAGACGACGAGCACTCCGGGAGCAGAGGATGGTAGAGCACACTCGGTCGCTCGGCTTCACCGTCGCGTACGCGATGGGTCTCGGGACGATGATCGCGGCGGGGATCTTCTCGCTGTCCGGCGTCGCCGTCGCCCGAATCGGCAGTAGCGCGGTCATTGCGTTCATCATCGCCGCAGTTGTCGCCGGGATCACCGCGGCCTCGTACTCCGAGTTCGCCTCGATCTACTCCGAGAACGGCGGCGGCTACCTGTTCAGTTCACAGACGTTCGACAGCGACTTCCTCACGTACTTCGTCGGCGTCTCGCTGTTTCTCGGCTACACGGGGACGACCGCGTTCTACCTCGCGACGATGGGCGAGTGGTGGCAGCGGTTCGTCTTCCCCGAAGCCTGGCCGATCCCACACGGGACGATGCCGCTCGTCACGACGATTCTCCTCGGCGCCCTCAACGCCCGCGGGACTGAAGAGAGCGGGACGTTCCAGGTCATCGTCACCTCCGCGAAAGTCGCCGTGCTCTTCGCGTTCATCGGCGGCGCGTTCGCTTTCGCCGGGCCGGTCGAAGCCACCGGGCGGTTCGCCGGGAACTTCCAGGCCGAACCCGTCGGCATCGTCTCCGTGGCGGCCTTGGCGTTCATCACGTTCTTCGGATTCTCTGCCATCGCCGCGAGCGCGGGCGAAATCATTGAGCCGCGAAAGACGGTTCCCAAGGCCATCGCGACGTCGATCCTGACCGTCGTCGTGCTCTACACTTTCGTCATCGTCGCGATGGTGAACTCGCCGATCCCCGCAGAGGTGGTCGCCGAACTCGGCGAGACCGCGATGGGCCGGGTCGCGGCCGCGTTCCTCGGTCCGATCGGTCGGGTACTCATCGTCGCGGGCGCGATCTTCTCGATGGTGTCGGCGTCGAATGCCTCTATACTGGCCGCCTCGGGGATCGGATCGCTGATGGGCGAGCGCGGACAGGCCCCGCGGCCGTTCCAGCGCATCCATCCCGAGTACGGGACGCCGTTCTGGAGCGTCGCGACGGCGACAGCGACGATCGTCGCGTTGATTCTGGCCTTCAGCGGCATCCTGCCGTCGGTCGAGTTCGCCGACCGCGAGCTCCACTTCCACCTCTCGGCGCTCACCGGCTTTGCGACGTTCAATCTGCTCGTTCCCCTCTCAGTCGTGAACGTCGCACTCGTCTACTCGCGGCGCCGCTATCCGGACCTCGACCGTCCCTTCAGCGTCCCGCTCGTGCCGTTCGTTCCCATCCTCGGCGTCCTGGCCAACGTCGCACTCATCGGAAATCTGCCTTTCTCGGGAATCCTCAGTGGCATCGTTGTCGTGATCGCGCTTGTAGCGTCGTACTACTTCTGGGGCGGCGCGCCCGAACGCGAGGAACTCTTCGCGCGCGTGACCGAAGCACGCCCGCACGCTGCATCCGTCGAACCGGGTGGACACGCCGCCCGCGCGGGCGAACGCCCCCCGACCGTAGCGGGTGAGTCGGCCGCAGCGGCCGGCGGAGAGGAGGCCGAAGCGGAGACCGAAGAACGGTTCCGCATCTTGGTCCCGGTCGCTCGACCGAGTCGCGCACCCGCCTACGTGCGCTTTGCGAGCCAAATCGCCGAAGCGCGGACAGGCAACGGCGATCCGCTCGTTCAGGTCGTGACGATCACCCAGCTACCCGAACAGACCCCCTTTGAAGCGCTCGAAGACACCGCCGGCGACCGCGCCGACGCGCTCGAAGCCCAGCTCGAAGGCGTCGAGACCGGGGTCGATTACACCGTCGAGGGACACATCTGCCGGGAGGTAGCCTTCGACATCCTCCAGACCGCTCGGGACGACGGCGCGGACCTGATCCTGATGGGGTACCCCGAGGATCACCCGGACATCGCGTCGTCGGTACAGTTCAAATCGCCGTGTGACATCCTCTACGTCCACAAACTGCCCGAACACCCGAGCCTGGACGTGGTCAACGTCGGTGCCGGCGGCGGACCGCACCACCACGCCCTCCTCCCCCTGATCGACGACCTCGGAACGCAGGGTGCGGCTGTCCACGTCATTCGCGTCGCACCGACGGGCGAGCACGGGACACACGAAGCGATCGAGGACACACTCGATCACCTCTCGGCGGGGATCGACGTCGAGGTTCACGAGATCGAAGCTGATCTCATCGCCGACGGCCTCGTCGAGTCGGCGGCGGCGAGCGGTGGCGTCCTGTTCATCGGCGCGACTCGCACGCGCGAACTTCGCCGGTGGGTCTTCGGGAGCACCCCAGACCGCGTCATCGAGCGCGCCCCCGAAGCCGACCTCCCGGTGGTCGTCTACGCCAGTTCGACCGGCGTCGTCGGCCGCCTCTCCGAATACGTCTTCCCTGTCTATCGCTACCTGCAGAAGCTGTTCCGGTAGTATCGCGCGGATTCTCGGATTAGTTGTCCGGGACGCTGTCTCTGATCGAACAGTTTCGCGATGTTGAATTAACGAGAACTGGCTGGGAAAGGAAGGTTACTTATAATATATGCTAGTCATCCTACTCGGGCGTCTAATCGACAGACGGATGCACGGTTACGGACTCTCGCGTCGCTGCCCGACTCGCTTTCGAGTCGTGACTGACGACGGAGTTCGAGGCATCCGGCAGAACGACGCGGACACCGACTTCCGTTTCTGGTGGTTCAGTTTGTGCGTCGTTTCATCTGCACTCGCGTCAGCGTCTGCGTCAGTCGCTCGCGCGTCGTCGACGACCCACTACTTCACGTATGACAGGCTACACGAGCCGCTTTCGAGCTGTTTCTCTCGTAACGATTCTTGTACTCAGTCTTCTCAGCGGGATGGGGGCGTTCTCCGACGTCGTTGCCGCGGATCAAGGGAACATCTCATTTGATTCGCCCACGTACACCGACGGCGACGTCGTCACCGTCACCGTCGAAGATAGCGATTTGTCGACGACCACGGACTACGTCGTCAATATCGAGTCGGATACTGAGTCGCAATCATCCGTGTTTGGCGAGCATCCTAGTACAGAGAAAAAATACACCACAGAATGGAGTGTTTCAGACAAAAATGACGACAATAAGATATCCAAACTGGATATCACTTATCAAGATAGCAGTCGCGGAGGGAACGAGATCTCGTCTGTTAGCCGGAACAGCAACGGGACGGTCACTATCACCTTTGACAGCTCTCCGGAGTCCCGCGATGGTATCGAGTACACTAGAGGCGAAACCGTCAAGCTAGTACACCAAACAGACACACAGTTTAGAGGAATCACTGAACTGAGCACTGTAGACACTATTGGGGCGCTTCACGTATCCGAGGATGATGAAATAAAGTCGATATATGTCGACGAAAGCAGTGGTAAAATTCGGCAGAGTACCGCAAGAGTCGACAACGATCCAGAGCCCCTCACTCTTGGATCGGTCACCGAATTCTCCATCGACAGCCTCTCGGGAGCGTCGCTAACGCACACAGAGAGCGTCATCGAAGTCCCGTTCAGCGAAGACGTCTCGAAGGCGGGCGGTGAATCGGGGGCGTTGACGCTCGCGGACAACGCCACCGTCTTCGTCGACGGAGCGGACGTAACGGATCGCTACGCCCTCGACGCCGACGGATCTGCGGACGGACAACTGCTTCTCAGTTCCGCGACGGCAGTCGATCCGCGCTCGGAAGTGAGCGTCAGAATCGACGCGGTGAACGACTCGATCGACAGCGAGACTCTCACACCCGGGACAGTCGACGTGACGGTGACGTCTGCGACCGTTCCAGAGGGCAGCGGCGAGGCAAACGTCTACGCCGGATCGGTGATGGCGTTCGTCGCGACCGATGGCTCGGCCGACCTCGATCAGGCGTTCGAGGTCGTCGACGACGACGGGGAGTTCGTCTTCGCGGGTCGCACCGGGCCGGGAAGCCAGGCGTTCGTGATCGACACCGACGCGCGGAACTGGACCGAGGCGTACACCGTCGAAACGACGCTCGCCGACGGCAGCACCGATCGAACGACGGGAGTCACGATCCGGGATTTGGGGCTCGGAGTCGCGATCGACGATCGGAATCTCACGACCGCCGCGGCAGTCGAAGGGACCATATTCGCGAACGCGGGCGGGCGCACCGTTCAGGTCGACCTCCGCGAGGCGGACGGTGCGGTCGTCGAACGTACGAACCGCACGCTCGGCGGCAACGGCGAGACGGCGTTCGACTTCCCGGCGTCAGTGTTCGACGCGGCCGGGCCGGGCAATTACACCGTCAACGTGACCGACATCGGCACCGACGCGACAGTCCGCTCGGACCGCATAGCTGTCGTCGACGACAGCCTGAGCACCGCGAGGTTCCGGTCGGCCGTCGTCGACGAGCACGCCGGCGACGTCGTCGAAGTGGGGGTGAATCTGACCTACGCCGAGACCGCGACGGTGACGCTCGGAAGCGTCGACTCGGGCTTTCGGGCGAACGTAACCGTATCCGATGGCGACCACGACGGCACCGTCGGACTGCGGTTCAATACAGCCGCTGTCGCCGGTGCGACGAGTCTGCCGGACGATGGCGGTGACGTGTTCGGCGTCGGCGCGTCCAGCGGAAACACCAGCGGGACGGCAGACGAGGTGATCGCGGCCGATGTCGACGACCGAGCCACGCCGAGCGACCCGTTGGCTCCCGGCGAGTACGAGGTCACGGTCCGAACGGGCGCAGACGCGGGCGCTCCCGCAGAACACGCCGCGACGCTCGTACTCGACGACCCCGCCCCAGAGCGACTCACCACCTGGGTTGCGCCCGCGGATGCAACGCTTTCGACGCACGAAGGCCTCTCGACGGCCGTCGAGGCAGGACGGCTCACGCAGCGGGCGGACGTCGCCGTGGGCGACCTCGTCGTGCATCGAGTCGACGCACCGGGGCTCGCCGGCCAGTTTGCACAATATGACGGAACGGAGACCGAGGCGTTCTTCGCGCTCGATGGCCCGACAGAGGAGGCGCTGTACGCGCTGAACGTCACACAACAGAACCCACCGCCAAATCGCGAGGCCTACCAACTCGAACTGAACGCGAGCAACGCACGCGTCGTCGCCGACCCGAGCAACGACACCTACACAATGCTGTACGAAATCGATGCACCGACGGCGACAGCGGGCGGCAGCGAGGCTGTAGGCACGCTCTCGGACGGAGCAGACACCAGTGTACCCGCGGCAGGGGACGCACTCACGGCGTCGTTCGCGGTTCACGAGAACGGAACGTTCACCGAAGTCGACGACGACAGTCGGACAGTCGCTAGCAACTACTCGCTCGTCGAGGGTACCATCGCGACGGACGACGACCCCCTCGTCGTCGCAGCCGCGACGAACCAATCGATCAGCGGGACCACGACCGTCGCGCCGGGAACCGAGATCGAACTCCGACTCCGGTCGACGAACGGGACGCAGCCGTCGTTCCACAAGACGACTCAGGCGGTCGTCGAATCGAGCGGCGCGTGGTCCGCCACGTTCGACTTCGACGCACAGCGCGTCGACGACACCTTCGAGATGACCTCCGCGGTTGGCGTCATCATCGACTCGAACGAACTCGCCGTCAGCGGCGAGATTCGCGCGTTCGTGCCGACGACCGCGGTGACGACCACAGCCGCGACTACCGTCGATCAGGCGGGCGGCGCAGGCGGCAGCGGTGGCGTTGGAAGCGACGAATCCGGGGGGTCGTCCCGGAGCAATGCGGCAGCGCCGACCACCGAGTCGACAGCGACTCCCGAACAGCAGTCGGGCGGTGACGGGCACTCGATCACCGATTCGACGGGCGAGTTCTTCGAGACCGTGATCGATACCCTCGTCGACGATTCGGGCGAGAGACCGCTCCGAGAACGGTTGCTGGAGTTCGACGTGCTGGTCGCGCTGGCTGCCCTGACGACCGTTCTGGTGTTCGTGACGCGGCTCGAATGACCGAACGGACCGTATCGCAGCGGTCCGGCCGGTCGGTGGTCATATCGGCGTCGGGACGGGGGTCAAGCCGTCGTAACGCCTAAGAACCGAAGAACCATTTTATCGGGTAATGAACCCGAACGCGAACACAGACACCGTGGGACCGCCCACTGATTCGAAGGAGAGGTGGTTCCGTGGGCGTTGAAATCAAGGAATCGACGGTCGCAGACGAGGAGTTCCAGGAGATGAAGCGGTTCGTCCGCGACTATCTCGCTGCGAGCGTCGAAGGGGAAGACGACGGCGGCCGGATGCGGTGGTACCCCTGGCACAGCGCCGAGTACCGCTTCAACCACATCCTGAACGTCGTCGATCTGGCGACGCAGATCGCCGAGCGCGAGGGTGCAGACACGGACGTCGTCCGAGTCGCCGCACTCTTTCACGACATCTCGAAGCTCGAAGCCGACCAGGAAGTCCACGCCGAGGAGGGTGCACGCGTCGCTCGCGAGTACCTGAACACCCACGGCGACTTCCCGCAGTCGTTCGTCGAGCAGGTGTGTCAGGTCGTCGCCGACCACTCCTATCAGGGACCGCTCGCGGACGTCTCACTCGAAACGCAGAGTCTCATCGAGGCCGACATCCTCGACAAAGTCGGCGCGAACGGCACGGCGCTGATGCTGCTCCGGATGGGCTACGAGGCACGGACCCATATGGACGCCGCCGAGATGGTCGAGCGAGTCCTCGAACGCGGCCGCGACGCCACGGACAGGGTCAACTCCGACGCCGCCGAGAGCATCGCGCACAAGCGGCTCAAGCGCGTCAAGTGGTTCCGCGAGTGGCTCGAATCCGAGGTCCCGGAGATGGACCACGGTCTCGAGAGTACAGAGCGCTGAGCGGCCGGCGGACCACGACCCGAGGGTGGTGAGAGCAGTACGCTTAGTAGCCGCGGCCGCCACGTCGAAAGCGTGCCCTCCGACTACCCTCCACGACCGTCGAGACGGGTGAAGATCGCACTCGCGGTCGTCGCTGTCGTGACGTTTGCGTACAGTATAATCATCGCCGGACAGATCCTTCTGTGGTTCGTCCTCGCGGGGATCGCCGCCGGAATTTACGTCGTCTGGCTCCTCGTCGTCGCCGTCCTTCGGCTGGTCGATGCAACCGAGCGAATCGCGAGGGCGCTGGAAGCCGAACACGACGACAACAACGACGACAACAACGACGATGGCCACCAGATCCGCGACGTAGACGTCGATGATCGCTGAGAGACGCTTGGAGACGATCGAACCGGTGGTCGTTTGTACGCCGCTCGCCTACAGCCGTCGATGACGGACTCCGGCAGTTGGGTCAGCCTCTTCTCCGGCGGCAAAGACTCCTCGTGGGCGCTCTACCGCGCGCTGGAGGAGGGACTGAACGTCTCACATCTCCTGACGGTCCACCCCGGCGAGGACTCGTATATGTATCACGTCCCCGAGACGCGGCTGGCCGGGCTCGCCGCCGAGAGCATCGGCATCCCGCTGGTCGACGTCGAACCGGACGACCTCGACGCCGGCGACGTCGACGACGCGGGGGCGCAAGGCGACCGCGAGATCGAGCCACTCGAAGCCGCGCTCGTCGAGTTGCAGTCGGACCTCGACGGCCGCCTGGCCGGCGTCATCGCCGGCGCCGTCGAGAGCGAGTTCCAGACCTCCCGCATCCAAGAGATGTGCGATCGTCTGGAGATCGATCTCTTCGCACCGCTCTGGCAACGTGATCCGCTGGAACTCGGGAGAGAAATGCTCGACGCCGGGTTCGAGATTCGGATCATTCAGGTCGCCGCTCACGGCCTCGACGAGTCGTGGCTGGGGCGGACGCTCGACGCCGACGCGCTCGCAGAACTAGTCGAGCTCAACGACGAGTACGGCGTCCACGTCCTCGGCGAAGGCGGGGAGTTCGAGACGTTCGTGACCGACGGGCCGCATATGGACCGCCCGATCGAACTGGAGTACGAGACCGTCTGGGAGGGGACTCGCGGCCACATTCGGGTGACAGACGCACGGCTCGGCGAGGCAGAGGAGTAGTAGCCGCAGAAACGGTCGTGGCGCGCTATTCGAGGTGCGAGTGCGCCCCGATCAGGGCGTTCGAGAGATCGAGGTTCTCGATGTAGGTGTGCTCGTCGACAATAGTGTCGCGGATGTCCGCGTTGCGAATCGTCGCGTCGCTGAAGACGACTGTTCGTTCCAGGTGTGAGTCCGACACCGACGCGCCGGCCATCACGTGCACGTCCTCGTCGAGCACGGAGTTTTCGACCGTCGCCGACTCGTGGACGAACGTGTCGCCACCGAGACACCACGAGACGGCGTCGAGGTAGCTCTCGGGTGTGCCGATGTCGAACCACGCGCCGTCGAACGTGAACGCGTGGACGGTCCCGCGCCGCTGGAGCCACTCGATGAACCATCCCGGTTCGTCGGGGTTGTTGCCGTTCGAGAGGTACGTGTCGAAGTCAGGGAGCGTCTCGGCGGGGAACGCATAGCAGGCGATCGAGACGAGCGTGCTCTGGGGGTCGTCCGGTTTCTCCTGGAAGTCGACGACGCGGTCGCCGTCCAACTGGACGAGTCCGTAGGACCGCGCGCGCTCTTTCGAGCCGACGTCGTAGGCGGCGAGACACGGGGTCGCCTTCGACTCGAAGAAGTCGACGAACTCGCCCACGTCGAACGAGAGCAGATTGTCGCCGGCGATGACTACGAGGTCGTCGTCGACGCCCTCGCGGTCGATGAGTTGCGCGAGCGCGCCGACGACGCCGAACTTCTCGTCTTCTTCGACCGTCTCCTCGATCGAGAGGGTGGGTTTCTCGTAGGGCGCGTCTGCGAGGAAGGACTCGAAGGAGTCGGCGAATCGCTCGTTGGTGCTCACGAACACCTCGTCGATCCGCTCGTCGGCTTCGAGGTCCTCGAAGATGACGTCGATGACGGTCCCGTCACCGACCGGGAGAAACATCTTGGGGCGGTCTTTGGTGATCGGCCACATACGCGTCGCGTACCCGCCGGCGAGGACGACTGCCTTCATATATTGACTCTCCGCCCGGAGTCTCAAGTTTGTTTCCCCGGGGTATCCTGTCGAGCCCCGTCTTGTCTCCGGATTTTTCCTGATAAATGTACACATACGCCCAGTGCAGCGTCCGATATCACGGGATCGCACAGAGCAGGCGACAGTATATACGGGAGCGAGAACCTAGAGGGGGTATGTCCGAGTCGGACGACGAGGCTACGACCCGACAGCGGATCGCAGACGCGCTGCGAGCGGAACCCCACGGCGCGGCAGATCTCTCGACTGCGGTCGGCATCCCTCGCTCGACGGTGTATCACCATCTCGACCACGTCGCGCGCTCGGTCGAGGGATCCGACGCCGACGAGCAGTTCCTCGTCGCGCCGCCCGAGTGCCGTGCGTGTGGCTTCGACAGCTTCGACGACCCGCTGAACGATCCCTCGCGGTGCCCGGAGTGCCGCTCCGAGCGCATCGCCGAACCACAGTTCGTGATCGACTAGGCTCGCTCGTCGGGCGCAGTCGTCGAGCACGGCGAAACACGAGACCGTCTCAGCGGTCGGCCCAATCGTTAGTCTCGACGACGTCAGCCGCCGCGTCGTCGTCATCGAGACGGTGACAGGCCGCTGTGTGTTCGGAGGAGACCGCCCGCAGCGACGGCGGGTCGACCTCACAGGGCGTCTCGAAGGCGTCGGCCAGCAGCGTCGCCGCTGATACGTCCTCGCCGGCGACCACTCGGGAGAGCGCACGGCCGAGGACCGCCTCGGCGTCCGGATCGGATAGACGCTCAGGGATCTCGAATTCGCGTCGCAGCGCCGTACAGACGTTCTCGTCGTCGATGTCGCTGGGGGCGAGAGAGTCGCCGCGTTCGGCCGCCACGAGTTCGCGGATCGCCTGGACGTCCACACCAGAATCCCCTTCACTCAGTCGCGTCCGGAAGCGAAGGATTCCCCGCCACGCGTCCTGATCGAGGTCGTACCGGTCCGGTTGAATGACCGCCGGACACCGGGTGTGGAACCGACAGCCCGCGGGCGGCTCCGACGCGCTCGGGACCGTACCGGTCAGCTCGACGTCGGGATGCTCGACGGTCGGATCGGGCGCGGGAACCGACGCGAGAAGCGCCCGTGTGTAGGGGTGCTGTGGGTCGCCGAACACGACGTCGACGGGGCCGGATTCGACGATTTCGCCCAGATACATCACTGCGACGCGGTCGCAGAACTCGCGCACGACGGCGAGGTCGTGACTGATGAGTAAGACGCCGAGGTCGAGTTCCGATTGGAGCGACTCCAGAAGCGAGAGGACGGCCGCCTGGACGGGCATATCGAGCGCCGACACGGGTTCGTCGGCGACGAGGAGGTCCGGATCGACGATCAGCGCGCGGGCCAGTGCGGCCCGCTGTTTTTCGCCGCCCGACAGTTCGTGCGGATAGCGGTCGGCGTCGCCCGCGGCGAGGCCGACGCGTTCTAACGTGGTTTCGACCAGTCGCCGCCGGCGCTCGCGGTCGGCCATCCCGTGCACCGCGAGCGGTTCGCCGACCGACTGACCGATCGACAGCCGCGGGTCGAAACTCGACGTCGGGTCTTGGAAGATCAGTTGCGCTCGGCGACGGAACCGCCGGAGTCGCTCGCGGTCGTACGCCGTGACGTCGTCGCCGTCGAAGCGCACCGTCCCGCCGGTCGGGTCCTCGATCCGAAGCAACGCGCGCGCCGCCGTCGACTTGCCGCACCCGGACTCGCCGACGAGGCCGAGCGTCTGGCCGCGCTCGACGGTGAGATCGATCCCGTCGACCGCCCGCACGCGCCCGACTTCACGGTTCCAGATCCCGTCGGTGATCGGGTAGTGCTTCTTCAGTCCGGAGACATCCAGCAGTGGCGGGTCTACGGTCACTGTTGGTCACCCCCGTCCTCGAATTGGGGGTCGGCCGACTGGTCGACAGCAGAGTCGGATTCGACGGGCGACCCGTAGACGACTGTCGGATCGCCCTCCGGTGTGAAGTGGACGCACGAGACGGCGTGTTCGCGGTCGGCGTCGTCCGCCGCCGTTGCCGCCCCCATCGGTGCGGCGGTGTCCTCGCTTCCGGAGATGTCGTACAGTGGTGGCTGTTCGCCTCGCCGGCAGGCCTCCACGGCGTAGGGGCAGCGGTCGCGGTAACGGCAGCCAGCGGATCCTTCCGTCGAATTCGAGTCGATCGGGCGCGAGTCGTTTTCGCCTGGGTCGACCGGACAAGATGCCGAATCGGTCGCCCCCGCGGTGGATGCTCGGGAGGCGCCGCGTCCCGGGATCGAATCCAACAGCGTGCGCGTGTACGGATGGGCGGGGCGATCGAAGATCGCGTAGACGTCGCCGCGTTCCATCACTCGACCCTGATACAGCACCACGACCCGATCTGCGACGTCCGCGACGACGCCGAGGTCGTGAGTCACGAGTAGGATGCCCATTCCGAACTCCGATTGAATCTCCTCGAGGAGTCCGAGGACCCGCGATTGGATCGTGACGTCGAGTGCCGTCGTCGGCTCGTCGGCGATCAACAGGTCCGGGTCGCCCGCGAGCGCCATCGCGATCGCGACCCGCTGTTTCATCCCGCCCGACAGTTCGTGGGGGTAGTCGTCGACGCGACTCGCGGGATCTGGGATCCCGACGTGATCGAGGAGGTCGATCGCCCGCGCTCGGGCCTCACGCTTCGAGACGTCCGCGTGCAACTGCACGGCCTCGATCACCTGCCAACCGACCGTGTAGACGGGGTTGAGCGAGTCCTGAGGGTTCTGGAACACGTGAGCGATCCGGTCGCCGCGGACCGCGCCGAGTTGTGCCTCCGAGAGCGAGCGGAGGTCCTGGCCGTCGAAGTGGATGGCTCCCTCGCGGATCTCGCCCGGCGGCTCGCGAAGCACCCGCGTAATCGACTCGCCCACGACGGTCTTGCCGCTGCCGGACTCGCCGACGAGACAGACAGTCTCGCCGCGCGCGACGTCGAAGGAGACGCCGTCGACCGCCCGAACGACACCCTGGTCGGTGCGGAACTCGACGGTCAGGTCGTCGACGCGGAGGAGAGAGTCCTCGCTCATCGGCCGACCTCCTGCCGCGGATCGAGCGCGTCCCTGAGCGCGTCGCCGAGGAAGTTGAACGCGAGGATCGTCGCGAAGAGGAACAGTCCGGGGACCGTTGAGACCCACCACGCGGTCGCGAGATCACCGCGGCCCGCCGCGATCGTCTGCCCCCACGAGGGCAGCATCACGTCGCCGAGGCCGATGAACGAGAGCGCCGCCTCCGAGAGGATGAGCACCGGGACGTTCAGTGTCGCGGCGGTGACGATCGAGTTCGACACGTTCGGGACGATGTGCCGCCAGACGACGGACGCCCCGGACGCGCCGGCGCTTTGGGCCGCCTGGACGTACGTCTCCTCGCGGCGCTGAAGCGCCTCGCTGCGGACGATGCGGGCGATGCCGCCCCAGCCGGTCAGCCCGAAGATGACGATCAGCACGAACAGGCTGCCGCCGTAGAGGTACGCCAAGAACAGAAAGAGGAAGAACGTCGGAAACGTCTGCTGGACGTCGACGTAGCGCATCAGCGCTTCGTCGACCCAGCCGCCGGCGTACGCGGCCGTCGCCCCGACGGCGGTCGCGACGGTGACCGAGATGAGCGTCGCGATCAGGCCGACCTGCAGACTGACGCGCATCCCGAATATCGCGAGCGCCAAGAGCCCTTTCCCGCTACCGGTCGTCCCCAGCGGATAGCGCCACGTCCCCCGGCATTGACCGTCGACGACGGGGCCGAGACACTGGGTCGGGATCGACGCGTCGACGCTCAGGAAGACCGGCGGCTGGTATCCGGCCGCGACGTGCAGCGTCGGCGGGTCGATGAACAGCGTGCCGACCGTTCCGAGCAGAAAGATCACGAGGAGATACACCAAACTGAGCACCGCGAGACGGTGGCGACGAAAGCGCTGCCAGTAGTACGCGGTCAGACGTCGATTCCGTGCGAGCGGTACGGCAGCGAAGCCCAAGACGAGAAGCGTCGCGACGAACAGCCAGTCCACGCCGGTCGCGTCCCAGAGGAACGTCGATCCGGCGACGACGACCTCGACCGTCGGGTCGCCAGCAGCCAAGAGGACGTCGTACGCCAGCGCGAGCGCGTAGAGAACGCCGGCGGCGAGGGCGGCGAGTTGCGTTGCTGAAACGCGGTGTCCGTCCGCGTCGATCGCGTCCCAGTCGACGTCCTCGAAGCGCTCGCGAGGCCGAACCGGAGTCGAATCCGTCGCGTCGTCGCCGTCCGGTCCAGTCCTGTCGTCTCCCGGCATCACCGATCACCGTAGTCGATACGCGGGTCCAGCCAGCCGTAGGCGAGATCCTGCAGCAGATTCCCGACGACCGCTACGAACACCGGAACGAGCGTCGTCCCCAAGACCAGCGCCGTGTCCTGCCGGCGGATCGCGTCGAGGCTGAGTCGGCCCAGGCCGGGGATGCCGAAGACGACCTCGACGAGGTAGGAGGCCGACAGGATCACGCCGAGCAGGTCGCCGACGAGGATCGTCGACAACGGAACGAGCGTCGGTCGAAGGACGTGCCGCGTGATGATCCGCCAGTCGGACGCCCCCTTCGCTCGGGCCGTTTTCACGAACGCCGCACGGACGTACTCGAGCGCCTCCGCGCGCGCGTAGCGCATCGTACTCGCGATCGCGCTCGTCGCGAGCACGAACACCGGCAAGACGAGTTGGCGCGCGTTCGCGAGCGAGAGGGGTCGCGTCCGGGCCAGTTCGGAATCGAAGAGCACCGGGACCCAACCGAGGTGGACGGCGAAGATCAACAGCAGCACGATGCCGAACCAGAAGTTGGGGATGCTGACGCCGAAGAACGCCACGAACGTCGCCGCGTAGTCGGTCTTCGTGTACTGATTGAACGCCGAGTAGAGCCCGATCCCGATGCCGAGCACCGTCGAGAGGAGCACGGCGGGGACCGTGTACAGCAACGAGTAGGGGAGCGCCGTCAGAATCGCCGTCACGACGGGCTGAGAACGTGAGTCCGACCAGCCCCAATCGCCCGATACGAGATTTCCGAGGTAGTCGAGATAGCGCTCCCAGAGCGGTCCCTGCAACCCGCGGCGTCGGGCGTACGCCTCCGCGGCGGCCTCGGCGCTCCGGCCGCTGGCGGCCGCCCGAAACTGGACGCGTGCCAACTGTGCGTCGGGTGCGTACTCCAACAGGACGAACGTGACCGTCAGGATGACGAAGGCGACGACGCCCGCCCACGCGACCCGACGCGCCGTGTACCATTTCAGTCCCATCGTGGTGTGTCGCTCCCAGGCCGTACTCCGATTCCGCCGGCCGCCGTTGCCGGTCAGTTCCGTCGACCGCAGTTAATATTGTCGTCCGAACGGGGGTGGCCCCTCGGTGCTGCGGCCGAGAGCCGACTCATTGCTGGCCGAGTCGCCAGGTGTTCTGGTCCCAACTGTAGCCGAAGACCTCCTCGGGACCGCGCACGGCGCTGTCGTAGCCGACGATCTCGACACCCATATTGAGGAAGTTGAACGGTTGTTCGGTCGAGAGCGCGCCGAAGATCTCGGCGAGCGTGGCGCGTCGCGGTGCCTCGTCGACGGTGCTCGTCGCCGTCTCGAACAGCGAGGCGAAGTCCGTCTCGGGGTAGTAGCCGTAGAAGTTGATGCCGCCCCGTTCGAGCGTGAAGCCCTGAATCGAGGAGGGCGTCCGCGGATAGGTGTTGAACGTGATTCCAAGGATGAGATCCCACCGCTCCTGGCTCAGCGATTGGTCACGCGGACCGCCGTTGTACGGACCGGCGTCCCACGGCGAGTCGCCGTCGCCCTGCCAACTGTTGTAGAGGTGGTGTTCGACCAGCGTCCCGTATTGCTTGCCGGTGACGTCGACGTCGATGCCGATGGCGTCGTACTCCTGTGCGACGTACTGCGCCGTCGTCTCGACCGCCTGCGAGCCCTGTGCGAAGACGAGATCGAGCGTGAGTTGCTCCCCCTCGGCGTCGACGACGCGGTCGCCGTCGTAGCGGTACGGGGTAGATCCGAGGTGCTCCCGGAGGAGTTCCCGCGCTCGGTCGTGGCTGTATGTGTCGCCGACCCCGTATTCGGTCACCTGCTCGTCGGAGTACCACCGCGAGAACGTCGGTTGGAACGTGTGTGCGACCGTCGCGTAGCCGCGGAGAACGTCGTCGACGAGCGTTCGTTTGTCGACCGCGTGCGCGAGCGCGCGCCTCACCCCCGGTTTCCGCAGCGCCTCGTAGAACGAACCGTTGGCGCGCTGATTGTATATGAGCGACGTCATATACGCCTGCGGGAAGACCCTGACGTCGACGTCGTCTCGCCCCTCGAACTGTTCGACGCGCGTCTCGGGGATGTCAGTGGCGGTGAGTTCGCCCGACCGGAGCGCGGAGAGGCGCGTGCTCTCCTCGGGGACGACCTCGTAGGTGTAGGCATCGAAGTACGGCGCGTTCTGCCACTCGTCGGGGAGGTCGTCGGCTTCGCGCAGATAGTACTCCTCGTTGCGCGTGGCGACGAACTCCGATTCGCGGTTCCACCGCTCGAAGCTGTAGGGGCCGAGGTTTCCGGCGTACGCGAGCGTCTGGACCTCCTCGTCCTGTGCGAGCCCTTCCTGGTCCTCGTCGGGGCGGTACCGGGCGATGATCTCTTTCGGCATACAGAACGCGCCCCACATAATCGGCCGGAGCGGGAACGCGGGGTCGACGGACTGAAGTCTGATCTCGAAGGAGCGCGGACCGGTCTTTTCGACGGGAATCGGCTCGCCTTGTTGTCGCCAGTCGCCGGGGTTCGGGTATCCGGCCCAGTTCGAGTCGGCCTGGTAGACCTCAGAGATCATATACACCCAGTCTTCGGCCGTCATCTGGCCGTAGCCGGCCCCCCACCGGAGATTGTCGCGAAGTTCGACCGTGTAGACCCGCCCCTCCTCGGAGGTGATGTCCGCCCAGAGCGGAAAGACATCTTGTTCGGGCGTGATGGCGTACGCACCGTCGAGCGCCAGTTGGATCCGGTTCGCGGACGGCGTGTCGTCGACGCTCAGGAAGTTCAGCGTCTGTGTCCCCGTAGGCGTTCCCTCGACGTACTCTACAGCCTCTGCGTCCCCCGTCGGCGTCCCGTCTTGCTCCGGCGTGCTACAGCCCGCAACCGCCGTCGCCCCACCGAGACCGAGAAGTTGGAGAAAGGAACGGCGGGACCGGCCGACGATCGGGTTCGGTCCGCGGCCGTCTGAACCGCTACCGGATGGCATAGAAGCTACGTGCGCCCATCCGGTCAAATACCCATCGATAGATCGGCCGAAAACGTTCGTTCTGTCGCTCGTATTACCCGTTTGTGCGGTTGGGGTCTCCCAGGTCGACGCGGGAGTCAGTCGTCGCCGTGCTCGTCGACGATGACGACCTCGCCGTCCTCGACGCGCACGTTGATCAGCGTCTTGACGTGGTGGCCGCTGTCGTCGAGTTCGTTCGGCCCGGCCTTCTTGATCACGGCGACGGTGTCGACGACGTCCGCACCGATGTGTTCGAGCGCGTCGAGCACCGCGCGCATCGTCCCGCCAGTCGAGAGCACGTCGTCGAGGACGAGGACGCGGTCGCCCGGATCGACGTCGTTGATGTACATCTCGTTCTCGGAGTAGCCGGTCTGCTGGCTCAGCGGTTCCTCGCCGTCGAGACCGTACTGCCGCTTGCGGATGACGACGAGCGGAATGTCCGTCATCAGCGACACCGCAGTGGAGATGTGAATCCCCATCGCGGCCGGCGTGACGATCTTGTCGACGTCGTCGATCTCGGCCTTCCGGATGATCTTGATGACGATCTCGCGGAGCAGTTCCGGACGGAGCATCGGAACGCCGTCGCTGATGGGGTGGACGAAGTACTCGTACTCGCCTTTCTCGATAATCGGCGCTTCGAGGAGCGACTGCCGCAGTTGGTCCATGTCGTGGGTACTCCGGGTCGAAAATAAAAACTGGCGGTTCGGTCGCTCTAGCGCAGAGCGACACACGGGGTGCGTCAGCGAGCACCACTCCGTGCTGAGAACAGACGTTCGCCCCGTCAGACCGCCGGAGCGGTGGATTGACTCAACGTCGCGGACGTCGATCCGTCTTCGGACTCCCAGACGACGCGGACGGTTTCGCCGTTCCACTCGGTACCGGAGAGGCTGTAAGAGAGTATTTCTAAGTATATAACAATAATTTGGCTGGTGGTGGCACGGTTGCCAGTCGCGTGGCGCGGTCGAGAACGCAGGGTCGTTCTGGACGGTTAGGCAATCTATTTTAAGTGCCAATTGTCGGATCGAGAACGGAGTCACGCCAGAGCGGAAGACGTATTTGACCCCCTTAGTAAACGGTAGAGTAACGTATGAGCCGAGTGACCGACGGGAAACGGCCGGCGTCGATCGAGGCGGGTGGTGGCTGATGAGTGCCGGCAGCTCCCGGATCCTCGTTCCAGTCGGTGAATCCTCCACGTTCCGGAACACGGTCGCCTACGCCCTTCGCGAGGCGCGCTCGGGTGCCACGGAGGGCGACGAGCAGGCCACCGTTCACTTCGTGTATCCGGCACGGTGGCGCACCGTCGACGGCGGCTCGCTCGACGACACGGAGGTGGCCACCGACCTCCTCGAACGGGTGGCGGTCTGGGCCGAAGAGGATCTCGACTACGACGAAGAGGATGAACCGCCGGTAGAGATCGAGACGACCATCGTCGGGGCGGATCGCTATCTCTTCAGCCCCGGCGACTTCGCGGCGATCCTCGTCGAGTATGCGCATCGAACCGGACTCGACCGGGTCGTCGTCGATCCGGAGTTCCAGCCCGGAGGGAGCGCGCCGATGCTTCGGCCGTTCGAGGTCGAACTCTCACGGTCTGACCTCTCCGTCGAAGAAGCCCCGGTCGAGCGGCAGACGACTCGGACGCGCCTCGTCTCACGAGCGACCGTCTCGAAGGGGCTCGCGACGTTCGGTGCGACGTACGCCTTCTATCTCGTCATCGGCGGCCACCTCACCACGTTCAATCTGGTGACGGGCGGGCTCACGGCGTTGCTCGCCACGATCGCGTTCTCGAACGTTATGTTCGTCACGTCGCCCTCGCCGCGCCGAACCACGCTTCGAATCCTGCGGTTGGGCCTCTTCGTTCCGTACCTCGTCTGGGAGATCACGAAGGCCAACATCGCGATCGCGTACATCATCCTCCACCCGGATCTCCCGATCGACCCCGAGATGCGGCGGTTCCGCGCCGCGGTCTGGGGCGGCCTTCCGGTGACGACGCTCGCGAACAGCATCACGCTCACGCCGGGGACGCTGACAGTCGACGTCGGCCGCGACGGGCTCGACATCCACACGCTGACCGGTGACGCCCGCGACGATCTCGCCGCCGGGAGCTTAGAGCGGGCGGTCCGGTTCGTGTACTACGGTCGCTCGGGCGCGCGGATCCCGACCCCGACGGAGCGCGAGAGCATCTCGCTGCTCGGCCCCGACGGCGAGCCGATCGCGGAATCGACGGAGGAGGCCGAATAATGGCTGTCTCCGGACTCGTCGATACGGTACTGCTGACCGCGGCGGGCGCGTTCGTCCTGTTCGCTATCGTGTTGGTCTATCGGATCGTCGCGGGGCCGACGATGCAGGACCGCGTCATCGCGGTCAACGGCATCGGGACGAACGCGGTCGTCGTGCTCGCGCTGCTGGCGGCGGCGCTCGACCGGCCGGGGTTCCTCGACATCGCCCTCGTTTACGGGATGTTGAATTTCCTGATGAGCATCGCCATCTCGAAGTTCACCGTCGAACGCGGAGGGGTGATCTGAATGTCCATCACGGAGATCCTGGTCATCCTGCTGGTCGCTGCGGGAACGTTCTTCGGGTTCGTCGCGGTGGTCGGCATCGTCCGCCTTCCAGATCTCTATACACGCGCTCACGCGACCTCGAAGAGTGACACGCTCGGGATCATCCTGACGCTGAGCGGCGTCGCGCTAGTCTTCGGCGCGGACCTGGCCGTCGCGAAGACGGCCCTGCTCGGACTGTTCCTGTTCGTGACTAACCCGACGGCCGCCCACGCGATCACCCGAGCGGCCTACGATCAGGGCATCGCCCCGTGGACAACGGAGGGTGAGGAGTGACCCCCGTTTCGACCTCGCTCGCGGTCGTCCTCACGTTCGCCGTGCTCGCTGCGGTCGCGGCGATTCTCCTGCGAGACGTCCTCAACGCGATCATCGCGTTCACGGCGTTCAGCTTTGGCATTGCCGTCTCGTGGATACTGCTGGCCGCCCCGGACGTCGCGCTGACCGAAGCGGCCGTCGGTGCCGGCATCACCACGGTACTGTTCCTCGTGACGATCGCGAAGACCGTCCGCCCGGGCGGTGAGCGACTCTTCGAGCGGATCGCCTGGCGGTCCGTCGCGATCGTCGCGGTTCTGGTCGGTGCGCTGCTGACGACGATCCGATCGCTTCCGGCGGTCGGTTCCAGCGAGGCGCCGGTCGCGACGTCGCGGATCACGGAGTACTACCTGCAGAACGCCTACCCCGAGACCGGCGTCGAGAACGTCGTGACCGCCGTGTTGGCCGCCTACCGTGGGTTCGACACCCTCGGTGAGGCGACGGTGGTCATCGCCGCCGGCCTCGCGGTGCTTCTCGTCCTTCGACAGGAGGCGTACGTATGAGCCAAACAGATCCGAACCGAACCTACGTCGAGAGTACCATCATTATGACGACCGTCCGCGTGGTCGTCCCGTTCGTCTTCACGTTCGGGGTGTTCGTGATGTTCCACGGGGCGGAGTCCGCAGGCGGCGGCTTCCAGGGCGGCGTCATCGTCGCCTCGGCGGTCCTGTTACTTGCGTTCGCCTTCGGCATCGAACCGACGCGGGCGTGGCTGGAAGGGCCGCTCGCCCAGATCGCGATCGCTTCCGGCGGCGGCACGTTCGCGCTCATCGGACTGGGCGCGCTGGTCTCGGGCGGTGCGTTCCTCGAATACCCCGCCTACGGCTTCGGGACCGACGGCGTGAAATACGGCATCGAACTCGTTGAACTCGGGATCGGAGCAGTCGTCTCCGGCGTCCTCGTGAGCCTCTTCTTCAGCCTCTCGCAGGGGGACTTCCAGTCCGTCGGAAGCGGCGGGGCGAACAGCAATAGCAATGGAGACGGCGACGCCGCAGGAGGTGAGCGAGCGTGATCGACCTGCTCGCGACCCACTACAACTACCTCGTGTTCGTCGCGCTCGTCGCCATCGGACTGTACGGCGTCACCGCGAGTCCGAACCTAGTGAAGAAGGTCATCGGCCTGAACATCTTCCAGGTCGGCATCTTCCTGTTCTTCGTCACGAGCGGCTACGTCGACGGCGCTGCGCCGCCAGTAGTCCACGGAGACGCAGTAGGGACGTACGCCAGCCCGCTGCCGCACGTGCTCATCCTCACCGCCATCGTCGTCGGGGTCAGCCTGACCGCGGTGGCGCTCGCGCTCATCGTGCGCATCTACGGCGCGTACGGGACGCTCGACGAGGAAGCCATCCGGGAGGTGCAAACTGAATGACTGACGCCATCGCGCTCCTCGTAGTGGTCCCGATCGTGCTCGCGCTCGTCCCGATCGCGCTCGGTCGCCTGTGGGACGGCGCCGGCTGGGTCGCGGCCGCGCTCGCCGCGCTCGCCCACCTCGGACTCTCTGTGACCGTCGCGGCGAAGGTGTTCTCCACGGGGCGGTTCACCTACGCCGTCGGCGACTACACGCCGCCGTTCGGCATCGAACTCGTCACCGACGGTATCTCGGCGACGCTCGTCGTCCTCGTGTCGGTCGTAACCGTCGCCGTCGTCCTCTACGCGCGGCGGACCGGCCCGGACTCGAATAGCTTCTACAGCGAACTGCTGTTGCTCACCGCGGGCATCTCCGGCGTGTTCGTCACGGGCGACGTGTTCAATCTGTACGTCTTCATCGAGATCACCGGGCTGGCGACGTACGCGCTGGTCGCGACCGGTCGCTCGCCCGCCGCGGCGCTCGCGAGCCTGAAGTATCTCCTCGTCGGGACCATCGGCGCGTCGCTGTATCTGCTCGGCGTCGGCTACCTCTACATCGCGACGGGGACGCTGAATATGGCCGACCTGTCGACGCAACTGCAGGCAGTCGGCTACGACTCGCCGCTGGTCTTGACCGGCTTCGCGCTCCTCGTCGTCGGTCTCGCGGTGAAGTCGGCGCTCTATCCGCTGCACACGTGGCAACCGGGAGCCTACGCCGAATCGCCCGACAGCGTCACTGCGTACATCTCCGCGCTCGTCTCGACGGCGGCGGCGTACGCGCTGTTCCGCCTCGTCTACGCGGTTTTCACGCCCGCGTTCGACGCAGCGGTGCCGTTCGCACTCGACGCGCTGGTGCTCCTCGCGTCGGTCAGCGTCGTCGTCGGCTCGGTGCTCGCCGTGTTGCAGTCGGACCTCAAGCGGATGCTCGCGTACTCCTCTGTCGCACAGTTTGGTCTGGTGATCGCCGGCTTCTCGGTCGCGAACGCGACGGCCGTGACCGGCGGTCTCGTCCACCTGGTCGGCCACGCGGTTATGAAGGCGGGTCTCTTCGTCGGCGTCGGTGTGCTCGCGGGCGTCGCGGGCGGCCGCACCGTCGACGACCTCGCCGGCGTCGCCGACCGCGCGCCGGTCGTGAGCGCCGCCTTCGCTATCCTCGCGTTCG
>Ga0207719_100198_pt1 | contig 47377 bp, 36 predicted proteins | sample A23P1SouthBayCA_2_FD_187279 | JGI IMG/M metagenome (GOLD analysis project Ga0207719, IMG submission 187279) | Aerobic enrichment media microbial communities from Eden Landing Ponds, California, USA - A23 P3 (3) (SPAdes) | ecosystem: Environmental > Aquatic > Marine > Unclassified | place... | reverse complement strand
GTGTGGGTGTGGGTGTCGCAGTCGGTGTGGGCGTTGGCGTTGGTGTGGGTGTGGGCGTTGGCGTCGGTGTGGGCGTTGGCGTTGGTGTGGGTGTTGGCGTCGGTGTGGGTGTTGGCGTCGGTGTGGGCGTTGGCGTTGGTGTCGTAGTTGGTGTGGGCGTAGGCGTTGGTGTGGGTGTCGCAGTCCGAGTGGGTGTGGGTGTCGCCGCCTCGACGTGGAGGTCGACGTCGTGGGTGCCCGACGGGAGATTGAACGTCACCGTGCCGTCGGTGTCGACCGATCCGCTGGCGAGTTGCGAACTTGTGTCGACATCGTCGGCGAGGACCGTCGTTCCGTCTGATAGCCCTGTCGCCGCGATGGCCACTGTCAGCGTCCCCGCCGCGTCGTACGAGAGGTCCGCGTCGCCGTCGTCCACGCTGTAGACCGGATCGCGGTACGCGAACCCGGCGGCGTCGGACGCGAACGTCACGGACGACGCGCCGTCGGGGTCGACTGTCAGGTCGGTGCTGGCGGCCTGGATGTCACCGAGGCAGGTCTCGGTGCCCGTTCCGCTTTCGAGGCGGGCCTGCGCGGTCCCCGTCGCCAAGAGCGTCACCGCGCCGTCCTGAAACGAGACGGTCTCGTGGTCCGGGAACGTCCCGTACTCGACGGCGGAGTCGTTCTCGAAGACGGTCAGCCCGGACTCGGTGGTGTACTCGGCACCACCGCCGCTGCCGACACAGTCCAGGTCGACGCCGGCGGCCGCGCTTCCGGCGCCGGACGACCCCGCGACGACAGTTGCGCCGGCCAGCACGACGAGCGTCGCGAGTGCGCCCGCGAGGACAGCGGTCGTCCATGAGGGGCCGTCAGTCATGCTCCCGTCGTGAACCGAGCGAGGAGGTCCTAGAGCGGTTCGCGCAGCCCGCTTCAGTCATCGGCAACACCCTGACTGTCGGTCGTCGCGTCGATTCCGAGTTCGGTCTCGATCCGGTCGAGTCGCGCCTCCAGTTCGGCGTTTTCCTCGCGCAGTCGGTCGACCTCTTTCTGAAGAGTCTCGTTTTCCTCCTGGAGAGCCTCGTTCTCCGCTTCGAGGTCCTCGATGGTGGCGTCGTGGTCTGCAGTCGTCTCGTCGAGGTCGTCGAGTCGGTCGCGGTTCTCCTCGACTTCCGGCACGAGGTAGACGCCGATCCGGTCGTATTTCACCCCGTCAGGGCGACCCTCGTCGTCGTAGGCTACGATTTCGGGAACGTGTTCGTCGACCTGTTCGGCGATAACACCCACGTCCTCGGTGCCGTTTCGCTCGTACTCGAACGAGCGTGGCTCCAGTTCAAGGACAGCACCGGGCTCAGAATCCAGCGGCTCGATGTTCGTCTTGTACCGGGCACTACTGGTGGTGACGTTCGAAAGGTTGTCATCACTGCTTCCCAGCACGAGTTGATTGTTGTTGGCAGTATCGACGGCCAGAATCCGCTCATCCTTGTTGTCGGATGCAGTCGGCAGATTGTCGATGCGAATTTCTTGTGCGTTTTCCCCGGCGTCCAGTGTGAGATTGTCGCCGCTTTCGCCACGATGTGTCAGCGTCAGCGACCCGCCGGAGTTCTCGACCAAGCCCCCCGTGGCATCAACGTTACCGGCCGAGGTGAAGTTACCAGCGTCATCAATGTATGTGACACTGTTCGATCCGGTGATAAAGCGGAAGCCGTTCGTCGCACTCACGCTGAACGTTCTCGCGCCAGTGACTGGTTCGCCGTTGACCGCGGTGTCCGAACTGAGACCCTGATTACCTGGGGGAACATCGTGGTACTGTGAGCTGTCGTTCCAGACGAACGCGTAGTTACTCTCGGCAGCGCCTTTGCCACCACCGGGCACAGTTGAGTAGGCGCCGCTGGCCGTATTTGTGTAGCCACCGCCAACGGTCGCCGAGTTATCGGTGGCTTGATTTATTTCACCACCCGCGACAGTCGCATTTCGGCCGCTCGCCTCGTTCCCTTTCCCCCCACCCACGGTCGCATAGTTGCCACCAGCCGTGTTCTGGTAGCTCCCGTTTCCACCCCCACCGATGACGACGCCGACGGCGGAGTTGTCCACCGTGTTGTCAGGGTGGCCGGCGACGACGTTGCCGCCAGCAGTGCTCGCAGAAAGGTCGTCGTACGTGGGCACGCCGAGTTCCAGCGTCCGGTCGCCACCGTTGGTGTTGATCGTGACGCCGTTACCAGACGACCCCAAGATGGTGAGGTCTCCGGTGCTATCGGTGAGGACGTTACCGTTGAGGTCGAGATCTGACAAACGTAACACCACATCGTTCGCCGGCTGCAGCGACAGGTCGCCCACTCCCGTCTGGAGCTCCAGTGAGCCGGCCGTGTTCTCGACGGTGCCACTCTGGACGTCCAGATTGCCGTTCGTCACCTGCGCCGCTCCGTTGTTCGAGCCGGGGTTCAACACGATGTCGGCTTTGTCTCCCGTCTCGGATTCGGTGGCATCCAGTCTGATTTCCTTCGTGTCGTTCGCGGAGTTGGACTCTGTCGCTTTCGTGATCGTGAGGTCGTTGCTGGAGGTGTCAGTGACGTTGTTCCCGTTGAGATCGAGCGTGTTCCCCATCGTCACGTCGCCGGAGCCGTTGTCGGTGAGATTGTCGGTCTGCACGTTCGTGACGCCGATCCCGTTGTCGCCGTCGTCGCTGGGGTTGAGCAGGCCGTCATCGTCCGAATCCGCCCAAAGGCCACTGCCGCCACCGCCGATGTCGGAGATACTTTTCGAGCCGACGCCGACGGCGCCGCTCCCGTCGATGGTGAGGAGACTCGCGTCGTTGGACTGCTGGTTTTCCAACACCAGGTCGTTCGAACTCCCCGGGTCCAGCGTCAGGTTCCGGTTGTCGTTCGTCGCTATCGTCCCCGCGTCAAAAACGTGGTTGCCGTGCAGATCGAGGCCGCTCCTCATCAACACCGTATTGAGCACCTCCAGCGAGTCTTCGACAGTGATTGAGGTGCCGCCACCGTTGATGCTGGAGAGGTCGTCGATACCGTTGTTTCTGAGGTTGAGCGTCTGGTTCACCTCAAGCGGGCCGCCGTCGATAAGCGTAAGGTGGTCGTTGCCGCTGGCGTCGCGCAAGTTCGCCGCCCGAACCGTGGTCACGTCGATACCGGTCTCCGATCCCGAGGTCTCAAGCAGACCGTCGCTGTCGGCCTCTTCCCAGAGGCCACTGCCACCGCCGCCGATGTCGGAGATACTTTTCGAGCCGACGCCGACGGTGCCGTTCCCATCGATGGTGAGGATACTCGCATCGTTGGACTGCTGGTTTGCCAACACCAGGTCGTTCGAACTCCCCGGGTCCAGCGTCAGGTTCCGGTTGTCGCCCGTCTCGATCGTCCCAGCGTCGGTGACGTCGTTGCCGTTCAGATCGAGGGGTTGGTTCACGCCGAGTGGACCACCACCGTTGATAGTGAGGTGTGTCGCGCCGGTGTCGTCCATCACGACGCCATCGTTTCGAATCTGGAAGTCTGTATTGTGCAACGAAACGAAATTCTGATCCCAGTCTATCCTGACCTCGGACTGACTGTTCGTGTCAGTGAACGCAACGTACGGCCAGCTGCCAGGGTTGATGTGGAAGTTGAAAGAGTCAGAAAGGGAGACGTCGTTCCCGTCGAAATCCAGACTGTTTCCTATCGTCACGTTGCCCGACCCGTTGTCGGTCAGGTTGTCGGTCTGAACGTCCGTCACGCCGATGCCGGTGTCGCCGGAAGCCGATGGATTGAGCAGGCCGTCATCGTCCGAATCGGTCCACAGACCGCTACCGCCACCGATGTCGCCGCTGGTGTTGCTGCTGATCCCGACGTTGCCGTCACCGTTGATCGTCAGAACGTTGTCCTCCTGTGGGTCGGTCAGATTCTCCAGGTACAGGCCGTTTCCCCCGCCCGGATCCAGCGTCAGATCACGGTTGTCGCTGGTCGCTATCGTTCCCGCGTCGGTGATGTCGTTGCCGCCGAGGTCCAGCGTGCCACCGGCACTGACTGGCGACCCGAACAGCGTCGAGAGGTCCGCGAAGGGCGTCGCCAGTTGCGTCGTGCCGCTGTCGAACGCCAGACCGGTCCCGACGTCGGCGGTCAACGCCCCGCTCGACACCGTGAGCCCGTCGCCCGTCAGGCTCGTCACGTCCGTGTTCCCGGTGACACCGCCGTTGAAGGAGTCGGTCTGGACGTCGGTCACGTCGATACCGGTCTCCGAGCCAGATATCTCCAGCCGGTCGTCGCCATCGTCGTCGGCCCAGACGCTCGACGTGCTCGCGTCGAGTTCGGCGTTCGTCGCGTCAACGCTGAGGTTGTCGCCGGCGATCGACGCGAGGTCGATCTCAGTGCCGGTGACGCCGTCGGCAGCGATCCCGAGCGCCGTCGTCCCCTCCTCTGTGAGACCGGTGCCGGCGATCCCACCAGGATCGACACGCGCCGTCCCGCTGTCGAACTCCAACCCGGTACCGACATCAGCGGCCAGCGCTTCGCTCGACACCGTGAGCCCGTCGCCCGTCAGGTCGGTCAGCGCCGTACCGCCAGTGACACCACCGTTTATTTCCTGGGTGTAGACCCGTCGTATCGGGTTGGTGCTACTGCCGACCTCGCCCTGCGGGTCCGCGCTGGCGGCGGTCGTCCCGAACCCCAGCAGCCCAGCCACTCCCAGCCCGGCCAGTACCGACCGCCGCGTGACCGGAAGCCGACGGTCGCTTGCGCTCGCATCGGTGTCCGTGTCGCTCGTTTCCGCGTCCGACGCTCCGTCGCCCTCGTCGGCCCTTCGATCTGCCCGGTCGGTCGCTCCCGCGTCGTCCCCGGGTGCAGTCTCGTCCGTCATGGGTGTCTTTTCAGGGTGGGGGGAAAGAGTAACCCATCCCTACACACGTAAGGACATGCGGTCCATCGTCCCCGTCGGACCACTCGCCGCCAGCCTACTCGGCCTCGCCGAGCAGGTCCCCGAGCAGGTTCCGCTGGGCTGCCCGTAGCACCTCGTCGTAGGCCGGGCGGGATACCCCGAGACTCGCTGCGACGTCGCTGGCGTTCTGCGCTCGCGGTTTCTCGAAGTACCCGCTGTGGTGTGCCACCGACAGTACCTGCCGCTGTCGCTCGGTCAATGCCTTCAGAGGGTCCTCGCTCGCGCCCACGTCGGTCGGCGTCGTCGTGAAATCACGTTCCACCACGTCGTCGAATCGGTCGGTCAGTGCGTCCAGTATCAGGTCGAACCCCGTCTCTGTGGGAACCCGAACCGTCAGCGTCGTCCGCTCGGCGGTCACCGTCGCGTCGTCGACACCGCCCCCGTGTTCGGCGACGACCGCACTCGGGACCGGACTGGCGACGAGGACCTGCACCGTCGACCTGTCCCCGACTCGTGTTGCACGCTCGATGCCGTCACACTCGCGCGCCGCCTCGACGAATGCTGTCGGGTCGTCGGCGATATCGAGATAGCACAGCACCGCGCCGTCGCCTCTCGTGACCGTGGTCGCCACCTCCGCTGTGGTTTCGGCCACGGCGACGGCCCGGGACAGCGGCGTGTCGGCGGTCTCGACGGTCACGGTGAGTTGGACCCACTCGTCGGCTGCCAGCGCCTGCCGGCGCTCGTCGCTGGCCATCGCGTAGCCCAGCACGTCCGCCGACTCTTCGAGGAGCAACCGCACGGGCTCGACGTCCGCCGTCTGCTCGGTCAGTCGGATGACGACGATGCCACGCGTCACGCCGTCGTACGTGATCGGAACCGTCATCTCCGCGGCGTCGCCCTCCCCCTCGCCGACGGTCACCGACGGCTCGCCAGTCCGGATCCCGTCGCCTATCGGCATCGACGCAGCATTCAGGTCGATACCGCCGTCCGTACTCGCGGTGTCGTCGCCGGCCGACGCCAGCACCGCAACCCCGTCGCCCGGTGTCACTCGCCCGATCCGGGCGGCAGCGACGGCGTCCAGCGCGACCAGTTCCGCACAGACTGCGCTGGCGAACGCCTCCACGGACGTATCCCTGGCCAGTTCCTGCTGGAGCGTACTACGGGCGTCCCGCTCGGCGACCAGTTCCTGCTCGTACTGTTTACGCTCGACGATATCCCGAATGGTGACCATTACGCCATCGATCAGCGGGTCTCCGAAGTAGTTCCCACCGCGGGCTTCGACCCATCGGTAGGATCCGTCGGCGGCCTCCACGCGGTACTCGACGGTCGCGGTCGTCTCCGGGTCGTCAAGCATCTCCTCGAAGACGCCCTGGACTTCGTCTCTATCCCCGGGATGAACGTGGTCGAACGCGTCCGTTCCGACCAAGTCGTCGGGGTCGTAACCCAGTGTCGATTCGATCCCCGGCGAGACGTAGTCGATGGTTCCGGATCCCGTGCAGACGAGCACGTAGTCCGACGAGCGGTCTAGAATCCGGCGGTATCGTGCCTTCGCGTCGGCTAGTCGCTGCTCGCGTCGTTTCCGATCGGTGATGTCGGTCGCGGTAGTGAAAACCAGCGAGTAGTCGTCGTCGTGACTCTCGGGGACGTACACCTCCATCAGCTCGTGTCTGATCTCGTCGCCGTCGAGCGGTTGGAACGTACACTCCGTGCAGAAGTACCGCTCGTCGTCGACGATCGCCTGCCACATCGCTGTCAGCCCCTCGCGCGTCTCCTGGACCATCATCTCGTCGAAGTTCGCGACGAGTTGTTCCTTCGAGTCGACGCCGTAGAAATCGAGTGCGGCCTCGTTGACCATGTGGACGTCCATCCGAGCCAGGATTTCCAGTAACTCTTCTGGATGGTCTTCGAGATAGGCACCGAGTGCAGCGCCGGTCTCGGCCAGCCCCTCGGCGTAGGCCTTTGCCGTCGAAAAGTCCTGCTCCCAGAGGACGAACTCTTCGTTGTCGAACAGCGTCCGGTAGCGGTCACGCTGCCGCTCGATGATAGGTGGCGTTCGGTCACGGTTCGGTGCTTCTCGCAGCGTGATCACCGCTATTTCGTCGCCCTCGCGTGTCGTCGTCGTGAGTCGCGCCTCGACAGCAGTCCGTTGGTCTTCGCCTGTTTCGACCTGCCACTCGAACGAGACCGCTCCGACGTTCCGGGCTCGTTCAACGCAGCGCCCGTCGCCCGTGACTGGCTCGTTGTCACCGGCGGTCACGCTTGCGATAGTCTGCCCCCTGAGTTCGGTTTCCGTGTATCCTAGCATCTCACAGCAGGTGTCGTTGACCGTCCGTATCTCACCGGTCGACACCCCGACCACCAGAACACCGTCTGCCATCTCGTCAAGGAGCGTCGGCCGGTCCCGAAGCGCCATGAGCGAGGATTGGACGCCCGACGGATAAATCCGTCTGCCACGTATCACCACGGCGTTGGTAGCGTTCACATTTCCGTTGCAGGACCGAGAGACGGGTGCGTTACCGCGAAGATTGTTCCATGCGTTATACGCTGAACAGGCGCAATATCACGCCGTTCACGCCGTGATATTGCGCCGTCACTTGGGAGAAATCCACGTTCGACAGCACTGCCCGAGTTTCAGAATACCCGTGTTTAAGTGACAGTCGATCCTAGTAATGGGTAGGAATCGGTCGGAACGGAGCGGATTCCGAACCGTCCTTCGGAGGCGACCTGTCCGCCCGCGTAACGAGACAGTATCCGAAAGGGCAGCCGGTGAACGCATATTCTTGAAGGGTGTGCCGACGTGCCGACTGCTCGAAGCACTCAGAAGGCACCCTCAAGTCCGCTGACGCCTGCTGGCGTCCCTGTGGCACAAACAACACCGGGACGATGTACACGGTCGAGGATAGGGGTAACGGCCACGTGGCATGGCCAGCAGTCCACCAGTTCGATGCTGTGGGACTACCCGCGCCCGGAAAGACTGGTGGTCCGGTGAGTGGACTGCGAACCTGACACTCCCACCGCTCGGGATTCCTCCGCGTTTACGCGGAGGAGGATGTCAAGCGGACGCGCTGTTTGACGGTCCCCTCAGAGTCGGAAATCTGCTTGAAGCGGTAGAGGGCGTGGTTGTAGAGTTGACGACAGGTATCGCGGTGATAGTCCAGCGTCTCACGCTGGTCTTCAGTCGGCGTGAGGCGATACCTGTAGTTGTAGTTCATTCCACGCACTTCGAGGGTGGTCTGACTGAAGTATCAACGTTTGCCGTCCGGAGTGAAAGTAGTCAGTCCATGGGTCTGTGGGCCACAACAGAATAGTGTGAGCGAGACGATGACGGCGCTGTATCCCCTCCCTACTGCGCTCCTTGTCCGCTACGCGAACTGCGGTGCTCCTCGTGGAAGGGGGGTTAGCGCCTGAAAATCAGCTAACCCCCAACTATCGATTCAGGAGACGCCAGCCCTTAGCTCCGCATCGACCCGCCGTCGATGGGGAGGGCGGTGCCGTTCACGAAACTCGCGCGCGGGCTGGCGAGGAAGGCCACCACGTCGCCGAGTTCCCCCGGGTCGCCGATGCGGCCGAGCGGGACGGACGACCCCTTGTCTTCGAGACCCTCGTCGTAGCTGTCGTAGACGCCGCGTTCCACGTCGTCCTCGATGAGTTCCTGGATCCGTGCAGTCTCGTGGGCGCCCGGGAGAACGGCGTTGACGCGGACCTCGGGCGCGAACTCGCGGGCCTGGGTCTTCACGAGGCCGATGACCGCCCGCCGGACCGCGTTCGAGAGCACGAGGTCGTCGATGACCTCGCGGACCGACCGGGATGTGATCGCGGTGACCGATCCCGCCTCGGAGTCGGCGAGGTGTGGGTAGGCAAAGCGGGTCGTCCAGACCGCGGACATGACGAGCGTGTCGTAGGCGCCGTACCAGTCGTCGTCGTCCGTGTCGAGAAAGCCGCCGGAGGGCGGGCCGCCCGCGCTCATCACGACGTGGTCGATGCTGCCGAAGGCGTCGGCGACCGCCTCGACGTAGGCCTCGACTTCCGCGCGCTCGGTCAGGTCCACCGACTGGGCGAACACCTCGCCGTCGCCCAGCGATTCGAGTTCCTTTCGGGCGTCTTCGAGCGGTCCCTCGCTGCGGCCACAGACCGCGACGTGAGCGCCCTCGCGAGCGAGTGCCTTCGCGCTCGCGAAGCCGAGACCGCCGGAACTCGCCGTTGTCAGTACCGCGTTGCCGTCGACTTGCAGGTCCATGTGGGGCCGGTCGAACGCGACCACCAAAAACGGGCCGACACGGAGCGCAGGGGAGCCCCGATCAGGCGGTGATCCGACCGGCGACCGCCCGATACCGGTCGGCGAGCGTCCCGGCGAGGCGGCGCTCGACCGGCGTGAACCCGAACCGCCGCAGGACGAGCGCGTACACCGCGAGCCCCAGGACCGTTCCGACGACCGGTGCGACCGGCCGCGCGAGTGCGACCTTGACGCCGAGGGCGACCCCGGCCATCGGCACCGCCGCGAGGATCGGCCGGGCGTGCAGGCGCGTGAGCGGCTGTAACCCTTCGAGGTAGTACAGCGCCGCCACCTCCAGCCCGTTGTTGATCGTCAGCATGAGGAAGAAACTCGCGACCAGTCCGGGCAGGCCGAACTCGATAGTGAGCGGGATGGCCATCGCGGCGAGAACGAGCGTTATCGCGGTGTTGACGACCAGGAGCGCCCGCTGGTTGTCGGTCATCCGCAGGAGGATGCCGACGCTGCCGGCGGCGCAGGCGCCGTACTGCGCGAGGACGAACCCGACCAGCAAGGGCGCGTACTCGACGAACGTCGGGCCGAACAGCCCCATGACGGCCTCGCGGTAGACCAGCACGGGGACCGACAGCGCCGTCACGCCGACGAGGACGATCCGGCTGGTGACGTGATAGAGGCGGGCGAGCGCCTCGCGGTGGTCCTCCTCGTGGAGCGCCGCGGCGACCGGCGGGATGAACTGGTTGATCCCCATCAGCGGCAGGCGAACGAGCCCGCCGACGAGGACGCCCACCGCGAAGACACCACCGGCCACGTCGGTCAGGTAGACGGCGATGAGCGGATAAAAGCCCAGGCGCTGGGCGGTCGTCGCGAACGCGCCGAGAAAGAGCGGGAAGGTGTAGCGGAGATAGCGCCGCCAGACCGGCGGGTCGACGGTTTCGTCCGCAGTGTCACCGGTCGGCGCGCGCAGTCGCGGTCGCAGGTCGCGCTCGCGGACCAGCCACGCGGTCGCCGCGACGCCGACCAGCCCCGAGACGGCGACGACGCCGACCGCGACGGCCACGAGGTCGTCGAAGACGAGGACGCCGCCGAGACCGACGCACAACTGCGCGAGCGGGAAGCCCACCCGGAGGGTGAGATTGAGCGGGCCGACCTCCTCCAGGCCGCGCAGCACTTCGGTCACCGTGAACAGCCAGACCATCGCCGGGAGGCCGAGGGCGAACACCCGCAGGACCGTCTCGAAGGTCGCGCTCTGGTCGGTGGCCCGCGTCACCAGCGGCGCGGCGAGAAAGAGCGCGACGCCGAAAACCGTCGCCACGCCGACGAGGATCACGCTCGCGACGGTCACGAGTGCGTTGCGCTCGGCGGTCGAATCCGCGTTCGGAAGAAAGCGACTCAGTCCCGATCGAAAGCCCAGCGCGAGATGGAGCAGGAACTGCTGGAGGCGGCGTGCGACCGCGAAGACGCCGTAGGCGCCCGCGGTGAAGCCGTTGGTCAGGACTGCCGTGAACGCAAGCGTCAGTCCCTGCTGGAGGAGGATGCTCGGGACCGACACCGTCGCGCCGTGGGCCACCCGCTCCAGCGCGTCGTCCAGTCGCGCGACGACCGGATCGCCCCCCTCCTCCGGGGCAGACTCGTCGGGAACCACAAACCGCCGTTACCGAGTCCAGCGAATAAACCCGCCGGTCGGGGAAACAGGCGTGCGCGGAAAACCGAAGCAACAGCGAGACGGCGGGAAACAACAGCGAGACGGCGGGAAACAACAGCGAGACGGCGGGAAACAACAGCGAGACGGCGCGGAGCAACAGCGAAACGGCGTCGTGACTGTCCACCGGAGCGCGACGAGCGCGGCCGGTGCTACGAGCCCCAGAAGTTGTCGCGGCTGCCCAGGTGTGGGTCCTCGTCTTTGACCTCGCTCGCTTCGTCCTCCTCGTCGGCGTCGCCGTCGGCGTCGCCCTCGCCGTCGGCCTCGCTCTCCTCGCCGTCCTCGTCGTCCGGTTCCTCGGGGAGGCGTTCGAGTTCCTCGGCGCGGGCGTGGTTCGATCGGACCTTGGAGATTTTCACGCGGGCCCGTGCGGGCGGGAGCACGCCGTCGACCATCACGATGAAGCCGTCCTCGGTGCGGCCGACGCCGGCACCGCTCTCGTGGATGTCCTCGACCGTGACGACGAGCTCCTCGCCGGGCTTGACCGGCTGGCTCTTCAGATCCTCGATCGGCTGGTTGTAGTGGTTGCACCACTCGGCACCGCCGCGGTCGCCGTAGTGCGTACAGCCCATCCCCTCGATGCGTTCCGTGAAACTGGGGCACTCGTCCGCGAGTGGACAGTCGGGCATGGCGCCGACTACCAGTGGCGCGAAGTAAACGCTTGCGCTCCGTCGATCCGCCCGAAAACGTGCCGGAGTCGGCCGCGAGCGTGACTCCCCACAGGACCTGCCGCTCGCTCACCCGCCCGCTTACTCGTCGGGGTACTTGGGCTGGCGCTTCTCGGCGCGGGCCAGCGCCGTCTCGACCACGTCGCGCACGTCGCCGTGGAAGACTCCGCCGTGGCCGCTGTACATCGACTCGACGCCGTCGGGCATCCGGTCGAGCAACTCGCGGATGGACTCGATCAGTCGCTCGCGCGACTGTCCGGGGTAGTCGGTCCGCCCGAAACTCCCGCCTTCGAAGGCGCCGTCGTCGTGGACGACCACGTCCCCCGAGAACAGCGATTCTGACGAGACCAGCGAGACGTGGTCGTCGGCGTGGCCCGGCGTAAACACGACCTCGCAGGTCTCAGTGCCGACTTCTACGTCGTCGCCGTCCGCGAGTTCGTGCGTCCGTCGCGGATGGTCGGCGTAGGCGTACAGGTCGGCGTCGAAGGCATCGAGGACGGCGTCTAACTGTTCGACGTGGTCGCCGTGCTGGTGGGTCAGGACGACGCGGTCGAGGTCGTCTGTGTGCGCTTCGACGATGTCGACGACGCCCGGCATCGCGCCGGCGTCGACCAGCGTCGGCGTGCCCTCGAGCGCGAGGTAGGCGTTGCAGGTGAAGGTATCGGCGTCCGCGGTGACGTTGACGACGTCCATGTCGGAAACTGGGCCGCCGGGCGCTTGAATCCGGCGTCGGCGGTCAGGGTTGTGGATGGGGCCGAGGGCAGGGACAGGGACCGATGGCTGGACGCCTCCGTTTCGGGTCGAACCGGACTCGTCGCTGACTGTTGTGGGCGTGCGTCTCTGCCAGTAGGCGTGCGTCTCTGCCGGTGGGCGTGCGTCGCTGTCGATGGACGGTTCCCGCGTGGCGCGCACAGCCCCGGAATCGCCTTGGTCGTCGCGGCCGTCTACTCGGGTATGAGCACGCCCAGCGCGGACGCCGAGGTCGCCGACCGGGTCGTCCTCTCGATCCCGGCGGATCTCGGCCAGCACGGCCGGCGCCGACTCGACCAGGACTACTACCAGAAGTACCTCAAGAAGATCCACGACAGCGCCGCGGTCGGCGACGAGTGGGACGAGTTCACCGACGTGGGCTGCTGTGGCAGCCAGATGGACCTCCCGCTCCGGGTCGAGCGCGTCGAGGGCGGCGAGCGTGTCGGTCCCGAGACTGCCATCGAGTACACCGAGCGCGAGGCCTGCGGCGTCAACCCCGGCTGGTCGACCCAGCACGACGAACCCGAAATCGTCGAGCGGGAGTGAGTGTCGAAAGCCCTCGGCCCTATCCGTTGTGGTGACCGCGCGCGATCCTGAGCAATGAAAGCCCTCGCCCCGCTCGCTATGTGTCCTCGTGACTGACGGAGTGAACAACGAGGGAAGAAAGCCCTCGGCCCGTTCGCGGTCGCTGAGCGGGATATCCTCGGTCGCTTCGCTCCCTCGGATAGTGCCGCGCTCAGCGACTCCCTTTCAGCGCGACCGAGCCTCACGGCTCGCTTCACTCGCCGTTCGGCTCCGAGACTCTCACTCCGTTCGAGTCTCGCGTGCCTCGCCCTTTCAATCCACCAGGACCGCACGGCACCGCGGACGACCACACGCCTCCCCAACCGACTGCGCTCCTCGCTTCGCTGCGGTGCTCATCCCTCGCGCTTTCGTCGCGGCACGGAGGCCGCGACGGCGCGCGCCACCGCAGTTGCTCAGTAGACACGCGAACTTCCCAGTCGGTCCGAAATGGGTCTGCAGCGATCCGTACGAGAGCGGTGCGGGCGGTGCGGGAGGTGCGTCGGATGGTATCGTGTACCAGAATGGTCCGAATCGCTGATATACCTCCGTACCGGATACGGACACGTGTCACAGCAGGTCGGGCAGGTCGGAACGCTGTTCCTCCACGAGTACGGCGCGGACGTCCGCGTCGCCGTCCAGCAGGACGGCCAGCGCCGGCTCAACGCCGTCCTCGAACTCAAGGAGACCGACGCCGGCCCGCGCCCCGCCCGGTTGCGGGTCAAGGACGGCTCCAGCGAGGAACCACGGCCGCCCGACCAGTTCGTCGAACTCGCGCGCGGCGCCTCGCGCATTCGCATCTCCGAGCAGACGACGCCCGCGGTGCGCGAGCGCCTGCGCGAGTTGCTCGACGCCTACCAGCTCTCGGCCAAGACCGTGCGGACCTGCCGCCACTGCGCCGAGGCCGGCGAATACTCGCCGATCACGAGCGAGACGGCCATCGAGACGGACGGCGAGTTCATCTGCCCCGACTGCGCGAAGGCCCAGCTCGACCGCGAACTCGCCTACCGCGGGGAGGTCTCGGGCACCGCCCGCGACCGCCTCTACGACCTTTTGCTGGAGGTACAGGATCTGGAGCGGGTCGCCAATCTCCTCAGGGGCGACCTCGACCCGGACCTGACGAAGTTCGACGAGATATCCGCGACCGTCGACGAGGTCGACCCTGTCCGCGTCGACTCGCTCGGGCTCCACCCGGGGATTCAGGACCGCCTCGAATCGCGCTTCGAGCACTTGCTGCCGGTCCAGAGCCTCGCCGTCGAGAACGGCGCGGCCGAGGGTCGCGACCAGCTCGTCGTGAGCGCGACGGCGACCGGGAAGACGCTCATCGGCGAGATGGCCGGGCTGGACCGCGTGCTCAACGGGAAGGGGAAGATGCTCTTTCTCGTTCCCCTCGTGGCGCTCGCAAACCAGAAACACGAGGCCTTCGAGGAGCGCTACGGCGACATGGTCGACGTGTCCCTCAGAGTCGGTGCGAGCCGCATCAACGACGGCGGCGGCCGGTTCGACCCCGGCGCCGATGTCATCGTCGGGACCTACGAGGGCATCGACCACGCGCTCCGGACCGGGAAGGACCTGGGGAACATCGGCACCGTCGTCATCGACGAGGTCCACACGCTGGGCGAGGGCGAGCGGGGCCACCGCCTCGACGGGCTGATCTCCCGTTTGAAATACTACTGCGGGGAGTACAGCGGGGGCGACGGCCACGGCAGCGACGGCGACACCCAGTGGATCTACCTCTCTGCGACCGTCGGGAATCCGGGCCAACTCGCCGAGAAGCTCGAAGCGCAACTCATCGAGTTCGAGGAGCGGCCGGTTCCCATCGAGCGCCACGTCACTTTCGCGGACGGCCGCGAGAAGCTGCGCATCGAGAACAAGCTCGTCCGGCGCGCGTTCGACACGAAATCCTCCAAGGGGTATCGCGGGCAGACGATCATCTTCACCAACTCGCGGCGGCGCTGTCACGAGGTTTCCCGGAAACTCGAGTACGACTCCGCGCCGTATCACGCGGGACTGGACCACGGCCGCCGGAAAAAAGTCGAGGGGATGTTCGCCGACCAGGACCTGGCGGCGGTCGTGACCACGGCGGCGCTGGCCGCGGGGGTGGATTTCCCCGCCTCGCAGGTCGTCTTCGACTCGCTGGCGATGGGCATCGAGTGGCTGACCGTCCAGGAGTTCCACCAGATGCTCGGCCGCGCGGGCCGCCCCGACTACCACGACGAGGGGACCGTCTACGTCCTCGTCGAGCCCGACGGCGCGTATCACAACAGTCAGGAGATGACCGAGGACGAGGTGGCGTTCAAGCTCCTCAAGGGGGAGATGGAGCCGGTCATCACCCGATACGACGAGGGCGCGGCCGTCGAGGAGACGCTGGCGAACGTCACCGTCGCCGGCAGCGGCGCCAAGCGACTCAACGAGCGGATGATCGGCGAGGTGCCGACGAAACACGCGCTCGGCAAACTCCTCGAGTACGACTTCATCGACGGGCTGGATCCGACGCCGCTGGGCCGGGCGGTCACCGCGCACTTCCTCGCGCCCGACGAGGCGTTCCTGTTACTCGACGGCATCCGGAAGGGGTTAGACCCCTACGAAATCGTCGCCGACATGGAACTGCGCGACGACGAGCAGTAGCGAGAGCACAGGGTAGTTTGTCGCCGAGTGGGCGGGCCAGTCAATCGTCCGCGGTGTACGCGCCGCTTCGATCCCGGATGCTCTCGACGCGGAGGATTCGGTCCTCGTGAAGCAATCGACATCCCAGTCGATAGTCGCCGACTCGGAGTTTCTGGAACGGCGCGTTGGTCAGCGGCTCGAGATAGTCGGCGGACTCGCGCCAGTCGGAGGTGACGACCTCGTTGAGTTTTGCGACGATCCGTTGCTGGTGTTCGGACTCGAGTTGCGCGAACTGGTCGTCCGCACGCGGCGAGAACTCCCAGTCCCATTCGTCCGACTCACTCCCCGTCGAGCCCATGCTTCGCTGTGACCTCGTCGCTGGTCAGCCCCTCACCCTCGTCGAACTGGGCTTCGCTTATCGCGAGGTCCTTCCAGAAGCCCGCACCGTTCGGATGGTTGACGGCATCCCGAAGTGCGTGTCGAATGAACTCGCTTCGGCTGTTGAAGCCCCGATCGCGCCACGATTCGTCGACGACTTCGAGAAACGATCGCGAGATGCGGAGATTGATCCGGTCGATCTCCGGATCGGCGTCTTCCCCGTCGGGTCCAGCTTCGGACATACGCTCGTACGTCGGGAGCGCGTACACAAAAATCCACGCCCCCCGAGAGAGTGAGCTTTTTCCCGTTGCCACGCCCGTACCCGGACGTGCCACTCGGGATCGCCGCGAACACCGCGTTCGTCTTCGCCGTCATCCTGGCGGCGCTGGTGCTGTTCGCGACCGAACCGGTCCCCGTCGACGTCACGGCCATCGGCCTGCTGGTAGCGCTGTTGCTCGTCGAGCCGCTGACCGCCACCGCGGCCGACCTCGGTCTGTTGACCGACCGGCTGTACGTGCTCAGCGCGCCCGGCGAGCCCATCGCGCTGGCGACCGAGCGCGGCCTCTCCGGGTTCGCCAGTTCGGCGACGCTGACGGTGCTGGCGATGTTCATCCTCTCGGACGGCGTCCAGCGGACGGGGATCGTCCAGGTCCTCGGCGAGAAGGTCGCCGGGATCACCGGCGACAGCGAATCCCGACAGCTCGGAGCGACCATCGGCCTCGTCAGCCCCATCTCCGGGTTTATCAACAACACCGCCGCGGTCGCTATCCTCATGCCGATGGTCACCGACCTCGCCCACGAGGGCAAGACCTCGCCGTCGAAGCTCCTCCTGCCGCTGTCGTACGCCTCGATGTTCGGCGGAATGCTGACGCTCATCGGTACCTCGACGAACATCCTCGCCTCGGAGCTGTTCGGCCGGCTCACCGGCCGGACCTTCTCGATGTTCGAGTTCACGCAACTCGGAATCGTCCTCACCGTCGTCGGGACGGCGTACCTGTTGACGGTCGGGCGGTGGCTCACGCCGGCGCGCATTCCGGTCGCGCGCGACCTCACCGAGGAGTTCGAGATGGGTGAGTACCTCACCGAAGTCGTCGTCCGCGAGGACTCGCCGTTCGTCGGTCGGACCATCCGCGAGGTGCTCCGGGAGACGGAGTTCGACGTCGACATCGTCCAGTTGATCCGCGACGGCGAGGCGTACCCCGACCCGGTGGGGCCGAAGACGGTCCGTGCGGGCGACGTCTTCGCCATCCGGACCGACCGGGACACGCTCGTCGAACTGACCGACGCCGAGTCCCTCGACCTGCTGCCCGAGGTGGAGGTCTCCGCAGACGAACTCGAGCGGGCGGCCGACCGCGACAACCTCGTCGAGGTGGTCGTCGCGCCGGGGTCGGCGCTCGTCGGCGAGACGCTCGCGAGCACGGCCTTCCGCCAGCGCTACGACGCGACCGTCCTCGCCTTGCGGCGCGGGCAGGAACTGTTCCGCCGCCGGATGGACCACGTCCCCCTGCGTGTCGGGGACACGCTGCTCGTCCAGGGGCCGGCCGACAGCATCGAGCGGCTGACGACCAACCGCGATTTCATCGTCGTCGGCACCGTCGACCGCCCCGACTACCGCCGGTCGAAAGTCCCCATCGCGGTCGGCATCGTCGCCGGCGTCGTCGGCCTCGCGGCGCTCGACGTGTTGCCGATCGTCGTCGCCGCCCTCGCCGGCGCGCTCCTGATGGTCGTCACCGGCTGTCTCGACCCGACCGAGATCTACGACGCCGTCCAGTGGGACGTGGTCTTCCTGCTCGCGGGCGTCATCCCGCTCGGCGTCGCCCTGGAGAACACCGGCGGCGCCGACATGCTCGCGGATCTGGTCGTCGCCTCGGGCGGCGTCCTCCCCCCGATCGGCGTCCTCGCGGTGCTCTATCTGGTGACCGCGCTGCTGACGAACATCATCAGCAACAACGCCAGCGTCGTCCTCATGATCCCGGTCGCGTTCGAGGCGGCCCAGCAACTCGGGGTCAACACGTTCTCGTTCGTCCTCGCAGTGACCTTCGCGGCCTCGACGGCGTTTATGACCCCCGTGGGCTACCAGACCAACCTCTTCGTCTACGGCCCCGGCGGCTACCGCTTTACCGATTACCTGCGGGTCGGTGGCCCGCTCCAGCTGATCTTCACCGTCGTTACGACGCTGGGGATCGCCTTCTTCTGGCCGCTCTAGTCTTCCGCCGGTCTAGCCTTCTGGCCGTCCCTCGTAAAAGTTGAACGCGTTTGCACGGTCGACCGCACGAGCTCATGCGATCATCCGAGCGATGTCTTTCACCATCCACTAGAGGTATCCATCTGGCTTGGGGTGCCAGGGCTCCAGGAGTCACGACCCGCGCAGGGCCGACGGCCCGGGCGCGGCACCTCCTCCGGCTTTATACCGGCGGCGCCCCTCGCTCCGACAATGGTCGTTGGAGACGTCACCACGGGCACGGAGGTACTGGTCATCGGCGGCGGACCGGGCGGGTACGTCGCCGCCATCCGCGCCGGACAGCTCGGGCTGGACGTGACGCTGGTCGAGAAAGACGCCTACGGCGGGGCCTGTCTCAATCACGGCTGTATCCCGTCGAAGGCGCTCATCTCGGCGGCGGACGTGGCCCACGAGGCGAACACCGCCGAACACATGGGGATCTACGCCGACCCCGCGGTGGACCTGCAGGGGATGGTCGAGTGGAAAGACGGCGTGGTCGACCAGCTCACGGGGGGCGTCGAGAAACTCTGCAAAGCCGCCGGCGTGACCCTCGTCGCCGGCCGTGCCGAGTTCGCGGGCGAGGACACCGCCCGCGTCGTCCGCGACGGCGAGGGCCAGGGCGCCGAGACCATCGCGTTCGAGCACGCTATCGTCGCGACCGGCTCCCGGCCCGTCGAGGTCCCTGGCTTCGAGTTCGACGGCGAGCACGTCCTCTCCTCGCGGGACGCGCTCGCGCTGGATTCGGTGCCCGACAGTCTGGTCGTCGTCGGCGCCGGCTACATCGGGATGGAGCTCTCGACCGTCTTCCGGAAACTCGGCTGTGACGTGACCGTCGTCGAGATGCTGGACGACGTGCTCCCGGGCTACGAGGACGACGTGGCCCGCGTCGTCCGCTCCCGAGCCGAGGATCTGGGCGTGGAGTTTCACTTCGGCGAGGCGGCCAAAGACTGGACCGAAACGGACGAGGGCATCACCGTGCGGACCGAGAGCGAGGACGGCGTCGTCTCGGCGTTCGACGCCGAGCGGTGCCTGGTCGCCGTTGGCCGCCAGCCCGTGACGGACACGCTGAATCTCGATGCGGTGGGACTGGAGCCCGACGCGGACGGCTTCCTCGCGACGGACGACCGGGCTCGGACCGCCGTCGAGCACGTTTTCGCCGTCGGCGACGTGGCCGGCGAACCGATGCTCGCACACGCGGCAAGCACCGAGGGGGAAGTCGCTGCGGAAGTCATCGCCGGCGAGCCCGCGGCCCTGGACCACCAGGCGATCCCCGCGGCGGTGTTCACCGACCCCGAGATCTCGACGGTCGGACTGACCGAGGACGAGGCGAGCGAGGCGGGCTTTGACCCGGTCGTCGGGACCTTCCCGTTGCGGGCCAACGGGCGGGCGCTGACCCTCGGCGAGGACGAGGGGTTCGTCCGCGTCGTGGCCGCCGCCGACGGCGAGTTCCTGCTCGGCGCGCAGGTCGTCGCGCCGGAGGCGAGCGAACTCGTCGCGGAACTGGGGCTGGCTATCGAGATGGGCGCCCGACTCGAAGACGTGGCGGCGACGGTCCACACCCACCCGACGCTCACGGAGGCGACCCGCGAGGCCTGTGCGAACGCGCTCGGGTCGGCGATCCACACGCTAAACCGGTAATCCACGACGCCGCGACGACTCGACCGAGAACGAAAGTCCTTAAGCGACCGATCACGCACGTTCGAGTGCGAGCCAGGATGGCCGAACGGTAAGGCGCACGCCTGGAAAGCGTGTTCCCTTCCGGGATTCTGGGTTCAAATCCCAGTCCTGGCGTTTTCTGTCGCGAACACCACGGCGAGCACCTCGTGTGCTCGCCAGCGTGAGTGGCTGTCGCGCCGGCGGCTGGGATTTGAACCCGGGAAGTCACTCCCCCGGGATCGCAGCGAACGACCATGATTCCTCTGCGTTCACGCGGAGGAGGAGGTCAATCAGCAGCTATTCAACACGGCAGAAACTTCCACTGTGGGCATGGTCGTTGTTGTACCTTCGGAGGTCAAGTGTTTTGAGTAGTTGGGCCAGGGCCGACGGTGTTCCCCACGTTCACCGGCCATCGCCGAGGCCCGCGATCAGCGCCTCGTACTCCCCGATGACCCGGTCGCTCGCGAAGTCGTCGGCGCGGGCCCGCAGCCGCTGGCGGTCGACGGGTGCGTCGAGCGTCTCTGCGAGCGCGTCGGCCAGCGCCGCGTCGTCGCCGACGGGGACGAGGCGGCCGTACTCACCATCCGCGAGAATTTCGCGGGGGCCGCTCGGGCAGTCCGTCGAGATCACCGGACAGCCACAGGCCAGCGCCTCGACGAGGACCGTGGGAAGCCCCTCGTAGGTCGAGGAAAGTACGAACGCCGCCGCGCGGGCCATGTACGGCGCAGGGTCGACGTAGCCCGGGAAGGTCACCCGATCGGTAAGGCCGTGCTCGTCGACCAGCGCGCCGACGGTGTCACGCTCGGGTCCGGTCCCGGCGACGACGAGTCGCACGCTCGGGCGCTCGTCGGCGAGGCGGTCGAACGTGCGGACGAGCGTCGGCAGGTCCTTTTCGGGGGCGAGGCGGCCGACCCACAGCACTACCTCGATATCGGGATCCGAGAGCCACTCGCAGTCGATGGCCGCCTCGGCGCGCTCGCGGATCGCGTCGACCGGGACGGGGTTGTGCAACACGACGACGTTGTCCGGCCGTGCGCGGGTCCGCTCGCGGACGCTCTCGGCGACGCCCTCGGAGACGGCGACGACGCGGTCGGCGCTCCCGTAGGCCCACCGCGCCAGTTGCGTCGTCAGGTCGCGCTTGCCGCCGTGCTCCATCCCGACGGTCGTGTGTTCGATCGGGACGACCGGCGTCCCCGACAGCGAGAGTCGCACCGCCGCGACGGCGACGACGTTCGCGTAGGTCATCGCCGAGAAGAAAACGCGCGGCCGGTTTCGGCTCAGGTAGGCGACGATCTGTGGAATGCTCGCGGCGATACCCGCGCCGGGGACCGCCGGCGTTTCGAAGTCAACGAGATGCACGTCGTCGCGCACTTCCGGGCGGAGTTGGCCGCCCGGGTACGAACAGAGCAGGTCGACCGCGTGGCCGCGTTCGGTCAGCCCGTTGACCAGATCGACGGTCACGCGCTGGGCGCCGCCGGGCGTGAGTTCGGGCAGGTAGACGGCGATCGGGCCCGGGCGGGCCATCTACGCCGCGAACCCCGCCTCGTTCACGAGGCGGTCGCGGACCGACCGGGCGGCTTCGACCAACTGGTCGGACTCGCCGCCGCCGGTCGCGAACTCGGGGCCGCCGCCGGCGCCGCCACCCGCCGCCCCTGCGACCTCGCGGGCGATCTCGTCGGCGCGGTGCCCGTCGAGGTCGCTCCCGACCGCGACTGCGAGCGAGCCGTCGCCCCGCGCCGTGACGATGGTGACGCCGAGCGCGTCGTCGAGCGCCTGCTTGGCGATGGCCTCGGCGTCGTCGAGCGATCCGTCGGCCAGGTCGACGACCGTGACGTGTGGCTCGTCCAGGGCGGGCGCGGGCGCCGTCAGCGCTGACCACCACCGCTCGGCCCACGCCGACCTGGCCTTCTCCAGGTCCGTCGTGAGCGTCCTGACCTTCCGGTCGAGGCCCTCGATCCGCTCGGGAATCTCCGCCGGTTGGGCGTCGAGCAGGTCGGCTACCTGTGTCAGTGTCGACGGGTCAGACGTGGCGGCCGACGCCGGCGCGTGGGCCTCGCCGGTCGCCGCCGCGTCCCACTCCTGGCTGAGTATCAGGCTCTCCCGCACGGATCGCTCCCGGCGTCGATAGTACCACACGACGGCGACGAGCGCGGCCGCGAGTAGGAGTTCGGTGAAGCGATTCCGGATCATGGCGTGGGTTGGGTTCGGGTCATCGGTTTGCGCGTTTCGGGTACGGTCACGGTGGCTGTGTTTCGGGACGTATCGTGGAGGTGTGAGGAGTCACTCGTGGATGAAGCGCTTGAGTCGCGGGCCGACGGCGGGGTTCGTGAGCAGCGGGCTGAACCGCTCGGCGACGCTCGCGGCCGCGCCGTACCCCTCCAGCGAGGCGCGGCCGGCCCGGTGGGGCGGCGCGACGAGACTCGCCAGCGGCGAGGGGTCCCCGCCGAACTGTCGCTTGAAATCGTGGACGCCGGTGCCCGGGCGCGAACGGCCGAAATCGACCACGTCGATATCCTCCTGGCAGGCGTCCTCGATGGCCGCCGCGTAGAGGGCGTGGTTGGGGCGGTGCTCCCAGGCGTCCCGCCGGGAGGCGTTGCTCCAGACCATCCGGACGCCGCCGAAATCCAGCAGGAGGACGCCGCCGACGACCTCGCCCTCGTGCTCGGCACAGAAGACGGTACAGCCGTCGCCCAGTTCCGCGGCGAGGTCGAGGAAAAACGACTCGGGGAACTGCGGGCTCCCGAGTCGCCGCATCGTCTCGAGGTAGCGCGGGTAGTACTCGCCGACGCTCCCGGGACGAACGGTCAGGTCAGACCCGGCCGCGGTTCGGAGACAGCGCCGCCCCTCGGCCGAGAACGACTGCTCGCGGACTTCCTCGAACGCGCGAGTGGTGTCGAGGCGGATCACCTCGCCGGTCCGGACGGCGCCGTAGCCCGCGGCGTTGTAGCCGGCGAGGCCCGTCCAGCCGGCGTCTTTCAGCACGCGGGCGCCGAGTGGCCCCACGTCCGCGGCGACCGCCCGGAGAACGCCGCCGGTGTCGACGCCCTCGGCGACGAGCGGGAAGCCGTACTCGCAGAAGGGGTTGACGACCGTGCGCCCGACTGCCCCCGCGACGGAGAATCCGGGAACCGCGGCGACCGGTTCGGCGCCGCCGGCCTCGGCGACGAGGAGGTGCGCGGGGTCGTAGCCAAAGGAGGAGTCGACGGCGGTGAGCCACGCCCACGAGTGGAAGACGGTGGCCGCCGGGTGGTCGTCGACGACGGCCCGCCAGTCGTCCGCGTCGGCGCGCCCGACGGGCCGGAGTTCGTACTCACTCGGCACGGGACTCGCCCCGCTCGCTCGGCCGCATTTCCGACTCCGTCCCGCCCATCGCCCCCAGTGAACGCATACGTCATCCCGTTCGACAGGTGGACGGATAACCATTGTCGTCGGTCGAGTCGTCGCGACAGGCGGCGGTCGTCGGATCGAATCGACGCGACAGGTGGCGACCAGGCTGTCACGATACGCGGCGGTCGACCCGTCGGCGTGGCACGCCGTCGCGGTGAAAGCGAGCGAAAGCAGTTTGACGGGTGCCGGAGTAAGGTCGGTATGTCGCCCCCGACGGTGAGCGTCGTCCTGCCGACCTACGACCGCCCGGACAAGCTCCGGCGGGCGGTCGCCACCGTCGCGGCACAGACCTACGACCCCGTCGAACTCGTCGTCGTCGACGACCACTCTCCCGAACCGGCACGGGCAGTCCTCGACGACTGCGACACGACGGGGCTGGCCACGGTGACCTGCATCCGCCACGGGGAAAACCGCGGCGCCAACGCCGCCCGGAACACCGGTATCAGGGAGGCGAGCGGCGACTGCCTCGCCTTCCTCGACGACGACGACCGCTGGGAGTCCGAGAAGCTCGCCCGACAGGTCGACGCCATGGAGGCCGGCGGCGAGCGCGTCGGCGTCGTCTACACCGGCGCGCGCTACGTCTACCCGGACGGCGAGCGCGTCATCGTCAACGACGTCCGCGGCGACGCGACCGAGGCCATCCTCCGGGGCGAGAGCGTCGCGGAGTTCTCGGCGCTGCTGGTCAGGGCGAGCGTCGTCGCGCGCGCCGGCCTGCCAGACGAGCGGTTCCCGAGCTGGCAGGACCACGAGTGGCTCCTTCGCCTATCGCTGCATTGTGAGTTCGACGTGGTCCCCGAGCCGCTGACGATCCGCCACTGGGACCACGAGGGCCGGATCGGCCAGAACTTCGCGAAGCGCCGGGACGTCTCTTTCCCGCTGTTCGTCGAAAAACACCGTGACCTCGCCCGCGAGTACGGCCTCGAACACCGGTTCGTCGCCTCGCTGCTGGAGACGCTCGTCATCGACGCCGCACAGAACGGCCACTACGGCCAGGCTCGCAACCTCGCGTTGCGGACGATCCGGACCGACCCGAGCTTTCGGACGCCGTGGTTCTACCTGCTTGCCTGTCTCGGCGGCGGCCTCACCTACCGCCCGGCGAAACGCCTGATGGCACTCGTCCAGTCCTGAACTCGCCGTCGCGAAGGATCAGTGCCCGCCGGAGACGAGGTGTGGGCCGACGATGCCGACGACGATCACGCCGAGGAACCGGCCGCTCACAGCGGTTGTTCGTAGAGTCCGATGGCCCAGTGGTCGCCGAAGACCGGCTGCCCGAGGCCGATGTTTCCGTCGACGGCACAGAGCCACCGGTCGTCCAGGAGCCAGGCGTCGACATGGTGCATCCGCCCGGAGTTCCAGCCCAGCCCGCCGGTCGGGCCCACCACCGGCTCGTCGGCGACGCGCTCGTCGCGGTAGCGCTCGGGCGTGAGTTCGGTCACCTGGTAGGCCCAGACCCGCTCGCCGTAGCGCCGCGTGCAGTCCTGGAAGAAGACGAGCGGGCCACCCTCGCGGGCGACGGGACGGCCCGCCGGTCGGACCGCCTCCGGGCGCCCGGTCACGACCGGGTTCTCCGCGTGTGGCGTCCAGTTGTCGGCGACCAGGTCCGCGGCGTGGAAGGCGTACAGGTCGCCGCCCGCGCTCGCGAGCGCCCACCAGCGCCCGTCGTGACGGACGGGAACGCAGTCGTGGAGTTCGCGTTCGGGCGCCAGCGGCGTCGCGACCCGCATCCATTCGGTCGGGAAGTCGGTAGCACGGTAGAGGGCGAAATCGGCCGCGACACCCGGTCGCTCGGACCACGGGTCGGGGAGCATGTACCGCTCGCCCGCCCACGCGAAGACGTGCGGGAACGCCAGGTGGACGCCCGGGTCGAGGACGACTCCCGAGTACGTCCAGGTCCGGCCCCGGTCCGTACTCTCGACGTGGGCGATGGCTGCCGGCGGGTCGGCGTCGGGGCGGTACACCTCGAAAAAGCAGTGCCAGCGCCCGTCCTCGAGGAAGAGAAACGGGTCGGCCACGAACCCGCCCTCGATGCCGAGCGTCGCCGCGGTCAGGGTCGGGTTCCGTGCGGCAGGATCGGGGGAGAGCGGCGGTGCGACCCCGCGTGCGGCGTCGTCCGTCGCGGGCACCGCTCGCGAGTCCGCCGCTGGCGCCCGGTACGTCGGCCGCTCGCCGCGGGCGTCGGCCAGCCGCGCGCCCAGGTCGTGGTGGAGCCACCGCCCCACGCGCCAGCGTTCGGTCGGGAGCGTCAGCGCGCGCCAGTCGCCGCTCATGCGTCCGCGTTCGCTCGATAGGTCCGGTAGAGTCGGCGGGCGACCCGATAGGCCCCCCACCGGGCGCGAGCGAGTCCCCGCTCCCACGTCACGACTGGCAGGACCTCGCCGCCGTACTGGGACTTGTAGCCGAAGCCGCCGTCGTCGGCGTCGGCGTTCGACTCCCCGAAGTTGTACGTCTCGAACCCCTCGCCGCCCGCCCACTCGATGGCGGCGTGATGGAGCAGGCTGGAGGGGTGATGACTGAAGTGTTCCTCGCGCAGTCCCGAGAAGAAATGGTGCAGCGACGCCTGTTCGTCGTCGCGCAGGTAGAGGTGCCAGCCGACCGTCTCCCCGTCCAGGTCCGCACGGAAGAGCACGAGGCGGTCGCCCAGGCAGTCCGCGAGCGCGTGAATGAATTCGGGGGGATAGCGAACGCCCTCGACGCGGTCGATCATCGCCGCGTAGGCGTCGTAGAACTCGGTCAGCGTCGCGCTCGAGGGGTCGTCGACGACGGTCGCGGTTACCCCGCTCTCCCGGGCCCGGCGTGCTTCCCGGCGGCGCTCCTTGTCCCAGTCCTCGAAGACCGTCTCGGTCGAGCGCGAGAGGTCGAGCACCAGCTGGCAGGTCAGCACCGACGCGTCGTAGCCGCGGGCGTCGAGGTGGTCGGCGTATCTAACAGTCCCAGGGTCGAGCGTGCGCATCCGGTGGGCCCAGATGTCGTCAGTCGCGGCCGCGCGGACCCCCGCTAACAGCCGATCCAGGACGGGGCGGTAGTCGTCGGTGACGAGCGGCCCGCCGAAGCCGGGTTCGAGGGAGACGAGTTCCCGCGGCGCGAGGCCGGCCGCGAAGTCGGGGATTTCGACGGGGAGGCCCACGTCGCTGACGGCGTTCGGGAGCGCGCCGATGAGCGTGCCGTCGCGGACGGCGGCGACGTGGCGTGGCGTGAGGTCGGTGCCGCGCTCGACGGCGTGGAGCCACTCGGTCCGGTGGAAGACGGATCCGCCCGGCGCGCGGGCGACGAGGTCGTTCCACCGTGACTCTGGGAGTGTCGCCGCGCTCGCGTGGACGTCGAGAGAAATATCGGCGCTCATCTGAACATCGGGGATTCTCCGGAGAGTGACATAAGCGTTCGTACCACCGATTTGCTCGGCATATCCCCTCGCGAACCGCGTGCGGATGCTCGATGCAGTATCTCTTCCGAGCGGTTTCGGTGGCGCGCGCCCAGCGCACTTTCATGCGCGCGACGGAAGCGCGAGGGATGAGAAGCGCAGCGAACGCAGTGAGTGAGCATCGCAATCGGTTGGGGAGGCGTGTGGCCGTCCGCGGTGCGGTGTGGTCCTGGTGTCTGCGCGAACGGGGCGTGGTTCGAGCACCGCGAGAACCACGGAAGTGAACGGCGAAGCTGTGAACGGAGTGAGCGCAGGCTCAGGAGAGCGCGCTCTCCTGGCGGATTGAAAGGGCGAGGCACGCGAGACTCGACCGGAGGGAGAGTCTCGGAGCTGAACGGCGAAGCCGTGAGGCCGCTCGGCGGCGCCCCCGCGACGCCAAGCACCACAGGAACGAACGAAGTGAGTGACGAGGAGCGCAGCGAGCGGCGGCGTCACGAGCGGGCCGAGGGCTTTCTTCCCTCGTTGTTCGCTCCGTCAGTCACGAGGACACATAGCGAGCGGGTCGAGGGCGTTTACCGCTCACTCCACAGGAACCATATCACGTACCCCCAACACTCGGTCCTCCAGAAACAGCCACTCTACCCACGACTCTCACGGTCGGTCGGATCGACTCCGATCCGGGTCGCCAACCGACCGCCGCGCGAACATCGCCCGGAGGTCGAACAGCCAGAGCAGGCCCACCAGGACGCCGAGAGCGAGTTCGACGAGGAAGACGGGCGTCAGCGAGATGGCCTGGAGGTGCCAGACGACGCTCGGTTCGGACTCGTAGACGACCGTCGGCGTCAGCGGCCACAGCAGGAAAGAGAGTTCGTAGGCTGACCCGTACAGCAACGGTTCCACGATGTCCCCGACGAGATGCGTCGCGTAGCCGACGCCGAACGCGACGACCTCGGGGATGCCGCCGTACCGGTGTGCGAAGAGCGCGAGGACGGCGACCAGCGGGACCGCGAACACCAGCGAGTGCCCGAGTGTTCGCCCGCCGGGAAGGATCGGGATCCACCACGCGAAGGGCTTGTCGACGAGGTCGGGAAACTGCGTGCCGAGGCCGAGTGCGAGGGCGTTCCACGCCTCGGGCGCCCGGCGGAACCTGGCGCGGACGCCCAGCGAGTAGAGCACGTACCCGAACGCCAGGTGTCCCCAGGGCCACATACACCGGTAGAGCCGTGCGAGACGTTTAGCCCTGCCGACAGGGGGACAGTCAGCCGCGTGCGCGGAGCGATTCATACGGTCGGTACGGCTGCCCGTTCAGTCGTGGACCGAGACGGCGCGGCGGACAGCCACGGTCTGTGGGTCGCTCAGCCGTTCGGCGGCCGCGTCCGGGTCGACCCACGCCCACTCGACGTGTTCCTCGCTCACCGACACCGGGCGCTCGTCGGCGGTACAGTAGTAGTAGACCGCGAGGCGGCCGTCGTCGGCAGCGTTTCGCCACGTCGTCGCCTCGACGGGGTGATGGACCGTCACGTCCAGGCCCGTCTCCTCGGCAGTCTCCCGGCGCAGGCAGTCGGTGATAGCCTCCGACTCGTGGATGCGCCCACCGGGTAGTTCCCACCCGCCGTCGCTGGCTCGCTTGATCGTGAGTACGGTACCGCTCGGCGTGCAGACCGCCCCCCGAATACTCACTGTCGCCCGGAGGAATCGCTCCGTCATACCACATACGCGGGGTGGGGTGTGGTAAGTGTAGGGGCCCGAAGCGAAGCGGTTTCGCTCTCTCGTGCTCGTCGAGCGGACGCTCCACTCGAACGGACGGGTACTGATTAATACGGTGCTGTCGTAGCTCCCCTGAATGACGACGACACTCGTGACTGGGGGCGGGGGGTTCATCGGGAGCCATCTCTGTGAGTCGCTCCTCGACGACGGGCGGACGGTGGTCTGTCTCGACAACTTCGGGAGCGGGCGGCCGGAGAACGTCGCACATCTGCGCGACGAAGACGACTTCAGCCTCGTCCGCGGCGACGTGCGCGAAATCGGTGACCTGGACCCTCCCGCGGCCGACGAGGTGTACCACCTCGCCTCCCGCGCGTCGCCGGCGGACTTCGTCGCGCACGCGCTCGATATCGCGGTGACGAACACCGAGGGGACGCGCAAGGTGCTCGATTACGCGGTCGACTGCGACGCGACGGTCGTCTACGCGAGTACGAGCGAGGTGTACGGCGACCCCGAGGTCCATCCCCAGCCCGAGTCCTACAACGGCAACGTCAACATCCGCGGGCCGCGGGCCTGCTACGACGAGTCCAAGCGCTTCGGCGAGACGCTCTCGGTCGCGTACGGCCGCGTCCACGGCCTCGATGTCCGCACCGCCCGCATCTTCAACACCTACGGCCCGCGGATGCAACTCGACGACGGCCGCGTGATCCCCAACTTCGTCACGCAGGCGCTCGCGGGTGGCCGGATAACCGTCTACGGCGACGGCTCACAGACCCGGAGTTTCGCCTACGTCGACGACACCGTTGCCGGCCTGCGCGCGCTGATGGACACTGACGGTCTCGCCGGCGAGGCCGTCAACATCGGCCAGGACACCGAGACGACGGTCCGGGAACTGGCCGAGATAATCATCGAGCGCGTCGGCGGCGGCGAGATCGTCACCGAACCGCTCCCCGAGGACGACCCCTCCCGCCGGAAGCCCGACCTCTCGAAGGCCCGCCGCCTGCTCGACTGGGAGCCGACCGTGTCGCTGGCCGATGGGCTTGACCGCTCGATAGACTCGTTCCACGAGCGCTTCGAAGCCGGCGAGAGCGATGAGTGAGGGCGGTGGGGGGAGCGGGGGCGGTAGGGGGAGCGAGAGCCGTGACGGGAGCGAGAGCCGTGACAGGAGCGAGAGCCGTGACGGGAACGGTGTGAGTGACGGGAACGTGAGTAGTGGCGAAAGAAACCCCAACGACGGGGGAACCACTCCCGAGATCAGCGTCGTCGTCTGCACGCTCGCGCCCCCCGAGTCCGTCGACTGCCTCGCCGTCCTCGACGCCCAGCCGTTTGACGACTACGAAGTGATCCTCCGGGACGACGCCGGCCTCGCGGAGGCGCGCAACGCCGGCGTCGCGGCCGCCCGCGCCGACAAGATCGTCTTCCTCGACGACGATTCCGTCCCCCGCGAGGACTACCTCGCCGCCGCGTCGGCCGCCCTCGACGAGAACCCAGTCGTCGCCGGCCGGATCTTCCACCCGGGCGACGGCGTGATCTCGAACTTCTGTGGCGGCTACGACCAAGGGGACGAACGCCACTCCGTCGAGACGGTTGACGGCTCCTTCCGCCGCGGGTCGACCGGCGTCACCGGCTGTAACATGGCGTTCCGGCGTGAGGTGTTCGAGACTGTCGGCGGCTTCGACGAGCGGTTCGCCTGGGGCCACGAGGAGTCCGATTTCGTCCGTCGCGCGGTCCGGGCAGGCTACCGCGTCCTCTACGACCCCGAGATGGCCGTGACTCACTGGTATGCGGACTCGATTCCGGGTTACTGGCGGAAGATGGCCCACTTCGGGCCCGCGGACCTCGCCTACGACCGCAAGTGGGCGACGCCGCTGGGCGAGCGCGTCACCGAGACGCTCCTGCCGGTCAGGCTGGGGCCGACACCCGCCGCGGCCGCCGTCGCCACGGTCGGAAACCTCTACCGGAGCGTGAGCTACCTGAAAGCGATGCTCCGGCGGTAAGCGGCCACGGAACGTCCGCGGCCGGAACTGATCTATCGCTCGGCCAGCAGTTCCTCGTAGGTGTCCCGTATCCGCTCGTAGACGCCGTCCCAGGTGTAGGCCTCGCGGACCAGCGCGCGGTTGCGCTCGCCGGTCGTCCGGCACAGTTCGGGGTCGTCGAGGTACTCGCGGATGGCGCCGGCCACCTCGGCGGCCGTCGGCTTCCGGTCGAGGACGCGCCCATTCTCGGGGTCGCGCACCACGTCTGGAACCGCGCCGGCGGGCGTCGTCACCACGGGGAGGCCCCCGTTCATCGCCTCCAGCAAAACCGTGGGGAACCCCTCGGAGACGCCGAGCGCGACGAACAGGTCCGCGGCGTGGTAGGCGGCTTTCAGGTCCTCGAACGGCAGGTTTGAGAGGAATCTAACCTGCGGCCCGGCCCGCTGGACGAGGCTCCCGACGTACTCGGGGTCGCCCCGTCCGACGACCAACACCTGCACGTCCTCGTCGGCGAGGTGGTTCGTGACCGCGTCGACGAGGAGGTCGGGCCGCTTGACGGGGACGAGACGGCTCACGTACAGCACCGTCGGCACGTCCGGGTCGATGCCGTACGTCTCGCGAAAGCCGTCGACGGCACCCTCGGGCACGTCGTAGGCCTCGGGGTCAATGCCGTTCGGGACGACCGTGACCTGGTCGTCGCGGGTGCGAAAGCGACCGGTGACGCGGTGGCCCTCGGACTCACCGAGGACGAACACCCGGTCGACCTGGCTGAAGATGTACTGGGCGAACGGCCAGTAGGCGACGTTGAGCGCGCGCTGGGTGAGCGAGCGGCCGGTGTCGAAGCCGTGGACGGTCATCGTCACCGCCGCGTCGTCGGGGAGCGCGGCGACGGCCTCCAGCGTCGGAAGAAACCACGGGCTGTGAAGGTGATAGACGTCGGCGTCGTCGCGGCGGAGGCGCCGATAGAGTTCCAGCGAGAAGGGGTTGCGAAACAGCGAGAAATCGGTCGTGCAGTAGTCGGCGTGTGACTCGGGTTCGACGGGGCTGCCGGGCGAGAGGCTCGCGTCCGTCGTCACGACCCGGGAGGTGTGACCGTCGGCCTCGAGCGACCGGTGGAGGCGGTGGGCGTAGTTCTCGATCCCACCGAAAGAGGGGTGATAGACGTGGGCGACCTGCGTGACCTGCATGAGCCACCCACGACGGGTCGGCTATTGACGCTTTGGAAGCTGGAACGACCCAGTAGACCGCCCCCTCGATGTGCTTGCCCCCGGGAACCGGCTGTCGACGTGCCTGCCCCCGGGAACCGGCTGTCGACGTGCCCGCCCCCGGGAACCGGCATCTATTTTCTGTCGGCTGGCGAACGGATGCTATGGATTCTGTGGGCGAGGACGCGGCGGACGGGATGGGTGGCGCACGCGGCGACGGCGGCGACGGCGGCGACAGCGGCGACAGCGGCGACAGCGACGGCAGTGACGACAGCGACCGGACCGAGGTGTGGCTGTTCGTCACCGCGCTATCGGTGGGCGGCGCCGAGCGCACGCTGGTCGACCTGGCCAACGGCCTCGACGGCGAGCGCTACGACGTGACGGTCTGGACCATCTTCGACCAGAACCCCCTCGCGGACCGCCTCGACGACGGCGTCGGCCTGCGCACCCTCGGCGTCGAGGGCGTCACCTCCGCCGACCACGCCTTCGCCGTCGAGCGCGCCGCCGACCCCACCGAATACGTCCGCGCCCCGCTCCGCTTTCTCCGGATCGTCCGCCGGGAACGCCCCGCCGTCGTTCAGTCGTTTCTCACCGCTGACAACCTGATCGCCCGCGCCGCCCGCCTCGTCGCGCCCGACACCGTCGTCATCACCGGCATCCGCCTCGTCCCGACCGGCGAGACCAGCCTCGTCCAGCGGCTTGACACCCTCACGACCCGATTCGCCGACCACGTGATTTCGAACTCCGAGGCCGGAGCCAGGTTCGCCCGCGAGCACTGGACGCCCGTCGACCGGGTGAGCGTCGTCCACAACGGCCGGGACCTGGACCGCTTCGACCGCGACCCGCCCGCAGGCCTGCGCGACTCGCTCGGTATCCCCGACGACGTCCCCGTCGTCGGCACCGTCGGCCGTCTCATCGACCGGAAGGGCCACGACGAACTGCTCGACGCCTGGGTTCGTGTGCGCGAGGAGCGCCCGGACGCACACCTCCTGGTCGTCGGCGACGGGCCCGAGCGCGCGGCTCTGGCGGCGAAGGCCGACCGCCTCGCTGTCGGCGACTCGGTCCACTTCGCCGGCCTGCGCGACGACGTGCCCGACCTGCTCGCCGTGATGGACGTCTTCGTCTTCCCCTCCCACTACGAGGGACTCCCGGGCGCGCTCCTGGAGGCGATGGCCGCCGGCCTGCCGTCGGTCGCCACGCCCGTCGACGGCAACGGCGAACTCATCGAGGCCTACGAGTCCGGCCTCTTTTTCGACGTCGGCGACGACGCCGCGATGGCTCGCGCGCTCGTGCTCTTGCTCGACCGTCCCGACTTCGCGGCGGAGATGGGCGACGCCGCACGACGGCGCGCCCGCGAGTCGTTCGACCGCGAGACGATGGTTCGAAACTTCGCGGCCGTCTACGAGCGGTTGCTGGCCGAGCGGTGACGGCGAAACCTTTTCCGGCATAACTTTCCAATACATTCACGTGAGCCGTACCTCCATCCCGGTCGACTCGGACACGAAAGACCGACTCGACGGACTCAAGCGTGACGACGAGACGTGGGACGAGTTCCTCCTCCGCGTGGTCACCGAAACCGGTGACGGCATGGCGCCGGGAACGCTCTCGGACGAGGAGGCCGAACGTGCGATGGAGGTCGTCCGAGAGGGGCGCGAGCGGTAATGTTCCTCGATACGTCGGCGATCATCGCGTACCAGCAGGGCGACGATCGGACCGTCGAATACGTTTCGGGTGGCCGGCCGTGGTACACGTCGACGATCTGTGTGTTCGAATACCTGAACGGTCGACTCGGGACCGGGAAAACCGATGTCGTCTCCGCCAGACAGGAGATATCGGACGTGCAGCCGCTGGCCCTCGAAGAACCGGTCGCGCTGGAGGCGGCTCGCCTCCAGGACGAGATCCTGAAAAGCGGAGAGCGTTTGGCGACGACGGATATGCTGATCGCGGCGACAGCACGGAGCACGGGCGACGAGTTCGTCGTGGCCGACGGTGATTTCGAGACCGCTGCACTCGAAGACCTGATGCAGGTGACGAACCTCCGGGACCCAGCGTGAAGCGGTTGCAGGAAACGCACAGACTAAGACGGTACCCGGAGTAGGGACGCCAATCGATGTGTGGAATCGGCGGCAAGTTGTCTTTCTCGGCCCGTCCCGACCCCGGACTCGGCGAGGCGATGGCGGCGTGCATGCCCCAGCGCGGGCCCGACGACCAGGGCGTCTACGCCGACGACTCGGTCGTGCTGGCCTTCCGGCGCCTGAGCATCCTCGATCTGACCGCGGCCGGCCACCAGCCGATGGCCACCGACGACGGCCGCTACCGGATCGTCTTCAACGGCGAGATATACAACTACCGCGAACTGCGCGACCGCCTCGACGGCTACAGCTTCGACTCGGACACCGACACCGAGGTCCTGCTCCACGCCTACGAGGAGTACGGCGTCGACTGCCTCGAACACCTCCGCGGGATGTTCGCCTTCGCCATCTGGGACACCGAGCGCGAGCGGCTCTTTCTCGCCCGCGACAGGATGGGACAGAAACCCCTCTTCTATCGCCACGACGCCGACACCGGCGACTTCTGGTTCGGCTCGACGATCGGAACGCTCCTCAGCGACGACGCCGTCGAGGCGACGCCGGACCTGCCCGCGATCCGCGAGTTTCTCACCTACGGCTACGTGCCCGGCCCCGCCACCGGCTTCGCGGGCATCGCCTCGCTCGGGCCCGGCGAGTACATGCTCGTCGACGACGACGGGGTCGAACGCGACAGCTACTGGTCGCTCTCCTACGCCGACCAGTTCGACGCCTCGCCGTCGACGCTGGCTCACAGGCTACGCGACAAACTCCGGGAGGCGACCCGGCTCCGGATGCGCAGCGACGTGCCGGTCGGGCTCTTTCTCTCGGGCGGGATCGACTCGACGATCGTCGCTGCGCTGATGGACAGCCTGACCGACCGCCCCGTCGAGACCTTCTCAATCGGTTTCGACGAGTCCGCGTTCGATGAACTCGACCACGCCCGGGTCGTCGCGGACACCTTCGACACCAACCACCACGAGTACACCGTCACGACCGATTCCGCCGAGATCCTCCCGGAACTCGTCTCGGAGTTCGAGATGCCCTTCGGCGATCCCTCGGCGCTCCCGACCTACTACGTCTCGCAGGTGGCGAGCGACGATATCACGGTGGCGCTCAACGGCGACGCCGGCGACGAGAACTTCGCCGGCTACGACCGGTATCGCTACGACCGCCTCGCGGGCCGCGCCGCACGGGTGCCCCGTGCCTTCCGGTCTCGCGCCCGCTCGACCGTCGAGGACCTGCCGCCCGCGCTGCGGACCAGACAGCGAGTCCAGCACGCCCGGCGATTCCTCCGGGCCGCGAACGGCGACCCCGTCGAGCGCTACGCCGAGTTCATCTGTCACTCGATGGGCGAGGACGTGGCGGACGTGTGGACCGGCCCCGAAGCGACGGACTCCCTCGCGGCGATGCGGGCGGCCTTCGAGCGGGCCGACGGGCCGACACGGTTCGACCGCCTGCTGCAGGTCGACATCGAGACGTACCTGCCGGACGACCTGCTCGTCAAGGCCGACCGGGCGACGATGGCCCACTCCGTCGAGGGGCGTTCCCCCTTCCTCGACCACGAACTCGTCGAGTTCGCGGCACGGGTCCCCGCGAAATACAAGCTCCGCGACGGCGAGTCGAAGTGGCTGCTCAAGCGCGCCTTCGAACCGGAGATCCCCGAGTCGATCCGCGGGCGGCCGAAACAGGGCTTCGGCGTCCCGGTGACCGAGTGGTTCCGGCGCGACCTGCGGGGGTTCGCCCGCGGGAAGTTGGAACGCCTCGGTGCCCGCGGGCCGTTCGACCGCGGCGCCCTCCAGGGACTCCTCGACGAGCACGCGGCCGAGCGGGCCGACCACGGTTACCGGCTGTGGGACCTGACCTGGCTCGAACTCTGGTACGAACAGTATATCGATGAGTGACCCGACCGGCGGGGCGGTCGCGGACTCCATCGCTCCATCCGGTCGCGACGGGGGTCCACCGTGATCCGGCGCCACCTGCTGGCGGTGACGCGCTCGTTCGCGCCGGGCGGGGATCTGGCCACGCGGACCGCCCGCTCGGGCGTCTGGATGACCGCGCTGAACGTGAGCCGGCGGGTGCTGGAACTGGTCGCACTGCTCGTCCTCGCGCGCCTGCTCACGCCAGACGATTTCGGCCTGCTCGGCATCGCTCTCCTCACGCTGACGGGTCTCGAGCGCTTCTCGGAGCTTGGCTTTACGAGCGCGCTCATCCAGCGCCGCGAGGAGAACGTCGACTCCTATCTCGACACCGCGTGGACGCTCCAGTTACTCCGTGGGCTGATCCTCGGCGGGGTCACGCTCCTGATCGCGGGGCCCGCGGCCGACTTCTTCAACGAACCGGCGGTCGAACCGATCCTCCAGGTCGTCGCGCTGACGCCGGTTCTCGCGGGCTTCGAGAACCCCGGCGTCATCTACTTCCAGAAGGACCTGGAGTTCCACCGTCAGTTCGTCCACCTCATAAGCACGAGCGTCGTCTACGTTGGCGTGACCATCGCGCTGGCGTTCGTGTGGGGCAACGTCTGGGCGCTCGTGGTTGGCAAAGTCGTCTCCGAGGTCAGCCAGACCGTCGTCTCCTACCTTATCCACGGCTACCGGCCTCGCCCCGCGTTCGACCGCGAGGCCGCGGGCGACCTGATCGGCTTCGGCAAGTGGGTCACCGCCAGCGGCATCATCTACTTCCTCGCCGACGAGGGCGACGACTTCGTCGTCGGGTGGCTCCTGACTGCGACCTCGCTGGGGTTTTATCGACTCGCCTATCGCCTCGCGCTGACGCCCGCCTCCGAGATAACGGGGGTCGTCTCGACGGTGATGTTCCCGGCCTATTCCAAACTCCAGGACGACCTCCGGGCGGTCCGCGAGGCGTTTTTCAAGACGGTCCAGCTGACGACTGCGCTGACGTTCCCGACGGGTGTCGGGATATTCATCGTCGCGCCGGTGTTCGTCGAGGCCGTCCTCGGGGCCGAGTGGGTCCCGATGGTCGACGCGCTGCAGGTGCTGTCGGTCTACGGGCTGATCATCTCGCTCGCGTCGTCGTTCGGCCCCGTCTGGCTCGCGCTCGGGCGCCCGGACTTCTCCGCGAAAGTGGGGGCACTGCGCGTCGTCGTCATGGCCGTACTCATCTATCCGGCGACCACCGAGTACGGGGTGGCCGGCACCGCCGGCGCGGTGATCGCTGCCTACCTCATCGGCGGCCTGCCAGTCGACCTGTATCTCGCGACGCGACTCATGGAGATGCGCCTCGTGCGCTTCCTCCGCGAGCTCGTCTTCCCGGCGGTGGCGGCCGGGAGCATGGGCGCGGTGGTCTGGGTCGCCCGCGAATCCCTCGCGTTCGATGCGCCCGTCCTCGAACTCGCCGTCCTCGTCGTTCTCGGAGTCGTCGTCTACGCTCTCGCCGTGGTCGTGCTAGTGCGCGGCGTCGGCTGGAAACTGGAGCAGAACCTCCGCAGTGTCGCGAGCGCCCTCGGCGGGTGAGGACATCACCAGTCGTGTTCTGACGCTACGCGAGCGTCCAGAGATACGGGTCGGCGCCGCGAACGAGGCGGTCGTTCAGGGTCCACTCGCCCTCGACGAGCGGTCGACGCCCGAGCACTAGCCCGCTTGATTCGGTCAGTTTCGACATCGGGAGCCGGTCGTCCGGGAGGAAGCCGTAGGCGCGGCGGACGGCCGGCGGCACGAGCGGGTTGGCCGTCCGGACGAGGTCGGCGTCTCGGCTGTCAGCGAGTACGCGCTCGACTGCGGCCGCGACGGCGGCGGTCCGATCCGGGCCGCCCGCCGCGGGCGTGACGTGGCTGATCGTCACCGTCTGCGTGTCGTTGCGTTCGTCGCGGCCACGGTGGACGATCAGACCGGCGACGACGCGGTCGCCTTCGCGGACGAGATAGGTCGCTTCGGGCGCGTTGCCGGGCTCAGAGAAGCGCCACTCGTAGAACGGTTCGTCGTAGACGACGTTGACGGCGTCCGGTCGGCAGGCGTCGTAACACGCCGCAAGCACCGCGGCCGGCACGTCCGACCGACGCTCGACGGCGAACCGGGCGGTGTCGAACGATGCCCGCCGGTCCGCAAGCGCGAGCGCGCCGCGAGTGACCGCCGTCGCGACCGCGCCGCCGAGGCGGACCGCTGCTTCCCGCGCTCCACGCGTGCCGCCCGACCCACCCAGGCGGTCCACCAGATACGACCCGGCGCGCTGGAGGCGGTTGTACCGGACCTGCGGTTCGCTGTACTCCCAGCCGAGTCTCTCGAACCCCGGCCGTGAGTACCGGTTCGCGTGGTTGAACAGGAGTGCCGGCCGTTCGGACGCGGGTCGCGCGGCGTATCGGTCGACCGCCATCCGTGTCATCTGCTCGAACAGCCCCCGGCGGCGGTGGTCGGACAGGGTCATCACGTCGGTGCTAAGGAAGGCGAGTCGCGTCACCTCGCCCGCGTGGACCCGGAAGGGAACGAACGGGCACGTCGCGACCACCGCTCCCTCATGGTCCGCGACGAGCATCGGCACCTCGTCGACGTAGGGGGTGTCGCGGTAGCGCCAGTCGAACCAGTCGGTCGTCTTTTCGGCGCTCCAGACCTCGTTGAAGATGGCGACGAAGTCGTCCTCGTCGCCGGGTTTGAACCACCGCAGCGTGTACTCCTCGCCGCCCGCCCGGTGCGTCTCGGTCGCCGTGCGTGTCTCGGTCATCGTGTCTTCAGTCTCCCGGTGGCGTTCGTCTCGATGACAGTCGTCGATTCGGTGATACGCACCGAGACGGCCGCCGACCGTATAGCAGTAGATGGTTCCCGGGCGGGGCGTATTCGAGGGGGCTTCGCGTCCAGTGTAGCGTGCCTACCCACTTTTTACTTCGAGGGGTTTCCTCGCTCGCTTCGCTCGCTACGGGAACCCCTCTCGCAAAAACGTGGGGAAAAACTGCCGGACGACTCGGCCGCTTCGCTCCCTCGCGTCCGGTGAACCGCCTCGCTCACTGCGTTCGCTCGGCGGACGTTCCGGTGTTAACTACACCGCCTACACTGATCGACAGATGGGCTCCCTTGACTGAGCATCCGCGCGAGCGAGGAAACACCCGCAGTAAAAATATTTTTCAGTTGTCAAGAGGTCAGAGCGCTGGGCCGCTCCGCGCGAGCGCGTCGTTCGAGAACGGCCCACCGGAGAGCGACGTGGCGACCAGCCGCAGATCCGGCCCGCGCGCCCACGAGAGCGGCGGGCGGTCGTCGGAGAGAAAGCCCCGCTCGCGGAGCAGGTGGTCGGGGAAGACGGGGTTCCACGCCCGGAGGAAGTCGGCATCGCGGTTGTCGGAGACGATCCGGTCGAGAATCGTCGCGATGCCTGCCTCGCGGGCCATGCCGGGGTGGGCCACGGCGTGGACGAGCGATACCGTCGTCGCGTCGAGGCGCTCGTCGCGCGTCTCGCGGACGATGACCGCCGCGAGCGGGTCGCCGTCGCGGCGGGCGACGTACGTCTCGTCCCGCGTCCAGTCGGCGCCGCCGTCGAGCAGCGAGGCGAACAGGCTGGTGAACAGCCCCCGCCGCCGCTGGTCGGGATGGACGACCAGGTCGCCGGCGAGCAGTCCAAGCTCCGTCTCGCCGGCCGCGCGCATCCGGAACGGGACGAGTCCGAACGCGGCGACGATTTCCGCCTCGTGGGTCGCGACACAGACCGGGACCACGTCGAGATAGGGGGTGTCGACGTACTTCCAGCGGAACCACGCCACCGACCGGTCGCCGTCCCAGACGCGGTTGTGGAGCGCGACGATGGCCCCCTCGTCGCCGGGTTCGAACGCCCGGAGCGTGTACGCCGACAGGTCCGACGGCGGGTCGTCGACCGCGTCGGCCGCCGAACCGGTCCCGGGTTCGTCCACCGGGTCCGCGCCGCGCTCCACGTCGGTCACGGGTGCTCCTCGCTCTCGCCGCGATAGGGAAGCGAGAGGACGCCGTCACGGGGCGGGTCCGTCACCGTCCCGTCGACGAACGAGGTCCGGCCCACCGCATCCAGCGTCTGGAGCGCGTGGATGTCCTCGCGGCCGCTGTACAGTTGCGCGAACAGTTTCGGTGGAACGATGCCGTACCACCCGAGCGGGTGGTCGCCGTACTCCGAGCGGGCCCGCTGGAGTCGCCAGTAGATCCCCCGGAGGAGGGGTGCGACGGGACTGTCGACGACGCGCTCGGCCACGGTGTCGACGAGTCGGCCGGCGAAGCTGGGAGCCTCCGTCTCGACGGCGAGCGCCGTCGCCGCCGTCTGGTCGAGACCGGTGACCTCGGCGAAGCGGCGGTCGACCGCCTCGCAGTAGGCTCGCTTTCCGCGGCGGTCGGCAAAGGGCAGCGCCGCCCAGGCCGCGACCACCTCGCGGTCCCACAGCGGGAGCCACCAGTCCAGGTCGAAGAAGTCGTACTGGCGGACGTCCGCGACGAAGTACTTGGTGTGGCGCTCGTCGTACTTCCAGCGCTCGAACCCCGTGAAAAGCGTCTGGAGCGACGAGGCGGTGTCCGTGCCGTCGGCCGCCCCGTCCGGGAGCGTTCCCGTGCTGTCCGCCGCCCCATCCGGAAGCGTCCCCGTTCCACCAGCAAGTCCGTCGAGCGCCGGCGACGCCAGGATCCGCTCGCGGACGGCGTCGTCGAACGCCGAATCGTCCCACTGCCAGCGCACCCAGTAGCGCAGGATGGCGTCGACGAGGTCGGCGGCGGTCGGCGACGGCTTCTCGAGTTCCGTCGGGACGTTCTCGCTCATCCCGACGACAGTCTGGCCCGACGTGCAGACGGCGTCGTCGGCGACGACCCCGCGGTCGCGCAGGTCGCTCAGCGCCGGCACCGTCCCGTAGTTGGGGATGCTGTCGTAGGTGAACCCGTCGTCGATGTAGGCCGCGCGCTCTGGCGAGGCGTACCACTCGCGCCAGGCATCCGTGGAATAGGCGACGAACTCCCACGGCAGGTCGAGCGCGAGCGCCACCTCGCGGGCGACGCGGACGTCCTCGTGACCGGCGGTGCCGAAGGAGTACGCGAGGACGTCGTGGTCGCGGGCGGCGAGTTCGGTCGCGACCAGCCGCGAGTCGTAGCCGCCCGAGAGCGCCAGCGCGACCTGTCGGTCGCCGACCACCGTCGAGAGTCGGTCGAAGGCCGCATCGAGCGCCCGGTCGAGACGCTCGCGGCCCTCGCCGTCCCCGAGCGCGTCATCGGCCCGCGGTTCGAACGCGGCGTATCGGGCCCGCTCGACCGCTCCGTCCGCCAGCCTGACGGCGCCGCCCGGCCGAACGGTCCGCATCCCCGGCACCAGGGTCCGGTCGTCGAGGACGTTCCCGGAGACGAGGAGTTCGCTCTCGGCCAGCGGGTCGAACGCTCCGGCGCCCAGTCGGTCCCGCAGGAATCGCGCGTCGTCGCTGACTAGACCCGCCTCGGCCGCGTACAGGAGCGTGATCGACCGGACGTGGTCGACGCCCAGCAGCGTCTCCCCGGCTCGGTCGACGACGACGGCGAAAAAGCCGTTGAGCGCGTCGAGCGCGGCCGCGAACTCCTGCAGGTCGTCGGCGTCGGCGAAGTGGGCACAGAGCGACTCGCCGGCGAGTAGTTCGTCGCCGGCGAACGCCCGCCCGCGGACCGACACGTTGCCAGCCCGCGTCCACTCGCGGCCGGGCGCGAGGTGGACCGATACGCCGCCCGCGTCGGTCGACCGGCTCATAATCTCCTCGGAAGATGGGATCCGGCTGTCGAACCCCGGCACTGGCGTGGGGACTGCCTGTTCACGACTGCCGAGTCGGGGCTCTCGAACATAAACGTGTGCGCCGAGCGGTCGCCGCGTCGTGGCCGGGTCACGAAGGAGGGGAAACTCCTCGTGTAGTGAAAGAAGGGTTAACTCCCCACGCGGTGAAAGCGGGAGTATGATCGGGGATCACGGGCGTCCGACCGGAGGGTGCGGGTGAGCGACGCCGACGATTCCCGGAGAACGAGCGGTGACGATAGCGGGAACAGAGGCGAGAACGGAACCGGCGGATCCATCCTCCGGCGGGTCCAGAGCCTGCTGTTGCTTCTCGCGGCCGGGGGGCTGGTCGCGGCGACGTACCTGTGGGTCGCGGTCGACCCGGCGACGGGCTTCGAGACATCGCTGACCGCACAGTTCCCGGCGACGTTCTGGCTGGCGTTTTACGGCGTGCTCGTCTGTTGTGTGGTCGTGTTGCTGTTGTCGCTGCTCGACGGGTCGGGCTACTGGCGCCACGCGACGGCGCTGGTGCTCGCGGACTACCTGCTCTTTTTTTTCCTGCCGCTGGCGCGGGGCTATCGCCTCTACGGTCGGGGGTCGTCGGACATCCTCGTCCACATCGGCGACGTGAAGGGCATCCTCGCCACCGGGTCGCTCGCGGCCGGGTCGTGGTACCCGATGCAACACACCTTCGTCTCGGAACTGGTCATCCTCGGGTTCCCGCTGCAGGGCGCCGAGTACGTCGTCGCGTTCACCTACACCGCCGTCTACGTCGTCTCGACGGGCTATCTCCTCCGGACGCTCACCGACCGTCGCGGAGCGACCGTCGCCGGCCTGCTGGCCGCCACGCCGCTCGTCTTCAGCATCTTCCACACCACGATCATTCCCTCTTTTCTCTCGCTGTTGCTCTTTCCCACCCTGATCGCTATCCTCGAGATCTACCGACGGACCAGGTCGCCGACCTACCTCGCGCTCTTTCTCGTCTTCGGCATCGGGATCGTCTTCTTCCACCCCATCACCGCCGGGTTCGTGGTCGTCCTCGTCCTCTCGACGTACGCCTTCGGCCACGTCTATCAGCGCCTCACCGGCCGCAGGGTCCGGAAACTCAGCCCGACGCTCGCCTTCATCCTCGCACCGGCCATCTACGTCTGGTACATCAACTTCCGGGAAACCCAGTCGTCGATCGAACAGATCGCGGAGGCGTGGCTCTCCGGCGGGTCCACGCCGGGCGAGGCCGCCGGCGACGCCGCCGCCGCTGCCCCCCTCTCGCTGGTCGAACTCCTCACGCGCTTCGTCGAACTCTACGGGATGGTGCTCGTCTACCTCGCCGTCGCCGGCGTCTTCGCCCTCGCGGTCCTCTGGACGGCGTACACTCGCCGTCTCAGGTACGAGGAGGCCTACGCGACGGCGCAGTTCGGGGTGGGCTTTGCCATCGCCGTAACCTTCTTTGCGGTGTATCTCATCGAGTTCGAGCCGATCCGTGTCGCCCGCTACATGATTCTGATGGGTGTCGTCCTCGTCGCACTCGCGTTCGTCCGGACGGACGCGTGGCGGCCCCGACGGCGCCACGTCGCCGTCGCGGTGCTTGGCTGTGGCATCGTGGCGGCGACGGTGCTCGGCGCTAACGCCGCCTACTGGCCCAACGAACAGCTGACCGACGCCGAGTACGAGGGGTCGGCCTTTGTCCTCTCGAACACCCAGAAGGAGGTTCCGATCCGGAGCTACGCCATCGCGCACAAGATGGAGTGGTACGTCCGCGGGAGCGTCCACCCGGACCTGTGGCCGCCGAACTTCGTGACGGGGTTACCGGACGGACTGGGCTACGACGCGACCAACACCACCGCCGCGTCCATCTACGGCCAGACCTACCTCGTCACGCAGGACTTCGACCGCGAGTTCTACACCGACCCCTACTTCACGCGCGACCAGCAGCGCGAACTCCTCGTCTACGACCGGGCGGACATCGACCGGATGAACCGCGACCCGACCGTCGTCCGCCTCTACGACAACGGCGGCTTCGAGGCGTGGTACGTCCGCGAGCGACCCCGAGAGCGAGACGAGGAGTGACGAGACAGGCGGAACTTCGGGGCACGACCAAGCCGAGAGGGTCGGGACAGTACGTCTACAGAGCAACTGCGGTGGCGCGCGCTGTCGAGTGTGCCGAACGACAGTGAGGCCACGAGACGGCGCCGTGCGAGGGATGAGAAGCGCAGGAGCTTGCGACGAGCATCGCAATCGGCTGGGGAGGCGTGTGGCCGTCCGCGGTGCCGTGCGGTGCTGTTCCTGGTGTCTGCGCGAACGGGGCGTGGTTCGAGCACCGCGAGAACCACGGAAGTGAACGGCGAAGCCGTGAACGGAGTGAGCGCAGGCTCAGGAGAGCGTGCTCTCCTGGTGGACTGAAAGGGCGAGGTACGCGAGGCCGACTGGAAGGAGGCCTCGGAGCCGAACGGCGTCCTCACGAGCGACGCGAGTGAGGGCTCGAAGGACGAGCGGAGCGAGTCCTTCGGCGAAGCCGTGAGGCGCGAGCGGGCCGAGGGCTTTCGACCCACCTTGGCGACTGCGGTCAAGATAGCTCAGAGCGAGCGGTCCGAGGGCTTTCATTGTCCAGGCTCGACCGTGGCCACCACGACGGCTAGGACCGGGGGCTTTCAGTGCTCACTGACCGATACCCCGAAGCGAGCTTCGTCCACGAACACGTCTCACGAGTTCGGCGAGAACTTCACAGGAAACGATACGCGCCCTCAGACCAGTCGCAGGTCGTCGAAGTAGACGGGGCCGCTCCCGCCGTACTGGAAGGTGTACTCGAAGCCGACGCCGTCGTCGCTCCGGTGGTCCGAGGCGGTCGCCGACCCGGATCCGATCTCGGCGCCGCTCGCGTCGTAGCACGTGATCGAGACCGCGTCGTCGGCGTCGACGCCCCACGATATCTCCCACTCCATCCACTCGCCGGCGGCCGGCGAGAGCGAGCCGGTGCCGATCTGCGACCAGCTCCCGGCGACGGCTTCGGACAGCTGTATCCCGCCCTCGTTGGCGTTGTAGCCGGCGCCGATCCAGTTGTCCGACCCGCCGACGCCGAACCGGACGATAGCGCTGTCGCCCGTGCCGGTGAGAAACACCTTCACCCGAACCGTCGAGCCGTGGGGCACGTAGGTGTCGAGTCCCGCCGTCGAGCGGATGTCCTTCCAGTCGGTATCGCCGCCGGAGCCGGTGCTGCCGAGCGCGTAGGTCCCCGCGGCGACCTGATCGGTCGTCACCGCGAAGGCCGTGGTGTCCCCGCTGTAGGCCGCGAGGTCACCGCTCTCGAAGCCGTCGACGACCGCGGAATCGGTCGGGTCGCTGGTGTCGCTCTGCCCGTCGCTGATCGTGACGAACGACGAACCGTCGTAGTACGAGACCGGCGGCCGGACCCACTCGCTCCCGTCGTAGACCGAGAGCGTGCCCGTCTCGAAAGCGACGCCGCCGTCGCCGGTGGCCGTCGCGACCCGGAGCGTCGGATCGCCGGTGGTCCCGGTGTCACCGGTCCCGCCGGAACCCGGGTCGTCCGCGCCGGTCTCGTAGGCGCCCAGGTCCGGCGCCTCGCCCGCGAAGGACAGGCCAACGTCGGTCCCGGCGTCGATAGCGGGGCTATCGGTCGAGAGTCGGAGGAAGTCGGGACTCGACGGGTCGGTGCTGGCGAAACTCGGCTGGTCGATGCCGAGGTTCCAGGAGTTGGCGGCGTCGTCGACGGCGGAGCCCAGCGACTCCGAGCCCTCGGCGGAGAGGTTGTTCCGGAGGACGTGGGCCACGTCCGCGAACCAGAAGTTCGTCGGGTTGTCCCACGCGGTGCAGTTGTAGACGTCGACGGGGAGATCGGCCTCGTTGTAGTGAAAGCCTTGGACAGCGTTGCGATAGGAGACACACCGCTCGACGCGGTGGTTCCCGCTGGTGTCGCCGCCGCCGAGTTTGAAGCCGTTGCCGTCGCCGGCCGCGGTTCCGTCGGGCGCGTAGCCGTTGTCGAAGGCGACACACCGCCGGATCGTGTCGTTCTCGGCCTGCCAGAAGTCGAAGCCGTCGTCGGAGTTGCCGTGGGAGACACAGTCCGCGAACAGCGACCGGGGCGACCCCTCCGAGGCGAACCCGTCGGCGTTCCCGCCGCCGCTGGAGGGGTCGTAGTTGTTCCGCGAGACGCAGTTCCGGACGACGTTGTCGGGGGCGTTGTAGAGATAGATCCCCGCGCCGCTCGTGTTCGAGTCGCCGCCGGAGCCGTCGACGGTGATGGATTCGACGACGCTGTGGTGAGTCCCGCCGAACAGGTAGACGCCGTAACTCGGGGCGTTCCGGACGGTGAACCCGCGCAACTCCCAGTACGCGCAGTTCCAGAGGCGCAGCCCGCCGTAGCTGTCACCGCCGAAGTCGAAAACGACGTCCTCGCCGGCGACGGCCTGCAGGACGATGGGATCCGATTCGGTGCCCTGCTGGCCGCTCCCGTCGGCGAAGCCTGTTGGCGTGTAGGTGCCGCCGCGGACGTAGCCCGTGTCGCCGGCCGAGAGCGTGCCCATCAGTCCCTGGAGCGACCCGAACGGGGCGGAGTCGCTCCCCGAGTTCGCGTCGTCCCCGTCGGTCGCGAGATAGTACTCGGCCATGTTAGCTCGTGTCGATCCAGATGTCGCCCTCCGAGGGGTCGCTCGGTTCGCTGGAACCGACGGTCACCGACTGGACCGACCCCAGTTCCTGCCAGTCCGTTCCGTCACCGATGTAGACGGCGCCGGTGTCGGTCGCGAGGAACTTCGCGCCGGCCTTGGCCTCGTAATCAGTCCGGTTGGCGTCCGCGTCGCGGATTTCGACGTCGGTGTCGAGCGCCGCGAAGTTCTCGTTCAGCGGGACGTCCCAGTTGAGCGTCCCCTCGCTCGGTCTGTTGTAGTCGTGGTTGCGTGTCATGGGTGGTAGTCGCGCGCCGTCGAACGCGCTGAAGTACGTTCAGTACGCCGAGCGGACGTATATACCTGTCTGCAAAATTCGCAAGCCCGCAGCCGGAAAGGCGGGGGATATCGCCGGCAGGGCGGAGGTCGCTCGCCGGCGGGACGGTCAGTCCGCGGCGCCGCCGTAGCCGTAGTCGCCGTAGCCCTGCTCGCCGTACTCGTCGACGACCTCCGTCGCGGTCGGTGAGGGCGTTGCGGTGGCAGTTGGGGAGTCCGTGGGCGAAGGCGTGGCTGTCGCAGTCGGGGAGGGTGTCGCGGTCGGGGAGTCCGTCGGGGAGGGTGTCGCGGTCGGGGAGTCCGTCGGGGAGGGTGTCGCGGTCGGGGAGTCAGTCGGGGAGGGTGTCGCGGTCGGGGAGTCCGTGGCGGTTGGCGAGGGTGTGGCCGTCTCGGTGGCAGTCGCGGAGCCGTCGGTCACGACCTGCAGGGTGTAGTCCCCGTCGCCGGCCTGCACGTCGACGACTTCGACGTAGTGGGTGCCCGTCTCGACGGGAGTCTCCGGGATCGCCACCTGCCGGTCTGTACCCACCTGTCGGAGGCCGAGAAAGCCACAGTCGGGGCCGTAGACGACGACGCTCGTCACGCCGTCGGCCGACACGCGGTCGAAGACCACGTCGAACGACTCCTCGGCCGTCGCGTCGAACGCGAACCAGTCGACGCCGGCGGTCTCGAGCGTCCCCGAAACCTCGGTGTCCGTGTCGATCGGGTCGGCGTTCGCGCAGGCGTCGTTGACCTCGGACTCGCCGGTCGCGAGTGCTGACGCGCCTGCGACGAGGATCGGGCCGCCGCCGTACCCGAAGTGGAGTTGCGAGCCCGCGTCCGCCACGTCGTCGGTGTCGAGGTCGAAGCCGGTCGCGAGGGCGGCGCCCCCGACTGCCGCGCCCGCGACTTTCAGGCAGGTTCGTCTATCGATTCGGTCGCCGTCGTCCGCTGAGTTGTTGTCAGTCATGCGTGGTCTCCACTCTCGACCCGTGTCGTTTGCGATGTCTCGTCGCCGCCCGGATCGCCCGGGCCTGACAGCCGACACGTCTCACGGCCGGAACGGGATCCGCCCCGTCGTCACCACAGCTCGGCTCCGCCGGGTCATAAGCGGATTCGTCAAATTATCCGATTTGATAGACCGAAGTGCGGGTTCCGGATCCCTCGACGGTACTCCCATCTCCGGCTGTGCCCGTATATATTTATCGTCTATTTGTCATATGTTGGCTGCGCTGAAGGTCACCGACGTGAACACGAGCGGAACCGTGCGGAGCAGGAGCGGAACTGATCGAGACAGGAGCGGCGAAAGCAAGTCCTGCGCGGAGCGGTAGTCCCGACCCGCTCGTCAGTTCCAGGTCAGTCCCTCATAGGTGATCCCGTCGCGGCGGGAAACGATGTGGCGGCCGTCGACGACGACGGGGTCGGCCATGCGGTCGAACTCCGTGTCGAGCGCCGCGAACTCGTCC
>Ga0207719_100197_pt1 | contig 47511 bp, 52 predicted proteins | sample A23P1SouthBayCA_2_FD_187279 | JGI IMG/M metagenome (GOLD analysis project Ga0207719, IMG submission 187279) | Aerobic enrichment media microbial communities from Eden Landing Ponds, California, USA - A23 P3 (3) (SPAdes) | ecosystem: Environmental > Aquatic > Marine > Unclassified | place... | reverse complement strand
CGTCGTATCCGCGTGCTTCCATCGACTTGACGAGCCGTTCGGCACGCTCGATGGCCGTGAGCATCGTCATCCCGAGAATGCGGGCGTAGAGGCGCTTGTTCGACCAGAACTCCGAGAGGTTCCCGCCGCGAGCCACGGCGGCTTTCACCAGGTCTTCGAGCGTCTCGATCATCACGAACGTGAACCGGTAGGTGAGCAGCGCGACTTGATCGATCGGCCGCGGGAGGACGCGACCCAGGAGGTAGGCGACGTCGGAGTACCGGGTCGTCATCGCGGCCGCCAGCGTGAACGTGACGACGGTCAGCGACCGGAAGCCGAGTTCGAGGAACAACACGAGACCGGCGACCGTCACCGAAACGTCGCCGAGCGGCGTCGCGAGCGCGCCACCGATCGGCGTGCCCGGTTCGAGGAACGCCAGCGGGCCCGCCACGGAGACGATAAAGAGCATCGGGACCGTGTACCAGCGCAGCAACCGCCCGGCCGGGAGCCCCGCCGTGACGTACACGAGAAGGACGACTGCGTAGAGGCCTGCAAGCACCGCGGCCCGGTCGACCACTGTCACGGCGAGCACGAGCGCGCCGACGACGCCGAGTTTCGTCCAGGGGTTGACGTGGTGAAGCGGCCCGTCGCGGCGCTCGGCGTAGGCCGTGACGAGTCGCGGGTCCGGAACGTGATTCGAGAGCATCTTCGGTTACCGTCCCGTCCGTTTTGCGTCGTTGAGGCCGTGGTATCGGTCGGCGTAGACGTACAGTCCGACGCCGACGAGCGCGAAGAGAGCCGCGACGGCGAGGAACTCGACGACTAGACCACCGTTCCGGATCGGGCCGGCGACGACGACCCCGCGTCCGAGGTCGACGAGCGCGCCGCCGCCCTCCTGGATACCGCGCTGCAGTGTCGTCGCCGACCGCTTGGCCCACGGAACCGAGCCGCCGGTGGCAGCGAACCCCCAGAGTCCCGCGGCGAAAAACACCGCCAGGAGGCCCAGGAGGCTGCCGTACTGCGTCCAGCGCTTCATCAGGCCGTCACCTCTGAGGGGTCGCGGCCGAGGCGGTCCACGAGACCGACGAGGTCGGGTCGGACCGACGCGAGGAACTGCACGACGAATCCGGTCAAGAGCCCCTCGACGACGGCAACTCCCAGATTCAGCCCGACCAATCCGGCGACGGCGATCGTGAGGTCAGCACGGGGGAGTGCACTCCCATTGACGCCGCTGACGACGATGATTGCTCCCATCAGCACCGCGCCGGCAGAGAGGCCGAGCGTCGCTGCCCCCGTGCTCGCGGGAAAGACGTCCCAGTCCAATCCGACCAGCGTGCGGAACGCGTAGTAGGCCACGACAGCCTCCGACGCGTTGACGAGCGTGTTTGCGCCCAACAATCCGACGGCCCCGTGTCCGAGCGCCGCCGAGAAGATGTTCACCACGAGCGCGATCAGAGCGCCGAGGAGCGGCCCGGCGAGGATGCCGACGAGGCCGGTGAGGTTCATATGGATCCCGCCCCACACTGGGATGTTCAGCTGAAAGACCGCGAAACTCGCCGCGCCGGCGATGCCGGCGAGCGCGATCTGGCGGGTCTCGATACCGCCTTTCCGAATACGGTAGACGACCACGCCGATTAGCCCGGCACCGATGAGTGTCCAGAGAGCGAGCGCCCAGAGCGGGAACGAACCTTCGCCGAGGTGAATGTGTGCCATTGAGTAATAAATCTACGACGCAAAATAATAAATTTGGCTATTCGATATTTTTTTGTTATTAATATGGCCCACGGTACAGCAGCAGGCGGGGATAGCTCACCAGTCGTCAGATCCAACTGGCTCCTCACAGGTAGCCACGCCAGGAGTACCGCCGTCCATCCCAGTGGGGAATCAAAAGTACCATGACCTCCCGCTACGCAGTGGATCGTAGCTAGGTGATTCCGTGACCCAGAAACGCGAATACAAAGACGACTATCCGGACAAGACGCTGTACATCCCGGGGCCGACTGGGGTGCGCGATGACGTCATCGAAGAGATGTGCCAGCCGATGTTCGGTCACCGAATGGACCGGATGACGGACCTGTACACGACGATCGTCGAGGACACGAAGGACTTCCTCGGCACCGACAACGACGTGATGATCCTCACGGCGTCGGGGACGGAGTTCTGGGAGGCATCCACGCTGAACCTCGTCGACGAAAACATACTCGTGCCGACCTGCGGGAGTTTCAGTGAGCGCCACGCCAACGTGGCCGAGCGGCTCGGCAAGAACGTCGACCGCCTCGAATACGAGTGGGGGCAGGCGGTCAAACCCGAAGACGTGCGAGCGGCGATCGAAGAGAGCGACAAACACTACGACGTCGTCGCGTGCGTGATGAACGAGAGTTCGACCGGCGTTCGAAACCCCATCGAGGAGATCGGCGACGTCGTCGCCGAGTACCCCGACACGTACTTTGTCGTCGACGCGGTGTCGTCGCTGGGCGGCGACTACGTCGACATCGACGAACACAACATCGACCTCATCTTCGCCTCGACGCAGAAGGCGTTCGCGATGCCGCCGGGACTGGCTGTCTGCGCCGTCAGCGACGAGGCCTACGAGCGCGAAGTCGAGAAGGACGAGGCGTCGTGGTACGGTGGTTTCCAGCGCGCGCTCGATTACTACGACCGGAAGGGCCAGACGCACTCGACGCCCGCGATCCCGATTATGCTGGCCTACCGCAAGCAGATGAAGTATATGCTCGAAGAGGGTCACGAGGGGCGTTCGGACCGTCACCGGGAGATGGCCGAATACACGCGCGAGTGGGCCTACGAGCACTTCGATATGTTCCCCGAGGAGGGCTACGAGTCCCAGACGGTGGCCTGCATCGAGAACACGCAGGGCATCGACGTCGCCGAGACGATCGACGCCGTCTCCGAGCAGTACGATATGGTCTTCTCGAACGGCTACGGCTCGACCCTCGGCGAGAAGACGTTCCGTATCGGTCATATGGGCGAACACGATCTCGAGTCGATCGAGGCCCTGACGGACGCCATCGAAGACGTCGCCGGCATCTAATCGAGCGGCGAGCCACACTCCTCGGCAACCGCCGCGATCCGCCGTGAGTGTTATTCACACGGCGGTCGTCAGTTACACTGTGACGACGCACCGCGAGATCGCGGAGACGCCGGACGGACGCCGACTGATCGTCTCCCGACAGATCGACGCCTCCCTCGATCGCGTGTGGGACCTGTTCATCGACACCCAGCAGTGGCCGCGGTGGGGGCCGTCGATAACTACCGTCGAGTGTCGGGACCGTCGGATCAGCGAGGGGACGACCGGCCGCATTCGAACCGTCGGCGGCCTCCGTGTCTCGTTCGTCGTCACCTCCTGTGCCGACCACCGCTGGACCTGGCGCGTCGCCGGCATTCCGGCGACGGGGCATCGTGTCGAGAGAGTAGACGGGGGATGTCGCGCCGCCTTCGAGATCCCGCTGCTCGCGGCCCCGTACGCGGCGGTCTGCCGGCGGGCGCTGCGGAATATCGACGCACTCGCGACCACTTCCTGAGCGAATCGGCGGATCCGTCTGCCTGATACGTGCTCGACACCAGTACGTCAGGTCACACGAGAACACGGGACTGCCTCGGCGTCGTCGGAGACGCCGTTGCAGTCCTCACGATCGGTCGGCTGGACCCCCGGCCCCAGCCGTACAGAAACTGCTCGATCAGTCTGCTCGCTGCTCGGGCCGTCGGTTCCGCTCTACCTCTAATGGGTCTCCCGTCGACGTCGCCGTAACCAGTCGCAAAAACTGTCCGGCGTTCGTGAGAATCTTGTTCTCCGCCTTCCGGAGGTGTTCTTCGTACGTCGAGCGCGCGACGGCCGTCTGCTCTGCCAGCGCTCGGAGCGATGTCTTTCGGGGCTGCTCGTAATACCCGCTCTCTAACGCCAACCGCAACGCCGCCATCTGTCGGTCGGTCACGTCTTCGAACAACTGATCGACCGGAGCGAGCATACTGTGGGGAATCTGCTGTTCCGTGATCGTCGTCTTCGAGAGCACCTCGAAGTCGCGATCGGCTTCCAGATCCTGCAGGAGTGCGCGGGCGTCGCTCTCGTCGAATGCGACCACCGAGTAGTGCTCCCAACCCTGGCGGTGAACCGTGGGCGGCTGGTACAGGGTGTTGTACTTCTCGAACCGTTCGATGATCGAGTCTTCGAGCGAGCAGAGACACGACTGGGTGACGACGTGAAGGCCCGAGTCGCCGACCGACCTGTGCAGAACAGTTCCGAGGTCGTCGATCTCGTCGAGGAGGTCGCCCGCCGGCGTCCCTGGCGACGTGAGTTCGACTACCTGACAGTCACTCAGATACCACTCACGGATCGTGAGATCCGGATAGCGCTCCGAAATTTCGCGGTACGGACACTCGTGTTTGACCCGAAACGACGCCTCGTACAGACTCATCGTGTTGTGTCTGTGCTGAAATAAATTAACAGTGCCGGCTATGTCCGGCAGTACATATATTTCAATATGTCTCATACGGGTGAATATTAATGCCGGAACGCAGCCCTAATCGAGTCAGTGACGAATTACCGGACGGCAACGGAGACCAGCGGGCCGTGAGGTTCGACGGGAGTGATCTATGAGCACAGACACTGAACTCGAACAGGGTATCCGCGAACACCTCGGGCAGTTCTCGCTGCACGTCCTTCTGGTGTTCGCGACTGGACTGACGATCGGGTCCGAACGGGCCGTCGTGCCCGTCCTCGGCCGGGACGTCCTCGGCGTCGAGTCACTGTTCGTCATCGGCTCGTTCGTCGTCTCGTTCGGCTTCGTCAAAGGACTCTTGAACCTCTATGCCGGCAAGTGGGGCGGCGAGTACGGCCGCAAGCCCGTGCTCGTCCTCGGGTGGGTGACTGCGCTCCCGCTCCCCATCATTCTCATCTTCGCACCCAGTTGGGGCTGGATCACCGTCGGGAACGTCCTGCTGGGCATCAACCAGGCGCTGACCTGGAGTATGGCGATCAACGCCAAAATCGACATCGCGGGGCCGGATCAGCGCGGTCTCGCCGTCGGCATCGACGAGGCGTTCGGGTACACCGGCGTCGCCGTCGGGGCCTGGGTCACCGGCGTCATCGCGGCCCGGACGAGCCTGCGGCCGGAGCCGTTTTACTTCCTCGCCGCCGTCGTCGTGCTCGCGTTCCTCATCTCGATCTTCCTGATCAAAGAGACCGTCCAACTTGCGGAGGCGGAGGTCGACGACGACGACCACCACGACGCGAACCTTCCGTTCGTCGACGTGCTGAAGCGCGCAACCTACGGCGACAAGACGCTGTTCGCGGCGGCACAGGCCGGCCACATCGAGAAGTTCGTCGATACGCTGTTCTGGCTCGCCGTCCCGCTGTATCTCACTAGTCAGGGACTCGGAATCGCAGCAGTCGGATTCGTCGTCGGCGTTCACAGCGCGATGTACTTCCTGCAGATTGCGACCGGCGGACTCGCCGACCGCATCGGCCGTCGCCCTCCCGTCCTCGCCGGAATGTTTCTCACTGGGGCTGGCGTCCTCGGGATGGTCCTCGTCGAGGGCTATCTCCTGTGGACTATGCTCTCTGGTGTGTCCGGTCTCGGAATGGCATTGCTCTATCCGAATCTGATGACCGTTCCCGGCGACGCCGCCCATCCGACGTGGCGTGCGACCGGGATGGGCGTCTACCGTATGTGGCGCGATTCGGGGTATGGCGTCGGGGCGATCCTGATCGGCCTCTCGATGGAGTTCGTGAACGCCGAGGCGGCGTTCTACATCATCTCCGCTCTGATGTTCGTCTCCGGGGCGATCGTGTACGTCTGGATGGAAGAGACGCACCCCGACTTCGGAACTCACGAACCGCCTGCGCCCGCACCTGAGCAGGCGGGTCAGACGGTCGCGCAAGACTAATTGTAGCGTTTGCAACTGATAGTGGTTATCGTACCTGCACGGAGATTCTCGCCATACTGTTCGGCGAGAATCTCTGCAGACGTCCGAGAATCACTATGATTGTACAGCCGATCGCACGCTGTCGTGCGGTCGGGCGTGAAGAGGTGCAAAGGCTACTGTAGCAACCGGACTAGTAGGTTCAGCGGCTCGAGCGGGCGGTCTTGGCGAACGATAGAGCACCCGGACGGCGCTTGATTCCGGTCTGTCACTATGGCTTGACGAGCACGCGACGGTACGACGTCTCTTTGGGAATCTTTATGTTGGTTGTTAACTAATGACAATGAGGGAAATAAGTGTCCTATGAACCCACGTGTACCGGATCGCAAGCCATCTGAGAGTAACCCGAGGGAAAAACGCATTACACGCCGAACAGCACTCGTATTAGCTGTTCCCACGACGCTCTCTATTGTCGGCGTCCAGTCGGTCGCCGCAGAGCCGCTCGACGGGAAGGGCAACGACGTCTGTCCTTGCTTCCTCGACATCGACGAAGTGACCCTGACAGGCGACGGGACAATTTGGGTGTCCGGACCCTGTTCGGTAGCGAACCCTCCCGAAGAGATCACCGTACGTGTCCACGTCCAGGGTGAGGGCGGCGCACAGGCGACCGGCAGTGAAACAACCGTCTGTGAGGGCAGTGAGGTCGACCCTGATCAGTTCTCGCTCACCGCGAGCATCCGGGGCGTCAACCGCTTCGAGATTGGTGACGAAATTACTGTTCACGCCAAAGTGCACATCAACCCCGATAGAAAGCCCGCCGTTACCGGACGATGGAGTTGGAGCGGAGAATTATCTTAATTGGTCCATATGAGGTTGTTTACGTCGGACAGCACGCCGTTTGGTAGTCGGCATAGCTTGAGCGTCTATCTTCGGAGAAGCGACAGTTCACCGAGGAAAACATTCACCCAGAAGTCGGATCAGGAAGTAGGTTGAATCACCTATGAAATTGACTGAACAGCCACGAGTACAGGTGTTGCTGGGGGACGCGCAGAATCGGGAGGACCAAGTCCTCCCTATCACCCGATGGGTCGCACGTCTCATCATCCCGTTTCTCGCCGCGGCATTTCTGGTTCTCTATGGAGTGCCAACTCGGACTGCCGAGTTCTTCGCGTGGACGATTCGGCCCGAGATGACACCGATCATAATGGGTGCTGGCTACGGAGCGGGCGTGTATTTTTTCTACCGAGTCGCCACCGTAGACGAGTGGCACAGGGTCGCTCCGGTCTTTCTCGGCATCGCCACGTTCACGTGGGCGATGGCCATCGCTACCGTCCTCCACTGGGAAAATTTCAACCACAGCCATCACACGTTCTACCTCTGGGTGATTCTCTACGCTGTCACGCCGGTGCTCGTCCCCGCGTTATGGGTACTTAATCGCCGGACTGACCCCAGAGAGGAGAGAGACAGTGGACCCGTTCTGCCACGAGCAGTCCGAGTGCTGGGGGGTGGCCTCGGTGCCGTCATCACCGTCAGTGCCGTCATCCTGTTTGTCTTCCCCGACGTGATGATTGGTGCGTGGCCGTGGGCAGTCTCCCCGCTGACGGCACGAATCCTTGCAGGCTGGTTTGCACTCTTCGGTGTCGTCAACGGGGTCGCCGTGCTCGACTTGCGATGGAGTGCCGCCCGAATACTGGTCCAGAGCCAGATACTCGGATTCACGATGGTGCTGGTTGGTGTCGCCCGAGTCTGGCACAACTTCGACCCGTCGAATATGTTGACAGGGGGGGTCGTCGGAGGGATGACACTCTATCTGTGTGCTATTGTCGTCCTCTATCTGGGTATGGAACGGCGTTGACCGGCTCTGGGGTATCCCGTTCGTGGTGATGGGATCGGTGAAAGTAAAGCGAAACAAAATACGAGCATCCGGCGACTGATACTGTCGGCTGTACGTCTGTGAAGAACATCGCGATCCCGGAGTCGCGAATATCTTGAAATCGGTACAGCCGACAGTATGAGCGGCTCGGAGAGCCCGGTAGGTTTCCGGTTCACTCGCGCGAACGGAGGTGAGCGCGAGGCCGACGACTGAGCGGAACGTAGTGCAGCGAAGGAGGAGTGCTTTTGGTCGAGCTTTTGCCGAGCGAGCGACGCAGTCGCTCGCGCAGCGTAAAAGATCGATGTACGCCCGGAACACTAACGGCCGGCCTCATCCCGGGGCTGCGTGCCGCGTCGGCCGGGAAACCCTCGTGTCAGGCGGCCCGTCTTTGGGGCACGGACGTCCCATATGTCGCACACCCGGGTTCGCCGCCTTGTCATCGCTCCCGTGATGGGAGAACTCGGGCGGGGACTAAGGGTGCGCACCCGTACTACGGAGTCGACGCTCAAGGCCGTTCCGACTCCGAACGCTACAGCGTGTACTCGGATTCGGTGAGTTGGACGTACTTCCCGTTGCGGAAGGAGAACTTCGTGCGCTTGTAGGTCGTCACCAGTCGCGCGGCGCTGAAGCCCGCGCTGATGTTGCTCGTGTCGAACAGCCCGTAGCCCTCGCTGTTGTCGAGGAGCTTTCGGGCCGTCGAGAACGCCCAGTCCCAGTCGTCGGGGTCGTAGTCGTGGACGACGTCCGCCATCGCGACGTTGCGGAGGATCTCGTCGCCGATGGCGTCCTTCCAGCGGTCGTTGTACGGCGACAGGTCGCCGGCTGCGGCGAGTTCGCCCGCGATCGCGCCGGTCCGGACGGCCGTGTGATCGCCGCCCTCGTGGAACGCCGAGGTCGACCCCATCGCGCCGCCGACGACAGCGATGCCCGCGTCGGTCGGCGAATCGATCGGTCGCGTCGAGGAGATAGCGTACGTCTCCGTCCCGCTTGACTTTCCGCGGTCCTCGACGAGCGGGAAATCCTCCTCGATGTCGTACGCGTCGCCGTACTCGCGTTCGAGGAGTCGGCGGATGTACTCGCGGCCCTGGGGGATCCGGTCGTCCTCGGGCTCTAAGAGCGGGTAGTCTTCGGGGCTCGCCACGTCGTCGAGTTCCATCCCGATCGGCATCGTCAAGCCGATCCGCGCAACGTTGTCGTCGTTCGGGAAAATCCACGGGTAGGCGGTGTGGCCCGGCATATACCCCCACCAGAACTTGATCGCGCCCGCGACCTCCTCGAAGACGTCCTCGGGCAGGCGGCGGTGTTCCTGGTAGGCGATGTGGTTCGTCTCCCGCGTCGAGAGGCGCTCGGTGACGTCGAACGGGAGATACTCGTCGAGCACACCGGTCGTGACCTGGCGCTGCGGGCCGTCGGCGAGGATCAGGAAATCGGCGCCGATGGCGTCGCCGCTCGCGAGTTCGACGCGGTGCCGCGGTCCGTCGCCGGTGTGATCGCTCTCGACGCCCCGGACGGAGACGCCGACCCGATAGGACGCCCCGGCGTCTTCCGCGCGGTCGCGGAGGAAGTCGTCGAAGCGCGCCCGCTGCATACAGAATCCGAAGTTGTCGTACGACGATTCGATCCCGGTCGATCGCAGCGTGATCGACTCGTTGGGACCGATGAACTCCGCCCGATCCAACTCGCCGAGGACGACGTCGTCGGGCATCTCGTCGGGGTGGATGCCCATAATGTCGACCCAGTAGTCGAGGATGCCCGCGGCGTCCGTCGAGTCCGGTCCCAGTCGGTCCGGCCGATCCGCGCGCGGAACCCCCTTTTCGAGGACTACCGCGGACGCGCCGGCCGACGCGGCGGCGTGTCCGGCGGCCGACCCCGCAGGCCCCCCGCCGACGACTGCTACGTCGAATCGCTCCATATGGCTACAGCGACCCCGGTCCGGTATTATACTGTCGCTGTCGGGGGCGCAGAACAGATCCTGTCGAAGCGCGGAAGGTGGTCAGCGCCCGGTCGCGATCTGTAGCGAGTAGGCGATACATACCAGTCCGACGACCTGGGTCGTCCGGACGAGCAGGCGGATCACGTTCTGAAAGCGGATCGGGAGGACGCGGAACGTGATCAGCCCTTGGCCGGCGACCGCGAGCGTGTACGTCAGCCCGAAGAGGAGAATCATTCCGACAGAGAGCCACCGCATCGAGCGCTCGTCGTTCCGTCGGAGCCCTCGGTACGCCTGATAGCCGATATAGAGACCGAGGAGAGCCGAGAGTGTCGCTGCAACGCCCGCCAGCAGGCTGATCGGGGAGCCAAGTCCGGCGACCGACATCAGAGCTTCCCCCACAGCCGCGTCAGTTGGTCGGCGACGTCGTCGCTCTCGCGTTCGATCTCCCACGACAACTCACCGTCGCGGATCGTGACCTCGAAACGGTCGAGCCGAGAGGCATAGACCGTCTCGTGGTGGCCGTCCGACCGCGGTCGGGTCCGCTCGCCGACGAGGTCGGCCTCTGTCAGGCGGTCGAGCCGGCGGTAGATCGACGACGTCGAGAGGTCACAACGCGCTGCGAGTTCGGTGGCCGAACGCGGCGTCTCGCTCGTCGCGACGAGGATCGACCGCACGTGCTCGTCGTCGAGCAGCGCGACGACGGTTGCGAGGTCCACGTCGGCCATCTCACTCTCACGTATCATCCGACTCCGGCATAGATTCTGGGTCTCATACTGGATCGTCTTTGACGTTGGTGGTCGGTCGGCTGTGGAACGCGACGAACTGGCGCCCGGCGGCACGACAGCGACGCTAGCCATCGGCCCCACCCCGAACATCGCGGCCGAAGAGCACGTGGAATCCGACGCCACCGGTCGAATAGACGAGGCTCACGCCGGTCGCCGCCGGATCGTCGCTCAGATCGACGGTCGTCTCTGCGCCGGCTGCGACCTCCCGAGTGCCGGTCCAGAGATCGCGCTTTTCGATCTTCCCGGGCACAGACGGGCGGTCGAGGTCGTAATAGAGCCTGTCGGCGGGGACCGATTCGCCGGCCTCGTGTCGGAACGTCACCGCGTCGGCGTCCGGATCGTAGGTCGCCCCCCACGTCACCTGCGGGAGGTCGTACTCGGGGGCCAGTTCACGGTCGGGGCGAAGCGGGACCTGCGTCTCGACGGTCGCGACGCGGCCGTCGACCCGGACGTCGAACTCGTCGGCGCCGTCGACGAACCGGTAGTCGTCCTCGCGCAGTGCTGCTTCGAGAGCCGCGCTCGTCGGCGCCCGGCCGTCGGCGTAGTGATAGTGGACGACCTGATAGGCGGTGTCGTCGTCGAACCGAACCGCGTCGGCGAGCATCACCGGGCGGTCTGTCGGGTCGCGAACGCCCGTGTTGACGCCCAGATAGGGGTTGCCGCCCGCGGCCGCCGTGAGTCGATCGAAGGCGTCGTTGGCTTCGTGATACCGCTGTCGTTCGCCCGCTCCGGCATCGACGAGCGCTTCCAGGTTCGGGGCGTCGTGCTGGTACGCGCTCGTCCACACGATGGCGTCGTCGCCGATCGCGACCCGGCGGGGGACGTCAGACCGGACGAAGGTCGCGTATCCGCGGTAGTCGCCGTCGCGTTCGTAGCCAGTGTCGGCGACGGTTCGTGTGACCTCGGCGCGGTCGAACGACGCCTCGACGACGACACCGAAGTTCGATCCGACGAATCGGTCGTAGTTCTCGAAGCCGATGCCGAAGTAATCCAGTGCGGCTCTGGCGTGGGCCTGCCGTCCGACGAGCTTTTCCGGGGCCTCCGGACGAAGCGCGGTCGAACCCAGCGCCGTGAAGTGGTACGGATCGGCCGAGGAGTCGACGCTCGACGGCGCCGGCAACCACTTTCGGTATTCTGGGTCGCCTGCCGGTGGGACGCCGACGCGGCCGTAGCGCTGGTCGCCGCCGAGCGGCGGGAGACTGGACAGACAGCCAGCCGTCAGTGTCGAGAAGGACGCCGCGAGTGCCGCGCCGCCGCCGGAGAGCAACTGCCGTCGCGTTCGATCGGTGAAGGGCCGAGAGTCGGGGGACATACTGCAGTCCGTCCGACGGTCGGCTCATCTGTATAAACCCGACATCGACCACGGAGGGGCGCAGGCCGTCGATGGGTTTTTGTACAACTTCCCACTCTCGGAAGGGAGCGCACTTCCCGACGAGACACTGGCTGCACCGAAGCGAGGCGGGAGTCTCGTTTCACCCTCTGCGGCTAGCCGTCATGCTTTTCTAACCACCGCGCTCACGGTGAAATAGTATGGATTCCGATTCGTATCGCGAGCGGCTCTACGACGTGTTCGCCGATCCGAATCGGGAGACTGAAGAGAAGATCACGCGCGCGCTCGAAATCGGATCCGATTACCTCGATCTTCCTATTGGATTCCTTACTAGAATCGAAGATGGAATGCAGGAGATCGTCCAGGCGACGGGCGACCACCAACTCATCCAGCCGGGCGAACAATGCCCACTCCGGGACGCCTACTGTAAGCGAACGATCGAACTCGAGAGCCCGTTTGCGACGCACGACGCGGCCGCTTCCTCTATCGACGAGCAAGCGATCCAGACGTTCGGGTTGGGCACGTACATCGGCGCCAAAGTCGTCGTGAACGACGAGATCTACGGTACGGTCTGTTTTGCGGCCGACGACGAGCGCGAGGAACCGTTCTCGGAAGCCGAGGAGGTCTTTCAGGAGCTCCTGGCGAAACTCGTCAGTAGCGAACTGGAGCGGGACGCCTACGAGCGCGAAATCGAGAAGCAAAACGAACGGCTGCGACGCGAGAAACGCCGGTTCGAGGGGATCGCCGAAACGAGCTTCGACATCCTGTTTCGGCTCGATCTCGACGCCAAATTCACCTACGTGTCCGCGGCCGTCGAGCGGATCTTGGGCTACGACCCCGACGAGTTGGTCGGCGAACCCTTCGTCGATTTTATGACGGAATCGTCGGCTGAGGAGGCGATGGCGGGCTACGTAGACGTCCTCGACGAACAGGGGGTCGCGCGGATGGAACTGGACTTCCTCGATCAGGCGGGTACTGTCGTCGTTATCGAGGTCAACGCGACACCGGTGACGGGCGGAGGCGAGGTCGTCGGGATCCAGGGCGTCGGTCGGGACGTCACAGATCGGAAAGAGCGCGAGCAGGAACTGCGGGTCAAAAACCGAGCGATGGAGGAGGCGCAGGTCGGTATTTCGATCGCGGACGTGCGCAGGCCGGACGACCCCCTCGTCTACGTGAACCGTGGGTTCGAGCGCGTGACGGGCTATTCGGCCGCAGAGGCGACCGGCCAGAACTGCCGGTTTCTGCAGGGCGAGGCGACCGACCCGGACGCGGTGAGTCGCCTCCGGTCGGCGATCGACGCGGGCGACCCCGTGACTGTGGAGCTCATCAACTACCGGAAGGACGGGACCCCCTTCTGGAATCAGGTCCGCCTCGCGCCCGTCGAAGACGACGGGGGAACGCTCTCGCATTATCTCGGGTTCCAGAACGACGTCACAGAGCGCAAGCGAACCGAGGAACTGATACAACTCCTCAACCGGGTGCTCCGGCACAATCTGCGCAACGACCTGAACGCGATCCTGGGATGGAACCGCGAGCGACAGCGTTCGGTGGAGACCGGGACCGACGCCGAAGAGCGAATCCAGCACATCGCACAGGAACTGGTCGAGTTGTCCGATCGCGCTCGCGAACTGGAACAGTACGCACGCGGCGACCGTGATCCCCAGCGGCTCGCCCCCGACGCGCTCGTGGCGGCGGTCCTCGAAAGTCACCGAGACGCCTTCGCTGGGGCGACGATCGAACGGACGATCCGAACGGACACGGACATCTGTGCCGGCCCGGAGCTACGGCGGGCCGTCTCGGAACTCGTCGAGAACGCCATCAAGCACGATCCGTCGCCCACTCCGCGGGTGGTGATCGACGTCGTCGACGACGGCGGCTGGATCGAACTCACGGTCAGGGACGACGGGCCCGGAATCGACGAAATGGAAGCGGGGGTCATCGCCTCTGGTAACGAAACCGCACTGCAACACGGCTCGGGCTTGGGACTGTGGCTCGTCAACTGGATCGTGACGCGCTACGGCGGTTCGTTCCGGATCGGCGCCGACGATGACGGTGGCACGACGGCGACGATTCGACTGCCCGGTATCGACGCGAACGAATCGGTGGCGTCGGTCGCCCGCCGGCCGACCGTGCTCTTCCGGTAGACGGGGCGGTCACGACAGTGAGCATCGGAGCCTGGATAGCTACGACCGTGGCGTCGGGGGCGGTTTTGATACTGTTCCGACACGTCTGTGTACCTATGGCCCCCGACGCCGACCCGTCTGCCGAAGCGGACAGTAGCCCGTCCGTGCCGGCGTATGGCCCTATCGACGCCGTCCTCGGGTACGCGCTGTTCTACGTCGTCGTTGACCGCGTCACTCCGACCGTCACTGCAGTCCTCGCGGACGTCTTGGCCGTCGCACCGTCGACGATCGGATTCGGGCTCGCGGCCGCGCTCTGGTTCGTGCTGGTGGCTACAGTGCTCGATCAGGTGCGGCGACAGCTGGCGGTGCTCGGCGTCGGGACGGCGGACGCAGTCCGTCAGGAAGCGACACAGCGCGGTACGCTCTCAGAACCGCAAACGGAACTCTATCTCGCAGCGCTGCTCGTCGGCGGGGTCGTCGCCGCCTGGACCTTCGATACCGCGATGACCACTATTGCCTCCCTCGTCCAGGTCGTTTCGACGGTCGATCCCGGTGCCTTCGTGATTCGGGCGTTCCTGGAAACGGTCGTCTTCTTCGTCGCGTTCGGAACCGCAACCCGGGCGCTCGATCGATTGCTCGTGGGCGCGATCCGGCAGTGGCTCGCAGCGTGATCCCGCCTGCTGCCTGACGGAGTGATCGCTCCTACTCGGCGTCGGCGACGCGAACGTCGGCGTCGTGGCTCTGACCGAGATGTTTGCGCAGGAACGCGGCTCCGTGGTCGATCTTCGAGTCGGGGTCGACGTCGAGTTCGTTCTCGTAGACGATCCACTCGACGCCCGTGTCGCGGGCGGCAGCGAAGATACGTTCCATATCGAGGACGCCTTCCCCGTGCGGCGCGTCTTCGTAGGCTCCGAAGCGTCCAGTGGGTGCAACGTCTCGCAGGTGCAACAGTTCGAGTCGATCACCGAACATCGGAAACGCGGAGACGGGATCGAACCCGGCGGCACGGATCTCTCCGACCTCGACTTCGAAGAAGAGGTCCGCAGCCTCCGTCTGTGTGATCAGACTCCAGAGGCCGGTGTTAGTGGCTTTCGGCTGGCGACCCGTGCGGAGTGCACGACTGGCCGCCATCGTCGCCGCGTTCTCGACGCCGGAAGGCAGCGGTACGGCATCCGTGATCGTTTCCACGATGTCCGGCAGCAGCGGCCAGAGGTAGTGCCGGACGTTGTGGATGCCGAGATCGATGCCGTAGTCGTCTAACTCCGCCGAGGCGTCGTAGAGCCGCTGGGCGAGCGATCGGACCGCTTTCCGCGTTCTGAGGTGTGCGAACGAGATGTGCGGCACGATCAATCGGTCACAGCCGATCGTCGAGCAGCGGTCGAGGAGGTCGTTTTCGCCTGCCAGGGCCGCTTCGACGAGCGGGAGTTCGGCGTGGACGCCGACGGGGACGGTTCCGGTCTCCGAGAGGGCGGTCGCGACCGCCTCTGGCGGTTCTTCACGAAATCGGTGGGCGAATTCGACGCCCTCGTAGCCGGCCGCCGCGGCCCGACGAACGACGTCCGAGAGGGGCTCGTCGAGCGCCCGTACGCTGTAGAGTTGCAACGCTGGTCGAGGTATATCGGTCACACTCTCTGTAGTTCGCTGGCGCGTGTATTGTTATAGAACGCATATTTCCTCACTAATCGGCCAATAGCCGCGAGTTATGCCGCCATCTACCGGCAGGGGAGCCAGGGGGGTAATGCTAGCTATCGGCACCAACTCGGTTCGGTCTCTGGACCCCGCGATCGATCTTGACAACAAACGCACAGCCATCCGCGCTGCCGTTCGCTGCGACCATTACTCACCATTTCGCGAACAGTATCACGCCCGGTCAACGTCCACAGAGCCGGTTACCTCGTAGACGCCGAACAGTTCCGTCTCTGTGATCTGTGCGGTTATCTCGTCGCCTTCGCTAACGTTCTCGTCTTCGACGTTCGCAACGACAGTGACCGCCTCGATTGGGTCCCGCCTCACGAACGCCCAGATGAGTTCCAGCAGCGAGGGATGCCCACCGCGGCGACAGACTAGGATGCCACGCGATGCAGCCAGTTCCTCTAAGGCCGGTTCGAGTTCGTGGTCGGCGAGCTCCTCGGGTGGGATGACACGCAGTACGTCACCGTGAAACGTCTCGGACACAGCGGTAGTCGGTGGCGTAGCAGGAAGGTGGTGTCGGTCGACTCCCAGAGTGCAGATACTGTCTGCCAGACGACCGTAACGTATTGCGGCACCCTAGAGTTCACTCAGAATCGGCGAACGTTGCGTCCGGTGGCCACTGCCGGCCGCCGCAGGACCGACAGAAGGCGTGAGTGGTCCCAATAGTGCGTCGCTCAGCAGTATTGCACCAGTTCCTCGTACGCACGTTCGGCGGCCCGATCGGGCTCGTGCGGGTACGTGTACAGTTCGGCAGTGACGAACCCATCGTAGCTGACGTCGTCCAGCGCGTCGAAGATAGCCCGGAAGTCGAGATCGCCCTCGCCGGGAACCCGGTGGTAGTGCTTGCCTCGGCGACCGCCGACGATGTCCTCTACGTGCACGCCGGTGATGTGGTCCGCGCTCCGGTGGATGGTCTCAGTGAGGTCCTCGCCGTAGACGGCAGCGTGCCCCACGTCGAGGTTGACGCCCAGCGACTCGCGGCCGACGTCGTCTATCAGGGCTAACACCTCGTCGGTGCACTCGACGAGCAGTTCCGGTTCGAACTCGATGCCGACGTCGACGCCCCGCGGCTCCGCGTAGTCGAGGATCTCGTGGAGCGACGCGCGAAGCGTCTCTTGCGCCCGTTTCGGCGGGTTGCCTGCGAGCGGTCGGCCGGTCGCGAGACAGACCGCGGGCGACCCCACCGCCTCCGCGAGGTCGATGGCGCGACGCGTGTACTCGATGCGCCACTGGCGGGCCGCTTCGTCGTCGGTGATGACGCTCGGCTCGAAGAACGCCGAGGGCGGCGCGTCGTCGTAGTAGCCCATCGCCGTGTTCGCGTTGACGTTTGCCACCGACAGGCCTGTCTCCGCGAGGGCGTCGCATAGCGCACGCTCGTCCTCGTCGTCGAACGTCGGAAAGTAGGCGTGGGGCTCGTCGCCGAGGATCTCGATGCCAGCGTAGCCGTGGTCGGCGATGCGCCGAACCGCCTCCGGGAGTCCGTATTCGGAATAGGCGTTCGTCGAGAAGGCCAACTCGACCATCACTGCCCCCCTCTGCGTCTGCCGGGGCGGCCGGCAGCTACGGTTCGTCGTCGGTGCGCCGTCGTCGATTCGAATCCGGCTCGGTGAATCGTGTGTCTCTGGTGCATACGTGTCATCATCCTCCTTACGAGACGGCGAACAGTTGCGACAGTCCGACTGCGGGACCGACGAACGCGATCGCGACCAGCGCCCATCCGGCGCCAGCGACGGCTGCGACCGCCGCATCGAGTGGAACGAGTGCGAGCACGCACGTCCCGATGACCGGGCCGACCGTCTCCGGCGACGGGTCACGGTAGGCCCGCGCGAGCGCTCGCCCCGTCACGACGAGAAACGCGGCCGCGAGTACGATTCCGACGCCGGCAGCGAGTCCGTGGGCGGTGAGGCCGACAGTCGCGAGGAGGGTTACCGCGACCGTCCCAGCGATTCCGGCGGAGGCGCCAGCGACGACCACCGACCGCCGCGACGCCCCGGTCGTCTCCGTTGCGGCCACCAGCGTCACGCCCGCGACGTACGCGGCGAGCACGGCCGGGATACCGAGCGCCCACAGCGGCAGTGACGCGATCGACGCGTCTGTTGCCGTCGTCCCGAACAGGACGTTCAGTCCGCGCGCCGCGCCCATCGCCAGAATGCCCGTCGGCCCGCCTTTCAGCACGCCGTCGTACGCGACGACCGCCGTTGCGACCGCGAGTGCCCCGACTCCGGCAGTAGCGCCCGCTGCTGCGACTGCGAGGAGCACCGCACAGAGCGGCAACGCGGCTCCGAAAACGCCGGCCGTCGAACGCGACACCCGACCGGAAGGGATCGGTCGCTCCGGGCGTTCCTCCGCGTCGACGGGGGCGTCGAAAAAGTCGTTGAGGGCCGTCCCAGCGGCGTAGAGCAGCACCGAAGCGGCGGCCACGCCGGCGACGGCCGGGACCGTAGTCGTCCCGCCCGCGGCGACAGCGAGTGCTGCCCCGGCTATCACGTCCGGAGGTGCAGTGAAGAGGTTCGGGACGCGAACTAGCTCGGCGTACGCGGCCACGGCGCGTCGCACCCGGCGTGTGCCGCGTCGAGAGTGAGCCATCGGCCGATCAGATCCACCCGTGCTCGTCGAGATACTCGTACGCCTCGCGCGCCGTCTCAGCCGCAGTCTCCTGATACGGGTATAGCTCGACGGTGACGAACCCATCGTAGCCCGTCTCCGCGACGGCTTCGAGGAAGCCGTCGATGTCCATCGCACCGTCGCCCAGTTGGGTGTGCTCGTGCGTTCGGTCGGCCGGAATGTCCTCGACGTGGTAGTGGGGAGTCTGACCTGCAACTCGCCCAACGGCTTCGGCGGGATCCCCGCCGACGCAAAAGAGGTGTCCCGCATCGAAGTTGCAGCCGATCGCTTCCGAGTCGATCCGGTCGGCGATGTCGAGGTACTGGTCGGTCGTCTCGATCAGCAGGTCCGGCTCGGGTTCGATCAGCACGTCGACGTCGAGGGGTTCGGCGATCTGCACGATCGACCGCATACTCTCTCCGAACGTCTCCATCGCCCACTCGTAGGACCGGTCTGCAGGGACTGGGCCGCCCGGCTGGATCGAAATCGAGTCGGCTCCGATGGCACCGGCCAGACGGAGCGACTCGTGCGTGTAGTCGATGCGCCGCTGGCGGTACTGGGGGTCGGTCTCGACGTAGGAAGGGTGTTGAAAGCCCTCTGCAGTCATCATAAACGCGTTACAGTTGCTTATCTCGAGGCCCGTATCGTCGAGCACGTTCTCGACCGCGGCGATGTCCGCTCGGTCCGTGTCTGCGGGGTGAAGGTGCGACGCGCCGAGCAGGAGTTCCACCCCGTCGTACCCGATGTCGGCCAGAATCTCGACGGTTTCGAGCGGATCGTACGCCTGGAACGCGTTGGCTGAGAATGCGAATTGCATCGGCTCTCAGGGCTCGTACTCGAAGTTTGGTGACTGATCGAAGAACTCGTAGGGGTTCTCGAAGACGACCTTCCGGACCGCCTCGCGGTCCCAGCCGCGGTCGAGCATCTTGTCGCGGGCTTTCGGCACCGCCAGCGGGTCCGAGGGATCCCAGTCGGCCGCGCTGTTGAGTATCATCCTGTCGGTGCCGTACTCCTCGAGCAGGTCGATGGCCTTCTCGTCCGCAATTTTGCCCGGATAAAGGGTGAATCCGATCCAGCAGTCGGTCTGCAGACTGGTGTCGATCGTGTTCTCGGTGTTGTGGTCGATGATGATCCGTTCCTCGGTGACGTCTTCGTCTTGGATCATCTCGACGAGCCGCTCGGTCCCCTCCGGCTTGTTCTCGTGCGGCGTGTGGACGATGACGGGGAGTCCGCGCTCTTCGGCCATCCGGAGTTGCTTGCGGAACGCGTACTCCTCGGCGTCCGTCCCCTGATCGAGGCCGATCTCGCCGACGCCGACCACGTTCTCGCGGTCGAGGAACTCGGGGAGCCGTTCCATCACTTCCTCGGCCATCTCGGGGTAGTTCGCCTCCTTGGGTTCGAGCCCGATGGTGACGTAGTGGTCCATCCCGGCGGCGCGCTCGGCGCGCTCGGTCTCGAAGTCGGTGATGTGCTCGAAGTAGTCGAAGAACGAGCCCGCGTGACGTTTGTCCGTCCCGCTCCAGAATGCCGGTTCGATGCAGCACTCGATTCCCGCCCGCCGGGCTCGGCGGTAGTCTTCGCTTGACCGTGATACCATATGCATGTGGGGGTCGATCACGCGCATCGACTCAGCTATCAGGTAGTTCCCACTTCGTTATGAGTCTCTTACTACCGGCTGCAGAAACTGAAAACGGAGAGTAAAGGGTCGATAGAGGAGACTCAGGCCTGTTTGGGCGGGCGCCACTCTCCCAGCGGTACTCGCCCTGTTCAGGCGTGTCATAACAATGTCGCTAGTTCGACACGGAGTACCTACGCCAATGACAAGCACAGGTGTTTGGCTGATCGGCGCGCGCGGAAACGTCGCGACCACCGCGATAGCAGGCGCGCGCGCACTGGCCCGCGGCGAAACGGACACGACTGGCCTGGTGACGGCCCGGGAGCCGTACTCTCGACTGGGGCTCCCCGACGTCGGGGAGTTCGTCTTCGGCGGCCACGACATCCGAGAGCAGAGCCTCTTGGAGTCGGCACGAGATCTCTCGGAGAACGGCGTCCCATCTCCGGAAACCGTCGACGCAGTGGCCGAGGACCTCAGTCACATCGACCGACGAATCAGGACGGGAACGGCGCTGAACTGCGGGGCGGCCGTCGACGACCTCGCCGACCGGGGCTCGCTGGATGACCGGCTCCCGGTGGGCGATGTCGTCGACCGCATCCGAGACGACTACCGGGCGTTCCGTCGGGAGCACGATCTCGACCGTGTAGTGGTGGTGAACGTCGCCTCGACCGAGCCGCCGCTGGAGGATCCGGACCAGTACGACACGCTCGATGCGTTCGAGCGGGCGATTACCGAAAACGACCGCGACCTCCCCGCGAGCGCACTCTACGCGTACGCTGCGATCGTCGACGGGCACCCTTACGTAAACTTCACGCCGAGCACTGGCTCGGCGCTCGGCGGCCTCCGCGAACTCGCCGACGATCGGAACGTTCCGCACACGGGGCGCGACGCCAAGACGGGTGAGACCCTCGTGAAGTCGGCACTCGCACCGATGTTCGGCGGGCGAAACCTCCACGTGCGGTCCTGGGAGGGCCACAACGTTCTCGGCAACGACGACGGTCAGGTCCTTGAAGACGAGGCTAACAAGGCCGGCAAATTAGCGAGCAAGGGCGGCGTGCTCGACTCGATCCTGCCCGGTATCGAGCACAACCGGGTCCGAATCGACTACACACCGTCGCTGGGCGACTGGAAGACCGCCTGGGACTACGTCCACTTCGAGGGCTTTCTGAACACCGAAATGAAGATGCAGTTCACCTGGGAGGGCTCGGACTCGGCACTCGCCGCCCCGCTCGTGCTCGATCTCGTTCGCTTGCTCGCCCACGCCGACGAGCGCGGCGAGGGGGGCCTCCAGCGACATCTCGCGTCGTTCTTCAAGGCCCCGATCGGCGTCGACGAACACGACCTCTCGCGACAGTTCGCGCTGCTCGACGCGTACGTCGACCGCCACGCGATGGAGGCGGCCGTCGAATGACCGCGTCCAGCGGGCCGGCCGCGGACCGGCGCGTCGTCGTCCTCGACGTCGTCGGGCTCCAGTCTGACCACCTCGGCGGGGGCCACGCGCCGAATCTGACCGAGTTGCTCGACGAGGAGCACACGGCCGACCTCCAGCCTCCGTTTCCCGCAGTCACGGTTCCGTCCCAGACGACGCTCGCGACCGGACGCTCGCCGGCGGCCCACGGCGACGTGGCGAACGGCGAGTACGACCGCGACGCGGACGCGGTGGCCTTTTGGGAGCGCGACCGAGGCGACCGCACTCGGATTTGGGAAGCCGCCGCCGACGCCGGTCTCACCACCGGCGCGCTGTTCTTCCAGCACCTCGTCGGGACGAACGCCGACGTGTCGGTAACGCCGTCGCCGATCGAAGACGAGGACAACAACATACTCGAGATGAACTGCTGGACCAATCCTGACGGGTTGTACGACGATTTGGAGGCCGAGTACGGCCACTTCCCGCTCCACAACTACTGGGGGCCGGCTGCGAACGAGCGAAGCAGCGAGTGGATCCTGACCGCCGCGCGCGAGGCGGTCGAACGGTTCGACCCCGATCTACTCTGGGTGTACGTCCCGCACCTCGACTACGACGCGCAGCGGCACGGCCCCGACGCGCCGGAGACTGACGCGGCGCTTGAAACCGTCGACGAACTCCTCGGGTCGTTTCTGTCGTTCCTCCGTGCGGACGAGCGCTGGCAGGAGACGGTCGTAAACGTCGTCAGCGAGTACGGTTTCCACTCGGTCGAGACGCCGGTGTTCCCCAACCGCGCACTTCGGCAAGCGGGTCTGCTTTCGGTGGCCGACGACGGCGACGGCGGTGAGGAGGTCGACCTTGCACGCTCGGCGGCCTTCGCGATGGTCGATCACCAGGTCGCGCACGTGTACGCCGATTCGGACGTGCTGGCTGACGCCCGCGAGACGCTCGAAGCGCTCGACGGCGTGGCCGAGGTCCTGGGTGACCGCGGAAAGACAGCTCGCGGCATCGACCACCCGAACGCGGGTGACCTCGCGTTAGTCGCCGAACCGGACGCTTGGTTCCAGTATTACTGGTGGGACGCCAACGAGGCGGCCCCATCGTACGCCACGGATATGGACATCCACGCCAAGCCCGGCTTCGACCCCTGCGAGCTCTTCGTCGGCGATGCTGGACTGGCCTCGCTCGACCCGACACAGATCGGCGGCTCACACGGCCGCGTCGACGAGGAGACGCTAGGAGTGTACGGGCTCGGCGGCCCTGCCGCTCCGGAGGCGTTGTCACCCGACGGACCGGTCGACGCGCGGGCCGTGGCGCCGACGATCGCGACGCTTCTCGGGGTCGAAGAGCGGCTGGAGATGGACTTCGAGGCGGCCTCGCTGCTGTCTGGCGTGCGGTCGACTTCGGACTGACACGTAGTGAGTGGAAGCCCGAGAGGATGTCGAAGCGACCTGTCCTGCAAAGAGAGATCAGAAAACCCGCGCTGATTCGGATCCCAGCCGAGCGCGCCCCCGTCGGTCAGCGTCGATGCGGCACCTACGTCACGTCTCCGTCTATTGCCGCGGGTCACACCGATAGACGGCGTAAACGTGGACTGATACAGCGGGTGTTCGAGTCCACCCACTTTCCGTGGGGGTGGATGTGGCCCGGATCGTGGTTTCCCGGGATCCAGGCATCACCTCATCAGCACCGACGCTGAGAGACCGGGGTGTTCCTACGGAAGCAACACGGTGTCGATGGCGTGAATGACGCCGTTTGATGCCTCGATGTCGGTGGCGACGATGTTTTCGAGCAGTTCGTCTTCGACGTCGATTCGCGCACCGTTTAGCGTGGGTATCATCGAGGCGTTGACAACTGAATCGGCATACCGACGACCAGGCGTAACGTGATACGTGAGCACGCTGAGGAGAACGTCATCGTCCACGTCGCCGACATCGTCGGGGCCTATACTTAGCACACTGCTAAACGCACCGTCGGTGGGCGCAAATACCGATAGCTGGCGGCGCCCGCTGAGGTCGTCGTCGAGGCCGGCCTCGATCACTGCGGCAATCAGGGTGTCGAACTGCCCGGCGAATGGGCCACTGGTATTGAGTTCGATCGCCGTTTCCACGATGTTCTTCTCCGCGCTCGCCCCCTGTCGTAGGCCGCGGCGTGCACTGGCGGTCCCGACGCCGCCGAGTAGCACTGCACTCGCGCCGCCGATCATCTTCATCGCTGTCCTTCGATTGGTATCGTACCTCACGGCGAGGCCATAGAGGGCCTCAGAGGACATAACCATTGTCTACCTGCCAACTGCGCCCTGACGTGTACGTAGCGTTGGGTGATTGAACGACGACGAGCGCAGTTCGAGATACTCCTCCGCCGCGAATTCGGACCGGAGCGAAACTCGTCGTGGAAGGGATTCGTCTGCGCGCGGTGTACCCGCATCGTAGATTCGTTCTCCGCGCTATACGGCCGTCTCTGCGGCCAGAACAGATAGGACAATCCGGGCCTACCGGTCCCTATGAGTCTCTTGCAACTGTCCACCCCACTTTCGGTCCCGCTGTTGTTCCTGATCGGAATTGCAGGGGGTGTCGTCGCCACGCTCGCGATGGACGTTGTTATGGCACGGATTGACGAGGGCGGGACGCCACCACAGATCGCCAGCGGGGTACTAACCGATTCACACCCCGACCGTGCACCGGAACGGCTCGCGTCGGTTGTACACTACGTCGCAGGAACGCTCACCGGCCCGCTTTTCGCCTGGCTGTATCTCGCTGCGGCCGGCATTTTCGGTGGCGGCGTGGTGGCAGTCGTCATCGCCGCTGTCATCTGCTATCCGTTGATGGTCGTCTTCTTCGCGCTGGTGGTTCTCCCGCGGTCTCGAGGCCTGTCCCGCCAGCGGCTGTCCGCGATTCGGCGCGCGTGGAGCATCGAAGCGGCAGTGTATCTGATCGTCCTTGCACCTGTGGTCGGCGCAGCGGCGATCGCCCTCTGAAAACCCGTGACGGAGACAGAAGCCGCGCCCTCAAGACGTCATCGTCGCCACCGTCCCGGGTAGCCGTTGATCAATCTGATTCGTCACTGTCATCCACCAGGGACGATAGGACGAGTCGCTTGGTTCCACGCCGAAGAAGACCGCTGGCGGCGGGTTGTGAGATGTCCAGATCAGCGGCGACCTCGCTGAGAGTTGCGTTCCGTGGCTCTTCGAAATACCCGGTTTCCAACGCAACGAGCAGTGCTTCGCGCTGGCTATCGGTCAACCCCGCATCCTTGGTTCCTAAACTATCGTATTCGTTCACGCGCAGCAAATCGATCTCAATGTCGTGCTGTTGTGCATAGTCCCAGAGATGGCTCAGGTTCGTTCGTTCTGGCACCCATATCGTGAATATCCACGCCCTTCCCTCGTTCTCCATTTCGAGTGTGACACCATTCGCGGTCGAAATAACTGACGAGAGGACTTTTGCTTCGTCCGTATACTCGAAGCTATAGATGGCTTCCTGGTCTCTGGTTTCGATAACGCGCTCGAATTCGCCGACGGTGTTGTCGCTCCGCAGTCCGTCTTCGAACCGCGAGAAGTCTGCGGACTCAATACGATAGAAGAATTTTCCCGACGTTGGGTCAGTGCCCGCCTCTGACACCGATTTGACTTTCGCGCTTCGGTCGTGGTTGACTGTCTCTGTGAGGACGATGTCAGGGTGCTCGACTCTGACGACCGCTTTAATATCGCTCATTGATCTCGGTCATTGTTCCGTGGGTGCGTATTTGTTGTATGGCCCTGCGATCACTGCGGTTTGAGATACGCGACGAAGATGTACACTGCACTGTTTGCTATCGGAGTCGTAGTTGTGGGCGTGTGGTGTGTTAAGTGAGTCGGTTGGTCAAGAGCGTTTGACACGAGCACATACATCGAGTGCTCTCTCCTCACACACGGCTGTCAGAATACGAGCTCCACTCAGAATTCGATCCAACCCTCCTGAATTGGGTGTTTTACCGTCTTCGTTCGCAGCTATGCCGGCGTTTCGACGCCGTGGCTGAACAGCTTCGCCCAGATACGCTCAATTCGACTGGCGACGGACGTCGAGGGGGACCCGGCGGGAAGGTAGAAGTCTGGTTCGGTCTCTCTGTCTCGATCGTCGGTGGGGATTCTCTGTGGCATACACTTGTACGGAGGGCCCGTAACCGCATTGTTCTGTAGCTTAACGGTATAACCGATTTATACCGGGGGAGAAGGTTTGTGTCCCGACCAGTATCCGACGAAGCGGCTGCTCTGGACGTATATGACGCACTTCGAGACGAACGGTACACTCGGCGGAAGCAGCGTTTTCCGCAGAAAACGATTATGGGACCGCTGAGAGTCGAACTCAGGTCCTACCGACCCCATCGGCAGAGGATACCACTACCCCACGGTCCCAGGGTGCATTCGTTCAGAGACCGCTGTCACCGTTAAGTCCTTCGTTTCCCCGCGCCGGAAGACAGTCGGTCACACGTGAGGACCAGGCGCTGCCGGACACCCGACAGCCGCTTCGAGTCCTTAAACGAGCACCCGTTCGAGCGAGACGACCTCGCCCGAATCTGCGTCGGGATCGCCGACGAGTCGTCCGAGACACACCGCGGCGTCGTCGGGGGTAAAGCACGCCACGAGCGAGTCGTCGTCGGCCGCCGCTGTGGCGTCGTCGCCGTCGACGATGCCAGGGGCGTAGACCGGTGCGCCCTCGGCGATCTGGTCGGCAGCCGAGAACGCGACGGTGAGTCGCGGAAGGTGCGTCAGCGCTCGTTCGGCCGGGCTGACGACGTCGCGGAGCGGTTCCTCGTCTCCCTCCTCCGCGAAGACGAGCGCGTCCGTCAGATCGGCCGTCGAAACGAGGTCTCTGTCGTCGAAGGGATCAGTTCCGGTCCGCCGGAGATGACCCATATGCGCGCCGGTCCCCGCCGCCAGACCGAGGTCGTGACAGAGCTTCCGGATGTACGTCCCGCTCTCACAACGGATCCGGATCAGGGCTTGCCTGTCTTTCACTTCGAGCAGTTCGAGGTCGTAGATCTCCCGAGAGCGGAGGCGACGCGCGACGGCGCTCTTTCGCGGGGGCTTCTGATAGATCTCGCCCTCGAACTCGGCGAGTACGGCGTCGAGATCCGCGGGTGCCGGGCCGTGGAGTTCCAAGACTGCGACGTACTCTTTGGCGCCTTCGAGAAACACCTGTGCCAGCCGCGTCGCGTCGCCGAGCAGGATGGGGAGACAGCCTGTCACCTTCGGGTCGAGCGTCCCGGCGTGTGCGGCGCGGTCGACGTCCGTCAGGTCGCGGGCCCACGCGGACACCTGATGCGCCGACGGGCCGGGTGGCTTGTCGAGATTTACGACGCCAAACGATAGCAGTTCGTCGACGGAGCGTTCGTCAGGGGGTCCGCGTGGTGATGTCATTGTCGAAGGGTCGGATTAGAAGTCGTATCTGACGCCCTCGACGGGGTACTTTCCTTCGTCTGCGGCCGGATCGTACGCCTCGACTGCCGCCGTCAGGATGTCGGGGACGTCCTCCTCGCTCCAGCGGGCCGTGTTCAGCGCGACGTCGTAGATGGAGAGATCGGAGATGTCGATGCTGTAGTACTCCTCGTACCGGAGTGCCTCGCTTTCCTCGCGTTCGCGGGTCTCTGCGAGTGCAGTCTCTGCGGACTTGTCTTCGCGCTCGGCGATGCGTGCGGCCCGGACTTCGATCGGCGCATCGAGCCACAGTCGGAGGTCGGCGGCGTCGCCCGCGAGCCAGCCGGCGAGCCGCGATTCCAGCAGGACGTCGTCGCGTTCGAGTGCGACGGTTCGCAGCCGACGGTCGAGGTCGCGGTCGATCTGATCGTCGTCTTCGGCGAGCCGATTGAACTCCACGGCGGTCATCCCGCGCTCGGCTGCGAGTTCGCGGAAGATGTCGCCGCCGCTCACGTGCTCGAGGTCGAACGCCTCCGCGAGAGCCGTGACGGTAGTACTCTTGCCGGCCCCCGGGGGGCCAGAGACGGTCAACAACATACTCTTGCTGGGGGAAGGCGGGTAAAAGAGGTTGTCTTTGCGGCCGACGCCGTCTGAGGGCGGACGTGTCGTGTCCGCTCAGGAGGTCGTCGGCGAGATGTCGATGTTCAGGCTCTTGCGGATGATCTGTGTGAAGCCCATCGAGCAGAGGAAGTACCAGACAATCCACGCTTGGATCGGCCCGATCACGGACTCGGTCCACGCGACCTGTCCGCGGAGCGGGAGCACCAGCGGGTCGAGCGGGACGTGCGCGGTCGCGTTCTGGCCGACGCCGATTGCCCAGTACATCCAGAGGAACACCGGGATCGTGAGGAACATAATCCACACCATCGGCCGGAACTGCTCTTTGAACATCCCGAGCTGATCGCCCATCGCGTCCATCTGCTCCTCCTGGATCGCGTCGAGGGCGTCGTCGTCGCCGGCTTCCTTCGCTTCCTTCCGGCGTTCCTGAATGTCTTTCATCCGCTCTTGGTAGGCGGACATCTTGTCCATATCCATCAGGTTCGCCTGCAGCAGCGTCGAGTACAGCCCCGTCGCCAGCGCGAGGATCATCACGACGGCGTAGAAGGGAAGCATCTCCCCGAGCGGTCCGAGCGCGACGTCCATCGTCGTGCCGATGACGTCCCGGAGGGGCTTCCAGGAGTAGCCGACGAAGAGCCCGAGGGTGACGACGGCCGCGCCCTTGTCGTAGGTCGACCACGACGACTCGTCGTCGGAGTCCGACGTCGACGCGCTACTGGCGGACCCGCTGGTGGTCGTGCTCGAAGCGGGTTCTAGACCCTCCCGGGTCGCTTCGACGTCGGCGAGTCGGAACCCCTCCTCGCCTTCGACGAGGATCTCTTTCTCGATGAGGCGGCCCCACTGGCCGGACGTGAGGTCGCCCTTCACGTCGAGCCACCGGACCTCGCCGTCGTCGGCCTGATCGAGGACCGTCTCGACGGCCTCGCGCATCCCGTCGTCCTTTGAGACGAGGGTGCGAACCTTCGATTCGATTCGTGGCATCTACCCGCAGATAACCCCCCATCGGTTATGAAGCTTTTACTCTCTGCGTGTCAGCATACGTCACTCGGCGCGTCAGCCCACGCCTCGCCGATCGCCAAGAAAAAACTGGATTCGTTGCGGTGGCCGCCCGCTTCTGGCGGTCGTTATTCGTCGACGACGTCGACGATCGACTCGAAGACCTCGTCCGGCGTGCCCTCGCCGTCGACCTCGACGAGGACGCCTTCGTCACGGTAGTGCTCGACGACGGGGGCCGTGTTCTCCTCGTAGACGCGGAGGCGCTCGCGGACCGTCTCCTCGGTGTCGTCGTCGCGCTGTTCGAGTTCGGCGCCGCACTCGTCGCACACGCCCGACTCCGCCGGCGGTTCGAACTCGACGTGGTAGCTCGCGCCACACTCCGGACAGACGCGGCGGCCGGTCAGCCTGTCGACCAGTTCCTCGGTGTCGACCGAGAGGTAGACGACGGCGTCGAGGTCGGTCATCTCCGAGAGGACCTCTGCCTGTTCGAGGTTCCGCGGGTAGCCGTCGAGGACGTAGCCGTCGGCGCTGGTGAGCGCTTCCTCGACGATGGCGTTGACGACCTCGTCGGGGACGAGTTCGCCGGCGTCCATATACTCGCCCGGCGTGTCGTACTCCGTGTCCATATCGCTGATGTCCATCTGCTTGTTGGAGCGGAGCGCGTCGCCGGTCGTCACGTGTTCGAGGTCGAACTCGGCGGCGAGTCGTTTCGATTGCGTTCCCTTTCCGGCGCCCGGCGGGCCCAGAAGCAGGATGTGCTTGCCCATATCGCACCAGTCTGCGTCCGCCCGTATAACGTTGAAGAAATGCGTCTGTCGACCGTGTACGATATTGTGACTTGTGGTCACATATGACGCCTACTCGCTTCGAGCAATCTTTTCAGGATCGGCCGAGAGGGGGGCGTATGAGCAGATTCGACGCCGACGGCCCGACGGAGCGACGCAAGCTGTTCGCCGACGCCATCGCCGCCCACCGCGAGCGGGCGAGTGCCTTCCTGACTCTCGAAGCCGACCACGACGCCGACGTCGACGGGGAGGACTCCCCGGCCCCGTGGGTTCAGTTCGCCGAGAGCACGTTCAACCTCGACGTCGACGACGCGGAATTAGAGCGGCTAAACGACCTCGTCGACGACTTCCCCGAGTTCCGAGTCGAGCAGTTGGAGTCCCCGGAGGAGGCTGAGGGCACGAACGTTCGAATCACCGCGCGCTCGGACGCCAATCGGCTGGCGGCGTTCGCCGATCGGGTGTTCCAGGACGTATACGACCGTTCCGAGGACTACCGCGCGTGGGTGACGGCGATTTGAACAGTTGTGCGACCCGAAGTGGGAACCACTATACCCGATGGCGCCGTACGAATCCCGTATGATTGCACTCCGGAACGACATCTCCTCTCGGTCGGCGACGCGTCTCGTTCAGCCATCAGTTCGCACTCCGCTGGCCGTCGACGGACGCAACGAACGCGGCGGACGACGAGCGGTCGACACACCCAGCCGATGAGTGAGGTCGACCCGCTGTTCGCCAGGCCGCTCGTCCCCGTCTCGAACGACGACGACGCGGCGCGGACGGCCGCGGCGGTCTTTCCGTACGTTGCGGCCGTCGACGGACGGGCTACGGTCGTTCACGTGATCGAGAAAGCCGGCGGTGCTCCGGATAAAGCCCCGCTGGAACAGCGCGAGGAGTTGGCCGAGGAACTCTTCGCGGACGTTCGCGAGGCGGCGGCAGATGCCGGCGTCGACGTCGATACCGAACTCCTCTATGGCACCGACGTCGCGGAGACGATCCTCGACGCCGCACGCGAGGCCGACGCGACCGCGATCGTCTTCGCCCACCGCGGCGGGCGAGCGTGGTGGAACCTCTTCAGCGGCGACGTCCGCGAGACGCTCACCACCGAAAGCGACGTCCCGGTGGTCGTCTTCCCGGAAGGCGTCGACGACGCGGAGACGTCCGACGATGACGACGACGGACACGCTTCCGCTGATGTCGACGCAGAAACGTCCGACGAATCGACAGAATCCGACGGAGGTGATGGTGCGTGAGCCACTCGTACTCCTCTCGTCTCACGATCTCATCACACGGAGGTGATGGTGCGTGAGCCAAGAGGAGGAACTCGCAAAAGACCTCGGCCCCCTCGCCGCGCTGACGATCGGCGTCGGGACGATGATCGGGGCCGGCATCTTCGTGCTGCCGGGCGACGCCATTCTGCGAGCAGGCTCGTTCGCCTCGGTCGCCTTCATCCTCGGCGGCGTGATCGCGATGTTCACGGCGCTGTCGGCCAGCGAACTCGGCACGGCGATGCCCCGCTCCGGTGGCGCGTACTACTACGTCAACCACGCGCTCGGGCCGTTACTCGGGTCGGTCGCGGGCTGGGCGAACTGGCTCGGTCTCGCCTTCGCCAGCGCGTTCTATATGGTCGGGTTCGGGCGCTACATCTCCCGGATCTTCGGCGTCAGCGGAACGATCGGGATCGGCCCCATCGGACTCAACGTAGTGACGATCGCCGCGCTCGTCGGCGGCGCGTTCTTCGTCTTCATCAACTACGTGGGTGCAAAAGAGACGGGGCGACTGCAGAACGTCATCGTCGTCCTCCTGGTCGCCATTCTCGCCGTGTTCACGCTCTTGGGGACGTTCCGGGCAGACCCCGCGAACCTCCCCGCGCCCAGTACCGTCGGTGAGACTCTCGGCACGACGGGGTTCATCTTCGTCTCGTATCTCGGATTCGTCCAGATCACGAGCGTCGCCGAGGAGATCAAAGACCCTGGGCGGAATCTCCCGCGGGCGGTCATCGGAAGCGTCGTGCTCGTCACGGCGATCTACGCGCTGGTCCTCGTCGTGATGAGCGCCGCCGTCCCGCAGGGATTCATCGCGGACCTCGTCACTGACCTCGCGCCGGGAGAGACACAGCCGATCGCCGTCGTCGAAGTCGGCCGGCAGATCCAGGGTGCCCTGATGGGCGGGGCGCTCCTGTTCGGCGGCCTCCTCGCGACGGCCTCCAGCGCGAACGCCTCGATCCTCGCGTCCTCGCGAATCAACTTCGCGATGGGTCGCGACCGCATCGTCACGCCCGCGCTCAACGAGATCCACCCCCGATTCGGGACGCCGTACCGATCGATCGGAATCACGGGCGGTCTCATCCTCGTGTTCATCCTCCTGGGGGACATCAATCTGCTCTCTGGGGCTGCGTCCGGGCTTCACCTCATCATCTACGGGCTGTTGAACATCGCGCTGGTCGCGATGCGCTACGTGGATCCCGAAGACTACCAGCCCGACTTCACGGTCCCGCTGTTCCCCATCTTGCCCATTCTGGGGACGGTGTTCTCCTTCGCGCTACTGGCGTACGTCGAATCCGACGCCAGACTCCTGTCCTTCGTTATCGCCGCCGCCGCCATCGTCTGGTACCTCGTCTATGCTCGCGGAAAGACCACGAAACAGGGAATCCTCGGCGAGTACGTCCTCCGGCGCTCGGAGTCGATGCCGGATGCGGCCGTCTCGGCTGCCACGTCGGTCCAACCCGACGGCGGCAACTACCGCGTTTTGGTCCCGCTCGCGAATCCTGAGCACGAGACAGACCTCATCACCCTCGCGAGCGCGCTCGCGAAGCAGCGGGACGGGACAGTCGTCGCCGTCCACATCGAGCAGGTGCCGGATCAGACCGCACTCGAATCCGCGCGGGAGAAGTGGGACTTCTCGGCGTCGCACGAACTCCTCGATCAGGCACGCGAGGACGCAGAGACGTTCGACGTCCCTGTCGAGACCCACACCGTGCTCTCTCACCAGAGCTTCGAGGGCATCTTCGACGCCGCGAAGACCTACGACGCCGATCTGACGGTGATGGGCTGGGGCCCGGACTCCCACGGCGCACCGGGACGCGCCGAGAGCGCCATCGACGAACTGGCGTCGTCGCTCCCGTGTGACTTCCTCGTGATGAAAGATCGCGGCTTCGATCCCTCGAAGATCCTGCTCCCGACCGCTGGCGGTCCGGACTCGGAGCTCTCGGCGGGCATCGCGAACGCGCTGCAGCAAGAGTACGGATCCGAGGTGTCGCTCCTCCACGTCGCGGACGACAAAGCCGAAGGCGAGGCATTCCTCGAATCGTGGGCCGACGAAAACAACCTCGCCGACGCGACGCTGATCGTCGAGACCGGCGACGTCGAGGCAGCGATCGAACGCCACGCCGCCAACGCGTCGATGCTCGTCGTCGGCGCGACGGAGCGCGGGCTCCTCTCGCGACTCGTCCGTGGCACGCTCGTTCTCGACGTCATCGAAGAAGTCGAGTGCTCGGTGCTGCTCGCCGAACGTGCACGCGACCGGTCGCTGTGGCAGCGGCTCTTCGGCGGCGGGTCCTGATACTGTCGGACAGAACTATAGTAGCATTTGCAACTGATTGCTCATCCGATCACACGACAGCGTACGATCGGATGAGTGAAGACTTGCAAATGCTACTATATGTGAAAAGTATCGGCATCCGCGGGGTGCCAATATGATTCACGAACGTCCGTCCGACAGTATGAAAAGTGATCGACAGCGGTCAGGCTTCGTTGGAGCCGACGAACTTCTCTGCGCCCTCGTAGAACCAGTAGCCGTTCTCGCGCATCGCGCGACCGACGGCCTTGTGGAACGAGACGAGGTCGTCGAACTCGGCTTGGTCGACGTGCTCGAAGATGTCCGCGACAGAGACGACGCGCTCGTAGTCGAGTCGAACGGGGTCGTCGCCGTACTCCGCGACGAAGTCGTCGCGGGACAGCGGAAAGTCCTCTTCTTCGTCGACCTTCTTCGCGATCACCGCGTGGCCGTACTTGCGCCGTCCCTCAGATCCTTGCTCGCCGTCGGGGTCGTGTGGCCAGTCCATACCCGCGTGTTGGGAGGCCACGGCAAAGCCGTTACGCATCTGTCGGCGCGAGGGCGACGACGAGGCCACGATAAACGCACCGCTCGCGGTGTTCGTGTGGGGCCGTATTTGGAACGATATGCGGTGGGACTGGGATTCGAACCCAGGAGGCATAACGCCACCTGCTTTCAAGGCAGGCGCAATAGGCCGCTCTGCCATCCCACCGCAGGTGGTCGTTTCTGACGGCGCGTCTAAGAGTTGTCGGTCGCGACCGACGCCCGCGGGCACGGGAGTCGCGGGCGCGGCCTACTCCCGCACGAGCGTCAGGTCGCCGTCCGCCGCGTCGTCCGCGACGACCGAGAGCCCCGCGTCGACGACAAACTCCGCGGTGTGCTCGGGGACGACGCGCTCGGCCTGCCAGCGTGCGCGGATCGACGAGACCAGCGTGGCGAGGTCCGATCCGGTTCGGACCGTCGGCTGCATCTCCATAAAGCCGACGTCGCGGTCGGCGTCGTTCGCGCTGGCGACGAGCGTCTCCAGTTCCGGCGCGGTGAACGCGCCCTCGAAGTCGATCGGGGCTTTGAAGCCCGCGAAGTAGACGCGTCCGTCGGTCGACGGCCCGAGGACGACCTCGTTCGTTCGGAGCTTCATCGCCGCCGAATCCACCGTCGAGCGGAGTAAGAACGGCGCGTCGCCGCGGACGACGGCCGCCGACTGGACACCCTCGTCACGGAGGAGGTGTGTGATAGTGTTCCCCGCACGCGCGGAGAGGTCCGAGCCGACCTGCACCTCGAAGCGCGCCTCCTCGGGGTCGTCGAGAACGTCTGTTGCGATCGCACGCAGCGCGTCCTCGGCCGACTCGTCGGGATCGACGGAGGCGTCCGGGAGGTGGTCGTCCGGACGGTAGTTCACGAGGAGTTCGCCTCCGGAGCGCTCGACAGCACGGAGCGTATCGCGGAGCATCGCCTCCGCGAGCTCTGCGGCCTCCGACTCCGAGAGTGGGCTCGTCTCTGCGAGCCTCGGTAGTGCGAGTCCCGGGCGTGGCGGATCGGCCAAGACGGCGACGACGGTCATACCTTCCTCTCGGCGGTCGGCGCTCTTCAACCCGACGTTCCCGCATCCGACTCGGTCGGACTGCTCGACCTGGCGCTCGCGCCCGCGACGCAGTGTCTGCGTCAGCGACTCAGCGTCCGCGGCGGCCCTTCGTCTGCCGGTAGTCCCGCGGGAACACGTTGTCGAGGAGGTGCTCGACGAATGCCTCGGTCTGGGCGTCGGTCTGATCCTCCAGCGGGAGCATCGGGACGAGTTCGAAGCCGCGCCCGCGGATCGTGGTCGCGTGCGCGTCCTCGACGTCGACGTCGCCGGGACTGTTCGTCGTGTAGTCGGTCGCGAGCGCGTCGAGCGTCCGCTGGCCGATCGGAACGATAATCTCGGGGTTGATCATCCGAATTTCGGCGTTGAGATACGGCTCACAGGTCCGTATCTCCTCGTCGGTCGGCGGGCGCTCGGGGTGTCGACAGCGCGTGAGATACGTCACGAAGACGTTCTGGAGGTCCGGCTCGTCGGCGTCGGGGTCCGAGCGCGCGAACCCCAGTTCGCCCAGAATCGACTGGAGGCGCTCGCCGGGGACGTCGCCCGTGAAGGGCACGCCGGTCCGATCGGCGCCGGCGTGCGGCCGTTCGGCGACGAAGAGGAACTCCCCGCCGACGTCGCCGTAGCCGTGCACGACGTTGGTCCGGGCGTCACAGAGGCCGGCGCAGTTCCGGCAGTCGGCGTCCATACTGAAGGGGTTCTCGAGCGAGTCCTGTTCGGCGTCCACACCGGGTGTCCGTCCCCCGCAGTCAAAAGATGTCGCATCCGGGCACAGGCAGAGCCACGAGTGAGCGCTTCGGCACGGGCTTACTGCCGCGTCGCGGCGTCGCGCCGGCGAACCACGCCGACCATATCCGCCACGTTCTCGGTCATCAGGCGAAAGGCGTCAGCGGTCTCTCCGTCTTCTAAGACGACCGGGTCGCCGCCGTCGCCGCCGGTTCGAACCGACGGATCAAGGGGGAGTGCACCTAGGAAGGGCAGATCGTTCTCGGCGGCGAACGCCTCGCCGCCGCCCGCGCCGAAGATGTCGTGACTCGACCCGCAGTCCGGACACCGGAACGACGACATATTCTCGACGATTCCCAGGACGTTCGTGTCGTGTTTGCCGAACATCTCCAGTCCCTTGCGGGCGTCGTCGACCGCGACGTCCTGCGGCGTCGTGACGATCACTGCGCCCGTGAGCGGCAGCGTCTGGAGGACGGTCAGTTGCGTGTCGCCAGTGCCCGGCGGGAGGTCGAGCACCAGGTAGTCGAGTTCGCCCCACTGGACGTCTTCGACGAGTTGGGTGAGTAGCTGATGGACCATCGGGCCGCGCCAGATGACGGGGTCGTCCTCGCCGACGAGGAAGGCCATCGACATCAGTTTCATCCCGTACTTCTCGGGCGGAACGATCGTCTGGTCGTCGGCGGCCTGGGGGGCCTCGTCGGCAGCGACCATCCGGGGCACGTTCGGGCCGTAGACGTCGGCGTCGAACAGGCCGACGCGCGCGCCGAGTTTCGAGAGCCCGGCCGCGAGATTGACCGCGACGGTCGACTTCCCGACGCCGCCCTTTCCTGACGCGACCGCGATCACGTTCGTCACGTCGGGTAGCACGTCCTCGTCGGGATCCACTTCCGAGGGGACGCTCGCTGTGAGGTCGACGTCGTACTCGGTGTCCGAGAGGGCCTCCCGGACGTCGTTCGCGATCTGTGTCTCGGCCGGCGAGAAGGGCGCGCCGAGTGCGAGCGAGATGCGAACGGATTTGGTGTCGTCGTCGACGTCGACGGCGTTGACAAGGCCCAGCGAGACGATGTCGTCGCCGAGGTCTGGATCCGAGACCGCGCGGAGGCGTTCGCGGACGGCTTCGACGTTCATACAGCGGAGTCGGGGGGAACGGCCGATAAGGGTTTTGACCAGGGAGGTAACGGATCTGGGTAATATCGTCCCAATATGTAAATATAAATGATTACGTAGCGGTCCAGAGCGGCGGCGAATTTATCAGCATCCCCACGAAGACACTGACGATGCTCGAAGACGACTTCGGGCGCGAGGTGTCCGGCGTTCGCGTCTCCCTGACCGACCGATGCAACTTCGATTGCGTCTACTGTCACAATGAGGGGCTCGGCGACACCCGTGGCCCAATGGACCCACAGGACGACGAGATGAGCGCCGACGACGTCGTGCGTTTTCTGGAAGTCGTCTCGGAGTTCGGCGTCCGGAAGGTAAAGTTCACCGGCGGAGAGCCGATGCTCAGAGGAGACCTCGAAGAGATCATCGAACGCACGCCCGATTCGATGGAGGTCTCGTTGACGACGAACGGAACCTTCCTCCCGGGTCGTGCCGAGGACCTCCGGGACGCCGGCCTCGAACGCGTCAACGTCTCACAGGACGCGCTCGACCCCGAGGCGTTCGCCGAGATCACGCAGTCCGGCGCGTACGAGAGAGTCATCGAAGGCGTCGAAGCCGCGCTCGATGCCGGACTCGACCCGGTGAAACTGAATATGGTCGTCTTCGAACACACGGCCGGCTACGTGGAGGGGATGGTCGACCACGTCGCGGAGAACCCCGGACTCCAACTCCAACTCATCGAGTATATGCCGGAGTTGACCGGCCACCCCGAGTGGAACATCGACATCCAGCGCGTCCACAATTGGCTCGCAGAGACGGCCGATCGGGTCGAGACCCGCGAGATGCACAATCGCCGGCGGTACTACGTCGGGGAGGGGATGGTCGAGATCGTCGATCCCGTCGAGAACCCGAACTTTTGTGCGAACTGTCACCGCGTACGCGTCACGCACGAAGGATATCTGAAGGGCTGTCTGAACCGCAACGACGATCTGCGCTCGATGGGCGAGATGACACGCGATGAGATCCGCGAGACCTTCCGCGAGACCGTCGCCAACCGCGTCCCCTACTACGGCGAGTATATGATCAAAGAAGACGGCGAGTGGGTCGTCAACGACGAGTACATCGACGCGCCGATCTCTCACTCCTGACTTGTCGGACGTACCTGTGTGAAGATTCTCGGTCCCACTGGGTACCATACTACTTCGCCACCGTCTGTCCGCCAGTCTGAACGTCCGACGCCTCCCGCATTGTCCTCGTAGTGGTGACTGTTGAGTTCCGGCACCCTTCGATCGCCCCTGCGGTTGTGCGCGCCGGTGAACATTCTAAACAATATTAATGCGTCGCCGCCACGTATCGGGAGATATGACCACGCCCGAGACCGCCCTCTTCGACGCATCCGTGGGCGACACTGCGGTCGAGCGGAACTTCCGGCGAGCCCTCGACGCAGACGTGACGGTCTTCAAAGTGAGCGAGAGCGAGTTCCCCGAGTGGCCCGGTGCCGACGGCTCGTGGCCCTACGACGCCGTCGTCGTGTCGGGGTCGCAGACGGCCGTATACGACCGCGAATCGTGGATGGACACCCTTGTCGAACTCGTCCGGGACCTACACGAACTTGGCGTCCCGATGCTCGGCGTCTGTTGGGGCCACCAGTTGCTCGCCGACGCCCTCGGTGGGTGCGTCGCCGAGATGGACGAGTACGAACTCGGCTATCGCCGCATCGAACGCTACGACGACTCGCCGCTTTTCGCCGGGCTACCCGGTGAGTTCCTCGCCTTCGAGTCGCACTCCGACGAGGTGCTGAAGCTCCCCCCCGGCGCGATCGAACTCGCCGGTAACGAACAGTCCTGTCAGGCGTTCTCGCTGGGACCGACGTTCGGCGTTCAGTTCCATCCCGAGTACGACCTCGAAACGGCGCTGGAAGTCGTAGAAGACAAGCGCGGTGACGTCCCCGACGCGACGGTTGAGGCGGTCCTCGCGGACGTCACGCCCGAGCGACACGCCGAGACGGAAGCCGTGACACAGCTCTTCGACAACTTCCTGGCCGTGGTCGAACGGGTGACCGAACAGCAAGTCCCTGCCGTCGACGATTAGGTCGTCGACCGGCTCGCGGTGCCGCATTTCACTCCGAATAGGAAGCAGCGACCGTTAGTTGGAGATACGACGGGTCGAAGAACAGACAGCGTCAGCGACTAACGGGTCAGAGAACAGACAGCGTCAGCAATCGAGCAGGGGGTGATTCCCTCAGCAGTCGATTACACCGATTCTGGGTCTTCGAGGAACGCGTCGATAGCGTCGCCGCCCTGGAAGCCGCTGGCCAGTCTCCCGACGATTTCGCCGTCTTCGAAGAGAACGAGCGTCGGCGCGCTCTGGATCTGGAAGCGCTCGATGAGCACTGGATCGTCACGCGGATTTACCACGCCGACGGCGAGGTCTTCGTGGGCGCGGGCGATGTTGCCGATCACGGGCTCGATGCTCGCACACAGCGCACAGCCCTCCGTGTAGAACTCGACGAGCACGCGGTCGTGCTCGGCGACGAGGGCATCGAGATCGGCTGCGCTGTCGAGGCGTACGGGTCGTCCAGGTGTCGAATCGGCCGCGGGGGCGTCGGTGCTCACAGTTGTGGGATAGTCGTCCACGGATATATATTGTCTGCAGCCTGACCGAACCCGCGCACACCCGGTACGAAATCTCGTACCACACCAACGTGTCCGGAGGGAGAGCCGCACCCGAGAACGACCTCGCTGCGTGGGTCCGTCGTCGGTGGCGGCTCCGTCGTCGGGGGCTCCAGCCCCGACGCGACGCTCGAAACGAACTGCGGGTCGTAGCCGTCGTGTGTCCGCTGTCGGCCATTTTTCGACTGCGACGAGGCCGTGTGGAGCGGTCTCACTCTGGCACCCTATCGTGATGTTTAAGTAGTGACCACGACTTGTTCCGACTGCGATACGCTGTAGGGAGGACCGCTCCCGAGTCCGAGAGGGCGACAGTACCAGACCGAGTGTGTTGCGGTAGCCAAGCCTGGCCCAAGGCGCAGGGTTGCTAACTCTGTGGCGTAATGCCTCCGGGGTTCGAATCCCCGCCGCAACGCTCACCAGACTTTCCAAAAAGTCATGAGTGCAGAAGAACCACAGGACGACGCTCCCGAGGAGGAGGAAGACCTCCGATACTTCGTCCGGATCGGACAAACCGATCTCGACGGGACGAAGACGGTAGAGCGGAGTCTCACCGACATGAAAGGTATCGGCAAGCGCACGGCGCGCATCGTTGCCGAGGCCGCAGACGTAGACCGACACGCGACGTTCGGTCTGCTCGAGGACGACGAGATCGACGCAGTCGTCGACGCCGTCGAGAACTTCGACGAGCACATCCCCGAGTGGATGGCCAACCGCCGAAGCGACTTCTTCAGCGGGGAGACCACCCACGTCACCGGCTCGGACCTCGAAGAGAAGCGCCGCCACGACATCAACCGGATGAAGATGATCGACTCCTACAAGGGCGTCCGACACCAGCGCGGACAGAAGGTCCGCGGACAGCGGACGAAGTCCACCGGACGTACCGAAGGGACGATCGGCGTCAACGTCGAGGCGATCAAAGAGGAGGCGGCCGAGGAGGCCGCCGAAGGCGGCGAGGAAGAGTAAACGATGGCGACCGGAAACAACACCAAGCGTTACGAGACGCCGAATCACCCCTACCAGGGCGAGCGCATCGCCCAGGAGGGCGATCTTCTCGGACGCTACGGCCTGAAGAACAAAGAGGAGCTCTGGCGAGCCCAATCGGAGCTCCGTAACTACCGACGAGAGGCACGACGTCTCATCGGCGAGGCCCAGGGCGACCTGGAGGAAGCCGAGGCGGCCGGCGTGGAGTTCCTCACTCGGCTCCGCCGCTACGGCATCCTCTCGGAGGACGACGACATCAGTCGCGTCCTCGGACTCGACGTCACCGACATTCTCGAACGCCGACTCCAGACTGTCGCGTACCGCAAGGGCCTCGCGAGCACGCCCAAGCAGGCGCGTCAGTTCATCGTCCACGGCCACGTCGTCGTCGGCGACGCCCGCGTCTCCCGTCCCTCGAAGAAGGTCGAGGTCGCGGAAGAGGACGGCATCGAGTTCGACGAGACGAGTCCGCTCGCGGACGAGCTACACCCCGAGCGCGCAGAGGGGCAGGAGTAATCCATGAGCGAATCCGAGACAACCCGAGACAAGTGGGGTATCGCCCACGTCCACGCGTCGTTCAACAACACGCTCATCACGGTGACGGATCTGACCGGCGCCGAGACGATCGTGAAGTCGTCCGGCGGTGCCGTGGTGAAGCAGAACCGCGACGAGGCGTCGCCGTACGCCGCGATGCAGATGGCGGAGTCCGTCGCAGAAGAGATCAAAGCAGCCGGCATCGAGGGCCTGCACGTTCGCGTCCGTGGCCCGGGCGGGAACGGCAACAAGAGCCCCGGCCCCGGCGCGCAGGCGACGATCCGCGCGCTGGCCCGTGCTGGTCTCGAAATCGGCCGCATCGAGGACGTCACACCGATCCCGCACGACGGGACTCGAGCGCCGAAAAACAGCCGTCTCTAAGGATTAACAGATGACGAACGATTTCGAGGTCGAGTTCATCGAACGCGGCGACCGGAAGGCCCGGTTCCTCGTCCGCGGCGTGTCGCCAGCCGTCGCTAACGGCATCCGCCGAGCGATGGTTGCCGACGTGCCGACGTTCAGCATCGACACCGTCCGGTTCGTCGAGAACTCGTCGGTGATGTTCGACGAGATGATCGGCCTTCGACTGGGGCTCGTCCCGCTGACGACGCCCCTCGACGACTTCGAGGAGGGTGACGTCGTCACCCTCTCGCTGGACGTTCAGGGGCCGGCGACGGCGTACTCGGGCGACCTCGTGTCGGCCGACGACCTCGTGCAGCCGGCCGACCAGAACGTCCCCATCGTCGAGCTGAAAGAGGATCAGCACCTCGAATTCGAGGCCGACGCGGTCCTCGACAGCGGGAAGGCGCACGCCAAACACCAGGGCGGCGTCTCCGTCGGCTACCGACACCTCCAGCGCGTGGAGGTCGTCGGCGACGCCGGCGAGTTCGAATCGCAGGAGCCCAACATCCTGCGGGGCGTGATCGAGGAAGCAGCTGCGGAACACGCCGAAGACGAGAGCGCCGAAGACGGCGATCTCGTCGCCACCGACACGTTCGACAACGACCTCACGAACCGGTATCCGGGGAAGGAGGTCGCAGTCAACGACGTGCCCGAGGCGTTCGTCTTCCACGTGGAGACGGACGGGTCGTTCACCGTCGAGGAACTGGTCCTGCGGGCCGCCGAATCGCTCGGCGACCGCGCAGCCGAACTCGAAGAGAAGGTAGCGATATAGTACGATGTCTGTCCCTTCACTCATCACCCGACGCCTGCCCGCCACGTCGCCGGATCCGGCGACGCGCACCCTGAGCGCCGCGAACGGCGCGGTCGCACGCGGTCGCGGACGGCGTCGCCAGATCGAAAGGAGTTTGAAGGGGCATGCAGTAGAACGGAGTGCGAGCAGGGATAGCCAAGTCTGGCCAACGGCGCAGCGTTCAGGGCGCTGTCCCATAGGGGTCCGCAGGTTCAAATCCTGCTCCCTGCACTCCGTTTTCTCTCACTCTCAGGAGGTAGACAATGAGTAAGACGAATCCGAGACTCAACAGTCTCATCGCCGAGCTGAAGGCGGTCTCTCGCGAGTCCGGTGCCAATGTCTGGCAGGACGTCGCGGACCGTCTGGAGAAGCCGCGGCGCACCCACGCGGAGGTCAACCTCGGGCGTATCGAACGATACGCACGAGAAGACGAGACCGTCGTCGTCCCCGGCAAAGTGCTGGGGAGTGGTGCGCTGCAGAAGAACGTTACAGTTGCGGCGGTCGACTTTTCGTCGTCCGCTCGAAAGAAGATCGAACAGGTCGGGGACACGGTGGCGCTCGAACGCATCATCGAAGAGAACCCCGACGGCAGCAACGTACGGGTGATTCGATGAGCCTCGCCGAATTCGACGCCGACGTCGTCGTCGACGCGCGAAACTGCATCGTCGGCCGTGTCGCCAGCGAGGTCGCCCAGAAGGCCCTCGCCGGCGAGTCGGTCGCCATCGTCAACGCCGAGGACGCCGTCATCACGGGGTCCGAGGACGACGTGATGAGCACCTACCGCAAGCGCGCCAACGTCGGTTCCGACCGCGGCCCGCACTACCCGACGCGCCCCGACGGAATGTTCAAGCGCTCGGTTCGCGGAATGCTCCCGTACAAAGAACAGCGAGGCCGAGAAGCGCTCTCGAACGTCCGCGTCTACGTGGGCAACCCGTTCGACGAGGACGGCGAGGCGCTCGACGGCACCACGCTGGATCGACTCTCGAACATCAAGTTCCTCTCGCTCGGAGAGATTTCCGAGAACCTGGGTGCGAAAGTCACATGGTAACGAATACCTCTGGCAAGAAGAAGACGGCCATCGCCCGCGCAACCGTGCGCGACGGCGAGGGTCGCGTCCGAATCGACTCCCAGCCGGTCGAGCTCGTCGAGCCGGAGATGGCCCGCCTGAAGATGCTGGAACCGTTCCGCATCGCCGGCGAGGATCTCCGATCGCAGGTCGACATCGACGTCAGCGTCTCCGGCGGCGGCTTCGCCGGGCAGGCTGACGCCGCGCGGACGGCCATCGCCCGCGGGCTAGTGCAGCATCTCAACGACGCGGAGCTCCGCGACGCGTATATGGACTTCGACCGCTCGCTCCTCGTCAACGACGTGCGCCAGTCCGAGCCCAAGAAGTGGGGCGGACCGGGTGCACGAGCGCGCTATCAGAAGTCCTACCGCTGAGGTGATCCAACTATGATGATACCCGTCCGGTGTTTCACCTGCGGCAACGTCGTCGGCGAACACTGGGACGAGTTCAAGGAGCGTGCCCGCGAGGGCGACGAGGACCCGGCGAAGGTCCTCGACGACCTCGGGGTCGAACGACACTGCTGTCGACGGATGATGGTCTCGCACAAAGACCTCGTCGACGTCGTCGCACCCTACCAATGAGCGGACGCACCCAGTACAACCGATACGAGAAGGCCCGCATCCTCGGCGCGCGAGCGCTGCAGGTGTCCTACGGCGCACCAGTACTCGTCGATACCGACCAGTCCGAACCGATCCTGGTCGCGGCCGAAGAGTACGACGCCGGCGTGCTACCGTTCACGGTAAACCGCGAGGGCAACTGAAATGACGCTCATCACGAGTATTGCGCTCCGGCGCGTTCTCGACTCCCGCGGCAACCCGACGGTCGAGGCGGACGTGCTGACCGAATCCGGCGGGTTCGGCCGTGCAGCGGCCCCAAGCGGGGCGAGCACGGGCGAGTACGAGGCGATCGAACTGGAGCCTGCAGAGGCCATCGCGGCGGCGCGGGAACACGCGATCCCGCGTCTCGTCGGGGCGGTCCACGCCGGCAACCAGCGCGACGTCGACGCCGCACTCCACGCCGCAGACGGCACGGAGAACTTCTCGCAGATCGGTGCCAACAGCGCCGTCGCCATCTCGATGGCGGCCGCGAAGGCTGGCGCCGACGTGCTCGGTGCCCCGCTGTACCAGCATCTGGGTGGGACGTTCCGCGGTGCGTCGTTCCCGACGCCGCTCGGCAACGTCGTCGGCGGCGGCGAGCACGCCAAGGAAGCGACGCACATCCAGGAGTTCCTCGCCGCGCCGGTCGGCGCGCCGAGCATCTCCGAGGCCGTCTTCGCGAACGCCGCCGTGCACGCACGCATCTCCGAGATCCTCGACGACCGCGGGGTTCCCGCGGCGAAAGGTGACGAGGGCGCGTGGGCGCCGCCGATTTCGGACGCTGAGGCGTTCGAGGTCGTCGATCAGGCCGTCTCCGAGACGGCCGACGAACTCGGCTTCGAGATCAAGTTCGGCCTGGATATGGCCGCCGCTGAACTCTACGACGCCGACGAGGACGGCTACGTCTACGGTGACGACGTCAAATCGACCGCCGAACAGGTCGACTACGTCGCCGAGATGGTCGAGGAGTACGACCTCGTCTACGTCGAGGACCCCCTCGACGAGGACGACTACGAGGGCTTCGCAGACCTCACCGAACGCGTCGGCGACCAGACGCTCATCTGCGGCGACGACCTCTTCGTGACGAACGTCGAGCGCCTGCAGGCGGGTATCGACGCCGGCGCCGCCAACTCGATCCTCATCAAGCCGAACCAGATCGGATCGCTGTCGGACGCCTTCGACGCGATCGAACTGGCGACCGAGAACGGGTACGAGACGGTCGTCTCCCACCGCTCGGGCGAGACCGAGGACACGACGATCGCACACCTCGCCGTCGCCACCGACGCCGGCTTCATCAAGACCGGCACGGTGCAGGGCGAGCGAACCGCCAAACTCAACGAACTCATCCGCATCGCGGACGACGCAGTATGACAGAGAACGACAACGACGCGGTCGAAGTCGTCGACGACGAGACGGACGCGGACGAAGCCGCAGACGACGTCGAGACGACCGAGGCCGACGCCGAGACGGCCGAAACGGTCGCCGAGGCTGCCGAAGACGAGGTCGCCGACGAGAGCGCGGCCGACGAGGCTGCCGAGGCCGAAGCACCCGAAGAAGAGGACGCGGCACCCACGTTCGACGAGGACGTGATGCCCGACGAGGAGGCCGACCTCCTCATTCCCGTCGAGGACTACCTCTCCGCGGGAGTCCACATCGGGACCCAACAGAAGACCGAGGACATGGAGCGGTTCATCCACCGCGTCCGCGACGACGGGCTGTACGTCCTAGACGTCAGTCGGACCGACTCGCGGATCCGGACGGCCGCAGACTTCCTCGCGAACTACGACCCCGAGCAGATCCTGGTCACGAGTTCGCGCCAGTACGGCCGCTTCCCGGCGACGAAGTTCGCCGACGCGGTCGGGGCGCGCGCCCGGACCGGCCGATTCATCCCGGGAACGCTGACGAACCCCGACTACGACGGCTACATCGAACCCGACGTCCTCGTCGTCACCGACCCGATCGGCGACGCCCAGGCCGTCAAGGAGGCCATCACGGTCGGCATCCCGGTCATTGCAATGTGTGACTCGAACAACCAGACGAGCAACGTCGACCTCGTCGTGCCGACGAACAACAAGGGTCGACGCGCGCTGTCGGTCGTCTACTGGCTGCTCGCCAACGAGACGCTCGACCGCCGCGGAAGCGACACCGTCTACGCCCTCGAAGACTTCGAGGCCGAGATCTAACGCGGTTTTCCGACGCTCGATCGCCTTTTCTCGTCGCACGACTGACGACAGATAGCGGCCGCGCCGTCGATCTCGTGCCGTAGCAATAGTTATTCGTGTGACACTCATACACACACGTATGCCGACGCTACTTCACCAGCTCACCGTCGAAGACCTCGCGGCGGCGATCGACGCCGGTGACGATCTCACCATCGTCGACACGCGCCAGCCAGAGAGCTTCGAGGCGTGGCACGTCCCGGGCGCAGTGAACGTCCCGTATCACCCGATCGACGGGCTCGGCGAGGATCTCGATTGGGACGACGTCGACGAGATTGCCGGCGGCGGTCCAGTCGCCGTGATATGCGCGAGAGGGCTCTCCTCAACGTCGTTCGGGTTCGAACTGTCGGATCGTGGCCACGACGACGTCGCCGTCGTCAAAGGTGGAATGGAGGACTGGAGCAAACTCTACGACGTCGTCGACGTCGACACGGACAGCGACCTGTTCCTCGCGCAGGTGCAACGGCGTGCGAAGGGCTGTCTCGGCTACGTCGTCGGCGACCACGACGCGGGCGAGGCGATCGTCGTCGACGCCACCCGCCAGGATCACGAGTTCGAACTCGTCGCGGCCGACGCGGGGCTGACGATCACAGGCGTCGTCGATACGCACGTCCACGCGGATCACATCTCCGGAGGACGCACGCTCGCCGAGCGGCTCTCGGTCCCCTACTACCTGAGCGCAGCGGCGACCGAGCGCGACGTGGCCTACGAGTACGAACCGCTCGCAGACGGCGACACGGTCACTGTCGGCGACGTCGACGTGGACATCATCGCCGCACCGGGACACACCACCGAACAGATGAATCTCGTCGTCGACGAGCAGTATCTCCTCTCGGCTGACGCGCTGTTCGTCGAATCCGTGGGGCGGACAGAGCTGGAGTTCGGCGAGGGCGGCGCGGCGCACGGCGCGGAACTCCTCTACGAGACGTTACACGAGACGTACGCACCGCTCTCGGACGACGTCGTCGTCCTCCCTGGCCACGTCTCCGTCGACGCCGAGGGGCACTTCGGGGTCGGCCGGCCGGGCGAACTCGTCGCGGCGACGCTCGGCGAACTCCGCGAGGGACTGGAACTCTTCCGACTCGAGAAGTCGGCGTTCGTCGATCGCGTCACCGACCGAACGACCGAGAAGCCGCCGAACTACGAGACCGTCATCGACGTGAACCGGGGGCGACGCGACCTCGACGAAGACGAAGCGACCGGGGTCGAACTCGGCCCCAACAACTGCGCCGTGTAGTGGCTCTCACGACCCGAAGACCTGCCCGTCCGTGAACAAGGGTTTTGCGGGCTGGCCCCCACGGGTGTGTATGGACCTCTATCGGAGCGTTCGGGCGATCGCGGGCGCGTCCGGCGGCGGTAGCGATCGAACGATCGACTGGACGGCGGTCGCGACGGCTGCGAAGGGGGCTGCCGACGCGGGTGATCTCGACTTGACGCCCGCGGACCGGGAAGGCTACGCGGCTGACGTCCGCGACGCCCGCGAGCGACTGCGAGCGGTCGGTGGCCTCACCTTCGACGTGCCCGACTCGATCGAAGTCCAGAACCGCCACCACTGGATCGACGCGAACATCTCGACGTTCAGCCGAGTGATGCACCCCCTCGAATCGGACGTTCGCGTCGCCTTCCCGAACGCGACGCGCGTGATAAACACCGGGTCGATGTCGTTCGTGCTCGCGTTCCTCGCCTCACACGTCCTCGGACAGTACGATCCGCTCCTCTTGGCCGACCGCGACGGACACGGGCGCGAGGACGCCGGAAACGGCGACCACGGCCTCTACTTCGTCCACCCGAACATCGTCGCGGCCGCCGCGGAACTCGACGTCGACTACCCCCGTTTCCGCCGCTGGATCGCCTTCCACGAAGTCGCTCACGCCGCGGAGTTCGGTGCCGCCCCGTGGCTGTCGGAGTATCTCGAATCTCGGATGGAAGACGGCTTAGAGACGCTCGCCAGCGGCGGTCTGGACAGCGAAGCGTTCCACGACCTCAACGTCGCGATGACCGCCGTCGAGGGCTACGCGGAGATGCTGATGGACCGCGCGTTCGACGCCGAGTACGAGGACTTGCGCGCGAAACTCGACGCGCGGCGTCGCGGTGGCGGTCCGCTGGCACGGCTGACCCGTCGGCTACTCGGTCTCGGGCTGAAGCGCCGACAGTACGAGCGCGGCGCGCGCTTCTTCGAGACGATCGCCGATCGTCGGAGCGTTGCGGCCGCCGCGGCCGTCTGGGAGCGTCCGCAGAACCTCCCGACCGACGCGGAACTCGACAAACCAGTCGAGTGGCTCCCCC
>Ga0207719_100194_pt1 | contig 48161 bp, 44 predicted proteins | sample A23P1SouthBayCA_2_FD_187279 | JGI IMG/M metagenome (GOLD analysis project Ga0207719, IMG submission 187279) | Aerobic enrichment media microbial communities from Eden Landing Ponds, California, USA - A23 P3 (3) (SPAdes) | ecosystem: Environmental > Aquatic > Marine > Unclassified | place... | reverse complement strand
CCCGCCAACGGACCCCTCACGCTCTTCGACTCGGGACTGTTCGTCTACGAACCCGCCGACGGGTTCACCGGCACCGACTCGTTCACCTACGAGGCCCAGGACGGCGACGGCGGCACCGACACCGCGACCGTCGAGATCGCGGTCGAGGCAACGAACGAGCCGCCGAGAGCGGCCGCGGAGAGCTACACCGTCGATGAGGATAGCAGACTGGTGATCGATGCGCCGGGCGTGCTTGCAAGCGACACCGACGCCGAGAACGGAACGTTACGCGCCTCACTCGTCGATAGTCCCACACACGGTATCGTCGAACTCGACGACGACGGGGCCGTGGAGTACCGTCCCGATCCGGGGTTCAACGGTCGGGACGCCTTCACGTACCGAGTCGCGGACGGGGCTGGTGGGACCGACACGGCGACCGTCGAAATCGCGGTCGAGGCGGTCGACGACCCCACTGCCACATCCACCCCGACTGCGACGGCCACCCCGACCGCCACGAACACGGCCACCCCGACCGCGACGGCTACCCCGACCGCGACGAACACGGTTACCCCGACCGCCACGAACACGGCTACCCCGACCGCGACGAACACGGCCACCCCGACCGCCACGAACACGGTACCCACACCGACCTCGGTACCGACCGACGCGAGTAGCGGTCGCGAGACGGACGGTTCCGATGGCACCGAGAGCGAGCCGGAAACGGAGTCCTCGACGGACGCCGGGGGCCCGGGATTCGGCTTCGCGATGGCGCTGGTCGCGGTCCTCGTCGCCGGTGCGCTCTGGTCACGCCGTTCCTGATATAACGGATTTGTGACCGTCACTCGACGACGTAGGACTGGAGTTCGCCGCGCTCGTGGACGTCGACGAACCGGTACCGGCGCCCGTCCGCGAGGTTGCCGGCGAAGTCGGCGTCCGCGGCGCCCATCTCGTAGACGTCGTTGGCCTCCCACAGACCGTGGTCGTGGAGCGTCTCGCGGACGCCGTCGGGCAGGGACCCCTCCGACGGCACCTCGACGACGAACAGTCGGTCGGTGAAGCTCTTGGCCGTCCACGCGTCGGTCACGCCCTCGCGGTCGCCGAGACGGTCCGCCAGACCGCGCAGTCGCTCGCCCCTCTCGCTCATATCTGTTCGTCCGACCGGACGACGGATTTGGTCGTCGCCGAACGGGTTCGGGTCCGTAGCGGACGACCGGCGAGCGCGGAAAAGCGCCGTTCAGGTGCCGGCGGATTCGGCGTCGCCGTCGTCCGTGCTGACCTCGCCGTCCGTCTTGCCACCGTCCGTGCTGACCCCGCCATCCGCTCTGAGTTCGCCCTCCGTCTCGCCGCCGTCAGCGAGCGCGAGGTCGCGTTCCTGCCGGCGCTCGAACCACTCCCACTCGCGTGAGAACTGGGCGGTCTCCTTGAGGTCCCACGGGTCGCCGTCCTCGACTCGCGGCCCTTCGAGCCAGGACTGGACGAGGTTCCAGACGAAGACGATCTGGCCAAAGGCGAGGAGTAACGCGCCGAGGGTGGCCGAGCGGTGCAGCGTCGTGAACAGCAACTCCGGGCCGACGGCCACGTCGTAGGTGGCGTACCGGCGGGGCATCCCGGCGTAGCCCAGCAAGACCATCGGGAAGAAGGTGAGGTTAGTCCCGACCATCGTCAGCCAGAAGTGCCACTTGCCGAGTTTCCGCTGGTACATCCGCCCCGTGTAGATGGGGAACCAGTAGTAGATGCCGGCGAAGACGGCGAAGGCGATGGCGCCCATGATGACGTAGTGGAAGTGCGCGACGACGTGGTAGGTGTCGTGGAGGATCATGTCGACCGGGATGGAGGCCTCGAAGACGCCGGTCACGCCGCCGATGATGAAGTTCGCGATGAAGCCGACACAGAAGAGAAAGGGCGTCGTCGTCCGGAGCCGGCCGTTCCACATCGTTGCCATCCAGTTGAACGTCTTGACTGCGGAGGGGACCGCGACTGCGAGCGAGACGGCCATGAACGACGCGCGCAGGCGCGGGTCCATCCCCGTCGAGAACATGTGATGCGCCCAGACGCCGAAGGAGAGGACGCCGAGCGCCAGCGTTGAGTAGACGACGAACTTGAACCCGAACAGCTTCCGCCCGCAGAACTTCGGGAGGATGTAGCTTATCAGCCCCATCGGCGGGAGGACGAGGATATACACCTCGGGGTGGCCGAAAAACCAGAAGAGGTGTTGCCACAGCATGGGGCCGCCGCCCTCGCCGACGGCGTAAAAGCTCGTCCCGATGTTGCGGTCGAGCAGGAGCATCACGATGGCGCTCCCGAGCAGGGGGAACGCGAAGAGGATCTGGGCGGACTGAACCAGTACCGTCCACGAGAAAATGTCGAGGGTCGCCCAGTTCACGTCGTCGGCGCGCTCGGTAACGATGGTCGCGATGAAGTTGATCGCCCCCATCGTCGCGGAGACGCCGGTGAGGTGGAGACCCAGCAACATCAGGTCGACGCCGCGGTTGGGCTGGTCGACCGAGAGAGGCGTGTACATCGTCCAGGCGGTCTGTGCCCCCTCCAGTCCCGGGACGAAGAAGCCGCCCCAGATGAGCAAGGCGCCGGGGGGCAACAGCCAGAAGGCGATGGCGTTGATCCGTGGGAAGGCCATGTCGTCGGCGCCGATCAAAAGCGGGATGAAGTAGTTCGAGAAGGCCGCGAGGATGGGCGTCCCGAACAGGAACAGCATCGTGATCCCGTGGCTCGTGAGGAGCGCGTTGTAAAGATCGTTGCTGAGGATATCGGTTGCGGGGTTTATCAGTTCGAAGCGCATCAGCAGGACGGCGACGCCACCCCAGGCGAACGAGAGAACGGCGAAGGTGCCGTAGAGGAGGCCGATGTCCTTGTGGTCGACGGTAGTGAGCCAGCGGATGACGCCCGGCGGTTTGTGCTCGTGGCCGTGGTCGCGGGCCCCGCCGAACCCGCTGTCGCCGGCGGGCGTGTACGAGCGCCAGTTTTCCACCCGCAGGACCCAGACGACCACGCCGACCAACATGATGCCAGTCAGTACCGACAGTGTCGCGATACCGGGGGTTGCCATGTGCGGGGGTGTTCGGAGGCTCCTCCCCTGGTGCTTGTCGGGAACATCTTCGGATGGCCCCGTGACTACGTCTGGGATAGCCCCCGTGACTACGTCTAGGATGGCCCCGTCGCTACGACTCGGAGGAACGCGACACGGGGTCCCGGGACTCGATCTCGGTTCGGGCTTTCTCCCGCAGGAGGTCGATAGCGGCGGGGTTCGACCCCTCGGGGATGATCACGTCGGCGTCGCGCTTGGTCGGCTCGACGAAGCGCTCGTGCATCGGCTTGACCGTCGAGAGGTACTGGTCGATGACGCCGTCGACGGTCCGTCCGCGGTCGGCGAGGTCCCGCTGGAGACGCCGAAGCACGCGCACGTCGGGGTCAGTCTGGACGTAGACCGCCAGGTCGAGCAGGTCCAGCACGCGCTCGTGATACAGCGCGAAGATCCCCTCCAGTACGACGATAGGTTCGGGGTCGACCGTCCGCTCGGTCGACTTCCGGCTGTGGCGCTCGAAGTCGTACTTCGGGATCGACACCGTCTCGCCTCGGACGATCGTCCGCAGGTCCGCGACGAGGCGGTCCCAGTCGATCGCGTCCGGGTGGTCGTAGTTCGTCTCCTTGCGTTCCTCGAGGGGAACGTCCGACTGGTCGTGATAGTAGCTATCCAGCGACAGAAGCGTGATCTCCGAGTCGACGGACTCGGCGATCTCGGTGGCGATGGTCGTCTTGCCGGCGCCCGTGCCGCCGCCGATTCCGATGAGGAAGGGCGACTCGCTCATTGGTGGGCCTCTCTCGCCGCGACGGGAATAGCTTGCTTCTCATGTCACGGCTCGTAGAACCGTTCGCAAACCCCGTAGCGTCGTCCTCAAACGGTCGATTGCGGTATTTTACAGGTACTGAATCGACGAGTCATCTCGGGCCCGGTTTTGCAAATGTTCGTCGACGGCTTTCACGACATCGCCGATCTGTCGGCCGGCCTGTCGGACGTAAATCAGTCCGCGGTGCTCTCGGCCGTCTCCTTCGACGAGTGAGAGGAAGTCGTCGTCGAACGTGAGCAACAGCCAGTCGTTCTCGACCGCGTATCGCAACTGCTCACGATCCGGATCACCGAGCGTTCCCTCGTCTCTCGCCGTGTGAACCGTCCATCCACGCCGACGGAGTCCGTCAGCGACGGGAATCCAGATACTCTCGTCGCAGTACAGCGGCCTCGTCATACGGAGGCCGGCTCGGAGGAGGGTGACCGGAAGTCTTCGATGTGGTCGTAATAGTACGCGAGTGCCCGATGGACGTCGCCGAGACTGAGATCGGGGTACAGTTGCGTGATCTCGTCCGGCTCGTAGCCGCTGTGTTCGTACGCGGAGGCGATATCCTCGACGCGGATCCCCGTACCCTCGATCGTCGGCGCACCGTCACTGTGTTCGGGATCCCGGACGATTCCCATACTCCCAGTTGTGCGTACACACCCTTGAAACACGCGGTCAAGTGGGTTTCACCGCCCCGTGCCGATCCGCTCACGTTCCGAGTGAACTGCACTCCCCCGGGCAGAGACAGAGGGTCTCACCCCCGAGCGCGCTGGAGGAAGACGCCGAGGACGAGATACGCGTAGCAGACGGCTCCGGCGAGTGCGAGCACCCTGCCGCCGCGGGCGAGCGCGTCGACGGCCCAGCCAGCGGCGCCGACTTCGACGGCCAGTCCGGCGGCGATTGCGCCCATCGACGCGAGCGCCAGCCGGTCGCCAGCGCCGGGGAATCGGCCGACCGTCGGCGGGTAGAACTGGTAGCTCACGCCGACGATGGTCAGGCCGAGAAATCCGAGGAGGTTCAGTCGGTAGTGCGCGACCACGAGGTCGGCGGCGGCCGCGTCGAACGCGAACACGAGGCCGAGGCCGACGCCGACGGCGCCGGCGAATCCGCCGAGAAGCGGACCGTAAAAGCCCACGCGGTCACGGTCCGTGCGGACGAACAGGACGACGACGGCCGCGGCGAACCCGATCACGGCGGCCGCCTCGAGGGCCGCGCCGAGGTGGAACAGGGGCCCAGAGGGGAGGCCGACGGCGACGAGTACCGGTCCGAGCGCACCGGCGGGCAGGACCGCGTACGCGAGCGGTCGCGGCACGTCCGCGACGAGAAAGCGGGGGAGGAGCCGAAAGCCGACCGAAAAGACCAGCAGGGCGGCCGCGCCGGCGGCGAGCAGGTGCGTGGCGCGGGCCGGGTTCCCGTCCAGGAGCAGGGGCGCGCCGGAGTGGGCCGCCAGCGTCTCCCAGGTGCCGACGGCGAGGTAGGCGAGGACGACCGGGACGAACAGGTTCGCCGCGCGGTCGACCGGCCGGCGGTGGGCGTTGTGGTCGCCGGTGCCCGTCTCGCGCCCGAGCGGGTTGTCCCGGAGCGTCGCGCCCATCGTCGCCAGGAAGACGGCGACGCCGGCGGCCCACGCGAGCGCGCCGACACGACCAACCATCCCGGGAACGCCGTCGAGGGGTGCGAGCGCGAGGCCGCCCGCGCCGACGACGGCGAGTGCGGCGTGGCCCGGAACGGCGCGGGGCCAGGCCAGGTCCCGGTCGAAGTAGGAGGGGATCAGCGAGTAGGCCTTCCCGAAAACGACGTGGAGGACGAACCCGTACAGGCCGAGCGCCACCCCGGTCCGTCGCGGGAGGGCGGCGACGGCGGCCACCTGCCAGACGACGAGAGAGCAGACGCCCGCCGCGACGAGGACCCGCGAATACCGTGACACCGTCGCCGAGGACATGCACCCGAGTCCGGGCGCCGCCCACCTCAAGGTGGCGCCGAACGTGTCGCGGCGGCTGCCCCGCGACCGCAAACCACTGCAGCCCCGAACATATTCGGGCGAAGCGTCAGGGGCGGGGCCGGCGAAGTCCCGATGTATGCCAGCAACCACGCTCGACTTGCGCGACGTGCCGCCGCCGGAACGTCATCCGAAGATCCACGACGCCTTCGCGGAGTTAGAGAGCGGCGAGACGCTCCGTATCGTCAACGACCACGAGCCAAAGCCGCTGTTCTACGAGTTCCAGGCCGAGGTCGAGCGCTTCGACGCCGAGAACTACGCCGTCGAGCAACGGGACGACAACGAGTTCGTCGCGGACCTCCCGAAAGCGTGAGCGACGACAGTTCCGACTCCGCGGGTGCAACTGTGACACCGACCGAGCGCGCCGCGCTCCCGGACGTCGACGAGGCGGGCCGGAGCGTCCTGTTCGAGGGCGAACCGAAGACCGTCCGGCTGACTCTCGAGGCGGGCGAACGGGTTCCCGCACACCAGCACCCGGGCCGGGAGATCGTCTGCCACGTCACGAGCGGCCGGATCGAGATGACTCTCGGCGAGGAGACGCTCACGCTTGAGGAAGGCGAGATTGCCCGGTTCGATGGCGATCAGGACATCTCCCCCGCGGCCGAAGTCGACAGCGCCGCGGTGCTCGTGCTCGCGGAATCCTGATCCGTTCCGTTCGATCTCCTTTCCGTTCGATCTATGGTATAATTTGAAAGCGTTTGCACTATGGATACCCGGGGCCGGGGTCAGGTGAAAACACCGAAAGTGCTATAGTAATCGTTAGAACTTTCCGCTCGGATATTGTTGTTGCAACCAATGGACCACCTCGACGATATCTCCGTCGACGAACTCCAAGACGCCCTCGACAACGTCGAAGGAAACAAGCCGACACAACGGTTGTTAGCTGCGATCGCGTACAAAAACGGTGTAACGCAAACCGAACTTGCCGAGTGGCACGACACCGGCCGAAGAACGATCTATAGCTGGCTGATGCGACTCGAGACGGACGAGCCGCTTGAACAAGCCGTCTCTGATGCTCATCGATCCGGTAGAAACAGAAAGCTCTCAGAATCACAGCAAAAAGAGTTCGAACAGACCGTCCACGAACCGCCAAAGGAAGTCGGGATCGACGCGCCGGCGTGGACACCGGCGCTCGTCCAGGAGTTTCTCGAAGACACCTACGGCGTCGAGTACTCCTATCCGAGCTGTCGACGGCTGTTGAAAGAAGCTGGATTGAAATATCAAAAAACTCGGCACACAGCCGCCGAATCCGAGACATCCGACCGAGACACGTTCCACGATGAAGTCAAAAAAAGCGAGCGGAGGTGGACGCCACAGTAGTCTGCACCAGCCAAACCAAGAAATTCGTCAATCAGAGCCGCGTACCGCGTGGTTTCCGCACAGCACGCGACCGCGCATCGAACTCCCCGGCCAACGCGACTGGATGTATCCCCCCGGCGTGATCACCGGAGACGGCGAGTACTTTTTCTCGCGGTGCATCGAATACGGTGCCGGGACTAACACAAAATATTCCTCTTCTGGAGAATACTAAGAGTTCGTAAATATATGCCGACGACAACTCCAGGATGCACCGAGTAACCGGTTCTTTGACTCGCTTGGCGAACTGACCACGACTATCGATGCCGTTCTCGACCGAGATGTCCAAAACAAGCAATCATTTCTAACGCCTATTACGGGTGATCAAACTTTTCAACTGATGCGGTAGCGTGGGGTGGGTGGGATAGGGTGGGATGAGGTGGGGAGAGGTGGCGTGGGGTGGGGTGAGGTGGTGTGGGGTGGGGTGAGGTGGCGTGGGGTTGTTGACTCACCCGGATCCTCACAACAAGACTATATGGCCACGGAGTTAGTCACTATTGAAGGGGCCGTTGGCGGAGCGATCAGTCACCCGCCGGTTCGCTCCTCACACAACCGGTGATACACAATGAGCTACGACACAAACGATGCGGGTGATTCGGACATCTCCGACCGGAGGACGAACACGGAGTCACATCCAACCACAGTCCACCACGAGTGGCGACAGTCGGACCAGCCCAGTATGGCCATCGTCCAGGCAGTCGCAACAGCGACCGACCGGACGATGACTGACCTGCCACCACTGCAGCGGACTATCGACTCCGATGCGCTCGACACATTATTCATTCGGGGAGATCCGTCGTCGGTAGCAGTTTCATTTAATTACTCTGATACTACTGTCTGGGTGTACGGGGACGGTAGTATCGAAATTCGGGTCGATTGGCAGTTCGAGAATTAACACGAGAGTGCCACTTCCAGCGAGTCCAATACGGGTCGGTCGTCCGATCCAAGACAAACAACAGCGTGTACCAACACTGCGTTGTGTGGATAAATACGACAGCGGATGACGGGGACCAGTCGCCCTCCGAGCAATCAACAATGTGGTGGTCTCATACTGATTATTGGAGACTATTTCCGGATCGCGTCGACCCCGGGACGGCGCGTCCCGGGACATCGCGACAATAAGCACTATCAGAGCGGCAATAAAACGGAGATTAGAGTTATTGAGGATGGGTTAATCGACACACACGACAGATGACTGCTAACTGCCCACGGGTAGCTCTTGACTGCTACGTACGAGCGGAAGCGGCGGGAGTCTTCGTCGATGACATCATCAATACGATCCACTCATACGAGGAGGAGGGACTGGTCGAAGAGTGCGCGGTCGAATTCTGGCCAAACGAGATTCGCCTGATGGACGACACGGAGAGGACTGACGTCCTTGCTCACTACCGGCAGTTTCAGGCGTGGGCCGACGGCGAGGACGTATCCCTCAAACCGGCGTTTACACGCCGAGAGCGGACAACGATGGGAAGTGACGACTCCGAAACAGTTCTCGTACTTCCCGTGTCGTGTCTGGCGATCCGTGCCGACAGGGAGTTAGTCCATGTCGCCCCACACACCACCGAATCGATGCCATACAGAGTCACGGACGCGCTGGCTGACATCCAATCACTCTCCCGATCCGAGGATATCTTCGAACTCTCCCCCTCTGGCCGCTCTACCCGGACAGCACACACTGCCACGGACCAGTCACCCTCCGAAACCGACGACAAGACACCGGTGGAAGAGCGTGAACGGGACCATCCGTGAACCGCCTCGGAGTTTGCCACCGAGGTCCCGTGAGTGGGAGACTGTTCTTGCCACCGACGTGCAACCTCGTGATCCTGTTGTTCCCAATTACATGTATATATGCGTAATCTACTCGGCCTGCATATATGAACGGGCGTGTGAGATACCGAGAGACGGTCGGTAGTGAAAAAGCGATACGAAGTAGTCGCCAACGGCAGAGGGTGGCACAACCGAGCGCTACCAGGAACAAACGGATCGGGTGGGATACAGTGATGCGCCGGCGCGTTTCGACGGGGGGTGAATCGTAAACGCGTCGGTCAGCGACGAACCGTGCCGCCCTCCCGAACCGGAGTCCGAACAGCCGGGTGATGTTGTGTGGATGCGGACGATGGCCTGTGATACGGTCGGTTGTCAGTCAGTTCCGGGATTCGCCGGACCGACCGGCGAATCACCGGGAAGTCGGTATAACCGACCGTATGATAGGGGTGTCAGCGATCACCGGGAGCCGTCTCGGTGGCGTCGTCCGGGACGACGGCGGTCACAGGCTCTCCACACTTGGTAATAAAAGGGCGCGACCGTTTACCCACTCCGACACCGGGTAGGAGGTTATTAATCCAAGAGGGGGAAACAACTGGGTTGCCCGAACCGGACGAGATCCGCGCCGACTGGGGGACACCCGGCTATCGTCGAGTTTGAAAGACATCGCTTGGACGACCGCGTGACTACATGCGATCGACCGTGCAAACGCTTTCAAATTCGACGATAGGCCCTGTACATATCGGCGATCGAGTCACCGTCGACCTGGACGATTCTCAAAAGAGTTAAGTCCTAGCACCGAACCATCACGGTATAGAATGGTACTGAGAGTGCCTGATCCGACCGATGAAACGTGATCACATGAGTGACAATATTAGTAGTGACCACGGCAGGGAAACGGGGTTTCGTGCAGGATCGTCAAAGGTAGAGGGGACAGTCTCGACCCCACTCGCCCAGCAAACGGGGACCGAAAGCGACGGTGACGATTCCGTGAGTTCGATCGTCGTCGAGGCAGTTGCCAAGGCTGAGGGGACGAGACCGGTCAATCTGACGGAACCGCTCTACGAAGCCGTCGACCCGGACGCACTTGACCGACTGTTCGGGACGGGAGGGGACACCGCGGGTGGGCGCATCGAGTTCACGTACGTGGACTACCGAGTAACAGTCACTGTTGATGACGACGTGTACGTCTCCGTCTATCCTGACCGGGAGCCGTAGCTGTTCGCCGGGACGTCGTTGGAACACGCTATCGACCGGGCTATCGATACGCGACAGCCAGCGGGTCGACCGTCTTGTCGCGAACCGGGCGGAAACGCAACAGTGAACGAACGTATCCGTACCCATCGCGCGAATAATCGGTCCGTAACAAAGTGTAAACCACTTAAATGAGATTGTATTCGAGGGGTGGCACGGACCGGCCGCCGGACCGAGGGAGCGCACATATACGATGTCAACCGGGGATACGGGACTCACACAGGACGTACTGTTCGATATCCTGAGTAGCAGCAGGCGGCGGTTCTTGCTCCACGTGCTCAAGCGGGAGGGGGAGATGGAACTGTCGGAACTGACCAAGCACGTCGCTGCATGGGAAAACGACGTCGACGTCGACGACTTGACCAAACAGGAGCGCAAGCGCGTGTACGTCTCGCTGTACCAGACCCACATCCCAAAACTCAGCGATGCGGGGCTGATCGACTACGACGAGGACACCAAAGTCGTCTCGTTGCGCGCAGAAGCGAACGAACTTCCAGGCTATTTCGGGCCGGAACGCGACCAGTTCCCCTGGCAGTACGTGTATCTGATCCTGGCACTCTCCGGGGTCGCGCTCGTCACACTCACGGCTACGGACATCGTCCCCGTCGCCGGTGTCTCCGAAACGGTCGTCGCGTTCGTATTCGCCATCGCGCTCCTACTGGTAGCTGCCGCTCACGCTCTCGTTTCGGTGACGGAGCGCGGAAACCCGTTCCCGGAACTCGGCAAAAAGTGACCGAGAGGCCGTCACGACTGGAAATATAGCTTCGATTACGGCGGCCACACCGGGGACCTCGGCATCCTGCCGGAGAACGAGCGCCGGATCCACGAACCCGAGAGCGCGTCCGTCCACGTCGGCTCGCTCTGGCCGAAAAAACAGTATCCTAACATACACCACCATCTTACATAAATATAGTAATATTTAGGGCGTGGCAGCGTGAAAAAACAGTTGCAGACGGGTTCCAGCCCCCCACGTCCTGGGCATTCTGGCGATCGCGTGCATCTTTTCCGGGACAGGTATCGGGATCCGATCGGTTTCCGAAGAATGGCCGACGCAGGCGAGACAGGAGGGCGCTATCGAATGGGCCGTCATATACAGATGATTGTAATATCGGCAAATCCTGCGAGAACTGTTATTTCTGGCGTTCGGACTCGCGGTCACAGCCGCCGGCTTCGGGGGAAGATCGATATCGTCCGGCCAGCGCGCGATCAGCTCGTCGTCCGTCGTCTCGAAGCCGTATCGGTCGATGGCGGCGCTGAAATCGGCGAGATAGCGAGAATGCGGTAGGGCCGCGGACGGCGGTCGGTGGGTGACGAGCGGCGTCCGCGGGTCCGGTAACAGCAGTTGGCACAGCCGTCATCCCGCGCTGCCGGGCTGGAATGGGGCAGGTAAGCGACCGGCCCCGGGCGGTGACATCGGTCACCGTCTGTACGCACAGGGGTTCGGGCGTATCGAGTGGACCGGTCGACGGGTCGACGGCAACGAAACACACCCGTGTGAGCGTAATAAATCGCCGTAACCGTTCACGACGCGAGCAGTCGGTAGTAACCGGTTATTCGTCCGCGGCGCTGGCCCAGGAACCGCTCACGGACGCTGGCCCGGAAACCGCTCACGGACGCTGGCCCGGTGGACCCATTCCGGGATGGCGTAATCAACGGATAACAACTTTCACCGGTCGAGACCAGAGGATATGGACACGAATCGAACGGGTATCGTCGGCGGAACCATCGTCACGCCGGACCGAACGCTCCCGGACGGCGAACTCGTCCTGGCCGGCGACCGGGTGGCTGCCGTCCGTGGCTCCCCGGGGAGCGCATCGGATCTCGACCGACGCATCGACGCTGACGGGCAGTACGTCCTCCCGGGGCTGATTGACCTTCACGGCGACGACGTCGAGCGGTTCCGCTGTCCCAGGTCGGGCGAGCAGATTCCCGTGCGGTCGGCGCTCGGAGTCGCCGACAGACATGCGATCGGCGCGGGCGTCACCACGAAGTTCGACGCCATCGCGTTCGAGGACGCCCCGGAGAAAAACAGGTCACTCGACCACGCGACGGACCTCCTGAACGCGATCGAAGCCGCGGACGGTCTCGCCGCGGACCACCGCTTTCACGCTCGCTGTGAGGTGACAGACCCCGAGTCGGTCGCGCGGGTCCGCGAGGTTGCCGCCCGAGATATCGTCGACGTGGTTTCGCTGATGACACACGCCCCGGAGACGGGACAGTTCGAGCAGGAGGGAGCCTTCGAGCGGCGGTACGCCGACGGGCGCGGGGCGGCAACGGACGCTGTCGAGCGGGTCGGTCGCGAGCGAGCGTCAGTCCCGGCAGCGACGAGACACGAACGCGCCAGTGACCTGGCGGCGACGTTGGCCGACGCGGACGTCGTCGTCGCGTCACACGACGACGCCGACGCCGCGGCGGTCGAGCGGGCCGCGTCCAATGGAGTCGACCTCGCGGAGTACCCGCTTACGACCGAGGCCGCACAGCGGGCCAGCGAACTCGGGCTGGCGACAGCGATGGGCGCGCCGAACGTCGTCCGCGGCGGGAGCCTCTGGGACAACCTCGACGCCCGCGCGGCGATGGCGGACGGACTGGTGGACGCGCTCTGTTCCGACTACCGACCGCAGTCGTTGCTGGAGTCGGTCTTCGTCGACTCGGGCGATCCGCTCGCCCGGCGCGTCGCGAGAGTCACAAGCGGGCCCGCCGCGATCGCCGACCTCGGGGACCGCGGCCGCCTCACGCCCGGCGCGCGCGCCGACGTTGCGCTCGTCGACCCAACCCCGACGCCGACGGTCACCCGCGCGTTCGTCCGTGGACGCGAGGTGTACCGCTACCGGGGCTGATAGTGGTTATTGTTGATAATACTCACGATGAGATCGCCGGCGCTCCCGGATCATTTCGACCGTCGGTTGTCCCCTCTGCCCTGGTAAAGGACCCATTACAATGGCACCAAGGGGAGAGGAGCCGACCATGTCGACGGACAGTACCAGACAACCGGACCGCCGAGGCGACAGCGGGGAGTCACTACACGCGGTCGTCGAGCGGTACGAAGACGCTCCGAACCAGTGTACGATCTACCCAGAGGAGACGGACGAACACGAGCGGATGGCGACCTGGATCACGGCACAGGAGCCCGGGTTCGTCGACCTCGCAGTCGTCCGTTGACGGAGCTGCCTCACCGCTCGTCAACCACTGTTTTGCCTCACCGCTCCCCCGAACCGGAAAGCGGGCTGGTCGCTCGCACCGCTGTCCCGGAACACGGCTGTGACTGGTCGGACCGATTGTCGAAAAAATTGACGACCGTCAGTCGTCTTCAGCCTGCTCGCTCAGTTCGAGGGCGGCGCAACTGGTGACGCCGATCAGTGCGACCATCGCGACGGCGGTGGGAGTGAGGCCGACGGCGGCCCCTCCAAGTAGACTCACGAGCAGCAACACGCTTCCCAGCGCGACGACCGCCCCGTAGTACAGCGGCCACGGGCGGGTTCGCGCGTCCGAGTCCTCGAGATAGGTGTACAACGCGTCGGCGTTGGGTCCGAGCGCGATCGTCCCGCGGCTCTGGTTGAACTCCACGATGTCCATGTCGTCCATCTTCGGCAGGTGGCACTGGTAGAGACCGACGTAGACGCACTTGCGCTCCTTGGAGGTGACGCGCGCGACGGTGGTGTCGTTCTCGACGGCAGCCACGTGCTCGGCGAGTGTCCCGAGCGAGACTATCTCCTCGTCGGTGTCGGCGAGGTAGTGCAGAACGGTCCGTCGCCGTTCGTTTTTCAAGATCTCGAAGACGTGGTTGAGTGACAGCTCCGCGACCTGCTGGTCGGCCTCGGACTCCGCGTCATCGGCCCCGTCCGCTTGGCTTTCCGACTGGGCCTCAGCGAAACCGTCGGCGGTCGGAGACTGGCGTGAAGTCATCGACATCAGTGCTCACACCGACTGGTCGCGGACCCGGTCGGCTGCCCGTCCAGAGACTCCACCCCTCGCGTGCGAGCGACGCTACTCATCGCCGGTCCTGGACGGCTGAGGCTGCCGCCATAAGTCCGTACTTATCGCTCGATTCTCGATCGGTAGGTTTGTGTGACTTTTCGTCATCTGTCCGTACCCCGGCGCTGGAGACCCCTTTATCGAGTGGTATGCGCCACCAACGTACAGAAGTGGATGGTACTTAATACTACCTGATTGAAAAGTCAGTATGGGAGGTCTAAGAGCAGGTTTCCGAAATGTCTAGGAATTATTTACTACGTTGAGAGAAAATATTTCAGGCAAAGTGGCTAGATCCGTATATACGTGGTGTGATTGCGAAAGGCCTAAGTCACTTCTAACTACACGATTTGGTATCATATTATACCATATGTTTTCGAGAGTGTCCGGGAGGAATTCCCGGGACGAGGTCGCCCGGGATCAAAGAAATTTTGCCAGTCGCAGCGGCCACTGGCAAACAGTATGGACGCGACGGGACCAAAAGCTGTGAAGGGGCGGTGACACGAGAATGCACGACGAAGGGAACGCGGACGATGGGACGGCGGAAAGAGCCGACCGTCGGGATGTCGTAGTACACCGGACCGTCCACAGTGGGGCGGAGTCACTCAGCGTCAGCGTAGTCGAAGCGCTCGCGGCGGCCAAGGGTGTTTCGCCGGTCGATATCGAACAACCGCTGTACGATGTCGTTGACCCCGACGCACTGGACCGACTGTTCACCGACGGGAACGCGACGGCACGCGTGGTCTTCGGATTCGCCGACCACGAGGTCACCGTCCACGCGTCGGGTGAAATTCTCGTCCGCGACCGCGGGTCGGACTGACCGCCGGTTCACGCCGACCCGTCACCGATAGCGGAGACCGAGCGGACGCTGTCGTCGACATCCAGCACGCGCTGTCCGTCCACGACGACCGCGTCACGCAGGCGCTCCCAGGGGAGTGACTCGAAGGCCTCATGTGCAGTGACGAGGACGACGGCGTCGGGGTCGACCGCCGGGACCGCGTCGAGTTCGAGTCGCTCGACACCGTCCGGGGGCGGCGTGGTACAGATCGGGTCGACCGCGTACACGTCGGCGCCGCTGTCCCGAAGCGCCGCGGCCACGTCGATTCCCGGCGACGCGCGCGTCTCGTCGACACCCGGTCGGTAGGTCAGTCCGAGGACGACCACTGTGCTGTCCGCGAGGTCGCGACCCGCGTCGGCGAGTTCGGCCGCGGTCTTCTCGACGGTGAATCCCGGCATGGCGTCGTTGACCTCGCGGGCGGTTCGCAACAGCGGCGTCGGCCCGTCGAACTCCGAGATGAGGAAGTACGGGTAGTACGGGATGCAGTGCCCGCCGACGCCCGGACCGGGGTCGTGGATGTCACAGAACGGCTGGGTATTCGCCACCTCGATGGCGTCGGTCACGTCGACACCGAGGTCGTCGGCCAGCCGGGCGAGTTCGTTCGCCAGCGCGATGTTGACGTCCCGGTACACCCCTTCGAACACCTTCACGCATTCGGCGGTCGTCGCGTCCGCCACCGAGATCACGTCGTTGTCGGTTATCAGTTCGTAGACGGCCGCCGCGACCCGCGTGCTCTCCTCGTCGACCCCGCCGACGACTTTCGGGTAGGCCCCGGTGATGTCCTCGAGCGCGCGACCGCTCATCGTCCGCTCAGGACAGAAGGCGAGTCCGAACTCGCCGCTTTCGAGGCCGCTCTCGGCGGTCAGCCACGGGAGCACCCGGTCTCGGCAGGTCCGGGGCGGAACAGTCGACTCGACGACGACGAGGTCGCCCGGTTTCAGCCCCGTACCGATGGTTCGCACGGCAGCTTCGAGCATCGAGAGGTCGACGGCACCGTCGTCCACCTCGGTCGGCACGATGACGACGTGGACGCGTGATTCCGCGGCCGCACGAGTCCCGTCCGTCGTCGCGTCGAGCGCACCGTCGGCGACCAGTTCCGCCACGGCGGTCGGCAGGCCCGGTTCGCCACGCACGGGACACTCGCCCGACGCGATGGTTGCCACGACGTCCGGGTCCACGTCGACGCCCGTGACGTTCCGCGAGACGTCGGCGTAGACGGCGGCCAGCGGCAACCCCATCTTCCCGAGGCCGTACACCGCAACCGGGACCTGCCCCGTCGCGAAGGCGCGCTGGCATTCCTCGAGCGGCCGGTCATCACCGTAGAGGGCGACAGCGGGCGAGTGCTGTTCGCTCACGGGTAGACCACCACCGGCGTCTCGGTGTCGGCCTCACGGTCGAGCGCACGCTCGATCTGGGTAGCAAGTTCGACCGCCCTGATCCCGTCGGCACCGGTCGTCTCCGGCGCATCGCCGTTCCGGATCGACTCGGCGAACGACGAGAGCTCGTTTTTCAGCGGCTCGCCGGTCTCGACGGTCGGCCGCTCGATGACGCTCTCGTGGCGATAACGCACGTCGCCGTCGGTGGCGACGTACTCGGGGAGCGAGTGGCGGTGAATCCGCACCGACTGGTCGAGGTAATCGACCTCGACGTGACAGTCATGGGCCGTGACCGAGAGGTCACGGATCCGCCGCTGCGTGACGCGACTGGCGGTCAGCGACGCGACCGTTTCGTCGTCGAAGGTCAACTGTGCGACCACGTGGCCACCGTCGCGGATACCCGAAGCCGTCACCGAGGCGACCGGCGCGTCCGCGAGCGAGCAGACGATATCGATGTCGTGGATCATCAGGTCGGAGACGACGCTGTCGCCGGTGTCACGGTCGACTGGCGGGCCCTGGCGCCGCGCGGCGAAGGCGATCGGATCGGCGTCGGCCAGAACGTCTTCCAGCGCCTGGACCGCCGGGTTGTACCGCTCGACGTGACCGACCTGGAGAACCAGGTCGCTCTCGCGTGCGGCCGCGGTGAGTTCGCGACCCGCTTTTTCGTCGTCGACGAACGGCTTCTCGACGAGGAGGTGCGTGCCGGCGTCGATCGCCGCCCGCGCGACTGCCTCGTGATGTCGCGTCGGGACGACGATCGACACGGCGTCGGCCACCGAGAGCAGTTCGTCCTGGTCGCGGACGTGCGTGTCGAACTGCGACGCGACCTCGCCCGCCCGTTCGCTGTCGAGGTCAGCGACCCCGACGAGTTCGACACCGGGCAGTTCGCTATACACCCGCGCGTGGTGGCGGCCCATGCTCCCGACGCCGACCACACCAGCCCTGATCCGGTCTGTCATCGCTCGTCCCCGACCCAGCGCCGCCGGACGACCGTCGTCGGTACTGGCAGCCATCGGTTTCTCATAGTTCGTCCCGGGATAGGCCCCGACTGTGGCATTGTTATTCGTCTCTTTTGATCAGTAACACGATGCTACCGGTGACCCGTCCGTCACCGACCCCGACCGACACGGCCGCCTGCGTCGCTACGCGGCCCAACAGTCACATCGAACCCGACAGCACCACGGACGTACGGTAACTGGTTCGTAACAAAGTAAAATCCAGGGAACAGACGTGATGTGTCGAACCACGGAAACAGGACGTCTCCCTGTCATACCAGCAGCCGAACGAACCTCCGTGAGGGGAATGGGGAATGTCAACGGAAGACAAGTCGCTAACGCAGGATGTCGTCTTCGACATCCTGAGCAGCGCGCGGCGGCGATACGTGCTGTACCTGCTCAAGACCGAAGACGAACCGATCGAGATGACGGATCTGGCCGAGCGAGTCGCCGCCTGGGAGAACGACACCACCGTCGCGGAGCTCACCAAACAACAGCGAAAGCGCGTCTACGTCTCGCTGTACCAGACGCACGTCCCCAAACTCGAGGATGCCGGGTTAGTCGAGTACGACCAGGACAGCGGTGCCGTCGACCTCACACCTGCCGCCGCAGACATCGACCGCTATCTCGATGCCGACGACCGGGAACTCAAGTGGCCATATCTCTACCTCCCGCTGGCCCTCGTGGGGAGCGGGCTCATCGCCCTGACCACCGTCGACGTCTGGGTGTTCGGCTCGCTCTCAGAGACCGGGATCGCCATCGTCGTGGTGTCCGGGCTCCTGCTCAGCGTCGGAGCACATCTGGTCGTGCGTTCGATGTACCGGAACGGGGCACCTGACGACCTCACCCGTCGGACCTGACCGACAGTCCACGGCCTTCGAACGACAGTTTTCCTACCGAAAGGGAGAGTGATAGTTGGAGAGCGGTTTCGGATCGCGCTGACCCCGGTGTCGGCGCGTCCCGGGAGATCGGTACGACGACCACTACGAGAAAAGAGCGCGTCGGCCCCTGGTCGCTATCGCTCGCTCGGAGGCCCTGCACGCTGGTCGTCGTCAGTGGTTCCGCTGTCCACCGGGCGCTCATCCTCGGGAAGGAGCTGTTCCGGTTCGCGTTCGTACGCGGGCGTGGCGGCAAACTGTGCGATACGTTCGAGTTCCTGCTCGGAGAGATGCTCGGTCATCACTCTCTACCCCGTCACCGTGTGCCTTTGTAATATACGTCCTACACCCGCACAGACAGCGTATACTCCCCCGGGCCGCGACAGGCTCACTTCGGGTCGAGAGCTCCGAGGGGACAGAACGATGAGAAACACCCAGACGGTCGCTACCGGGAACGGCGGACCACAGGGCTTGGGAAAAAGCGCTCGAAGCGGACGGTGACGGCGGTCGAAACGGACGGTGACGGCGGTCGAAACGGACGGTGACGGCGGTCGGGACCCACCGCAACGAGTCTGGCGGTCGGGACCCACCGCAACGAGTCCGGTGGTGTGTCCCGACCGGGCCGAGTGGCGTGTGGCAGTCAGATCATGTTTTCGGCTTCGATCTTCTCCCACACGTCGCGACCGGGCTCCGTGAGACCGTAGACGCGGCCTTTCTTCCGGTCGTCCGAAACGAGCAGGTCGACGAGGTCCCGCTCCCGCAACCGCTGGAGCGCCCGCGAGACGTGTGCGATCCCGACATCCGCGTCGGAAGCGATCTGGGAAGGGGTCGATGGCCCCTCAGCCAGTCGCTTGAGGACTATGACCCGGTAGCGCGAACTGATGACGAAACTGACCTCGTCCCAATCTGTTGTCATGGTTGTTGTGGCAGATGTTGCGAAATACGCCCGGTCGGCCATCCGGTACTTGCCGGATGTCGGCAACGTACTCGTACGGACGTGGCGTTCGGGACCCAGTTGCGTCCCACTCTCCACTGTACTCACTACGAGTCCAGTACCACGTATAGAGGTTTCGACGCTCCGGACGATCCCGCCCGTTCTCGCGGATCCTACTACCAGTTAGTCGAACCGAAATCCGCGTTCCTGAAGCAGTAGGGCCGGGTTACTGCCGGGTACCGGATGAGAAGGAGGCACACATATTTAACAATCGAACGAAAAGATGGCACCATGGCATCAGAGCGCTCCGGCGAGAGCCGGTCGAGTGACGACGGCCGCGAGGTCGGGGAGGACACCGGAACAGACCCTGACAACGACCCAACAACAACAACAACCCCCGATAACGACACAACAACCCCCGACGACGCCCGGGACGGCCCAGTCTCGGTCGACGAACTCTTCGAGTTGCTGTCACGGCCCGGAAACCGCTATATCCTGGCGTACGTCATCCGTAGCGACGGCCCGGTACCCTACGCAGACCTCGTCGAATACGTGGTCGACAAAGGAGGGACGCCACCCGGATTTACGACCACGGAGTTTCGCAACCGGGTCGCCGCCAGGCTGGTCCATTCGAACCTGCCGAAGCTGGATGACACCGGTCTCGTCACGTTCGACACCACGGACAAGACCGTAGAAGCGACCGCCGCTACCGAGGTTGTCGTTCCGTACCTCGAACTCGCGATGGAACAGTCCCTGCACCGCTAAGCGATAGAACAGTCCCTGCATCGCTAAGCGATAGAACAGTCCCTGCATCGCTGAAACGGTACCACTCGCCGCCACGCCGTACCCGGGCGAGAACGGCGAACCACTGCAGGGAATCCATAACAAAGGTGGCGCCACTGTTCCCCCGACCTGTGATATGAGCGAGCACGCACGCACATCGGTCGAGACCGGGCGTGGGCCCGAGATCGCCGAGACGGCCGCGGTCGGCAAGCCACACGGATCCGGGACGGGCGTCACACGACTGGGCGACGACGCGACGGTCCGCGGCGGGACGATCATCTACGCGGACGTGACGGCCGGCGACCGGTTCACTACCGGCCACGGGGCAGTCGTCCTCGCCGATTGTTCCTTCGGCGACGACGTCCTCGTCGGCACACACGCGGTCGTCGACGGGGACGTGACGACCGGGTCGCGGGTCAGCCTCCAGACCGGCGTCTACCTCCCACCCGATACCGTCGTCGGCGACGACGTTTTCTTCGGGCCACGCGCGGTGGTCACGAACGATCCCTATCCCGTGCGCGCCGGAAGCGAGATCGACGGCGTCACCGTCGAATCGGGCGCTTCCATCGGTGCGAACGCGACCCTGTTGCCGGGCGTGACCGTCGGCGAAGACGCCTTCGTCGCCGCCGGCGCGCTCGTCGTCGAGGACGTCCCGCCGGAGACGCTCGCTGTCGGCGTCCCGGCCCGGTACGAACCGCTACCCGAGCGCCTCCAGGGAGGGAACGACCTGCCATGAAGTCGCTCGATGAAGGATCGCGAATCCCCATCGCCGACCCCGCGATCGGCGAGCGCGAGGCCGTCCGCGTCGCCGAAGTCCTCGACAGCGGTGCGCTCGCCGCCGGCGAGGTGGTCCGCACCTTCGAGGACGAGTTTGCCACCTACTGCCATGCGGACCAGGCCGTCGCGACCGCCAACGGGACGACCGCGCTCCACGCGGCGCTCGTCGCCTGCGGGATCGGCGAGGGTGACGTCGTCGTCACGACGCCGTTTTCCTTCGTCGCCACCGCGAACGCCGTCCGCTTCTGTGGCGCCCGGCCAGTGTTCGCCGACGTGGACCCCGAGACGTACAATCTCGACCCCGCGGCCGTCCGCGACGTGATCCGGGACGTGGGTTCAGTCGACGCCATCCTCCCGGTCCATCTCTACGGCCTGCCCGCGGCGATTGACGAACTCGCGGCGGTCGCGGACGACCACGACGCCGTCCTGATCGAGGACGCCGCACAGGCCCACGGCGCCGAAATCGACGGCGACCGCGTCGGGCAGTTCGGCGACGCCGCCGCGTTCTCGTTTTACCCGACGAAGAACATGACGACCGGCGAGGGCGGGATGGTGGTGACTGACCGCGTGGACGTGGCCGAGCGGGCCGCGCGGTTCGTCAACCACGGCCGCGACGACGACTACCGCCACGTCGAACTCGGCCACAACTTCCGCATGACCAATCTCGCCGCGGCCATCGGCCGGGTCCAGCTCAAGCGCCTCGGCCGGTTCGTCCGCGCCCGCAGGGACGCCGCCGCGCGACTGACCGACGCGCTCGACGACTCGCCGGTCCGGACTCCGCCCGACCCCGACGACCGGACCCACGCCTTCCACCAGTACACCGTGACGACCCCCGACCGCGACCGACTGGCGACACACCTCGACGACCACGGCGTCGACACCGGAGTTTACTACCCGACGCCGATCCACGAACAGCCAGCCTACGACGGCGTCGAGGCGGACTGCCCGGTCGCCGAGCGCGCGGCCGACCGGGTGCTCTCGCTGCCGGTCCATCCGGGCCTCTCCGACGCGGATCTGGACCGGATCGCCGGCGCACTCGACCGCTACGAGGTGGCCCAATGAGCGGCGACCGCTCCGGGCAGGCGGCCGACGACGCGGGCTCGCTCCGGGTGCTCTCGGTCGTCGGCGCGCGCCCGCAGTTCGTCAAGGCCTTCCCCGTCTCCCGCGCGCTCGCCGACCGCCACGACGAGACGCTGGTCCACACCGGACAGCACTACGACGAGGAGCTCTCGGACGTGTTCTTCGAAGAACTCGCGGTCCCGGAACCGGCCGAGAACCTCGGCGTTGGATCCGGAAGTCACGCCGACCAGACGGCCGCCGTGATGACCCGGCTCGAATCGGTCGTCGACCGCGAGGACCCGGACGTCCTCCTGGTGTACGGCGACACGAACTCGACGCTCGGGGCGGCGCTCGTCGGGGCCAAGTCGAACGTGCCGGTCGCACACGTCGAGGCGGGACTGCGCAGCGGCGACCGGCGGATGCCCGAGGAGGTCAACCGAATCGTGACCGACCACGTCTCGGACCTGCTGTTCGCGCCGACCGACGCCGCCGTCCGGAACCTGCGTGACGAGGGGCTCGGCACACGCACCCACCAGACCGGCGACGTGATGTACGACGCGATGGGGTGGGCCAGCGACGCGGCCCGCCGCAGGTCGACGATTCACGACGACCTGGGCGTCGACCCCGGCGAGTACGTCCTCGCGACGGTCCATCGAGCGCGCAACACCGACGACGCCGAGCGCCTGGCGAACATCCTCGACGGACTCGCCGCCGTGTCCGGCCCGGTCGTCCTCCCGTTGCACCCGCGGACCGCCGAGCGACTCGACGCGTTCGCCCTCCGTGAGCGCGCCGAGCAGGAACTCGAACTGATAGACCCGGTCGGCTATCTCGATTTCGTGGCGCTGCTCGACGACGCCCGCGCAGTTGCGACGGACTCCGGCGGCGTGCAAAAGGAGGCCTTCTTCCTCGATACGCCCTGTGTCACGCTCCGCGAGGAGACCGAATGGGTCGAGACGGTCACGGCCGGCAAGAACGAACTCGTCGGGGCGGACGCGACCGCTATCGCCGCCGCACTCGCCGACCCAACGCTTCCCGACGACGACCCGCGGCCGTACGGCGACGGCGACGCTGCCGGGCGGATCGCGGACGTGCTCGGAGAGACGCTCAGCTAGCTCCGGGACAGCGGAGTCCCGGCTTCGGTCCCGTCTTGTTCGTCGTGCATCCGCTCGTAGAGATGCCCCGGCGCACCCACCCACGCGCCCAGTTCTTGCGCCCGCTCGATGACCCGTCGGTAGAGGCGGCGATATCCCGGGAACTCGTCGGCGTTGAAGTAGCGCGGGTGCCACAGGACCGTCATCACCGCCTCCCGCTCGGCGGCTTCGAGGAGGAGGCGCTCGCAGGCACGCCAGGCGCGGTCGCCGTCGGCCCCGACGCCCGGGATGGCGACTTCCATCGCGGTCAGCGGGAAGACGACGAACTCGTCGTCGAACGGCCGGAACGGCCGGTCGCCGTAGTCGAAGCCAACGGTCTCACTCGACCCGTAGCTGGCGTCGTATCGCAGGCCGAGATCGGCTTGCGAGCGCCAGGTCCGCTCGCCGTCGAGCCTGAGGTAGTGCTGGCGCACGCCGCCGACCGCGTGGCCGAGCACGCCTTCGAGTCGCTCCTTCTCGGTCCGGAGGCGGGCAGGGTCCGCGTGGGCGGGGATCGAGCCGTGGAGGCCGACTTCCCAGTCGCCGGCGTCGAGCGCCCTGATCGCTTCGGCGATCCGTTCGCTCGCCACGTCGTAGCGCCCGAGGAACTGCACCCAGCGCCCCGGGGCGACCCACTCGCGGGGCGGGCGGTCACGAAACAGGTGTGGCTGGTCGAGAACGTACCACGCCGATCGGACGCCGAGGTCGTCCTCGAGGTCCATCACCGACTCGAACTGCCAGTAGGGGTTCTCGCGGCTCGCGAGCGTCCGGAGATGGTAGCCGGGCCGCTCGCGCGCGGCGTAGTAGAGACCGCGCAGTCCCTTGTAGGGACGGTCGAGGTCGTGGGTGAGACAGAGCGCGAACGAGTGGCCCTCCGGGACCCACGCCTCGCCGGCGGACTCGCGGCGGTCCCCGACGGAGCGTACGGTCGGCGGTCGGCTGGCGTCGGCCGTGGCTGGTCGATCGGGGCTCATTCCGGGGATCGGTCGAGGTCGAGTCGGGCGACGAGCGGGCTGTTGTCGTGGGCGTCGACGGCCACGGCGAGCGCGGTCAGCACCACGCTGCTGACGAGGACAGTCAGCGCGACGGGCGTCGCATCGCCCATTCCGGCTCCGACCGAGAGGAGCGAGCCGCCGACGCCACCGAGAGCGGTGAGGGCGGCCAGGCCGTACAGCGGTGCGACCGGCCGCCGCGACGACGTGCTGGCGACGCGGAGCCGCCAGACGAACCGCCGACAGAGCAGCCACGAGAGTCGCGGGACGAACGACCGGTACTGGATACCGCTCTCCTCCTCGCCGTAGCGTGCCCGCATCGAAACGTCGGCGACACGCGCGCCGACGACGTTCAACTGGACGAGCACGTCGTTGAGAAAGCCGTAGTCCTCGTAGAGACGGTCCACCTCGATGTCCTCGAGTGCGTCCCGCGAGATCGCGGTGAAGCCGTTCTGTGGGTCGGACATCCCCCAGTAGCCGCTGGCGGCGCGCGTCAGGAGCGTCAGGAGGGCGTTGCCGAACAGCCGCCAGCCGGACATCTCCCGGCGATGGGTGGAGTCACGGAGCCGGTCGCCCTTGGCGTAATCGGCGACACCGGAGACTATCGGGTCGAGGAGTCGGTTCAGGTCGGTGGGGTCCATCTGTCCGTCGCCGTCGAGGACCGCCACCACGTCTATTCCGTCCGCGAGCGCGGCCCGATAGCCGGTCTTGACCGCGCCGCCGCGCCCCCGATTCTCGCCGTGACGGATAGGGACGAGCCGCGGGCCATCGGTGGACCCGCCGTCGGAGGCTCGACGTGTCTCCTCGTGGTCGGTATCAGCCACATCGGACCGGGCGTCCGCCGATGCCTGCTCGGAGTCAGGCCGGATCGCAGCGGCTGGATCGGCGAACGTTGTAGCCGGATCGGTGGATGCGGCGGCTGGATCGGCGAACGTTGTAGCCGGATCGGTGGATGCGGCGGCTGGATCGGCGGATGCGGCGGCCGATGCAGCCTCGGGCGTGTCGGCCGGACCGTCCGGCGCGATATCACCGACGGTGTCGGGCGCTCGCTCGTGGTCGAACCCGTCCCCACCGGCGCGGACGGCACGTTCGAGGATCACGGCCCACGAGCGGTCCGTCGAGCAGTCGTCGACGGCGTAGGCGACGTCGACGAAATCGGGAATCCCGTCGAGAACGTCGCCGACGAAGACCGCCTCGTTGTACACCGGGACAACGACCCCGACGCGGTGGTTCTCGTACATCTCAGACCAGCCCCCGGTCGCTCCGCGGGACGGCTTCGCCGGGAGCGCCGGCCACCGTCCGCCGCGGCAGCGTCACGGTCCGCGTCTCGGTCCATCCACGGGTCATGTGGTCGGGCTTACCCCCAGCGGCGGTATTGTAATCCGTTTCCTACGGTCGTCGAATGCCGTGACGCCGTCGTTCACGACGCCCGTCCACGGTTCGACAGTCTCGTGGAATAGTCGCCCGGCCGCCGTAGAGAACTCGTGAACGCCGGGTTCGTGACGGGTACACGCCCTGCCGGTATCGTGTGGGTCTGCCCCACGGTTTTGCGGCGACCTGGGCAGCGGTCGGCGACCGGCGACGGGCGGCGCCGCCGAGGCGAGGTAGCGGAACGTGGCTTCCCGCCCCGTAAGGTATCATTAACAATTGAGGCGGTGCCCGAAAAGGAGACAACAATGCGGCTGGAGAAGCTAAACATCGACGAGTGGGACCGGGCCCTCCCGTCCAGGGGGTTCGAGGTTTTTCACACGCCGGCGGCACTGGAAACCCTCGACGAACACACGAGCGCCGAACGTCGTCTCTACGGCGCGTTCAAGGGCCAAGAGGCAGTCGGTCTGTTGCCGGTATTCGTCTCCTCGTATGGGATCGGGCGGACGATCACGTCGCCGCCTGCGGGGATGGGCGTGCCGCGTCTCGGCCCGCTTGTGATGCCGACGAGCCCGAAACAGCGCAAGCGCGAGTCCGTGACCCGCGAGTTCGTCGAGTTGGTCCTCGACGAGATAGACAGCGACTCCGTGCGCTCGCTCGTCCACATGGAGTGTCCGATCGACTACGATGACCCGCGGCCCTTCCAGTGGGCGGACCTGAAGGTCGGACAGGAGTTCACGTACGTCCTCGACCTCGCGAAACGGAGCGCCGACGACGTGCAGTCGGGGTTCAGCCGCGACCTCCGAAAGAATATCCGTCGGGCCGAGGAGACGGATATGACCGTCTCCGTCGGGGACGTCAGCGCGGCGATAAACGTCTACGACGACGTGGCCGACCGCTACGCCGACCAGGGCGAGACCTTCGACGTCGACCGCGGGTTCTTCCGGGACCTCGTAACGGCGCTGGGCGAGCGCTGTCGGACCTACGTTGCCCGCGACGGCGATGGCGAGTACCTCGGCGGCATCGTCGTCCTCTACTCCGACGACACCGCCGCGTTCTGGCAGGGCGGCGTGGGCAAATCCTACGACGGTGTCAGCGTCAATAGTCGCCTCCACTGGGCCGCGATCACGGACATCATCGACGAGGACGTCGGGGTCGATGGGGCCGACGTGACCGGCTACGACCTCGTGGGCGCGAACACGCCTCGTCTCTGTGAGTACAAGTCAAAGTTCGGCGCGGATCTGGTCCCCTACTATACGGTCGAGTCAACCGGCGTCGGGATGTCCGCCGCCAAGCGCGTCTACTCGAGTATCAAGTGACAATGGCCGATCACAGCGGCCGGGAAGCCGAGCGGACGACCAGTGGGTTCGACCCCGGAGACGACAAGAGAGCGTCGAAAGCGGGCGATTTCGTCCCGGTCACCGGTGGACGAAGTGACGTTCCGAGGACCGCGTCGCTGCTGTCGGAGACACTCGCCTACGCCCGCGAGCGGTCGTATCAGGGACCCGATTACGGCGATGGCATGAGTAGTCAGGTGCTCTCGACGTTGCCCATCGAGTCGAAGTGGATCAACATCGCCGTCCAGGAGACAATAAAGCGAGCACCGGTCGACGTCAGACCCCTGTTCCGCGTCGAGCACCGACGCAACTTCAAGGGCACGGCGCTGTTCGCGATGGCCAATATGACTGCCGCTGACCTTGTCTCAGCTGGCGAGACGCGGGTGAACCCCACCGGGAACGAGGAAGCGCCCAACTACAAGGAGGAAAGCCGCTCGCTAGCCGACTGGCTCATCGACGCACGGATCGGGGGACGGGCCGGCTACTGCGGCGGGCACAGTCACGACCTCCAGACGCTCGATGGCGTCGTTGAGGTCGGCACGCCCGGCGTGATCGGGACCACCTACGCGGTGAAAGCGCTCCTCCGCGCGGACGAGCGTTACGAGCGAGAGTACGCCGCCGTGGCTCGGACGGCCGCCGACTTCGTCTTCGAGGACCTGGGATACACGCCGGTCGAGGACGGCGTCGGCGCGACGATCGACTACAAGCCCGGCGAGTCCGACGAGTACACCACGATCAACGCCGTCGCGCTCGGTGCGCGGACGCTCTGTGACATCTACGAACGGTTCCCCGAGCCGCGTCTGCGGGAGGGGGCGCACGAACTCCTGCGGTACGTCGCCGCCCAGCAGACCGAATCGGGGGGCTGGCACTACCGCGACCCGGCGTCGGCGTCACATCTTTCGATGGACAACCACCACAACGGCTTCGTGATAGAGGCGTTCCAGCGCTACCGCGGGGTCACCGGGTCGGTGGAGTTCGACGACACGCTCGAGCGCGCGCTCGAGTTCTACCGAACGGTCCTGTTCGAACCGGACGGCGCGGCCAACTTCGACGAAACGGGACCGTATCCCCGGGACATCCACGCCGCGACCCAGGGCGCGCTCGTGTTCGCCCACGCCGGCGATACGGACTTCGCACGGCGGATCCTCGACTGGACGCTCGAGGAGTTCTACGTCGGCGGCGGCCGCTACTACTTCCGCAAACACCGCTATCACACCAAGCGCGTCGTGCTGATGCGGTGGTGTGTGGCGTGGATGGCCTACGCGCTCGCGGAACTCGAACGCATCGAGCGAGGATGGCCGGCCAGCGGTGCGCCCCAGTAGTAAGAAGAACGGACTCGTTTCTCACTCCAGATAGCCGAGACTCGAAAGCCTGTCCTCGACGTCGTCGTCCGCGCCGACCGCCGGACCGGTAGAGCCACGCTCCGGGTACGTGGCAGTGCCCGCGCTCTCGACGGCCGGGAGCACGGCGCCATCCATGTGGTCGCCGACTGGCAGGCCGAGCGACGCGAGCACGGTCGGTGCGACATCGAAGAGGTGTGCGCCATCGAGGGGGGCAGCGGCGTCGACCCCCTCGCCGGAGAGCGCGACGACGCCCTCGCGCTTGTGGTCCCACGCCGTCTTGGGGACGCGCTCGACCGGCTCGCCGGTCAGCCACGACGTCACCGAGGCGTCGAACGCTCGCGGGAGTGCAACCACGTCGACGGCCTCGTCGGCGGCGGGCCCCTCGAAGAACTCCTCGCGGAGCCCGACGGTCTCGAAGACCGGCAGTCCGTCGGGCGTCTCTATCCCCTCGAGGAGGGCGACCACGCGCTCGCGGACGGCGTCGTACTCCGCGGGCGGCACGACCCCCTCGGGGTCACGCCCCGCGACGTTCAGTCGGACGCCACACTCCACGCGCGAGCGGACGTAGGCCGCCGATTCGGGGAAATCGACGCGCTCGCTGCCGGCGCGGACGAGCGAGTCCGGCGTGTGTCGGAGCACAGTCTCGGTCGCACCGAGGCGGTCGAGGACCGCACCCACGCGCTGGGCGGTGAGGCCGGCCCGCGCCGCGCCCGCGGCCAGCCCCGAGAGCGAGCGCGCGAGCGCACCGTCACCGCCCGTTTCCCGCAGGTCCGACTCCCGGGCGCTCGCCCAGGTCGGCATCCCCGTGCCGTCACTGGTCGCCTCGACCAGACCCACGTCCCGCAGTGTCTCGTTCGGCGCGACGCGGTAGTCGTACGGGCCGATCCCATGGTCGCTCGCGACGCAGACGGTGTCCGGGTCGGCCGCCGCGAGCGCCCCCTCGATAGCGTCGTCGACGGCGGCGTACACCCGCCGGAGCGCCGCCCGGTCACCGGGAAACTGGTGGCAGACGGTATCAGTCACCTGGAACTGAAGGAAGCCGAAGTCAGGGTCGAACCGGTCGACGAGCGCCTCGAACGCCGCGCCGCGCAGGCGAGCGAGGTCGTCGAGGTCGGCCAGTTGCGCCGCGCGGTCGTCGATATCGTCGCCCTCCTCGGCGGCGTAGACGCGGTAGTCGCCGATGTCGTCACGAACGTCGTCGAGGACCCCCTCGGGATGACACGGCGGCGGATCGGGCGCGGTGTACCCCGGAACGAGCGCGCCGTCGAAGGATCGCGGGGGGTAAGTGACCGGGACGTTGACGACGACGCTGGAGAGTCCACGGTGGTCGAGTAGTTCCCACAGTGGTGGCTGGCGCACGCGGGTCGCGTCGACCACGTTGTGGTCGTACCCGTCGAACGAGAGAAAGCCGAAGACGCCGTGTTTTCCCGGATTCGTGCCGGTGTACAGCGACGGCCAGGCGCTCGCGGTCCAGGGCGGGACCTGTGAGCGGAGCGGCCCCGAGACGCCCGCGGAGAACAGCCCCTCGAGGGTCGGCACATGCCCCTCGTCGAGCAGCGGTCCGAGAACGCGGTCACACGCCGCATCGATACCGATCAACAGGGTTCGCATCGACCGCTCGTACCCCTCCCGGGGGGATTGTTATGGACTGTCTATCTTGTTCAGCGAGAGAATCCCGTCGTCGACGGCGCCTCGCGCGAGTTCACTGAGTTCCGGTTTCGGCCCAACCACAGCAACGCGCCGACCAGGATCCACGTCATCGCGGCGACGAGTCGGTGTGTCCCGGCGAAGGTGTACACGCCGGTCAGGACCGCTCCACAGCTGACGGCAGTCGCTATCGGCAGTGGGAGCGCCAGCACCCGGCCGACGGTCTCGCTACGACCCGGCGAGCGAGTGAGGACGAGGCCACAGACGAACAGGCCGAGGTTGGTCGTGACCCACCCGACGTAGTAGCCGGCCTCGAACACGCCGACCGACGCGGTAGCCACCGATACCGCCACGGTCGGGTACAGGTGTTCGGCCCAGTGGAACACGGTTATGGCCGCGAAACCGCCGAGCGCGACGACCACTCCGACACGGCCAGCCCCGTACCGGAGATTCTCGTGGTTAGCGGCGAGTGCGGCGACACCAGCTGCCATCAGGAGAACCGGGACGGCCTCGAAGGCATGGAACAGCTGGTTAGTCGCGTCGACTGAGACACCGGGGAGATGCCAACCCGTGGCCTCGATCCGGGTGGTCACCGCCGACTTCCAGAGGGCGTACGGGACGAATATCAGCCCGCCGAACAGACTCGCGAGCGCGCCGCGGCGGACGACTGTGGATATGTGCATTGATACGTCCCCGGTATCGCTCCCCTTGCCATTAGTTAATACCCGCATTCCGGCCCGGGCGATCGGGGGCGAACAGCCTCCCGGTCCGGGAGAGACAGAGCGAGCAACCTATCGCCACCAGCGGCCGCGCCCGCGCTGGCCGCGGTCGACCGAAGGTCCTGTCGGTCCTCGGGTGGTCCGCCGGAGACCTGCGGAACAACCCGCTCTTGCGGTCGAACAGGAAGATCTCGGGCTGTGCCACCCAGCCGTTACTCATATGCCTCGTTGGGGGACTGATAGTGAAATTTGAAAGATATCTCTCGGATGATCGCACGTCATCGTGCGATCGACCGTACAAACGCCTTCAAATTCTACTATAGCCTTCTGGGAATGTTCACCGCGCCGTTCACTCCGTCCACTCCACCAGCAAGGTGCCGAGCGCGTGGCTCATCCACGCCTGGGACCACCGCATCAGCGTGTAGTGACGCGTGTACCAGCGGTCTCGCCGGTGGTAGAACCGCCCCTCGCCGTCCGAGAGGTTCTCAACGCCCCAGTCGAAAACCCGCTGGGCGAACTCGAACTGGCCCGTTTTCCCGAAGAGTATCAGCCCCTCCGCAACGTCGTGGATGTCCTTCGGATACTGACTCGATTCGTCGTGGTTGGGTGCGCCGTCCGGTTCGAACAGTGCCGTCCGATAAAATCCGAGCGCCCGGTCGATGGTCTCCGCGTACCGGTCCGGGTCGACGGCCCTGGCGTACCGGAGGAACGACTCGATCACGAACCCGTTGTGGAAGTTGTCCATCGACAGGTGCGACGACGACGACGGGTGCCGATAGGCCCACCCGCCGCGGTCGGTCTGGAGTGTCGCGATGTAGTCGAGCAGAGCGGTCGCACGTTCGCGGTACGTGGCGTCCCCGAACCGCTCGTAGAGGGCGAGAAACAACCGCGCCGCCAGCGCGCCGCCGTTTATCGTGTAGTGGTCACTGGAACCGTGGACATTGTAGTCGATCCGCGCACCGCCGTCGACCGGGCGGTAGTCGAGGTCCTCGACGACGAAATCGGCCGCGGTCCGTGCGACGGCCGCGTAGTCACGGTTGGTGTCCGAGCCGTGGTCCGACTCGAGCTCCGCCACGCTGAGCAGCGCCTCCGCGGGAAAGACGGTCGAGACGATCGACGGGTCGGTCACGTCACTGCGATAGCCGAGGTGCTGGATCCGATGTCCGTGGGACCCGCAGAACCCGCTGTATCCTCGACACCGGTTGTCGACGATCCAGTCCGCGAGGGAAGTCGCCTCGGCGGCGTAGTCGACATCGCCGAGGTCGGTCCGGCCGAACCGCTGTCCGAGTCGGTGTGCGTGGACGTTCGCCATCGCGAACAACCCCGCCCCCGCGTAGTTCCGTCGCTGCTCGACGAGCAGGTACGGACGGACGTTGACTGGAGAGCGCTTGATACCCTCCTGGAACAGCAGGTTCGTGACGCGCGTCTCGAACGGGAGCGCCCGGCGAAGGCGACTGCTCATCCCGTCACAGTAGTCCCAGCCCCGGTACTCGCGTTCCCGCGCGTAGGCCAGCGCGTCGCGGAACGTCGCCGCGACCGCCCGCCGAGGACCGTCCAGTCCGGGTTCGATCCCCGCCGTTGCTCCGGCCTCGACCCCGTGGTCGCCCGTCGTCGCTCCGGTTTCGGCCCCGTGGTCGCCCGTCGTCGCTCCGGTCTCGGACCCGTGGTCGTCCGCCGTTGCTCCGATTTCGGACCCGTGGTCGATCCACGGGCGGCTACCGATCGTACGCTTTTGCTCGCTATCATCAGCCATCGTCCCCACCCCCGGGATCGGCCGGTGCCGTCAGTGCCGCCGCGGGGTCGGTCAGGTTGATATCGGGCCGCGCGGGCGGCCAGAGCATCGCCCTGAGACACTCCCCGAGGGACTCCTCGTCCCTGTGTTCGGACCAGTAGGCGAGTTCCCTGAGCGGAAACACCCGCTCGCCGCGCCGGTCGGACCGTCCCCGCGGGACGGTTTCCAGGTCCAGCGCCAGCGCGACCATCGTGGACGCGAACCGGCAGCCACACTGGCTCGCGAGCGCGTAGGAGGCCCAGAACTTCGGGTTGATCTCCATCAGGACGTAGGAGCCGTCCCGGCGGCGTTTGAACTCGACGAGCGCGACGCCCGTCCAGTCGAGTTCCTGAAGCAACTGGATCGAGAGCGCCTCCAGACGCGGCTGGCGGAACAGGCGCAGTCGCGTCCCGCTCCCGCCACGGCGAGGGACGGAGCGTACCTCCTCGTGACTCGCGACGAGTTCGACCGCCCCGTCGACAAGCAAGAGCCCACACGCGTACGTGTGAGCGTCGCCGTCGACGTACTCCTGGACCAGCACGTCCGTACCCGACGCGTGGCACAGTCGGTCGTAGACCGCCCAGAAGTCGCCGGGTGTGCGGACCACGGCCGTATCCGCCCGCCCCGTCTCGACGCTCGCTTTCAGAAAAAGCGGGAAGGTTAGCTCGTCGAGCGCGTCGGCCGGTCGGCCGGCGCGGTCGGCCGCCCGGATCGTCTCGGTGTGGTCGCGGGGGACCGGGATCCCGAGGTCCGCGGCGAGCGCGAGCGTGCGGCGCTTGTCCCGCGCGACCGCGAAGGCGTCCGGGTCGGGGAGCACGCAAGCAGTCTCCGCGGGGAAGTCCTCACGCGAGGCGACGAGCGCGGCGGCCGAGTGGTATCCCACCGGGACGACGGCGTCCGGCCGAACCGCCGCCACGACGTCGCGGATCGCGGCGTCGTATCCGTCAGAGTCCGGAGGCGGGGCGGTGACGCCGAGGTCACAGTACCGTGACCGCAGCAACCGACTGTGGTCGCTCGTTCCGACCCCGACGACCCGGACCGAAAGATCCCGTTTGAGTTCCGTCGCAACGTGGACGGCGTTGTCGTAGTCCCCGTCGAGAACGAGCACGGTCGGGTCCGGTCGGTCGCCGACTGCGGACGGATCGACGGTTTTCACGCCGGCAGCGCGGGTCACGAGGGATCGAACCTGATGGCTCATATGTACCCGAGGTCGCGGAGACGGTCGCGGGTCACGTCGTCGGTGGGTTCGTCGCCCGCCGCCACACCGTCCTTGTACTCCGCGACACCGACATCGAACAGGCTGCTCGCCCACGCCGGCGACGCGTCGAGTTCGCCGACGTGACGGTCGACGCTCGGCGTCTCGAAGTCGATCCGGTACTCGTCGACCGCGTCGTGGCTGTCCCAGACGACCTTCGTCCGGCCGTCGTAAGCCGCCCGGATCATTCGGTCCCACTGCTCGTAGTCGTCGATCGTCCTCGAATCGGTGAGCCCGTTCAATCCGACGACTTCGGCCGGCGCGTGCCGGGTGAAAACCGCCGACGGGAGCGGGATGCCGGCCGCCGCGGCACGGATCACCTGCGGCAACGCGAGGTGGGACAGATACGGTCGCTCCGTATCCCCGGCCGTCCGGTCGAACGCGTCGGCGGATCCCGGCGCGCCGACGACACAGAAGGGCACGTGTAGCAGTCCTTCGGTGAGACTGCCCTTGTGCATCACGAGGTTCCGGTCCTCGGGGGTGCCGAGGTTCTCGCCGTGGTCGGCGGTGACGATGAACGTCGTCTCGCGGTCGGTCGCGGACCGAACGTCGTCGATCAGCGCCTCGACCTGTCGGTCGAGGTAGTCGACCGCCGCGGCGTAGAGCGCGCGCCGATACTCGAGATACTGTTCGTGCCCTTCGAGGTCCTCGATGACGTCCCAGGGGTTGTACCGGTCGGTGGTACACAGCCAGGAGTTCGGGACGTCGTGTAAGTCCCGGTCGAACCCCCTGACGTGCTGGAGGGGCGTATGTGCGTCCATGAGGTTCAGGAACCCGAAGAAGGGCTCGGAACGGTTCTCGACGGTGCGAAGCGTCTCACGGCGGACGACCTTCGCGCCGTGGTCGAACAGTCGCGGGATCGGAAGCGGCTCCGAGAGACGCGTCGTCGCGGACAGGATACCGTTCGCGAGGCTCTCGAGTCTCCGATCGTGACCCAGTGACGCCCGAAGGAACGAGAGGTAGGACGGGTCGTCCGACTCGTCGACGAACTCACGGACATCGAGGCCGTCCGGGAAGCGCGAGTAGTCGTCGACGTCGACGAACTCGTCGAAGAAGGCGTCGAAGCCGTATATCGAACTCGCGTAGGGGTTCGCGCTGACCCCGAACGTGGTGTGGTTCGACAGATCGTCGAGTACCGTCGGCACCGCGAGGTCCGAGAACGACGGCGACCCGGCGTGGACGCCATGCTGGTGGGGCAGGCGACCAGTGAACATCCCCGCGTGGCTGGGCGCGCTCCAGTTCGACGTGGCCCGACACTGCGGGACCGACACGTCCGCAAGCCGCTGGAGTCGGGGCGCGAACTCGTCGAACACGTCCTTTCGGACGGTGTCGAGACAGATCAGTACGACGTTGCGAGCGGGCGCTGTCGTCCCGTTCGAAACAACGGTTCGATTCATGCGCTCACCTCGTCCGATGGGTGCGAACTCCGCAGAACACGTGTCGACGCGGGGCTCCGGCACAGGCTCGATTCGTACGGTAACATCGGCTTTGTCCGGAGAGGGACCGTCAGTGTCGTTGTTATTGGGTCGATACTCCCGGACACGCCCTCGATCCATCGGTCACCGATACACTTGAGCGTGAGAAACAGCGCCGGCACAGACCACCCGGGAAACGCCGGTCATGGAACCCTCCCGCGAGAGTCGGTATCGGCGGTGAAAATCTCCCCCCGAGAGTCGGTATCGACCGCGTATCCACTGACTTCGTTCGAGCGTCGACAGGTGTTTCTCCGGACGCGGCCACCATTTTACACGATTAACTAATAGGGACTGTCCCGGTGACGGATATTGCTATAAGCTGTCTACCCGCGGTCGTGCCCCTGCTCGTCGGTCCGCGTCCACTGCGACGGAGCTTCCCGTTGGTCGCCGGAGTCCGAATCCCGACTCTGCCACAGAAGCATGCCGACCAGTATCCAGGTTCCGGCGGCGACCAGCCGGTGGGTCCCGGCGAAGGTGTAGGCGCCGGTGAGCACCGCCGCCGCGCCGACGATGAGGCCGAGCGGCAGCGGAACGAGCAGCACGTGACTGACGCTGCTGGTCCGGTCGAGAGAGTGCGTGAGCACGAGTCCGCAGGCGAACAGACCGAGATTGATCGTCACCCAGCCGGCGTAGTAGCCAGCCTCGAACCAGTTGAGCGAACCGGTCACCGCTGGGACCGTCAAAGGGAATAGCAGGTGTTCGGCCCAGTGAAAAACCGTCATCGAAGCGAACCCGGTCAGCGTGAGGGCGACGGCTGCGCGGCCCAGCCCGTGTTGCAGGTCTTCGGTCGCCGTCGCGAGCGCGACGACGCCGGCCGCCATCATCACTACCGGCACGACTTCTATGGCGTGGTACAGCTGGGTCGTCCCACTGGTGTTGAGACCGGGCAGATGCCAGCCGGTAGCCGCGACGTGTGCGGTCACCGTCGATTTCGAGATCGCGTACGGGACGAACAATAGACCGCCCACCAGGCCGAGCAGTGCGCCTCGGCGGACGAGTGTCGAGGAGTTCATCGGTACACCTGCGGTATCGCATTTGTTTCCAATAGTTAACACCCCCATTCTGCTCCCCGTGGTCGAGTGAGAAGGAAGGCCGACACTCCGTCACAGTTCCTAGGTCGTGCGGTCAGTCGGTTACTGACCGCGTAGCGGTGCGGAAATACGAGGGCAAAATACTGGGCCGAAATTACGCGGGGGACGGACCGACAGACGTCACCGCCGTCCGCGACCACGACCGCGGCCGCGTCGGTTGTTGGCCCAGGGCGGTCCGCTTTGGCCCCAAGGCGGTCCGCTTCGATCATCCGGTGGTCCGTTTTGGTTTTCTGGTGGCCCGTTTCGGTTCTCCGGCGGGCCGCCTGGGTCGGACGGAACGTCTCCCGTGCCACCGGGCGGCGTCGTCGAAATATCCTCGGGAACGCAGTCGGCGTCGTAGACGGACAGCGCGTTCGGCGTCGCCGCACAGGGGTGGTCGTTGATCGCCAGCCAGTACGGGTTTTCGGCGGGATTGCGCCAGAGCACGCCGAGTATCTTCTCCGGGGTGAAGACGCGATACTTCACGACAGGTGCGTCCCCGTACTGTCCGGGGATCGTGGTGGCCGCCTCGTCGGTGATCTCGAGCGTGCGACAGACCGCCTCGTCGCCGTCGTCGACGACGACATCCACCGTCAGCGGGTACTGGCCGGGATACGCGCCGCCGCTCGGCAGGTCGTGTTCGCCGACGACCAGCCAGACCTCGCTACAGCCCCTGAAATCGGTTATCTCACGCTCCCACGCGGTCGCCGAACCAGTCAATACTCCCAGTCCGGCCAGCGCCGCCGCCGACGCCACCCCGGCCGACAGCACGTCGCGACGGGTCGGCCGGTCAGCACCACTCGTCTCGGATGGATCCGATCGGTCCATACCGCAAGTGCTGTCGGGTCGGTCCTTGTAATATCGTGCTTATCCGCGGTTAGCGCGGGGAAATCGGATACGAACCCTACAACAGGTCGACGGCAACTGCGAGGCTGGGACCGCGATACTCGAACGGCGTCGGACTCACTGGGACGGGTGAGACAAGCCGTAAGCACTCTGTACGGGCCGGATCGGCGACCATAACAAAGCGGTGTCGCCCGAAGGTCGATCCAGCGCCCGTGCGGCGAGTCCGCACGAGGACGGACACTACGATGAGATACCTCGTCTTCACCAATACCCCTGCGCACGCCCACCTGTACAGGAACGCTGTCACCGAACTGCGCGAGCAAGGACACGACGTCCTGGTCCTCGCTCGCGACTACGGCTGTACCGTCGCCCTCCTGGAGTACTACGACCTGCCACACGAGGTGTACGGCCGGTGCGAGACAACGAAGTTCTCGCTCGTTCGCCGGCTTCCCGGCCATTACGTGCGGATCGTCCGGTTGGCGCGCTCGTTCGATCCCGACCTGATCTTCGGGATGGGAGCGTACGCGGCCCACGCCGGCGCGGTCACGCGCACCCGAACGATTCTCGTTCTGGACTCCGAGCCCACATCGGTCGACCACCTGATCTCGCAGCCGTTCGCCGACGCGCTCGTGACGCCCGCCGCGTTCCGCAAGGACCTCGGCGCGAACCACTTCGTGTTCGACGGCTTCAAAGAGAGCGCGTATCTCCACCCCGACGTCGTCGAGACGGACCCGACCGTTCGGGATGCGCTCGGCGTCGGCGATAACCCGTACGTGATCTGTCGGTTCAACGCCTTCGGTTCGCATCACGACGTGGGACAGAGTGGCTTCTCACCGGCCGAACGCGAGCGCCTGATCGAAGCCCTGTCCGAGTCCGCGACAGTGCTGGTCTCGGACGAAGGCGACGAGATGGACTTCGATTCGGTGCCGGCGCGACCGTTCGACGTGCACCCGGCGCGGATGCACGACGCGCTCGCCGGGGCCAGCCTCGTCGTCGCCGACACCCAGACCATCGCGACCGAGGCCGCGCTGTTGGGCACGCCGACCATCCGGTCGAACTCCTTCGTCGGCGAGAGCGACATGGGCAACTTCGTCGAGCTCGGCGAGGCAGGACTGCTGGAGAACCTGCGCGAGACCGACGCTGTCCTCGACCTGGCGACCGAGATCCTCGCGGACCCCGAATCCAAGAACCGGTGGCGGCGTCGCCGCGACGACTACCTCGCCGGGACCGTGAACCTCTCGGCCCTGCTGGTCGAGCTAGCTCTCCACCCCGATACACCGGGGGCCGTCGATGGGTTGCGGCGCCGCACGGCTCGCGAGGGGCGAACCGAGTCACCGACCGAGGGGCTCGGCGTCGAGCCCTGACCGTGCGAACTGATGCGACTTCAGGACCTCCACGACGGGCGGGTGTACGCGACGGTGGGACACGCTGTACCGCGAACGAGCGGACGGGAGTTTCGAGCGACAGGGGACGGTCCCAGTTCCCATTCGGGGATTCGACGGGCTCCGGGAGCGACTGCTGACCACGTCCCCGTAGACTGACCTAATCGAGCCGGTCGTCGGGTCGTATCCGACGGTAAACTGCTGGGCACTCTCCGACCGAACCGGTAAATTCAGACACTGACTAGTTGAGCCGAATCGGTTGATTTCGACTGTCTGAAAGACAGCAGTGGTTCCGGAGCAAGCTCTATTCTAGAATGCGTGCGAACGATACTGAGAGTATCTCAGAAACATGATCGGGAACCGCGTTCGTTTCGATTCCAGTATATACCGCATGAAACACTACGTCGCAAGAATCCGCTCAGCTAGACATTGCCATTCAATATCTTCTTCCAGTCGTCTCGAACGTTCTCTAAAGTATATTCTTGTCGGATTCTAACTGCCCCCCGAGCCCCTACTTGGTTTGCAGTTTCTTCATTACTAAGAACTAGACGCATCAATCTAGTTAACTCCTCAAAATCATCTGGGGTGTATATATACCCCGAACTATTGTCATCAACTAAATCAGAGATTCCTCCAATATCAGGTACGATCGGAATGAGGCCACAGGACATTGCTTCCACTAAGGTAAATGGTAATGCTTCCCGGTTAGATGTTGATATATAATAATCACTTTGTTGGTAGAATTTTACTGGTTCATCAGACCAACCAATTAGTTCTACGTGTTCATCCAGGTTGTGATCGTAGACAAACTTCTTGACCTCTTCAAATTCTGGCCCGTCTCCTACCATAACTGCGTTCATGTTTTGGTTTGGCTTCATAGAATTAATAGCGCGCAAGAACATTATGGGCCTTTTTTCGCTACTCATTCTCCCAACCCAAATGAAATCATATTCAGAATTTCCTAGGTTTTTAATCGGGTATTCATCCACATCAATTCCATTTCTTAATTTGAATATTTTCCTGTTATTTATACCTCTATGTTGTAATTCCTTACATTGGCTTCGTTCAGGAACAGAAATCGTATTAAACTTTTTAAGAAGGAACCTGATCACCGGACTATACCATGATTTTAAATGAATATCTATATCTGCACCAATAATACCCAAATGAGTTGGTTTATTTGTTATTTTACCAAGTAGTAGATTGAATAACCCATATGGTATTAGAGAAAAAGATATTATTTTCCTATAATCATTTGCGCTTGCTAGCCTGAGGGATTTATATAATAGATATATCAGCGAAATAGGTTTCAATGTGCTTCTTGCCGTGAGTGGAAAATCATCTACCGAAACTAAATCTATTTTCCTGTTATCATTTTTGAGTGAGTTGATATGGCGTTCTGTTTTAATAGAATCTCTTCGAAATCCAGAAATAACTAGATACTGACTTTCATCACTCATAGTATTGAATTGTAGTAGCTGCGGGGATTTTATCAGGGGTATATAGTACATCAGGCCGGTCGGTCATGCTCGATCGTTCCCCGTCCGACTGGATTGTTATACTGCACATACTCCGACCGCTGTCGGATCGGATTGGCGGACGAATTAATTGAATTTATTTTACTTATTATAGCATTAGTATAGGTCTGAGAGAGCCGATCAGTCGACACCGATGCGGGGAACGTGGCGGTGGATCGGAGCGGGGAGGATCCTGACTGCCTGGTCGAACTCGGTGCGGTCGAGAGCGCCCGTGAGGAGAGCGAGCGCGACGAACAGCGCGAACCCGAGCGGCGGGACGACGGCCAGCGCGAGGTAGTCGGAGACGATCGCCCCCTCGACGACGACGAGGACGGCGAGGGTCGGGGCGACGGTGGCGACAAGACGCAGTGGACGGAGGTCTTCGAGCGGTGAGTAGCCCAGATATCGGGCGCAGCCGGACTGGAAGGCGAACATCAGGCCGTAGCTCAGGCTGGTGGCGACGGCCGCGCCGGTCAGTCCATACCGCGGGATCAGCGCGGCGTTGGCGACGACGTTGATGACGGCGGTCGCCGCGAGGGCGTAGACGAGTGGCCCAAGCCGGCCGCTACCCTTGTTGATCCCGTAAATGGGGCGGGCAAGCGCGAACCCGACGACGCCGGGCAAGAGGACAGCGAGCGGTCGGACGCTGGCTGTAAAGGCCGGCCCGAAGTACAGCGGCAGCGCGCGGTCCGCGAGGACGAATATCCCGACGGCGAATAGCGCCGTGACGAGGAAGACGTAGCGCGTCAGTCGCGACGCGAGGGACTCGATCCGGTCGGTTCGGCCCTGCGACCAGAGCCGCGAGGCCGAGTGCAACATGAGCGACTGGAGCGACCGCGAGACCAGCAGGACATACCCCGCGATAACCAGCGCGGCCTTGTAGTAGCCCGCAGAGGCGTCGCCCTCCAGCAGTCGCACCATCATGACGTCGACGTGCAGCAGCGACATCATCAGCAGGATGGTGACTACGTTGAGGCCGTTGAACGAGAGCAGTTCGCGCACGGGAACGTCCGGGCGCGTCCGAAGCGACTCCGACAGGGAGATGTGACCGCGGAGGACGAGCCAGCCGGCGGCGACGAACACCACCGCGGCGAGGGCGTCGGCTGCGAGGAAGCCGACGACACCGAAGCCAACGAACGCGAGTGCGAGTCCGACACCGCGGGAGATGACTTTCAACAACACCAAGAACCCCTCGGAGTACCGCTCGAGGCCGAGTCCGAGCATGGTGTGACGCGTCAGCACCTTGAGTTGCGTGAAGACGACGTGCGTGGACAGTACGTAGAAGAAGATCGTGAATCGCGAGCCGAGGTAGTGCTCGACGACGCCGGCCCAGGTGACCGCGGCGAGGGCGAGCGAGCCGACCGCGGCGAGCACGAGCGCGAGCTGGAGGTAGAATCCGAACACGTGGGCCCTCCAGTCCGGGCGGTCGCGGTCCTCGGCGACGAACTTCTGGACGCCCTCGGTGACCGCCGGCGTGACGACGAGCATCAGCAGAGAGAACGTCGACATCAGGAAGGCGTAGTCACCGTACTTGCCGGGGCCGAGGACGCGGACGACCAGCGGGAGCGTGGCGGCTCCGATGATCGAGGTGGCCAGTTTCGCGCTGACAAGGGACTGGAAGCCCTGCTTCAGGTCGTGACTCATTCGCTGTCCCACAGTGCGGCGGCGACCGGTCGGACGACCGCGACAGACTGGACGCGCGACACTCCCCCTCCCCACACGGACCATCCAGTCGGACGGCGGCAGGGACGACCGTCTGTCGCTCGTGATCGGGGGCTCGAACCGGATCGATCCCGTTCCGGCTGCGGACCAACTACCATGTTCGTCCAAGCGGTCCACACCCGCCAGCCATAGTTATGGAGTCAGTAGTATCGCGAGTCGAACGAGAGAGCGCTCGGCACCACGGCTGGCACCCCGAATGACGGCGAAAGCTGGAGCGCCACGGAACGGGACATATCGCGTCGATGGGGTGGGACATATCGCGTCGATGGGGTGGATCGGCAGTTCTGAGCGGGTCGGATCCGCCGATCCTCGGAGTAAGGGGATCATACTGACCTGTTAGAGAGTGTAATTTTATGTCGGACCGCCCAAGGGATGACGAAATGTCTCCACCGAACCGGGAGTGTTTGTCCTCTACCACCGGACCCGAGCAGATGTTTTCGCGGCGGTCAATCCTTGCCGGAGCCGTCGGGCTCTGGAGCCTTTGCGTTCCCCGCCGGTGGTGGTCGACCCGTAACAGGCCACCCTCCCGGGAGTACCAGTTAGTCGAAATTCCCCAGAACGGGCATCTCGACGTGACTGTCGACGACAGTGACACGCTCTCGGATCTGCTGATCGATATCTCGGCGACCGGGGCCACCTTCCACATCGACGCCAACGGAAGCGACTGGGAGATCAAAAACGTCGGCGTCACGGGTGTCTGGGACGTGGTTTCCGAAGGTCACGAGCAGGCCATCGCTGCCTCGGTCGATGACGGCGGGACCGGCCTCATCGACGGTTTCTACTTCGGTGACGGCGTCGTCGACGACACCTACCCCGGCGTGACGGGGATCTACGTGCGGCGAACGCACGCCGGATCCCTCCGTATCAACAACGTCAACATCCAGGAGACACCGAACAACGCGATCTACGCGAGTACGCCGGGCTATCCCGAAGACAACGCCCTCGACCGTCCGGCGGGCGGGCAAGGCGTCGTCGAGATCACGAACTCGTTCGCGAGGGGGTGTCTCGCCGCACACTTCCGTCTCGGGACGGACGGGTCGTTCGTGCGCAACAGCGTCGCGGTCGGCGGCGACCGCGGTGTCTGGGCGCGTTTCAATCGGACCGAAGTGATCGACTGCGACCTGAGTGACACGGAGACGATGACGGCCGACGGCGACGTCGTCTGCGGGACGAACAACTGGCCCAGCGGCAAGCAGGCCATACTCGAACTCGAGAACACGGTCTACGAATCGACGGGCCAGGATATCGCCTACGACGGCACGATTCTGGGGGAATCCGCCGACCGCGACCTTCGGACGGGCCCGCCGGAGAGCGTCCCGCGGGACGCAAAGAGCGCCGCGACAGGGTCGACGGGGAACGACCAGTTGGAGAGTCGCGTCACGATCGAGTTCACGGAGAACAGTCCGTGGGTCAGTTACGAGTTCACCGCCGAGGGCGACGTCTCGAAAGCGACGTTTCACGACGACTCCGACGAGGTGGTCGTCCATGACGGGGTCTCCACCGTCCGTGGCGTCGGCGGGAAAGGCGGCAAAGACATCTACTGGGCGTCGAGTTCGATACGCGACTGGAAGATGGACGCGGACGCCCGCCACTACGCCGTGTCGATCGAGACGTCCGTCGGGCAGGGCGAGCGCGACCGTGCCCGGACCTTTACCATCAGAGCCGGCAACGATGTGGACCGAGTGGACTACAGCTTCGTCGTCGACGGCGAGATCCGACAGGGGTCCGGACTGAAGAACGGACAGAGACGACGGACCGCCGACGGACTGGTCCAGGCGGACGGTAGCCTCGAGAACGGTGGCGTCGATACCTATCTGCTGGACGGTGTCGTCGGTGAGTGGCGATGCACTGCCGACCCCGAATCGTACCAACTGTTCTTCGACGGGACCTCTATCGAACCCGCCGAGATCGCGGAGAGCCCCTGAAACGGGGGCAGTGGGAACGGTAAACACGCGTGGTCGGAGAGCGAGCGGTCCGGGCGCGAATTGGGAAAACCCCGTCGGCCACTCAGGGCCCGGCGGTAGCGTTCGTCCCGATCCGGAGTACCCGGTGTGGCCCCTCGGAATCGGTCGATCCGTCGCCGACGTAGAGCGCGAACTCGAGCGTCTCACCGGGGTCTATCGCGGCCCGTGACACGCGGACGGTCGCCGCCGCGGTCTCGTTGGGACCGACGGTCACGGCGGCCCCGGTCAGTTCGCCTGCGTCGCCTGTCGACCGACTGACGACGACCGTATACGTCTGCAAATGGTCGGCGTGGTGTGATATTCGGAGGTCGTACGCGAGTGTCTCACCGCCCGTATCGGCCGTTTCGAGCGGGGCCGGGCTTCCGTCCGCGAAGTAGAACTCCGTCTCGAGCGCGTCGCCACCGTCGCCGGTCAGCGCGACGGCGGCGCTGGACACCAGGAGCATCGCGGCCAGCGCGAGCGCGACGAGCGTGACCGTGTCGGTCGGAACGGTGAACGCCAGGCGCTCCCGGAGCGTCGGGCCCCGACTCGGGGCGACCGGCCCAGTCCACGCCCGGACAGCACCGACGAGCGACGCGAACAGGGTGACGACAGCGACGCCGACCAGAACGAGCGGGGGGTCGACCCCGACGACCGGGTTCAGGGCGACAGCGACGAGCGGGACGAGCGCGATACTGCAAACGACCGCGAGGACCGCTCGCTCCAGTGTTGTGAACTCGTCGGGCGTCCCGCCCCGCGAGCGCGACGTCTCGTAGTCGCGCCCGGATGTCAACCGGCGCGAGCGGGGAAACAGGGCCGCCACCAGCGCGTAGCCCGGCGCGAACAGCAAGACGGGAACGGCGACGGGGATCCGCACGAGCGTCGGCAGGTCGGCGAGGACGAGCGCACTGACCGCGAGAACCGTGTACGCGCTCAGCGCCGCTAGTAGTCCGACGGTGCGATTCGAGCCGGTCGTATCGGGGTATGTGGATGTCATCGTTCGGGATCACCGGGTTGCGCGACAGTACTTGACTTCACCGTTCGTGTAGGCGACGGTCATCGACTCGCGACAGACCTGTGTCTCCGTGAGCGGAACTTTCACCATCTCCTCGCCGTATCGGGCCTGGGTGACACCGTCTCCCGCGGTGTCCCGATACACCGTGGTCTCGTGGACGATTTCACCCTCTGCCGTCAGTTCCACAGCCCGTGTGGTCAACAACTGCCAGTCGCGCAAGAGCAGCGAGTACGGGTTGTCGGCGTACAGCGTCGTCTCGGGGGAGTGAAATCCGCCGATGGTCTCGGCAGCGGCGAGTTCGGACTCCTCGAAGGCGAACTGGTGGTAGGCGTCGTTGTGGACCGGGTTGTCCGGCGTCCCCTTGTGGTTTATCAGCATCGGCCCGGTGAAACACAGCGTGAAGACGAGGGCGACGGCGACGAACTGGCGGGCCGACAGCGCAAGGGATAGGTAGCGAAGGCCGAAGGCGCCGAGGACGACCATCGGGACGTACATGAACGCGTACCAGCGCATCGGGATGAGGAAGTAGATGCCGAAAAGCGGGGCGCCGAGCGTGACGAATACCATCGAAGCGACCGCCAGCAACAACGTCAGCGACAGCTGGTCGACGTGGTCGCGCCCCAGGAGCGCGAGCGACCCGACGAGCGCGACTAGCAACAGGGTGAAAAACCCCAGCGAGTCGAGTAGGGAGACAGACGTCGGAACGGACGTCGTCAGCTCTTGGACCACCGGGCTCGGGACCGTTCCAGCACTGGACAGGTCGAGAAACCCCATCTCGCCGAGTCGAGTGTCGGCGATCTCGAGCATGCTCCCGAGAAACGAGTCCTCCCCGCGGGCTGGCGCGATACTCCAGCCGGCGAACGCGAGTGGCAACGCGACGGCGAGCAAACCGGCGAAGTTCACGTTCCCGCTCCCGACGCTTGAGGTCGTGCGGTCGCGACGGGCAGCCAGTCGGACCGCTAGCTGAGCCACCGCCCCCGCACCGAGGAACACGAGCAGCACGAACGTCGATACCTGGTGGGTGAACGTCGTCGCAGCGATCCCCAGCAGGACGAACGCGTACAGTGTCCGCGTGCGCTCGACGGTGCGGATCTTCGAGATGCCGTAGAAGACCGCGAGGAAAAAGACCAGTCCCATGCTCGTCGGGATGACGTGAACCCCCCACCGGACGACGTGGTCGGCACCCGCGAAGGCTGCGGTCGCCAGCAGCGCCCAGCGGACCGCGAGAAACTCCCGCGTGGAGAAGTAGACGAGCACTACTGACACGGGCATCACCAGACCGAGCGTGCCGTACAGGCCCGTCCGGAGCGAGGAGCCGAACGCCTCGCTCGCGACGACGACCAGCAGGTGATACAGCGGCGCGCTGTAGTACTTCGAGTCCGCGATGGCCGAGAGCTCGCCCGACGAGCGTATCGACTGCGCGTAGTCGGGCACGTGGACCCACGCGTCGATGCCGATGAACCCCGGGGTCGTCAACAGCGCCGCCGCCCGAACGAGCACGGCGAGAGCGACAACCTGCGCGAGCACGATCCCCGGGCGGAGTTCGGTCCGTGGTGCGAAGAGGATCTGCGCGAGGACGAGCATTCCCGCGAGGGCCGCAACGGCAAAAAACGGCACCGTCCGACCGCCGGTCACCGTCGCGACGAACACCATCGCCGAGAAGACGACTATCGTCGACATGCGGACGACGTGGACCGTCGACGGCGCGACCTCCCAGCGGTTCGACCGCCGTCCAGCGCCGGCGTGTCGGTTGGTGACCAGATACAGCACGCCCGCACCACCCCCGATCAACGGTATCGCCTGTACGAACACGCTCGAAACGAAAAACCGCAGCGGGAAGAGTACCACCGCGACCACGACCACGAGCACCGCTGCGATCGTGTCAAGTCCCCAGTCACTCGATAGCCGAGCACTGAAGATGTTCTCAACGGACATCGATCCCCGACCCGCGTTGGTCTCGAACGGGTTCGTTGCCTGCGGTGTCGCCGACTCCCACGGCGACGCCGATTCGTCTGCGCTCATGCCGTCGGGAGCGCGTTCGAGGCGCTCCGGGCCGTCCGTACGATCGCTGGTTCTGACCCATTACCCAAACAGGAACGTTCCGGTGTCTTTGTAATGGATCGTGTAACCCCGACGTTTCGTGAGGAAGACGCAGTAGTTCGATTCGTAGACCGACGGTCCGAACGACGGAGACATCCTGTCGATCCGGTGTCGCGGCGGTCTCTCAATACGCGCCAGTGTGTCGAAGCGGCCGGTGGTCCGCGGTACGGTCGTGAGTTCGGATCAGCGGTCCGCGGTACGACCGTGAGTTCGGGTCGGCGGTCCGCGGCAGCGGTCGTGAGTTCGGGTCGGCGGTCCGCGGCAGCGGTCGTGAGTTCGGATCGGTGGTGTCCCGACAGTTCGCTGATACCCCACCCCACTCCGTGGGTCGAAAGTCGGTAATCGGTCGCTACTGCCGGTATGGGGAGGTTACACCCCGGGGCGAAACGATGACGGCCTCAGCGTACATTTCGGGTCGGCCCGGTCAGAGGGCCCGTCATCCGCGGTGCGCCTGAGACTGGGAACTCCGAGAGCGGCCAGCAGAGATAGCGGAGTGGGTGCATATACTCATCAGATACCGTCGGGATACCTTTGTGTTGCAATCCAGTAAAGGCATCTTAGAGGGCGTTAAGTTGCCCTTACACGCCAGTAGAGACATCCTTATACGGGGGGCATCGAGACGGGCGAGTTGCATGCCGGACCACAACCAGAACGGAACAGATAACGACCATCGGTCGGACGCTCGACTGTTCTCACGTCGCTCGGTTCTCGGAGTAACTGCAGGACTGGCGGGTATCGCAGCGGTCGGAGGAACGGCCTCGGCCGCGACGGAGTACGACACGATTACCGTACCAGCGGACACCCACAGGGACATCTCCGTCGGCGACGGCGAGACCTTCGCCAACAAGTTGATCGACATTACCGCCTCGGGGGCGTCGTTCCGGATCGAGGCGAGGGGGGACAACTGGGAGGTGCGGAACGTCGGCGTCAAGGGCGTCTACGACATCCACTCCGACGGCCACAGACAGGGAATCGCGACGGAAGTCGGCGCGGGCGCGACCGGCGTCATCGACAACTTCTACTTCGCGGACGGCTGTCCCGACGACGTCTATCCCGGCGTCACGGGCATCTACGTCCAGCGTTCACACGCCGGGCGGCTCAAGATCAACAACGTCAATATCCAGGATCTGCCCAACAACGCGGTCTACGCGAGTACGCCGGGCTATCCTGAGAACAACCCCCACGGTCTTCCGGAGGGCGGACAAGGTGTCGTCGAGATAACGAACTCCTACGCCGCCGACTGCAAGTCCTCGCACTTCCGGCTGGGAACCGACGGCTCGTTCCTCCGCAATTGCGTCGCGGTGGGCGGCGACCGCGGTATCTGGTCGAAGTTCAACGACACACGAGTCGTCGACTGCGACCTGACCGGCCACGATTCGAACACGGCCGACGGCGACGTCGTCTGCGGGACGAACAGCTGGCCCAGCGGCGAGCAGGCGTCGGTTACGCTCGAGAACACTGTCTACGGTCACTCCGCGCCGGGCGACCAGTCGATCAGCCACGATGGCGAGATCATCGGCTCCTCCGAGAGCCGGTCCGCACGGACCAGCCCGCCCTCCAGCGCCCCCATGAGCGCCGAGGAGGCCGCGTCCGGCGGGACAAGCGACAGATCGACGGACAGCTCAACCGACTCGACGAGTGAACCGACCACTCACACGTTCGCCATCGAGGCGGCCGCCAACACCGGCTGGGCCGACTACACCCTCACCACCAGTGGCGA
>Ga0207719_100191_pt1 | contig 48309 bp, 46 predicted proteins | sample A23P1SouthBayCA_2_FD_187279 | JGI IMG/M metagenome (GOLD analysis project Ga0207719, IMG submission 187279) | Aerobic enrichment media microbial communities from Eden Landing Ponds, California, USA - A23 P3 (3) (SPAdes) | ecosystem: Environmental > Aquatic > Marine > Unclassified | place... | reverse complement strand
CCCGCCAGCCGAGTTGTGTGTCGTGGCGTTTTTTGGTCGTACAATGAACGTCCAGAATCGCGTGGCTTTCTGTGTCGACGAGCGCGGTTGTTTTGAGTGTCTGAACCCGGTAATTCGCCCGGCAGCAGTAGTGTTTGCTGGCGTTTTCGCGGTCGAAGAACGTCGCGTCGATGGCGGCGTAACCGCTCGGGTTGTGCAGTTGCGCCGACAGGCGCAGCAGCACTCGCCAGAGTGCTCTATTGATCCTATCAAACCACTCCACTAGCGACGAGTGGTGCGGGAAATCGGGCGCGTCAAAGCCGATATCTCCAAGAATATGTGGCATCTCGCTCAGCAAATCAAGGGCTTCTCTGTAGGATTTCTCCAAGTAAACCCGCAGACAGTGCAGCGACACCACTGCAGACTCGGCGAAGTCGCCGCCCCTTTAATAGTCAAGATAACTTCTGAAAGCTAAGGAATTTCTCACACCACTTCTTGGCGTAGCTGACTCGCTGCGTCACTTGTTCAAATACGTCTTTGACGAGTTCGTGAAATTCGTCCTCGTCGCCAACGATAATCGGCGACATCGTCCATTTCAGCTGTTTCCAGACTTGCTCGATTGGGTTGAGATGCGGCGAACCTGATGGAAGGAAAATCAGGTCGATTCCAAGTTGATGTGCGCGCTTGCGCGTGTATTCACAGATATGAGATCCGTGCTTGTCCAAGACGAGCAGAATCCGCTGTCCCGGATTCTGCTCGCGGACCGTCTCTAAGACGCTGCAAATCTTCTCTTTCTCCTCTGTTTCAGTCCAGCGAACCAGGCTTTCTCCGTTCAATGCATAGAATCCAACCGCCGGATCTTCGGTCTTGACTAGCGGCCGTTCAACGTGCGGGTCATCGACGTACCACACCCGCCGCGAATTATCGTACGGCTGGGGGTGTGAAGCATCAAAAAAGCCGACGACCGTCCCGCCATCTGTACAAACATTGTCGTCGACAATCCATCCGTCTTCTTCGTCACCTTTCTCCTTGTTGTGGGGTTCGTCGTCAGTCTCGTCGAGCGCGTCAGCGACGCGCTCGTCGAGGACTTCCTCGGGATTCTCCGGCCTATTCGGTCGTTTTAGCCGCGGTTTCGCGTACGACAACCCAAGATCCTGGAGAAACTTCCCGAGGTAATCTGGGTGGTACTCGACACCGAACTCTTCGGCCAAAAGATGCTGTATCTCCTGTGATTTCCATGGCTGCCCCTCTTGGAGCAGTTCGATCAATTCTTCCTGTTCATCCTCGTCGAGTTTCGGGGGCCGACCACCCCCGAAACTAGGCATCAATTCTTCGAGCCCGCCTTCATTCCACGCATCTGCCCACCGACCGCCGGTCGCTGCCGACCGCGCTTCTCGGTCGGCAGCTTCCGCAATCGTATCGCCTTGGTAGAGATTCTTCACGAACCCGAGACGCCGAATTCTGTGCTTGTCTTCAGCGTCGCGGAGAAGCTCGTCGAGCTTCTCCTCTGAGATGTGACGCTTGATCTCTTTGCGTCGCTCGCGTCCAATTGCCAGCATTTCGAGCCGACCCCACAAAAGATTCCTCACTCATTATCGGGGGCGGCGACTTCGTCTCGCTCACCAACAGCATTTTTAGCTAACTGGACCGCTTTGCTCGTGAATCGAAAGATCTTCGACATGAACCAGCGGCGGTTTCCCATTTCATCTCCCTAGTTCTAACGGCCGAAACCGACGCAGTCCAGCGATTCACCAGAGCCGCAATGTAAATTGTTGCCACGGATGCAACCGAGTTCCTACGGAAATGATCGCCGCTCCGTAGTCCGCGACGGGACCGGGAAGGTACGACCGAAGTAGTTTTCGGCAGGGCCAACGGACCCGTGATCAGGAGATGCGCATCCTCCGCGTCGCACAGACGGTATACCCGGACGTGAAGGGCGGTGGTGCCTACCACGTTCACGCGATGAGTCGCGACCAAGCTGGGATGGGGCATGACGTGACAGTGCTAACGGTCCGGACTGATCCGGAGTTACCCGACGTGGAGGAGCGGGACGGATACACTGTTGTCCGCTACGACCCGACTGTGAGCTTTCTCGGTAACGACATTAGTGCTGGACTGGCACAGTTTCTCGCCGATTCCGATGAGTACGATGTGATCCACGCCCACTCCCATCTGTACTTCTCGACGAATCTAGCTGCGCTGAAACGTCGTCTGGGAGATATTCCCCTCGCGATTACTAACCACGGACTCTACTCCCAGAATGCCCCCGAGTGGGTCTTCGACCTGTACTTGCGGACAATCGGTCGGTGGACGTTCAATCAAGCCGACGTGGTGTTTTGCTATACTGAGGAGGATCAGGATCGTGTACGCGAGTTCGAGGTCGATTCACGGATCGAAGTCATCCACAACGGGATCGACACCGACCGGTTCAACCCTGATGGTCCTGAGAGTGACCGGGTCGACCACGACGGGCCCGTAGTGTTGTTCGTCGGGCGACTAGTCGAGGGCAAACATCCCGGTGATGGGGTGGCGGCAGTCTCGCGACTAGCCGAGACGAGGAATGTGAAGTTGTACGTGGCCGGCGAGGGACCGCTGCGATCGGAACTGGACGACAAACACGTCGAGTTTCTCGGACACCTTCCCTACGAGGAGATGCCAGCGGTGTACCGGGCTGCAGACGCGCTGGTGTTACCCAGTCGCGCCGAGGGGCTACCTCGGACAGTCCTCGAAGCGATGGCGTCGGGAGTACCCGTCGTCGTGAGTGATCTAGAGCAGGTCGCGCCTGTGGTCGGTGACGGTGGTGTGACCGTGCCTGTCGGAGACATCGAGGGATTCATCGCAGGACTTAAGCGCGTACTCGATGGGGGGATGCCAGATCCCCGAACGGAGGTCGTGAACGATTGTGACTGGACAGGGACCGTCGAGCAGACGACGCGGGTACTCAAGGAACTGTCGTGATACGGGCTCAGCCTTCGACGTATTCCCGAATATCGTCGGTAACACGATGGCGAAGGTCGAATCCAATCGACCGAGTCGCTGATCGATCTGCCGATACTGAAGCGCGTGTACCGCCCACGGGAGGATATAGCTTTGCTGAGGAAGCATTTCTTCAAACCATCCGTCAGGCCGGATCGGAATTGCAGCATCGTATCCGCTGGTCGTAAGCGCGACTGTTATCGACTGCTCGTCCTAGAACAGCGGATACTCGTTATTGACGACCAACCCGGGCCCAGCAGCGGGACCGTCCTTGAATGGGGTCGTCATTCAGACGACAGCGCCACGGTCGAGATTCGCAGTTCGTCCGCGGTTTGCGGGAGGACCCACTCGTCGCGATCCTCTGTCCCGTACTGTTCGTCGAACCGATCGGTGAGTCGATGGAAACCGAACGCGTCACTGAGGCATGCGCGATCGTCAGTGATAGGCCAGTACTCGCCCTTGTGTCGGCCGAGTCCACGTTCATGCAATCGCGAGAGGGGCGGCCCAACCGATCCTCTGGAAATGCCAGTTCGCTCGGCGATCTCGGTTCCCTTCCAGGCTCAGTATTTGTGACGCGCGAGGAACACGATCACGCGTTCGGCGTTCGTCGGATCGTCGAACATCTGGGTCGTCTTGATCGAAGCGCTCGATGTCGATCAATATAATATATCTATAATATATCAAATATGCTATATATACCGGCTGTATCCGAGTTCATTAGCACTGCGTGTGATTTGTCGAACGGCAGCACGACCGACAGCAGTCTTTAGAGTCGCCTCACTGCAAGTATCCGAAATTTTCTAGGCGGGTCTTCGTGTCCTCGTCTATCGTCGTCTCTCCGTCCGATTCGGCCTGCTCGAACGAGTCGAGCCACTCATCGAGTTTCGCGTCGAGGTCGGCGACGACCTCGTCGTGCGTGTCGGCGATGTTGGCCGTCTCTTCAGGGTCAGTTTCGAGGGCGTACAGTTCCTGGCTGCCGTCCGATCCGCGGATGTACTTGTAATCATGGGTACGGATCGCTCTGAGTGAGCGGTCGTAGGTGTATACATGTTCTGGCAGATCTCCGATGCGTTTTTCAAGTGCCTCCATGGAAGGCTGTGGGGCTATGTACTCCGCAATGGCGTACTCGCGGGTGTCGTCGGCGTCCGGGTGGAAGGAGACTCCCTGAAACTGGTCACGTGCTTCGGGCGCGTCGATGTCAAGGATGTCGAGGATTGTCGGGGGGAGATCGAGGAGCTGGACGGAGTCATTGATCTCGTCGTCTTCGAAGGGGCCACCATGGATGTACAGTGGGACGTGCAGGAGGGTGTCGTAGAGGGCGTACTGGTGGTCCATCAGGCCATGTTCGCCAATGTTCTCGCCATGGTCGCTGGTGACGATGAAGAGTGTGTCGTCCCATTCACCTTCGGCTTTGAGCAGGTCGATCACTTCCTCGATCTTCTTTTGGAGGTGGGTGATCTCCGCCCGGTAGAGCGCTTGGAGGATCTCGAAGTCCTCGTTGGTTAGTTCGACTGTATCAGCAATATACCCCCAAGCATTCTGGGGAATTTCCATCGCCTCTTCGTAGGAGACGCCCTCAGGCAGGTGTTCCTCGGCGTGTGCTTTTGGGGGACGGTATTCGAGGTGAGGTTCGAGATAATTGACGAACAAGAAAAACGGTCGCGAGTCGTCCCTGGTGGTAAGCCAGTCTTCGATCCACTCGTTAGTACGGGCGGCACCGTCGTCCTCATTTTTCCTGAAGAACTGACCATAGATTGCGTTAGTGAGATTAGTGATGGGGTTGCCGTCGAAGAGCGCTTTCGTGGCTTCAGTGAGTTTGGTGAGTCCCTCTTCCTGGCGAGCGATGCGTCCGAAGTCAGTGTCGCTCTGGACGTACTGCCAGGTCTTGTAGAGGGTTTCGAACCCCTGATCGAAGCCGAACTCCTCGCTGATCCAGGTGTTGTTCGAGACTGCGACGGTCTCGTAGCCATGGTTTTGGACGATCTCGGGGAGCGTAGTGTGGGTGTCGTCGAGGTGTTTGTGGCCCGCATGTGCGCCATGTTTTGATGGAGTAGTTCCGGTGAAGAGAGACGCGTGAGATGGGAGGGTCCAGGGAGCAGAGGTGAATGTCTGTCTGAACACTGTGCTCGGTCCAGAGATTGTAGAAAGGGGTTCTCGACTGGCAGTAGATGGGTTGAAGTTGCCTGCACGAACCGTATCCATCACTATGAAGACGACGTTCTGACTCATGTGTCTCGCTCGGGGAGTCGGATGCTAATATGTTCTGCAAGACCTATTCCACCGAGTAGGAAGATAGCCCAGAGGAGCATCTGACGGTGCCTAACAGCAGTTCCAACGTTGACCGTTCCGAGTCCGTACAGCACTGCGCCGACAATGATACCGACGACTAAAGCCATCGTGCCCGGGAGCGTTTTTTGTGCCAGCACTCGAGCACCTGTAATCATTGCGATAGTATAAATAACATTTGCGAGCCCTTCAAACGCGATGACGAAGTCCATCAGCTGTGAAATCATCCAGGGGAATGGTGTGAATAGGAAGTATGCTGCACCAATCCAACTGAATACGATTGCTTTTGGGATCGTGTCCGGGAATACCGAACCGAGATACGCAGTCCGACCACGAGCGCGAACCCGACGATAGAACAGGAGTTGATCGAGCACATCTCGACCGTACCTGACCACGAAGACAGGAGATACAGCAGCACCAATTCCAATGAAAACTTGTAATAATCGCTCGTATTGATGCCACGGCTGTAGTTTGAAGACTGCAGCAACGGCAAGGGTAAATAGGTAGATTGGAAGGTTGTCCTCGCGCAGAACAGTCGCGATCCCGAGGAAAAATGAGGCGAGGAAATATTGCTGAGCGTTCGTCATCCGCGGCCCCGGGACGAGCAACAATCTCGCTGCAGTTGTCAGTCCGAACAAGACCATTGCTTCGCGGAGTACAACAGCATGAAGGAACAGAAAACTCGGATAAAACAGCATTGGGAGGATAGCGATCGCACCAGCATATTTAGAATGGTAGTGTCGGACGATTATGTAGACGTTGTAGACGGCGATAGCTCCGAGAACTGCGATCCCAATTCGGGCGTAGATACGGCTCGGGCCAGGTATGAGCCAGAAGGGGGCAAGAAACGTGCCCCAGGTGTGGTCCGTACTAGAGTAGTTTGGTGGAAGCGTATAAACTCCCTGTCGAATACCGTCCGCTATGTAGGCGGCGGCGGAGGCGAATGCGCTTACATCACCATGGGAATACGTATTCAACGACGTTATTGTCGTTATTACTACCGACAGTAAACGGAGTATGAGTGCTGAAAAGATGACTATGAACGTATCCCGCGCCAACTTCTGACCCATAGTTATTAATCCAGACTCCGAAAAGTAACTCCTCTGGTTCGGGATACAGGATATCACGTTCAAAACGCTCTGGCAGTTACTTACTTACTACGCTCTTGGGAAGTAGATTGTTGACCGCGAGAGCAGCGGCTAGAAGTCGAAGAGGACAACGGAAACGCGCCAGCGGTGCCGATATGTTCCCTGTGAGCCGATTCGTCCCAGAATCGGCTGCAGCGGACCTGCTCCAACAGGTTCGCTGGCGTGATGGTGTCGAGTGCCCCCGCTGCTGTTCTGACCTGACGGTCAGAAACGGCAGCTATCGGGTGTATCAGCGATATCTGTGTGAGAATTGCGGTCGCACGTTCAACGACAAGACCGGCACAATTTTCGCTCACTCGAAGATGAAGCTCAAAGAGTGGTACTTCACGATCTACGTCTTCTTACGGTTCAACACGAGTCTTCGTTAGATCGAAGCGGAACTCAATCTTTCGTACAGAACGGTGAGACGGCGCGTCGAGCGCTTCGCCAGAGCACTCAACGCGCCTTCGATCACGCTGTCCGGCCCGGTCGAAATCGACGAAGTGTACGTCTCTGCTGGCCTTAAAGGCCGCGAGCGCGACCAAGAGTCGCGCTCGCGTGGCCTGTCTACGCGTGGCCGAGGATCGTACGATGGCGACAAACCGCCGGTGTTCACGCTCGTCGATCGCGGCGCGGACGAACGGTACATCGTGCCAGCGAAATCCGCCGAGGAATCGACTGTTCGACTCCTGCTTGCCGACCGCAAACAGGAGTCGTTAACCGTCTATACGGACGGATTTCGGGCATACGAACCGCTCGAAGACGACGACGCATTCACCCGCGAATACGTCGTCCACGGCGACGGTGAATACGCTGGCGGCGACGTCCACGTCAACGGCTGCGAGAGCCTCACGAGGTATTTCAAAAGACAAGCTCACACCGTATCTCTGAGCCTTTCAGCTCCGCCGTGAACTTTACAGAAAACCCGGTGACGAACCGCTCAAACAGGCTCTCGACGCCGCGCTCTGAAAATCAACAACGTGCTTCACAAGAGCGTACTTACTATCGCGAATTTCTCTGAATCACATCTTCATACCTATCCGTCATAGAAGAAAGGGAAAATTCGGTTCGAACCAATTCACGACCGTTTTGACCAATAGAAGCACGTTGGGTAGGATCAGCAACCAACGAACGGATATCGGAGACAAGTTGTTTGAGAGAACCAGAATAGACCCCGATCTCCTCAGCTTGTAACCGTCCATCAAGATCAAATGATAGGGAGACAACTGGAGTGGCGAAACGCCAGGCTTCAAGAAACGTATTTGGGAACCCCTCGTGAGAGGAGGTGTTGACAACTAACAAAGCACGACGGTAGTAATCATGAATATCGTCCGGGTCTACGCCACCAATAAATCGAAGATTCGAAATATTTTTGGCTTGATTAGACAATTGTTTGTGGTATTCTCCCCCATCAGGCATCGGTTTCGAAACCATAATGAATTCCATTTCGGGGAGTCGTTCCGCGAGATTGAGAAAGAGTTCAGGACGTTTCTGCATAGGATCGCTACTACCGACCCAGAGTACAAATTCCCGAGACTCGGGACTCAAGATTTGATCATTGGGTGGCAGATCATATCCGTTCGGAATCTGAATACTCTCGATATCATATACATCCGAGAGTTGTGCTTGTTGATTCTTCGTTTGTGCAATGACAGTATCTGTGCTTCGGATCGCTCTAATATACATCCATCTGATAGGTGACGGATATCGATCCTTAAGATCACTTTGGTTGATGTCTGTGTCGTTAGCAATACAGAAGAGAAAATTCTTGCGTAGAAGACTAGCTCCCAGAGATGTGACAACAGCAAGGCGTGGAGCACCTCTAACATAGTAGTAATCCGCATCAACTTGGCGCATTGAGGCCCACAATCGACAGGTTGCTTTAGGAATAGATATGGGGGATTCTATGTCAATAGGGCAACCTGTGGAAACAAACATACCCTCAATAATCTGTTTATTTGGTTGACCGACGTCTTCAACGATGAATGCTACATTGTAACCACGATCACTCAGTTCGGTGGCCAGCATATACTGCTGCCGCTGAGCTCCCCCTGCGGGGTCAGAATTTTCCGGGCCAAGATAGCGATATGCGTATGGTGCTACAAAACAAATGTCCGTATCGTTCCCCATCATATAGTCTTGATTAAATTGCACCACGAATCAAAACCCAAAAGGTATTCCGAAGTCACTACCTGGGATAGGTCCTGTCTCGCATCGAGCACCAACTATTTATTAATACTCTCTCTGTATACCCAAATATCTCAATGGTAAATGCGAACCCCTCTTCTCTACCCGGCTGGCCGAATTGGCTCGATACAACCGACCATATTGGAAGTCATTATCCCTATTACAGCTTGTCTGATCCTAACAGGGTCAGCCTTAGAATAGATGAGATCCTGCAAGAGATCCCAGAACAAGACCGACAGCTCGATCTTGCAGGTGTTATCGAGATACTCTTTGGACGGCGGTTACTCGGTGACCGGACGCTTGTCCGCGGCGTGCGACGAACACCATGGATGACGACACAGTCTAGAGATGGGTTTAGATACCACAATATACCCTCTCACAGTTTCCGGACTCGCCCGATTGGTGATGTTGTGTCTGATCTTGAACAAGCACTTTTTGAGGAGGTTAGTGATTATGTTGACAGTAACGAGAACATTGCTATTCTGCTGTCAGGGGGACTTGACAGTCGGGTTTTGGCTGGAATACTTAGACGGGTTCAGCTTGATGGGAGAGTAGACCAAGTGAAAGCATTCACATGGGGAATCGAAAATTGTCGTGACGTTATATATGCGAGACGAGTTGCAGAAGAATACGATTGGCACTTCGAACATTTCGAATTGAACGCGGATCTTCTCTGGGACAATATTGTTCGGGCAGGCAAAATCGGGGCAGAGTTCGCACCGTATCATTTACATGCGCTACCCGTACTGCGTGAACGAAACGATGTTGACGTGATCCTCGCCGGTAGTTATGGCAATAGCGTCGGTAGAGGAGAGTATGCTGGAGACCACGTTACTGAGGTAGGACCGATTGTTCCTCGCCGACTGAACAAGTTTGGCGTGCTACCCACCAGAGTAGTATCACGCAATAAACATACTATTCACGGCGATGCGTACAGCTATCGCAATCGCGTTGATCGATCAGAACCGTATCAATATCGTGAGATCGAACAGCAACTCCATTATATGCGTCGGGGGCTTCAGTCGTGTATGACACATGTTGCTGAGCGTATTCCAGTTTACCAACTGTTCACTGCTCCAGAAGTAGTTGAGCTTATGTGGGAACTTGATCCAAGAAGGAGAGGTCTTGACCATTATAAGGAACTCCTTGACCGTCTGCCAGGAGACTTAGTCTCAATTCCGGATGCGAAGCTCGGCATACTAGAGGGAGAGGCAACCGAGACAGAAGATCTATCAGTTCGTGCCCACAGATATGGTACGTGGCTTCGCGACGATCTTCGTGACGACCTTATCACACTCATCCGAGAGGGTCCGCTCGTCAGAAAATTGCTCAATGAGCGAACGCTTGCGCAACTGTTTCGAATCTGGCCACTTGCCTCAACGACAACGATGAATCGTGTCGACGATATTATTTCGTGGTTAGCCTCACTTACGGTCTTCGTCAATACATACGAGATCACTGTTCCAGAAATCGACACAAGTACTATTGATCTTGTGAATACGACCGTTGGAACGCTACATGCTGGCTCGTATCAGACTGTTCGTGGGTTCGTGCGAAAGTAAGTCAATTAGATATCCATACAGGCCAAAGTATATAAATTTATGACAGATATTAAGATAGGACCTATAGAAAGGCGGCGTTTGAAAGATTATAAATATCGAGATAGCCTGCTGTAGAATATGTATTCCAGATCACAACTGAGACGGGGCTTAAGAAACCCCAATTTATTTTTTCGGGAGCTGAATCGCCTTTATCATCGCCGTTTATATTCGCGCAAATACAATACAAGTGGTGTAGACATTTTTTACGAGGATTGGGACAATCTCATCGTGTTAGACGCATGTCGGTACGATCTGTTTCGAGACCGATACAGGGGAGAGGGAAAACTTGAAGATCGCATTTCAAGGGGTTCAAGCACTACAGAATGGTTGCGGGGAAATTTCAAAGACGAAAAGCTGCTTGATACAGTCTATATTACCGCGAACCCACAATTCTATCGTCATCAAGACTGGCTCAATACGAGATTTCACGCTGTCGAACACATATGGAAAGAAGAAGGATGGGACGAGTCACGGATGACTGTACTCCCAGAGACGACAACTAAGTCTGCTCTTGAAGTGGCAGAAGAATATCCAAGCAAGCGCATCATTATCCACTATATTCAGCCCCATTATCCATTTCTCACTGAAGATAAGCAACCATTTGATGATGAGCAAGCATTCTTCAATCCAGACGAAGTAGACAGCTGGATTCAAATGATGACCGGTGAGCTCAATACTGATCGTGAAGTTATCTGGCAGGCATATCAAGAAACGCTGGATAGGACACTCCCCTTAGTTGAAAAAATTATTACTAAATTGGAAGGTAAATCTATTGTAACTGCCGACCATGGGAATATGGTTGGCGACCGAGCACGGCCTTTTCCAATTCGAGAGTGGGGTCATCCCCGTGGTATTTACACAGAGGAATTGGTGAAAGTTCCATGGCTTGTGATTGATAACGAACGACGCGAAATCACGGTTGAAGAATCAACCGATACACAAATAGATATAGCTGACGACACAGTCAAAGAACGGCTTGCTGATCTTGGATATCGATAGCAGTATGAAATTGGAGCAAGACTGGACTTATACGAGCATGATACCATGAGAGTAGCCTACTTAACGCTATTTAGGTTCACTGAGAGTAACGGCAAATACGGCAGAATGAACGATGTTTTTGACACCCTTGAAGAAGTGAATTCCCCATTTGACTACCAAGTTTTTCCACTAATAGGAGACGAAAATGATCTTGTCCTTTCTAATTTTGGATTTGAAGCAACCGACATCTTTGGAAGCCGATGGCATAACATTGAGGCTATTGCATCTAGCAAGAGGGTTTTAAAAGATATTCTTCATTATAAACCAGATGTCCTCCATGTCGGGGGTGTCTCTAGGGTTGAATTGGTGCTTACAGGAATTATATCAAGTGTTCTGGATATTCCAGTCGTCTTGGGACCGAATATTGGTGGATGGTATCCAATGCGACGAACGAAGTTCTGGTCTGGAGACACTAAAAAGAAAATATCGAATTGGAGTAATTATCTTGAGACGATGATGACACTACGTCTAAATGATCCAGAAAGGGTGCTCGCATTCAGTGAATATCATAAACTTATGATCCGGTCAGTATGGGATAAGAATAAAATAGATGTATTATATCCCGCTGTTCATAACCGGTTCCATCCTGATGAAAGTATCAAACGAGAAATTGACATCTTGTATGTGGGGAACCTTTCAGAACAGAAGGGGTATTTTACATTTGTAGATGTTTTAGAAAAACTCGATAACCAATATTCCCTCAAAGTCGATATTGTCGGTGGATACCCAGAAGAATCGCCGCCCTATGAAACAATTGATGTGGAATATCATGGATTCCAACCAAGAGATAAGTTACCACAGATTTATAATCGTGCCAAACTTTTTGTTTGTCTTTCTTCAGACGAGATGGGACCGAACACTCTCATCGAGGCACTCTCCTGTGGCACTCCTGCACTAGTTAATGATGAACCAGGATTGAATGAATACTTGCAAGATGGGAATGGTATCCTCTGTGATCGAACCGATCTTAATGATGTTGTAACAAACTTTGAAGCAGCTTTGGAGAATCAGGATCAGTTGCTGCAATCAGCAGCAGATTCTGCGGAATGCTATAACATATCCAATACAATTTCGCAGATATATGAGATATATAGTGAAGTCTTGGATAGTTGCCCTGAGAGTGATTAAATATACGAAAGGTCCCAATTAGCGGTATGGTCGATTTTTGTCAATATTACGTTAGTTGTATAAGTACGGTTTACTTGAGGGAGAGCGTGTCATAGAATCTACCTCATAGCTTCTCACAACCCGGATCGTTTCGTCGTTCGAAGTTAGTGATGGCCACAACGAGTCGGAGACACAACGCAACGAACACTTCTGTTCGTGCGTGGACGCGGCCTCGGGCGCGAATGTGCCCGAGGCCGCAGTCCTTGACCGCGTCGTTGGTTCGTTCGACTCCTGTCCGGTAGCTGTACGTCTCGTCCAAGATAGATTGTTTCAGCGGAACGTCCTCGCTGTGTTCTTCGATGCGGTCTTCGACCCTGTACTCGATAACCAGTGGGTCGTCAGTGCTTCGCGGGTTGTACGGAGCGACTAGCACGACCCCTGCGGCCAGCAGGTGGTCGTGCCAGTCGAGGAGATCATAGACGCTGTCTCCAAGCACCCAGATCGGTGTATCGACGACGAGCGCGTCACATGTGACGCGCATCGCCGTCTCCTGATCCGCTTGTTTCGCTTGTGTGAAATCCGCTGCTATCGGGATCTTTTCACCGTTAGAGACGATCGTACAGCCGAAGCCGTAGTAGCACTCCTCGGCTGTTGGGTCGTAGTTCCACGATGCTGCGTCATTATACTGGATCGCTTTGATGTGGGTCGAACCGATGGAGTACGTGGAGTCGAGCAGGCCGCGGGCGGCGGCCTGCTCAACGAGGTGGTCGAAGATATCGTCGATAACGTGTTCAAGGTCGGTGAGAAAGCGGTCAACCGTATCTCTGGATGGCGGTTTGTTGAGTCCATAGTAGTACCAGATGAGGCTGTGCTGGAGTTCTCGCGTCACCGGACGTGTGCCGTAGACGTTCTCGTAGTAGCAGTGGAGAAAGCCGCGAAAGAGATCTGGTGGCTGGTACACTCGTGTTCGCCCCCTCAAAGCGGGGGAGAACACGTCGTACTCCAGGAGAAACTCGAACTCAAGGTGTTCGAACAGCGGTACTGTCTCGGTAGCCGCCGCCTTCAAGAAGGCGTCTACCGAAGCTACGTCTTGCAGGGTGTTGGTACTGCTGGACACAGTTTCCAAACCCTGTGGCCTCCCTTGGAAGGCTTTTTATGACACGCTTTGAAGGATCGAGAAGCGAGATGGTCGTAGCGAGAACTGATTATGGAACTCTCAGACCTCCTCATGATACTTTGGAGAATCGCTGGACTGCATCGGCTTCGACTGTCAGAGCTAGGGAGATGAAACGGGAAACCGCCGATGTCCATGTCGAAGATCTCCCGCTTCACGAGCAAAGGGTCGCGTTAAGTTTGTCGTGAGTTGTGGTGGACGGCGAACGCTTCGAGCCAGTCTTGAGCACTCTCTAGCTCGACATGGGTAAAAATATTTGTAAACAAGTAGTTTAGATTTTTTACCTACAAATGATACGTTTGGTAGCAGTCCGGTTTCCGTGTGTAAGTGTCTGAAACCGATAGCCATCTTCGGCGAGAACTATACCGAGGTAATCGGCATCATCGACGAGAAACTCCACGCCATCAAGTTGATACCGCTAGTGAATCTCGGTCAGAAACCATCGCGTCGTCTGTTTCGTCGCCGTCGAAAACAAACATACGTGTAAGATCTCGTTCATCTGTGGATCGACAGCGCCGTACAGCCAGGATTCCTGGCCGTTCAGGCGGATCATCTTCTTGTCGACCGCGAGCTGATCCGCAGTTACCGTCGACAGTGGCTGTAGATCGGCCTTGTGAACTCACTCGTGAATCGCAACGTGACTCCGTTTGACCCCCAACTCGTCGAGAAACTGACTTGCACCCCGTAATGATATGCCTGCCAGATAATATCAGATGCTCACTTGAATCGTCCACTCGGGAGTCCGCTGGCGCTCCACAAATGACAAATCTATCCACGTGATACACTCGCTGAGGCGTTCGAACTCGAGCATAGGCACTCAGAGAACGAACGCCTCATTCTCTAACTTAACGCGACCGGTCATAGATACTGAACGCTTTTATTCACCGATCAACGATTGGTACCTGATGTCAGTTGGCCTCTTTCACGCACAGACGCCATACCACGTCTTGACTGCCTGTGCAATTAGCGCAAGTCGCGGGGGGAAGTATACGGACTACCTTGTCGTAAGCCCGGGGTTTCCAAACGCAGATGCGCTGCTTGACGCAATCAGGAAATGGCCCGGGTCACCATTCAAGTCCGTTCAGGCACTTTGGTCTATTTACGGACGGAACAAATACATAAGGCGGATTATCTCTAAAGTCCGTAATCAACGTCTTCGTTCCCTTCTTACAAATTATAACCCAGACGAACTGTTTGTATTCAATACTGCTAACCCCACCTCACAAGCCCTTCTTCATTACGGACGCGAGCAAACTCCGCCACTCGAAACCGTTTACGTTGAGGATGGGATGGATGCCTACAATAATGGAAGAGAGCGTACCCGTCAGTCCGAAACAACGTACAAATTAGAGAGACTATTTTTTGGCGATTGGTACCAACGTGTTTCGATAATGGGTGACTCGGACCGGATTGATCGGGTGTTAGTAAACTTCCCGGAGCATGCCCGTCCAGTGCTGCAGGAGAAGCCAATCTCCAAGATCGATTTCGATCCGTTTTTAGCTGGTGATAATCGGCCTTGGATATCAGAGTACCTACAGGCACTTGATGGTTCACTACCGGAACAACTTGATGCTGTAGTTCTACTCGCGCACTCAAATGCTATCACAGGAGACTGGTACGAACAGTTGATCAGAACAGCGCTTGAAACGTTCCAAGAGCGCGGGGATTCTGTTGGGATCAAGTACCATCCTCGAGAATCAGATCCGGGATTCATTGATGTCCCAGAAGGGAACATTACGGTACTACCAAGTGCGGCACCTGTTGAGGTTATCTATCTCCTTTATCGGAATCAGTTGCGCCACGTTGTTGGTGGTATTTCAACTGGTTTGTTGACTGCTCTAATATTCCTCAAAAATCCCAACGTAATCTCACTTGCATCGCAGTTCGGAGACGGATATTCTGAGATCAGTACCCAGCTGTCTCCGTTCAATATTTGCCTAATTGATGGTAAACGCGAGCTCCGTGATGTCCTCTCAACAGTTAATACTGACAGCTAAAGCACTGGTCTTAACCTATGGCACTGTCTAGTTGAGGGAATTTGAGAAGTGAGCAGGTCGTAGCGGTTGGTGTCCATGCAACTCGCAGACCTGCTCAGAGAGAGTTTAGATGTGGATGCTCAAGACGCTTGGGAGAACAAGCGCACACCGACACCCGTGCACTGTTTCGCGGTTCGACTTCACTCGATGGGGTTGTCGGTACGTGAAGTCGAGACTGTCTTGGCCTGGTTGGGTGTCGATCGCTGCTATCAGGCGGTCTGGAACTGGAAAGAAAAATTGGCCGAAACACAGAGCGACCCGCGACGGCTCCGCCGTCGGCGGGTCGCGGTCGATGAGAAACAAATTACGGTAGACGGCGAGAAGAAATGGCTCTACGCCGCGATCGACACAGACTCGTAGTTACTGCTCGAAGTCGAGGTCTACAGCCGCCGCGGGACAGACCCCGTGGCGGCGTTTCTTCACCGCCTCACCGAAAAACACGATGTCGTCGAGACAGAGTTTCTCGTCGATGCTGGTGGCTACCTGACTGCCCTCGCTCGCCACGAATTGAGCGGTCACCTCGACTATACCACCCGAAACCATATCGAAAAGTGGTTTCAAACAATGGCGATGCGGATCGACCGCTTTCACTCGTTTTAGCGGGGCAGTCAATCGAGCGCGAAACGGTGGCTCCGGCGGTTTAGACATTATTACAACCACTATCGACCGAACCAAGCACTAGATGGCGCGACTCCTGCCGAGGAGGTACTCAACTAGACAGTGCCACCAATTGGATAGTGTAGACTATATCATCAAAACTGATCTATATTCGCTGGTTCGCTTGCTGCGCTCCGACTGCTTCTCGGACCGCATCGACGATCTGTCGAGATTGTTCTGGGGTTTGCTCCGCAAACATCGATAGCGAGAGGACTTGTGACGAGATTGCCTCTGTTCTTGGGAGGTCACCGTGTCGCCAGCCAGCGTCGCGGTATACCTTCGAAAGGTGAACTGGATCAAAGTAGACTTTACACGAGACGTCGCTCTTGGTCAGCGAATCGATTACCTTGTCTCGGTCGATGTGGTCGTCGAATCGGACGGTGAAAAGCTGATATACGTGGCGGGTGCCGCTTGGTTCTACAGGAGGATTGACTCCATCGATCTCAGTGAGACTCTTGACGAGTCGTGCTCCCACGGTGCGGCGTTTCTCGATGATATCACTGATCCGCTCCATCTGTCCGACACCGAGCGCCGCATTAATGTCTGACATTCTGAAATTATTACCGACCCTGACGTACTCACCACCCTCCGCGCTGTCGAAGTAGTCACCGGATGATCGCCCGTGCGAACGGAGGAGCTCGCAGGTCTGAGCGATGGCATCGTCGTCAGTGAGTACTGCACCGCCTTCGCCAGTCGTGATAATTTTGTTCTGACAGAAACTCAAGACGCCGGCATCGCCGATACTTCCGACGACCTCGCCCTCGTCTTTCGCCCCTTGTGCCTCCGCGGCATCCTCAACAAGCTCCAAGCCGTGCTCGTCCGCGATCTCGCGGAGTTCGTGGATCCGACACGGGACGCCCCCATAGTGAACCGGCAGAATAGCTGTTGTGCGCTCCGTGATCGCCTCTTCGACTGCAGTCGGGTCGAGACCGTAGCGCTCCGGTTCGATCTCCGCGAATACGGGCGTTCCGCCAGCGAGACGGACAGCGTTCGCCGTCGCAATGAACGTGAACGAGGGGACGATGACCTCGTCGCCTTCTTCGACACCGATACCCTCCAGAGCACCAACGAGTGCGGTCGTGCCGGAGTTGAATGTTACCGCGTGCTCAACGCCATGGTAATCCGCGAGGAAGGACTCGAATTTGTCGACGTAGGGTCCCTTCGCCCAGTACCCACCGCGTGTGACGGAATCGACGACGTTCTGGACTTCGTTTCGGCCCCAGTCAATCTGGAACAACGGAACTGTCTCGCTCATCAGTCAGAGGATTGTGCCCTTGGATTCATAAATCAACTCCCTTATGTCGTCGCGGGAGAGCAACTCAACGTCTGCTGACGTGACCTCGCCGTCGATCGCGTCCCCTCGCTGCTCCGCTGAGGCTTCATAACTCCGGAAATCGATTTGAGGGTCCAGCGCGTACATCTCGTCCAGTTCACGGATGAACCGCGACTCGTCTTTCGAGATGAGTTTCTCGTGGTACCGCTCGCCGGGCTTCGGTCCAATTATCTCGATGTCGATGTCGGACGGTTCATACCCGAATTCAGGAGCGAACTCGTCTCGGACGACTTCAGCGAGGTCACCCAACTGGAAGGCCGGCATCTTCAGGATGAATATCTCGCCGGCGTCGATCCGGTCCTCCGCTTCCAAGACGAGACCGACAGCCCGTTGGGTAGGCATGATGAACCGGGTCATTTCGGGGTCCGTGACTGTGATCGGGCCACCTTCGCGGATCTGATTTACGAACAGCGGAATGACGGAGCCGTTCGAGAGCGCCACGTTCCCGAACCGGACACAGCCGAACGAAATGTCTCGTCCACCCTTGTAGCTGTTCGCGGCGATGGTGAGTCTCTCCGAGAGAAGCTTCGTTGCACCCATCACCGACGTAGGATTCGACGCCTTGTCCGTGCTGATCCCGACGAACGAGTCGACGTTCTCTTCGAGCGCAGCGCGAATGACGTTCTGTGTTCCATTGACGTTCGTCCGCACCGCCTCAAAGGGGTTGTACTCGTTCAGTGTGACGTGTTTCAGCGCGGCGGCGTGAAAGACGACGTCAATGTCCTCCATTGCCATACGGAGCCGGTCGTAATCGCGAATATCGCCGATCAGGAAACGCAGTTTCTCCAGTTTGTCGTCGTGTTCGTTCCGCATCGAGAAGAGCCCCTGTTCGTTCGAGTCGAACAACCGAACGTACTCCGGGTCCTGCAAGAGGATGCGCTCGGTGAGGATGGAACCGATAGAACCGCAACCGCCCGTGACTAGAACGCGCTTTCCGGTGAGATCACTCATCGTCAGCCGATTCTCGATTCGAGAAAATAAGCGTTCGGAAACAGGTCCACCAGAGGGAAACAGTAAACTGACGCTGTCGAGAACGAAGAGCTATGGAAATCGGCTCGCATCGGATCGGCAGAGGCTCAGCCGTGTACGTTATCGCGGAAGCCGGTGTCAACCACGACGGCGATCTCTCGCAGGCCAAGGATCTGGTGGACATCGCGGCGGACAGCGGAGCGGATGCGGTCAAGTTCCAGACGTTCGACCCGGATTCGCTCGTCACTGAAGGCACGGCGAAAGCGGCGTATCAGGAGGGGTCCACCGATGGGGAGGACACTCAGTACGAGATGCTCCAGCAACTGAAGCTGTCCCACGACGACCACCGGGAACTGCGGCGCTACTGTGACGAGGCAGGCATCACCTACCTCTCGACGCCGTTCGACGAGCGGAGCGCGTCGTTTCTCGCCGAAAGCGGCGTCCCGGCCATCAAGATTGGATCCGGGGAGTTGACCAACAAGCCGTTACTCGAACACGTCGCCACGCTCGGCCCGCCGCTGGTCGTGAGCACTGGCATGGCGACGATAGACGAGGTTCGAGACGCCTACGGGTGGATCACCGACGCAAACCCCGAGGTCGAGATGGCGCTGCTGCACTGCACGTCGGTGTACCCGACGGAGATAGAAGACGTGAACCTCAGAGCGATGGAGACGCTCGACTCGGCGTTCTCGGTGCCGGTCGGCCTCTCCGATCACACGACCCGCGTGGAGACGCCCGCGCTGGCGGTCGCTGCCGGCGCAACGATCGTCGAGAAACACTTCACGCTGGATCGGACCCTCGACGGGCCCGACCACGGTGCGTCGCTCGAACCGGACGAACTCGACCGCGCCGTGGGCCTAGTCCGCACGGCCAGCGACGCGCGAGGCGACGGCGAGAAGGAACCGGTCGATGCCGAGGCAGAAATGCGCCGAACGACGAGACGGTCGCTTCACGCGAACATGTCGATCCCGGCGGGGTCGGCGATCGACAGGTCGGACATCGTCGTCGTTCGACCGGCCGCCGGGCTACCGCCGTCGAGGATCGACGAGGTCTGCGGAACCGCCCCGGTCCGGGACATCGAAGCCGGTACGCCGATAACCGAGGAGGCACTGGAGAAGAACGATGATCGGTGAGTCGCCGGATGAGGGGACGACGAAGACCGGGAAGCAGCCTGGTCGAGGAGAACTGAATGTCTGAGCGGACGGTCGCGGTCGTCACCGGGACCCGGGCGGAGTACGGGCTGTTGAAGTCGCCGATGGAGGCCATTTGTGCACACGAAGACCTGAGTTTGACCACTGTCGCCACCGGGATGCACCTGTCCCCGCAGTACGGGAAGACGGTCGATCGGATCCGTGACGACGGGTTCGCCGTCGACCACACGGTCGAGATGCTGGTCGACGGCGATTCGACCCGGGTGATGGCAAAGTCTGTTGGCCTCGGATTCCTCGGACTGGCCGATACGTTCGAGGAGGCGGACCCAGACATTGTCCTCGTGCTCGGCGATCGGGGCGAAGCGTTCGCCGCCGGCGTTACGGCCGCACACATGAACGTCCCCGTGGGACACATCCACGGCGGTGACAGCATGGATGGGGCGGTGATCGACGACAGCGTTCGTCACGCGCTCACCAAGTTCGCCCACGTACACTTCCCGGCCAGCGAGTCGAGCGCCGAACGGATCCGCGGACTCGGCGAGGAACCGTGGCGGGTCACGACTGCAGGTGCGCCGGGGATCGACGACATCCGCGCCAGTGACTACACCGATCCCGAGCGGGTGTTCGCCGAACTCGGGCTGAGCGGGTCGGGGCCGGTGGTGGTCGTCGTTCAGCATCCGGTGACGATCGCCGAGGAGTGCGCCGGCGAACAGATGGAACGGACGCTGGACGCCGTCAAGGGTGTCGAGGGACAGCCCGTCGTCGTCTATCCCAACTCGGACGCCGGCGGCCAGCGGATCATCGACACCATCGAGTCGCACCCGGTCGGGGAGACGGCCGAGACGTTCAAGAGCCTCCCGCGGGACCAGTATCTGGGCCTGCTCGAAGGTGCGGCGGTCCTCGTGGGGAACTCCAGTAGCGGTATCATTGAATCCCCGTCGCTCGACCTCCCAGTCGTGAACGTCGGGCCTCGCCAGGCGGGGCGCGAGCGGGCCCCGAACGTGATCGACGTACCGCACGAGACGGAACGGATCGAATCGGCGATCGAACGGGCGCTCAACGACGACAAGGTCCGACAAGAGGCGAGGCGCTGCCGGAATCCGTACGACCACGGGGGCGCCGGTGCGCGGATCGCGGACCGACTGGCGAGCGTCGAACTGAACGAGGAACTGCTCCGAAAGAAGATGACCTACTAACATGAGGGGGATATACTGTGCCGGCGAGCAGGCAGGCGTCGTCTTGGACACGCTCCGACGGAACGGACGGTCGGAGTCGGTTGTGCTTTTCGACGACGACGAGAGCGTCCACGGGGACCGGATCGACGGGTGCGAAGTCGTCGGGGGACGGTCCAAACTGACCGGGTACGCCGATTCGGACCTCCGACTGCTGGTGTCCTACGGGAAGGACGGCGAGGTTCGACGGTCGATCGCGGCAGATGTCGGGGCCGCAGGCTTCGACTTCTTCAGCGCCATTGACCCGCGGGCGACGATCTCCGACACCGCGACCGTGCGGTCCGGCGTGATGCTGAACGCCGAGACGTACGTCGGCCCCGGTGTCAAGATCGGGAAATTCGTCCTCGTCGACAGCTGCGTCAACATCTCTCACGACTGTGAGGTCAAAGCGGGAGCGACGATCTGTCCGGGCGCGACGATCGCCGGTGGCGTCACGATCGGCGAGAACGCGTTCGTCGGTTCGGGAGCCACAGTGATCGACCACCAGACGGTCGGTGACGGCGCCGTTGTCGGCGCGGGAGCCGTCGTCACGGACGATGTGGAACCGGGAACGACGGTCGTCGGGGTGCCAGCCGAGAGAACGCGGGAGAGTTGAAGCGCACGGCCGCGCGTCAGCAGGTATTATTTACACCCCGTCGAACTGGTTTACATGGGCTTAGTTCGATTTCGGGACGGAAGTGGACCGATACGTGTCGGTTACTCCGTCAACGAGACTCTCTTAGACGTGACCGACGAACTCGGAAGCGCTACCCAGACATTGCAGTCGATATCTGCTGTACCCGATCTGGTGGCCGATCGCTCGGATCTCGAGACGGTACCCGTTGAGCGAGTCGAAACCGAGCCACCGGTCACACCGTCGAAAATCGTCCGGCTAGACGGCTGTTACGAGCACGACCTGACCGACGAGGGGTTCCTCCCCTGTGGTCGGATCGTCACGCCGCTCGGCGAGGCAGTTCCGGACCGACTCGATCTCGGGTTGCAACACGACGGCGAGGTCGTCGACATGCGAATGACTGAATCCCTGTGGTTCACGGTCGCCGAGCTGGTGAGGTACGCGTCGCGAGTGATGACACTCACGCCGAGCAACCTGATAACGACGGGAAGGCCGACGAAGGGGGGTCCGAAGTTGGAAGATGAGGGCGAGATTGAGGCGTGGATCGGCGGGCTCGGACGGGTTCGGACGGATATCGAACACGTGGAGGCAGCATGAGCGAGAGGACGCTCGCAGTGATCCCAGCCAGGGGCGGCTCGAAGCGGGTTCCGAACAAGAACGTCCGAGAGATCGGCGGCAAACCGCTGATCGCGTACACAATCGAACAGGCCGCGGAGACCGACTTCCTTGACCGGACGATTGTCTCGACGGAGGACGAGGAGATACGGGCGACCGCGGAGGAATACGGTGGAGAAGTACCCTTCGATCGACCGGCAGAGTTAGCCACCGACGACGTGACTGCCACCGACGTGGTCGAACACGCGGTTGAGTGGTTCACTACGCGCGACCGGTATTACGACGAGGTCTGTCTGCTGATGCCGACAGCGCCGTTCCGAGAGCCTCAGGACATTGACGGTGCCATTCAGCGACTGAGACAGGCAGACGCATCATCGGTGATTACCGTGACGGAGTTTGAGGTCCCACCACAATGGGCAGTAACGATGGGAGGAGATAAGCTAGAGCCCTACTTTGACGAGAATCCCTGGGAAAAGACAAAGAGACAAACTCAAGACTTTCCGACGCTTTCACATCCTAATGGTGCGGTATTCGTTTCCGAAACTGAAGCATTCGTTGAAGCCGGGGACTTCTATACCAATGAGACGATTGGCTATGAGATGCCACGCCGCAGGTCACTTGACATCGACGACCAATTTGATCTAGAAGTGGCGCAAGCATTATACAGTTGGAGGGGAATATAGCAAAATCACTTCATAATGGCCCTCTACCGCGTTAATTTTGGTGTGAATTGTAGTAAACGGATTCGACCCGAGATGGATTAGATTGCACGCTCGACGAGTATTGGTTCATAGCTCGTCAACTACGTTGCGACTGAATCGCATACAGTTCCGCGTACTGCCCGCCCTGGTCGATCAGCTCCTCGTGTTCCCCGGATTCTACGATCTCGCCGGCATCCACCGAGTAGATACGGTCGGCGTTTTTCACCGTCGAGAGCCGGTGTGCGATCCCGATCATCGCGTAATCGCGCTCCATATTCTCGATGGACTGCTGGACCTCCTTTTCGAGGGTCGAGTCGAGATCGCTCGTCGCCTCGTCCAACACCAGCACATCGGCGGCTTTCAACAACGCCCGTGCTAGCGCCACCCGCTGACGCTGTCCACCCGAGAGCCGAACACCGTCGTCGCCGAGTTGCGTCTCGTACCCGTCAGGCAGGTCGTCGAAGAACTCCGCCACCTTGGCAGTCCGGACCACGCGGTCGAGTTCCTCCTCGGAGACATCCCGGTTCCCGATCGTCAGATTGTACCTCAGAGTATCATTGAAGATGAACGGATCCTGCCGTACGACGGCGATTCGCGAGCGCCACTCGTCGATGTCCATCTCGTGGATCGACCGATCGTTCGCCCGGATCTCCCCCGAGTCCGGCTCGTACATTCGGACCAGCAGCGAGACGATTGTCGACTTCCCTGCTCCGGACTGGCCAACGAACCCGATAAACTCGCCTTTCTCGAACTCGAATGATACGCTCGAGATAGCCACCTCCTCCTCTTGTCCCTCATAGGAGAACCGTACGTCGTCGAACTCGACTGTCCGGACCTCCTCGGGGACTGGTTCCGAATCGACCGTCGGTTCGGTGTTTCGCTCGAGTTCGTCGATGAAATTCTGCGTTCGAACGAGGTGTGGGAGGTTGTTCTCGATACGGTACAGCTTCGAGTTCAAGTTGCTCGCCTTCGGTCCGAGTCGGAACATTGCGAACAGGAATACGCCGAGCGCACTGAGCGAGAGGTTCGCGAACGTGAGTGCGACGTAGATCAGTACGAACACTGACACTGCAGTCAGTAGATTATAGAAGCTCGCGATCGCCTGCTCGTTCCGCCGTAGCTTGATGCTCGAACTGGCGTACTGGTCCACCGCGCCGAGGAAGTCCTCAAAGAGTTCGCTCTTCAGCCCGAACAGCTTTGTGTCGCGTATCCCTTGCGTCCCGGCCTGTGCGGCTTGCTGAACCCGCTCGTTTGCGTCCGCGACTTGATCACCGAGGTCGTATCCCGGTTCGATGACGTATCGGAACAACACCGCAAAGCTACCGAGAAATACCGCTGCGAAGAGCGTGAGAAACGGTGAGATGACCAAGGCGACCAAGAGGTACATCAGTGCCAAGAACCCCTGCTCGATGAAGTTGATCACGTATCGGATTGTCCGTCCCGCGTACTCCGACTGGGTGACGATCGCGTTCAGAATGTCGTCGGAGCCCTCTTGGTCGAAGTACTCGATCCGCGCATTGAGTGCGTGATCAAACGACTCCCGCTGCAGATACCGTGTGTAGTCAATTGCCAGCGCACTCCGCATCCACCGTACGAAAAACGTCAGCGTCCATCGCACGGTCAACACGGCGCTCACGCCGACAACGACGGAACCCAGAGTGAATGGAATTCCCAAGAACTCATAAACACGAACGAACCCCAGCATGATGCCGTCGGCCTGCTGGGCCGGATCATCGGACGACTGGACAATCTCGACGATCGGCAGAATGAACCCGAGACCAACACCTTCTAGCAGTGCCGCGAAGACTCCCCCAAAAATGATCGCCGCAGTGAGACGCGGCCGGTATCTCGCAACCCGGATCAGTGCCCGAAGTTGCTCTCGTCGACCAACGTCTTCAGACTCGCTCATTGATTGAACGATTTTCCATCTCGGGATTTATATTCATCGGTCCGGTGAAAACTATTAGTCGTGTCGTAAGCCGACAGGGTCCGCTTTAGTCATCTATACAGATCGGATCTCCGCAGTCGAAAGTACCTTCTCGTAATAACTTACACCACCGATACTACCCCGGAACATGTTCTGACCGCCATACCCGCTGTACTCTCGGCCAAGATATATGGGCCGGTCGTCTCGGAGACTGATTTGAGAGGTTGCCACGGATCCCTCGGCAAGCAATTGACCGTCTAGGAACCACCGGATTTCCCCGGATTCGAAGACGATCGCAACGCGGTGGTACCCTTCGACAGGATAGGACAACTCCAGCGGTGGTGAAGTCTCGTTCCGAGATCCGTCTCCATTGCCGACGTATAGCCCAAGCCGGTCGTCATTCCATCCGGACAAGCCGTGATCGAACAGAATTCCGTGAACCGAACTTGAACCCCCGTCTTTCCCCAGTGACAGGATCCCGCCACTTCTCGATGCCTCCGGTCTGATCCACGCCACGATAGAGAACTCCGAGACCGTACGTTCGCCGATACCCTGGGCCTGTAGATACCCCTCACCGTCGAACTCAATGCCGCGCTCGCTCCACTCGCCACCGTGCAACCGTGCATGTCGGCCTCCTGCGCGATCGTACGCCCATTCGCCTGACCCTTCTTCGAACGACCAGTATGCAACGCCCTCGTGCTCAAAGTCCGAAATTACTGCACCATTCGTCACGTCCGCGTCGGACAGGGTAAGCTGTTGTGGCCCGACTTCGTACTGTCCGGGCATCGGAATCGTCTCGGTATAGACGCCATGCGCTACGCTTGCGGTTCCGTTGATCAGTTTTGACCGATCGCCGGCTGAAGCTTCGCCAACGATCGAAATCGTCTCTCCCTCCGCCGCTGGACCGGTTACCGTCGCTCCAGGAACTGGCGAAAATACCCTCCGCGAATCTCCGCTGTCGGACCACACCAGCCGATAGTGGTCGGTGTCGAAAGCGAGATCATCGGCCCGCAACTGTTCATACATCGTTCCGGCCCGATTGCCGCCCGAGATACTCCCGTCTTCGATAACCACGAACCCAACACGATCACGCAGTCGCTCGTACCACTCCTCACTATCACTCGCGGTCACGAACTCGTCGAAGTTCGACTGCGCGTACCCATATCCACTGGACTCCCCGTTCACGAACCAATTATAAAACCGACTATCCCCCCACTGACTGAACACGTAGTTTTCCGGATACTCCCAGCCACGCGCATCCGAATAGTCCTGCATGAACTGCGCGGCCTCGTACATCGAGTCGTCGATAGTCAACTGCGAATGCCGAATGGGCGTCAACAGTCCACCCAGACTCCCGACGCCCAACCCGAGCGCGCCAGCGTACAACGCCTGACGGCGCTCGGGCCATTCAAGCTCACCATCGTCCGAATCTTCCGACGAAACCCGCGAAGACTCCTCACTACCCTCGAACGGCGTCGGCACCGACGACAGATCGACCCACGCTGCCAGATGGACGAAGCCAAGCCCACCGAATAACGCCGTAAACAGCGCCAACTGCCCCGCGAACCGTACCTGAATCGCCGACAACACCAGAAAGGACCAGGCGTACACGCCCATCGCAAGCCACACTGGAGAGTGGCGCCGATAGCTCGCCCAGACCGCCCAGCCCATGTGCCCCAGCGCGAGAAAGAGCACGAACCCGAACAGGAACACGGGCCCGACGAACGTCCCCAGGTCACCCGAAACGATCGAGGTCGTCTCCGCGATCCCTTCGGTCGTCAGCAGGAACTCCACGCCCCGCTCTAACTCCATGGCGAACGCCGGCACCAGCGACCGCAATACGACGACGCCGACGATCGCACCGACAACCTCGACTGCGGCGACCTGCCGCACGCCAAACCCACCACGGCGCGCACCTTCGCCCAGTGCCAGCAGCGCGGCGATACCGACCGAGAGCAACACTGGCCCGACGATCACCGCCGGCGTGTGCCAGCCGAGTCCGAGGTGGGCACCGACTGTCACCAGCGTCCCCAGCACCACACCCGAAAGAAGCGCTCCTCCCGCGACCAGCGGGGACCGCCCGTCGCGCACCCACGACGGAACCAGCGCTATCGCGTACAGACCAATGGGCGCCAGCAACAGCGGCCCGGCGTCCCACGAGAGCATCTGCCCGGCGACGCCGACGCTGAGCACCCCGATCCACGCCCAGGTCCGCCGCTCTCGAATATCCCGGTCGACCACCGAAACGACCGCGAGCGCGGTCAGCGCCAGCCACGGGTAATCGAAGGCGTGGTGATCCGCAAACCCCAGTCCCGTCCGGAACGCGTGGCCCGGCGTCACGGCCAGTAGCGCGACCGCAGCGATCCCGGCTCGCTTGTCATCGGTAACGCGGACGGTCAGCGCGTACACCAGCAGCCCCGTCACGACTGCCGACACCACGGGATACCACGCGAGCACGCCGCCGACGGCCGACTCCCCGCCGAACAGCGCCGATACCCACCACAGCGTCGCGACCATCAGCGGTTCGCCGTGGGCCACCCCGGCCGGAAGCGACGAGAGCACCGACAGGTCGAGCGGATTCGAACTCTGTGCGAGGATCTCGTGGACTAGGTAGCGATACGCGTAGGGATCGTTTGCCGACAGGACGACGTCACCGCCGCGGAACACCGACCCTATCGGGATCAGACGAAAGAGTACGACCAGGGCAAGCGCCCCGGCCAGCCCGGCGGCCGCCACCCGGTCGATCTCGATCTCCGGCAGCGACTCGACTATCGAAGCGGTTGGTTCGTCATCAGCCTGCTCATCGCTCTCGCCGTCGAGCGCCCGTCGGACTGCCTCCCGGTCGGCCAGCGCGTACTCGCCGTCGACCTCTTCGACGATCCCGCGGGATACCAGCTCGCCGAATTCCCCGGAATCCAGCGGCACGTCGTCGAACGTCCAGGTGTCGTTCGCCTCGTCAATCGGCAGGACAGCCTCCAGTTGAGATTCGAGGTGAGGCTTGTCCGTGAGAAGGGCTTCAGTCTCTGTCCGCGCGTCGACCATTACTGCTCTACAGTAGACCGCCAGTGATAAAAGATAATCATTCTCTGAACGGTCCAAGACTCCGCTGTGTCCCCTCCTGCCGTGAGGAGGGCAGCGATCGCCGGATGGGTGGCAGAGTAACTGGCCACGTCGGCCATGTGACCCAGGCCGTTACCGGTCTGTGCTGACATCGACAGCGTCGAGATCGGGTTCATCGAACTCGAGTGCCTCCACAACGGCGTCGGGGAGATCCGGACGCGGGGCCGATTCGTGCCGTTCGATTTTCCCGGTCTTGCGCGTGTTTTCGTAGAGTGCACGGGCGACTGGGAGCCCGCGGAGATACTTGTAGTCATGGAGGACCTCGACACCGCGCTCAGTGAACCCGTAGAACTGCGAGGGGAGATCGCGTTTCGCCTCACTGGGTTCGTACGTGTAGCGGACGAGAAGCCCAGCGTCGATCAGCGTCTCTAACTGGTCTTTGATGGCCGCCTGACTCTTCCCGGTCATATACTCGAATTCGGCAAGCGACATGAGATGGGCGGGGTGGCCCAGTAGCTCCTGAATAATGAGATGGCGCGTATCCTGGGACAGCAACTTGAACAGCCGCTGCTGCTCCGCGAACGGCCCCGTATCTGCCACACCAGTACCGGTTTCGCTCATATGTGTTCGTACGTGAAGCGACACAATAACAGTTAGGGTCATCCAAGTTGGTGAATCAAGAAAACCCCAAAGTGGTTCAGAAAGGATAAGACGGTGTGGTCTGAACCAGCACTCCATGACTGATCCGAGTCCTCCGCCTGATGCGACGGAGATCATGACGGTGATCCACGAGGCGATCGGCGGTATCGAACTTGAGCCAGGAGAAAAACGAGAAATCTGGCGCTTTACTCGGCGTGAACTGCCGTATCTCTGGAGTCAGCGGACATCGTATTTCATTCTCGGGAGCTACCGTGATCCCTACATCCGCCGGCTCCGTGCGGTGCAAAACGAACTCACGAAGCAACTCGGTGCGTATCCGTTCATCATGGGCGATCTCCTCGAGTTACCGACTGAACGGCTCAATACATTTGATATCATGTTCTCCCTGTTGGCGACGTACAGCGACTACATCGTCGGTGTCTTCGAGAAAGAAAGCGGTGGCGAAGCACCGGAATTGGGCGAGATCGATGACTCGCCGTATTTCAACAAATCGTACGTGTTCCCACGCGACTACGCGTGGGTGACTGACACGAATCTCGAATCGAAACACCACATTATCCAGGCTGCCCTCGAAATCGCGTTCACGGACGATCTATCGAAGGACAAAGCCCACTCGGAGATCGACTCGCTTGTGAGCCGCGCACAAGAGAGTGGTATCGACATCGACGAGCGCGAGATCTGGGATGTTATCGGCGACCGAACGGACGAGGGAGTAGACCCAGTAACGTACAGTTGGGTCCATCGCAACAAGTTCCGCAAATTCGAATTACACGATCGGTGCTTCCCGTGGACAACAGAGGAAGAACTCCGGACTACAGTTGATGAACTCCCGTCGCCGACACCACGGCCAGAATGGGAGTGAATAGAGTGGTCTGTTACCAAGACACAGCAGACGACCATCCCCTTTTCCACCTCTTTCCCACCCTCCCCGAACCCGCTTGACGAGCGAATGTATCGGGCACCGATCGCGAAGTGTTTCGAGTACCGCAGTGTCGATTAGTCTTCGTCGTCGATCCGGTCTTCGAGTACGCCCGGCAGGAACCGGTCCTCGTGGGCCGCGATCGTCTCGTCATACCGGGTGAGCGACTCGAAGACGTCGCGGATCCCGCTCTCGAAGTCCTGGTCCTTGCCGCCGATCACGTCGGCGTAGCGGTCGTTGTCGATCTCCATCTTGTGGGTCTCGTCCTCGTCGCGGGGGTTCTCAAAGTGCTCGACGGCGACGTCGAGGTCGAACTCGCTTCCCACGTCGGCGATGGTCTCGGCGATCTCGACGATCGAGATGGCGCGCGTCACCTGGTTGTAGACGGTCAGGTCCTCGGGTCGGTCGTCGGGGTCGGCGAGAGCCAGTTCGACGAGCCCCTCGACGGCGTCCTCGAGCGAGACGAACGGTTTGCGCTGTTCGCCCTTGCCGTAGACCGTGACGGGGTAGCCGGCGACGGCCTGTGCGGCGAAGCGATGCGCGACGGTGCCGAAGTAGTAGTCGAAGTCGAAGCGGGTCTTCAGTCGCTCGTCCGCGCGAGTCTCCTCGGTCTCGGTGCCGTAGGTGATCGCGGTCCGCACGTCCGAGATGGGGATGTCGAACTGCTGGGCGGCGAGCCTGAGATTCGCCGCGTCGTGCGATTTTGTCAAATGGTACCAGCTCCCCGCCATCGCCGGGAACGGCACCTCGTCGCGTTCGCCCTCGTGTACCATCGTCGCGCCGCCCTCGGGAATGGGGAACTCCGGTGCCCCGTAGACGCCGGTCGTGGTCGTCTCGATGAAGTGGGTGTCCGTCAGGTCGTGTTCCTCCAGGCCCCACACGAGGTTCCGCGTGGCCTGCATGTTGTTGTGCTGGGTGTAGTTGGCCCGTTCGCCGTTGATCTGGGAGTACGGCGCGGATGGCTGGGCGGCCGCGTGGACGATAACGTCAGGTTCGTGGACTGCGAGCAGTTCGTCGACGAACTCTTTCTCGACGAGGTCGCCCTCAACAAAGGAGAGGTTTCCGGCGTCGAACACCTCGCGCGCGGCGGCGATGCGTTCGTCGATACCCGCGATGGGCACGGCGCTGACAGAGCCGACTTCCTCGACCCACTCTCTGCGGGCGAAGTTATCAACTATCAGCACGCGGTCATCCGTCCTGTTCGCGAGTCGCAGGGCAGTCGGCCACCCGATGTAGCCGTCGCCCCCAGTTACGAGGATGGTCATTAGTTACTCAGATATTGAGTAACTCCGATCGCACAAATATCTTGTCCTTTCGATCCTCTGTTCTCCGGACTCTCGCGGCGGGACTACAATCCGTGCCGAGGCGTGGATATTCCAAACAGTTGTTGCGAGCACGCTTTCTTTATTCAGTTCTCAGCATGAGAATTAGTCTCCGTCTGAGAACGGTCTGTCCGGGGTGAACTACCCACCCTACTCGCTCATCGCTGGCGCGTTTCGCCGTTAAGCCAGTATGCCAGTTGGACGAAAAACCGCGTCAAACCGCCCTTTTGTGTCGAGAGCCAGTGCGTATCTGCGCCCGCCGGTTGATGATCGTCGTGACCTCCCGGTCGTACCCCTCTGGCTCCCCGATCATTCGTCACACACGATCTCTCGCAACTCTTCGAAAAGTTCGGGATGATTCTCCGCCAGAATCTCGAATCCGTTTCGGTGCGTCCAATCATGACACCCCTTGCAAAGCGTGACGAGATTCTCCAGCCTGTCCGGGCCACCTGCCGACCGCGGAATAATGTGGTGGACCTCTAACTCAGTGGATGACCCACATCGTCTACAAGCATATCCGTCGCGGGCGAACGTCTGCTTTCGTATCGGTGGTTCTGTATTTGGTTTCGTCGCCACCGCCGTTGACCGGCACGAAGCCGAGCAAAACCGTGAATCAGATGCATACCTTTCGTCACGTTCGTAACTGTTCCCGCACTACTCGCAGGTTAGCTTCACAACTGATTCGATATCGTTCAATACCCCTCACATACCACTTCTTGAAGCTCTTCGAGCAAATCAGCCCGATGCTCTTCGAGAATGGACACATCGCTCTCGATTCGATCAATCTTGTTCCGAATCCGGCTGGCAACGCGATACCGGTAATCATCTGAAACATCCGCTTCCCCTTGTATGATTTCTCTTTCACGGTCCGTCAGGAGCCCACGTTCCGCCATATTTGCGTTCTCTTTCGCCATACACATTACTCTATATAGTCCGCTCTACTTAGTAAACGGAATAGGGTAACGTTACCCGATAGGGTAACTTTTAAATCCATATGTACACTATGGAGTAATGTGAGGCGTGGTCCGATGGGTCACAGAAAGTGGCCGCCTGTTGCCGCAGGCGACCGTGCTTCGCTGGAGACGAAGCATGCAAACCAAGACGCTCGGGGAATTTGAAGATTCCCCTACGACCGTTGAATCGGCCGAAAACGACGACTGTGACGATCTGAGCGGCGACTTCCCGTGTTGGGAGTGTGTCCGAACTGGCAAGCGTGAGGTTCCGAGCGCATGACCGTTGTCGAGACCACTCCTGAGACAGTGCTCGAAGGCCTCGCGGTCGGCGCGGTTGGCAAGGCGCAGTGTGACCACTGTCACGAACCTGTCCGTGAAGGTGACCGGGTCGGCGTCTACGCCTACCAGCTGGTCGAGTGGCCCGAGTCGAGGTGGGACCTGCCGATGCTGGCCTGTGCGGGTTGCCGGCGTAGCGACCTCGGAACGCCAACGCTCGGTGCGACCGAGGTCTTGGCGCATGCACGTCTCAGCACCACCTCTGACTCGGCGACGCAATCCGCCCAACTGACGATTCGTGCTCCAGACGTTGTGCTGGTGTCGCCGGCAAATAACGGGAGTGAACCGTAGCATGGACGACGCCAAGAAGTGGCGGGAAACCGGACGCGAGGTCGTCGGGATGGAACTCGAAGATGCCCGGTACGATGTCGGATCGGCGTTGTACGCTATCACGGTAGACACGATGTTCCAGAGCGGCGACTCGACGCCCGGACAGGTCAAAGAGGCCCGGATGGCGCTGAACTTCGGCCATCAGTTTCTCGAACAGTACGTCACCGCCGCCCTCGGCTGTAAGCCGTGCGGCGACTCGTCGGCCAGTCATGCCGTACGGCCGGGCCCGAGAAGTGTGCCACCTTGGATGACAACTGAAGAAATCGAATTATGTCAGAGATCGATATCGACTGTGACGTGTTCGTACGCATTCAGACCGACCTGCTGGTGGTCGGCGATAGCATCATGACCGATCGGCATCACGCCTCGAACGGCAACTACGAGGACGACGACCCGCAGAACCAGATCGGCGGCATCATCCCGGCGTTCAGCCTCTCGGGCTGGCTTCGTCACGGCATGGAGAAGGCCGTTCAGGAACGTGATGGTACGGCCTGTCACCCCGGCGAGGCCAACGCGAACTTCCGAAAGGACGGCGTCTACTCCCGCGACCTCGATGCCGGCTACCACGAGAAGGGCGCGTGCCTCGACGATGATGACGACAACGGGTGCGTGATTCTGGACCTCTTCGGCGGTTTCGGGAATCGCCCCGGGAAGGTGATGCGGCGCCCCATCAAGTTCTCGCCCGTCCGCTCCAGCGTGGACTACACGCGCGGACAGGCCGAAGGCCACTACCGTCGGCTCAACCGGAACGTCGTCTCCCGGAATGAGGAAGACAACCGGGAGCCGCTCCGGAACGCCGAACTGGACGCTGTCGGGAACCTCGACGGCTGCTGGCACCTCTCCTTCCGGGAGACCAAGCCCGAGTTCGTCGCGCTGCTCGCCGAGGCCATCGACTTCCTCGATGAGCATCAGACCGACTTCATGCACCAGCTCGGCGGCGCGCGGAACTTCGGCGGCGGGATCGTGGACTGCGAACTCGTGAACCCGCTCTACAACGAGACCGAACTCCGGCGCGTCTTCGACCGCGGGAAGGGCAACACGAACAAGATGGATGACAAAAATGAAAAGTGGCGGAACGAGTACCTGCCGGAGTTCCAGGCGGAGCTCGCAGAGCGCGTGGAGGAAGCACGAGCGTGATGCTCACCGCCTTCCGGCACGACGCTCACAAATTCACCGGCGAGAGCCACGAGGACGCCCATGAGGAGTTCGCTGGCGTTCCCGTGAACCAGTCAGTACCCAAGGGCGCGGACGGCGATGCGGCAGCGCTCTCGCGGCCGCAGCAGAAGCAAGAGCAGACCGTCCCGACCCATGATAACCATTACCGACTCTCGTTGCTCACCGGCGAGAGCGTCTACAGCCCCGGCAAATTCTCCCGGGTGACCACTGAGAGCGAGGTGGCGGACCTCATCGGCATCGAGGACGCACAGACGGCCCACAAGCAGTGGCTCACAAGCGACGTGGCCGCCGCGTTCAACGAGTCGGTCTATCACCCGTACACGAGCCTGAAGTACCACACGCTCCTCGTGGCGGCCCTGCTAGACAACTACCGCGACGGTCACGAGTTCGCCGACCTCCGGCTCATCGTGGACCCCGCAGGCGAGGGTGTCCCGTTCCGCACTGTCTTCGACGGCGACCGCTTCGCGCTCCGCATCGATGCAGAGGATGGTAGGCGTCCATCAGCCCGCCTCGGGAGTCGCCCCTGGCAGTCGTGGGCGTCGACGTGGAACCGCCTGACAGCGCACCCGCTCAATACCGACCACGACAAGTACGACATGACGCTCGATGCCAATCTTCGGCGGATACAGTCCTGGAGTACCGCGCTCCAGTACATCGAGGATTACGCTGAATGGAGGCCCGACCGATGACGGCGATCCAGCAAGTCCTGTGGGAACTGCGGATGGACTACATCGGTCACCCGTACTACATCTCGGGGAATGCTATCCTACACGCTCTCGGTCAACACCTCGACCCCGAGACGCACGCGGCGGTGTCGGCCAGTCACGGCGTCTTCGTCCCTGGCCAGTTCGGGACGTTCCCGGAGGAACATACGCAGACGGGCACTCGCCCGTACCTCGGGAGCGGTCTCCCGGATGTGAAGGCCTACGACGACCTGTTCCTCCAGCGGGAGGCGATGCACCCGTGGTTGCTGGACACCCGCGCCCGGGACGCGCTGAACACGCACGATCTCCGCGTCCACGGCGGCCACCCGACGCTCGCTCATGAAACCATCATGGGGCGCCGGGAAAACCAGCGGAAACAACAGCAGACGACGAAATGGTACGTCCACGCCTACCTCCACGCTGATGACCCGGCGGTGCTCCCGCTCGGCGAGGATGTGCTGGAGGGCCTCCAGTTCGGCGGCAAGCGCAACTACGGCTACGGCGAGATCCACCTGAAGGACACGCAGATGGTGGACCTCGACGAACTGGACTACTCGCGGCTCGAAGGCGCGGAGACGTACCTCATCGAACTCGTGACGCCGTTCGTCCTGACGTCGGAGTATCCGGACGCCAACGACCGCACTATCCCGTGGTGGTGGGCCGAGAACCGCGACGACCTCCGGCTCCGTGAGGAAAAGATACTGGAGCAACGTGAGGTGTTCCGGCTGGAGACGGTGGATCACGGGCAGGTCGTGAAGTACCTCGGCGACCGTCCGGTCGAGACCGCGAAGAACGGTCTCCAACGGGTCGGCTCACACTCCCGATACGGCTTCGGGGAACTGCGGCTGAAGCCCCTCGGCGAACAGCACCAGGATGCAGAGAGGACGGTCTGATACCGCTCATGAGTGCATCGATGAACGACGGTGAATCGCCAGACAAAAATTCACGGTGCAAACTGAATAAAGAAATCGTATTACCAACAACTACAACGAAACCACTAAACGCACAGTCGTCCAGCGATGACACAGTATGGAGATCATCGACGAGGAGGGTCGCTTGTTCGGGACGATCAACGTCGTCGATGCACTCGTGGTCCTGCTGGTTCTCGCGGTCGGGATCGCGGGCGTCGCGCTGGTCGTTAGCGGTGGCGGTGGCGGTCCAGCCGGTCCAACTGAAACCCGCTATGTCACGCTCGATCTGGGCACCCAACCGGACTTCCTCATCGAGCAGGTCGAAGTCGGTGACACCGGGTCGCTCGGCGACTATACCCGGGGCGTCAACGTCACGGACAGTTACTTCACGCCGACCGAGTCCGGCACGAACGCGGTTGTCCGCGTCGCGGTCAATCAGACCGGGAACGAGCCGGTGACGATCGGTGGCGAACCGCTTCGCGTCGGCCGACAGATGGGCTTCACGAACGAGTCCTATGCGCTCAACGGCACCGTCCGCGAACTCGGCACCGAACCGGAGCTCGCGACGCCGGAGCGGACGGTCGTCCTCCGGGGGACGGTCCCCAGCTCCGTCGCTGCCGACGTGTCCGCCGGTGACGAAATCACCGTCGCAGGCAACCGGGTCGCGACGGTCGGAGAGGCAGCCGCGTACGGCACCGAGAGTTCCGACCAGCAGACGCTGTTTCTCAACGCGACCGTCAGTGCGTACTCGACGGGTGATGCAGTCCGATTCGGCGGCACGCGAATCGAAGCCGGGCAGTCGCTGACGCTCCCGTTGGCAGGGTATCAATTCAGCGGAACGATCGACCGCGTCGGGGGCGGGCTCGACCGGTCCACCGAGTCCGTGCTCGCGACGAGCGTCGTCTCCGCGGACACCGCGAATCAGGTCGAACCCGGCGACACCTACCAACTCTCCGGCCAGTCGGCCGCGACCGTCGAAAACGTCACCGCCTACGACACCGACAATCCCGACGAGAAGCGCATCTACGTCGGGATGTCGATTCGGACCCTCGGCTACGGCGACGAATTGCGGTTCGGGACCGAAACCGTCGAGACGGGGGTTACGCTCCCGTTCGAAACCGCGACGTACGATTTCGACGCCGACGTGCTCCGGATGGGCACGGCTGACCTCCAACGCGAGACCGAATCCGTCATCGTGACGAGTACCGTCGATGCCGATATCGCACGCGACCTGGACGCCGGCGACACCTATGAGGTGGCCGAGGGGACCGTCGCGACTGTCGAAAACGTCACTGCCTACGACACCGACAACCCCGACCGCAAACGGGTGTACGCTGGCCTCTCGGTCCAGGCACTCGGCTACGGTGAAGAACCTCGATTCGGGACGCAGGCTATCGAGGAGGGCGCCACACTCCCGTTCCGGACACAACAGTACGAGTTCAGCGCGGACGTCATCCGGACTGGAACAGCGGACCTCGAATTGAGCACCGAAGAGGTGCTGGTGACTGACGTCGTCGACGTCGATGTCGCCCAGCAGATACAGGGCGAAGACGCCTACGAGGTGGCTGGAGAGACCGTCGCGACCGTCGAGAACACCGCCGTCTACGGGACGGACGACCCGGACCGCAGGCGGGTCTACGTCGGCCTCTCCGTGCGGACGCTGGGATACGGGGAACTGCCGCAGTTCGCGGAGCGACCGCTCCGCGAGGGAGAGACCCTTCCGTTCCGAACGCTCGCCTACGAGTTCGACGGGGAGATCGTTCGGCTGGACACGCTTCAGCCGCCCGGGGACGCGACGACCCGGACCGTCACGCTCGAAATGGAGAACGTGGCGCCCGAACGCGCGAACAGCGTCTCGACCGGGCTGACGGAAACGAACGCCGGCCAGACGGTTGCACGCGTAACGAACGTCAACGTCACATCGGCTGTGATCACGCTCACGAGCGAGAGCGGCGATATCTTCGAGCGCGAACATCCGGTGAACAAGGACGTCACGCTCACGACCCAGCTAAGCGTTCGCGAGAGTGAGACCGGCGTTCGGTTCAAGGGCCGAACGATCCAGGAGGACAACCGGATCACGCTCGACCTCGGCGTCACGACGATCACCGCGACCGTCGTCGAACTCGACGCATCCGACGAATGAACGCCCGTGACTCCGTGACCGGTCGGCTCATCGTCGGCGGGGGCGAACGGCTCCGAGCGGCGCTTGCGAGCGCGACTATCACGGACTGGGTCGTCGAGGTATCGAACGGAGGGCGACAGCGACTACGCGCGGCGCTCGCGAGTGCGACCGTCGCGACGTGGATCCGGGGAGCAGTCGAAACCGGGAGCACAGCCTTCGGCGGGAGTTTCCTCGCGCACGTATTCGGCTGGGTAGGCCGAGTGACCCGGGCGTCCTGGCTCTATGGCTGGCTCACGGCCGAGCCCGAACCCGACGTGGTCGTGATCGACCTCCGCGAGACGCTGATCGTCGGCCCGATACTCGGCCTCCTCGACCGCGTTCTCTCCCCGGCCGTCCGATACTGGCAGCACACGGAATCACGAACGGTACTCGAACGTCTCGAGGCGGCGATCCGCGCTCACCCGATACGCGTGTTCAGCCTCGTCGTCCTCGCGGCCGTCGTCACGAGTCTCGCGCTGTCGCTGGCGCTGGGGTCGCCCTCCTCGAGTTCGGTCGGGCTCAGACTCGTCGTCGCGACGCTCGCACTCGCTGGCACTCGCGTCGACGCCTCGGCGGCCGACCTCGCCGAGACGCGAACCTACGCGGTGCTCGTGGCTCTGCTGGAACCGCCGGAGCCACCGGACACGGACGACCGAGAGCGACCCTGAGACGGTAGTCGTGAACACGTCGCGGCCGCCAGAAACTCACTCTGCCAGAAGCGTCCGCACCGAATCTGCGACAGTGTATTCGGGCTCCCAGCCCAGTTCCTCGCGGGCCCGACTCGTATCCACGTCGAAGTCGCTGACGAGTGTCTCGCCGCTTCGCGGGTTCTCGACGAGTTCGATATCGATATCGATTCCCCGGACGTCCGCGGCAGCGTCGCGAACCGTTTCGGCGACGGTCATGATGCTCGGGTCTTCGCCGGTCGCGATCTCGTATTTTTCGGCACCGGTCTCGCCGGCGGCCAGCTGTTCGAGGAGTCGTTCCGTACTCAGGACGTACGCCCGCGCCACGTCTTTCACGTGGACGAAGTTTCGCGACTGCGTCCCCGGCTCGTAGACAGTGAGTGTCTCCCCTTCCAGCGCGCGCCCGACGAAGAAGTTCGTCACGGTCCCCTTCGAGACGGTCCGCCCGTCGACCGTGTGGTCCCCGTAGAGGTTCGAGATCATGAACAGGTTCGCCGGGAAGGCGCCGTCGGCGAAGTCCTCGATGGCGCGCTCTGCCAGGAGTTTCGTCCGACCGTACCAGTTCATCGGGTCCCGCGGGTGGGAAACGGTGATCGGGAACTCGACGGGGTCGCCCAGCGTCGCCATCGAGAACGGGAAGACCAGCCCTGCCCCGGTCTTCCGGCAGAACCAGGCGACGTTGTTCGTCCCCTGGACGTTCACTTCGTAGGCGAGGTCTCGTTTCTCGTCGCAGTCGTCGACGCCCGAAATCGCCGCGAGATGCAAGACGACGTCCGCGCCGTCGAGGGTCTCCTCGAGCCGGTCCCGATTCCGGATGTCGACGTGTTCGACGCTCACGTCGCCGATTTCTCGGATATCACCGAGGTAGAAGTTGTCCAGCGCGGTGATCTCCCAGTCCGGATGGACGCGCTGGAGTTCGTGGACGACGCGACTCCCGATGTAGCCGGCGGCCCCGGTGACCGCGACGTGCGTGGAGTTACTCATGTTTTGAGTAACTAGATGCGAGTGTGATGAGTCTTGTCCTTTCAGGCGTCGCCAGTTGTGACAGAGATACGAGCGCATATCCCTGCCTTCCCGTGAGTGACGAGCGTTCCGACACCCTGTCGGCCGAGGAGCGAACAGGCGGGGGTCGAGCGGACAGCACAGGCCGCGACACTCGGCCTGAAATCCCGTGGTGGGATTCCGCCGCGTTCACGCGGAGGAGGAGGGTGATTCGAGGCGACGACACGCCCTCACGCCTCGATTACGTCCGATACCGCCGCCCGGAGGTCGTCGGTGTCGACGACCATCACCTCGTCCTCGGTGGGGTAGATCCGCCAGTCGTAGTCGAAACCCAGTTGCCGGGCGAGACAGAAGTAGTAGGGTTCGACGTTGTCCGCGGGGAACAGTTCGAGGACGGACGCGTCCGCCGCGTGGATCATGTTGACGAGGCCGGCGCCGTGGGGCGCGACGATGGTGTCGGCGCCGACGAACAGCCGGATCTGGTCCGCCAGCGAGAGGTCGGTGAGGACGTAGGACTCGAAGCCAAGCGGCGCCAGCGTCTCGGCGATGGCGTCCTCGTTGGCGACGGGGCGGAACTTCGTGTCCCGGCGCGAGAGGAAGATCCGCGAGGAAAAGTCGCCGCCAGCGGGGTCGGAGACGTTGGACTGCATGCGCTCGGCGAGCCACCGCAGGTCCCCGGTAGCGGGGTTGAAGTCGTCGGCGAACTGGCCGTCGCGGGGCGTGACGTAGTGGTTCCGGTGGACCGGGACGACGAGGCGGTCGACCTGCGCGGTGGTCTCGGGCCACTCAACGCAGGCGTCGGGGTCCCAGCCGGCTAACCCGAGCGTGTCGGTGAGCCAGCCGGGCGGGTCAGCCTCGACGACGACCGTGGGTTCGCGGCCGGTCGCCGCGCGGTAGCGCTCCAGGAGGCGCACCTTCGGGAGGAACTCGACGGTCCAGTGGTAGTAGTTGCGCCAGTAGGGGAGGAAAAACGCGGCCGTTTCCAGCCGTTCGACGCCGGCGTCGCGGCCGTCGGGATCGTTGCGCTCGTCGCGGCCGTTGGGGTCGTCGCCGACCCCTTCAGGCGGCGGTGGCATCGGCCGGTCGCCGGCGAGGATCTTCCGGTAGAGGGGGTAGGCCCGGTGATGGGGACGGTCGGCGGCGAGGCGGTCGTAGAGGTCGCCCAGCGCGAAGGCGAGGTACATCTCGCTGGCGCTTGCCGTCTCGAGGACGAGGCGGTCGTCGACGAACCCGAGCGCGTCCGGGCCGACCACCCGCGCGTCCCGGAACTCGCGGACGAACGGCCGCGCCGGCTGGTAGGTCCCGACCTTCGACGCGAGCCGGCGCGGCAGGTCGCCACGGACCGGGTCCGCCTCCGGCGTCGGCGGCAGGTCAACCGTGACCGGGTCCTGGTCGTCGCCGTACCAGATGTCCGCGCCCTCGGTCGCCGTGGCGGTGAGCTCCGCGCGGTCGACGAGTCGGTCCCGGACGGGATGGGTCAGCAGGTGCCAGCGAAGGCGCTCGCCGAGCAGGTCCTCGCGGACGAATCGCGGGGCCCGGGCGAGACTCCTGGCGACCCCCTCCTCGCGGTAGCTGTGCCGGAGCACCGCCGCGAGCCAGGCGGCGGCCGACCGCCGCGACCGGTCAGGCGCGTCCATCCCTCTCGCCACGGTCGGAAGGCATCCACTCGCAGACGACGCGATAGGCCGGCACCCGACCACCGGGTTCGTCGCCGGCGAGGTCGGCCGTCGTAGTCGTCACCGTCGCGTCGAGGCCGACGGCGAGGCCGACGGCGAAAAACGACGCGGCGGGGTGGTCGAACCGCGTCACGGCGCCGAACCGGGGATCACGGACGGTCACGGTCGCGCGACCCGCGTCCGGGTCGACTGCGGGCTCGACGGCGCCGGCGAGGTCGAGGCCGGCAACGGCGGCCTCCGCGAGCTGGTCGGCCAGTTCGACGGCCCGGTCCTCCAGGTCGACCACGGACAGGTCCTCGTAGGCATCGAACAGCGCCGCGCCCGTCGGGTACACCACGATGCCGTCGGCGCGGTCGCTCAAGACCGGGCGGAGACCATCGGTAGCGGCCTCCAGGGGATCCGGGCCGCTCTCGCCGCGAACGACGAGGTAGACGGGCGCGAACCCCGCCATATCGGCGTCAGTCGTGGTGTCGGTCGGGGCATCAGTCGCGGCGTCGGTCGGGGCATCAGTCGTGGTGTCGGTCGGGGCATCAGTCGTGGTGTCGGTCGGGACGTAGGCGTAGCGGTCCGGAAGTCCCACGTCGCGCTGAAGGGCGCGACCGGTCGCGGCGAGCGCGTCGTAGACACGTTCGCTCGGGGCCGACTCGCGCGTGGCCGGCGGCCGGAGGAGGGTCACGAGGACGGCGCCGTAGAGGCCGACGCCGGCGAAGGCGACGAGGGTCTGGCGCTCGATACCGGGCGGGACCAGCGCAGCCGCGACGCCGCCGGCGACGCCGAGCGCGCCCAGTCCGAGCGCGACCCGTCGATAGCGGCGGGCCGGTGACGCTCCCCCGGCGCGTCGCGTCGAGCCCGAACTGTCACCGGGGTCGGCCATCGCTCCCCTCGCGTCGCACCGTTCGGTGTACCCGTTCGGCCGGTTCGGCCGCCCTGCCCCGATCTGTCATATGGCGCTACGGACCACTGCGACGGAGTAAAAGGTGCCGGCCGAGCGGTCCCACCATCGGAACGCGGTCCGGGACCACCGACCGATACCTTTTCTCGGAGCGGGAGCATACCCGAGGCAATGACAGACCGTGGCGGCGAGTCCGACGGGGTCGGGGTGGTGCTGGACCTGGTCGTCGTGCTGGTCGTCGCCGCGGCGCTTCTCGTGGTCTCGTTCGGGCCGTTGTCGGTCCCCCGGTGGCTGGAGCTCGCGCTCGCCGTCGTCGCGGTGTTCCTGCCGGGATACGCGCTCGTGGCCGCGCTCTTCCCGCGCAGGCCGTCGACCGCGAACGACCAGCACTTCGCCGAACGGGTCCGGCGGCCCGACGGCTTCGAGCGGGTCGTCCTCGCCGTCGCGACCGGGTCCGTCGCGGCGCCGCTGCTCGGCATCGCGCTCAACTTCTCGCCGTGGCTAGTGCGCCGGCGCGCGGTCCACGCCACCCTCCTGGGATTCGTCCTCGTCACGTCGCTCGTGGCGGCGGTACGACGCTTCCGGCTCCCGTCGGTCGAGCGATACGCGCCCGCTCGTCGCTGGCGCGCGGCGCTTGGTGGGCTCGTCGACGGCCGCCGCGGGCGCGAGGTCGACCTCGTGACGGTCGCGGTGGCGGTCGCCGTCGTCGTCGCCGCCGCCGGCGTGTTCACGGTCGCGAGCACCGCCCAGACCGGCGAGGAATTCACCGAGTTCGCAGTGCTGTCCGGCGCCGAGGGACGCCTCGTCGCCGGCGAGTACCCGGAGAACGTCACCGCCAGCGATCCGGTCGCGGTCGAACTGCTGGTCGAGAACCGCGAGGGTGAGCGTGCGTCGTATACGGTCGTGACGATGCTCCAGGGGCTGACCGAAACCGAGAGCGGGACCCGTGTCTCGGAGTCCGAGACGTTTCAGCGGGTGAACCTGACCGTCGACAGCGGGCGCGTCGAACGGTTCGACCACGCCGTCACGCCGACGATGACGGGAGCGCGCCTGCGCCTCGCCTTCCTGCTCTATCGCGGCCCGGTGCCCGACAATCCGAGGCTATCGAACGCCTACCGGCACACCCACGTCTGGCTCAACGTGAGCGGGTGACGGGCGCAAGTGCCGTCGCGGCTACGAAGTACCGTCGCGACTTCCGAGTGCCGTCGCGGCTGTAAAAGTACTGTCGCGGCTGTGAACGTCAGCGCCGCCCGCCGGTCACTCCTGCCGACGACGGTAGTAGGGATGGACCTGGATCGTGTGATAGTCGACGGCGAGGAAGACGAGGACCAGGCCGAGAAGCGCCATGAGGGTCGCGGCGTAGGTCTTCACGAACGGGACCTGGCCCTGCTGGATGCCGAGGGCGAACCCTTCGAGCGCGACACCGATACCGACCGAGGTCAGGACGCTCCCGGCGGCGCCGAGCGTCTTGAACGGGTGGACGACCGTCAGCGTGTAGACGATGTTCCGCACGAGGTCGTAGCCGTGGACGAACGGGTTGAGCGTGCTCGAGTGCTCGACGTCGTACCTGATCGTCGTCCCGACCTCTGTGACCCGGTAGCGCTCGCGGTGGGCGTGGTAGATGATGTCCGTGCTCGCGCCCATCCGGTCGCCGATGTCGGGGTCGCTCGCGAGCGACGCGATGGCGTCCCGGTCGTAAGCGCGAAAGCCGCTCTGGGTGTCGCGGATGAACCTGCTCGGCCGGAGTCGACCGAGACTGAGGTTGGTGAGTCCGTTGATCACGCCGAGCCCGATCCGTCGGACCATCGGCAGTTCCGTCCGCGACTCCGGCATGTAGCGGCTCCCGACGACGATCTCGGCGCCGGACTGTTTCTGTGCCTCGACCAGCCGCGGGACGTCCGTCGGGTCGTGTTGCCCGTCGGCGTCGAGGACGACGAGATGGTCGGCCTCGAGGCGGTCGGCCTCGCGGAAGGCGGTCTTGAGCGCGCCGCCGTAGCCGCGATTGCGCCGGTGTTCGACGACGGTCGCACCCGCCTCGCGAGCGGCCTCGCCCGTACCGTCCTCGCTGCCGTCGTCGACGACGAGCACCAGGTCGGCGTACGCGCTGGCCCGGTCGACCACGTCGGCGATAGTGCCGACAGCGTTGAACGCCGGGATGGCGACGAGGACGTGGGGCGTGTCCGGGCCCTGTCCCAGCGTCGCTGGCACCGTGGTCGCCGCGTACCCCGTCTTCTCCAGGGCGTCGAGCGACCGGTCGAAGTCGATGGGCGGCGCGCCGACCGGCTGGACGAGGATCCCGGGGTGGCCCTCCTCCTGGGCGCGTTCGACGAGTTCCGCGCGGAGTTCGACGGGCGTCATCCCCGTCCGGGGCGGGTCGACGACGACGGCGCCGGCGGCGCCGCCCACGTCGGCCGTCACTTCGCCGGCCTCGTCGACGTAGGTCAGGTACACCTGGTGGCCTCGTTCTCGGGCCCGTGACACCGTTCGGACGACCGCCGCGTGGTCGTCCCCGGTGATCACGACGCCCACCGCGGGCACGGCCGTCGGGTCGGCCGGCGCGTCGTCCTCGTAGTCGAGTTCACCACCGTCGGTACGGAGCGCGCCAGCCGGCGGTTCGCGACCGCTCGCGTGGTCGGTCGGGCCGGCCGAGACCCGCTCGGCGGCCGCGCCGGCGACTGACTCGCCTGCGTCGGTGACCGACTCGCCTGCGCCGGCGACTAACTCGCCTGCGTCGGTGGCCGACTCGGCCGCGCCAGTGACTGACTCGATCACCTCGATCCGTGGCGGAGCGGCGTCGGTCTCGGCCGCTCGGTCGACAGCGCACTCGTACGTGGCGGTGACGCGTTCGCCGGGCGCCAGAAGTCGGCGGATGAGAAGCCCATCGGCGTCCGTTGGGGAACTCCCGTCAGTCCGTGGAGTCCCGTCGGTCCCGAGCGGGTCGACGACCCGGACGAGGACGGCCTCGTCCCGCGCGGACTCGATCACGAGTGTCACGACTGCGCCATCGTCCGTACACTCGACTGTCCGCGTCACTAGCACTCCTGCATGCCTCGTATTAGATCTTATCACAGCCCACCTCGCGACGCCACGTATCGCGGACTCACCCCATCCCAGTAGGACCCGCATAGTCCGCAGTAACGCCGGCTTATCGAAAGGAGATACGGACACACCGGATATAGCTCTTTGTAAACGCACAACCCAGTGTTGAGCGTTCTACACGTCCCGCGAGTAGGGGCGGGGTACCGAGAACCCGTACCGACATCGATAGTCCCGCGCGACGGGAACAGTGATACACCTACGCGTCGTGGGGCCCGTATGAAAGCCGTCATTCCGGCAGCCGGCGAGGGGACGCGGCTGTACCCCCAGACGCACACGAAACCGAAGGCGATGGTTCGTGTCGCGGGCAAGCCGATCCTCGGGCACCTCCTCGACCAGCTCGCGACGACGGAGATCGACTCGGTGGTCATCGTCGTGGGCGCCCAGCGCGGCGAGCAGATAATCGACTACGCGACCGAGGCCTACGGCGGGCGATTCACGTTTTCGTTCCCGGAACAGACCGTCGCGCGCGGCCTCGGCCACGGCATCTACCAGGCCCGCGGCCCCGTCGGGGAGGAGCCGATGCTCGTCGTCCTCGGCGACATGCTCTTTCTCGACGGCTACCGGCCGTTCATCGAGGCCCACCGTGAGGGCGAGGCCGACGCGACCATCGGCGTCCACGAGGTCGACGAGCCCCAGCACTACGGCGTCGTCGAACTCGGCGGCGGAATGCGCATCGAGCGCCTCGTCGAAAAGCCCGACGACCCCCGCTCGAACTACGCCATCAGCGGCCTCTACGCGATCGAGGACACCGCCGCGCTGTTCGGCGCCCTCGAGACGCTCATCGAGACGGAGACGACGGGCACCGGCGGGGAGTTCCAGCTCACTGACGCGCTCCAGCGGATGGTCGAGCGCGGGTCGACCGTGCGCGCCCAGCGGGTGTCGAACTGGTACGACTGCGGCCGCCCGGAACCGCTGCTCGACGTCAACCGCGTCCTCCTCGACCGGCGCAACCCGGATCCCCCCGAGAACGTCACCGACTCGGTCGTCGTTCCGCCGGTCGACATCGGCGAGAACGTCGTCATCGAGTCGAGTATCGTCGGCCCTCACGTCAGCGTCGACAAAGGAGCCGAAATACGCGAGAGCATCGTCGAATCGAGTATCGTCGGCCGCGACGCGACGCTGACGGGTGCGCATCTCGAACGGAGCCTCGTCGGCGACGACGCCGACGTGCGCGACTCCCCTGCCCGCCTGAACGTCGGCCCCAACGGCGACCTGAACCTGTAGCGGCCGCATTCGGAGCGGAGGGAATCCGTATCAGGCGACCGACGAAACGATCTCGCCGACCTGCCAGGCTGCCAGCGCGAGGAATCCCACCAGCCAGCAGACGCCGACGAGACGCACCCGACGCGTCCACCGCGGCCGGACCGTCGCCGGGACGACCAGTTCGTAGACGACGAAATAGCCGATGAGCGCGACGACGTAGAACAGCACGTACGAGAACGACCCGAGCGCGGCGAGCACGAGGACGGACGCGGCCATCCACCCGACGTGGTAGCCGACGAACCGGAGACGGTGCTCGACCATACCGGCACCCCGCCCGCGAGCGGCAAAGCGTTACCGCACCGCGGGAGCGGCGAACGTCCCCACGTTGCCCGAACGAGAGCCGCGAACGTCCCTGCACCGCTCGACTGAGGTACCTATTTGACGCCCGGGCGTCGAGAGGGTGGTAATGGAGACGACACTTCGGGACCGGACGGTCCTGGTCACGGGCGGCGCGGGGTTCATCGGGCGACACCTCGTCGCCGAACTGCTCGAGCACAACGAGGTGCGCGTCCTCGATAACGGGACGACGGGGGACCCGAACGCGCTCCCGGCGGCCGTCGAGTACGTCGACGGAGACGTGCGCGACGCCGAGGCTGTCGACGCGGCGATGGATGGCGTCGACGTCGTCTTCCACGAGGCCGCAATCGTCAGCGTCGCCGAGTCCGTCGAGGACCCCGCGCGCACCCACGACGTGAACCTCGACGGGACGCTGACCGTCCTCGAGGCCGCTCGCCGGCACGACTCGCGGGTCGTCTTCGCCTCGAGCGCCGCCGTCTACGGCCACCCGAACTCGGTCCCAGTCGCCGAGGACGACCCGACCGACCCGACCTCGCCCTACGGCGTACAGAAACTCGCCGGCGACCAGTACGTGCGACTGTACGCCGACCTCTACGACCTGGAAACGGTCGCGCTGCGGTATTTCAACGTGTACGGCCCCGGCCAGCGCGGCGGCGACTACGCGGGCGTCATCACCGCGTTCCTCGACCGGGTCCGGGCGGGCAAACCCCCCGTGGTCCACGGCGACGGCACCCAGACGCGGGATTTCGTCCACGTCTCCGATATCGTCCAGGCGAACCTGCTGGCGGCGACAACCGACGCAACCGGGGAGGCCTACAACGTCGGCGCCGGCAGCAGCGTCACGATCCGTGGCCTCGCCGAGCGCCTCGTCTCGCTGGCCGACGCGGACCTGGCCGTCGAGTTCGGCCCCGAGCGCACGGGCGACATCGAGGACAGCGAGGCCGACATCTCGAAGGTTCGGTCGGCGCTGGGCTACGACCCGCAGGTCGAGTTCTCGGACGGCCTCTCGGAGCTCGTAGAATGAGTCGCGTGGCGACGACCCCCGACCACGCGCGCGAACCGCTCGTGTGGCCGGTCGCCCGGCAAGTGTATCTCACCCTCGATTTCGAGTGTGACTTCGGGACAGCCCTCGATCACAACGTCTACCAGGCCGTCACGCACGTCGACGAACTCGTCGCGCTCCTCGAGCGCCTCGACGTGCCCCTGACCGCGTTCGTCCAGACCGAACTCCTCGACGAGCGTCCCGAGACTGTCGAGGCGCTGCGGGACTGCGGGGTCGACGTAGCCTTTCACCCGCACTCGCACACCCATCGGGGACGGGACCCCGACGACGACCGCGACCACGAGCGCACCCGCGAGGAAATCGAGACCAGCACCGCGTACTACCGCGACTTCTTCGGGCGCGACCCCGTCGGCTACCGCTTCCCGGACGGGAACGTCCGCGAGCGGGATTACGAACTCCTCGCCGACGCCGGCTACGACTTCGACGCAAGCGTCTTCCCGACGTGGCGACCCGGTCGATTCAACAACGTCGGCGAATCACGCCATCCCTCGTACGTCCGCGAGCACGATGTCATCGAGATTCCCTTCAGCGTCTTCGGCGACAAACTCCGGATCCCGACCGCGCTGTCGTACTGTCGGCTCCTGGGCTGGCCCTACACCGCGGCGCTACTGGCGCGCCCACCGCGTGCGGTCGTGTTCAACATCCACATGCACGACCTCGTGACGCCGTCGAGCTACGACGACCTCCCGGCCTTTTACCGGGCGGTCTACGCCCGCAATCCCGACGGGTTCGCGAGACTCGAGCGCGTGCTCACCGCCCTGGCCGACCGGGGCTACTCGTTTTCCGTCCTCGAGCACGCACACGACCTCCTGCGCGAGCGGTGCTAGGGCTCTCGTTCAAGCCAGGCACCGATGACATCCGGGAGTCCCGCGCCATCCCGGTCATCGAAGGGCTCCAGGCCCGCGGCGCGGCCGTCGTCGGATATGACCCGGTCGCGACCGAGCGGATGCGCGAGCGGTTCCCCGACATCGAGTACGCCGACTCCGAGGCGGCGGCGCTCGAGGGCGCCGCGGGCGCGCTCGTCGTCACTGACTGGGACGAGTTCGCGGCGCTCGACACGGAGTTCGACCGCATGGCCGACCCCGTCGTC
>Ga0207719_100190_pt1 | contig 48632 bp, 49 predicted proteins | sample A23P1SouthBayCA_2_FD_187279 | JGI IMG/M metagenome (GOLD analysis project Ga0207719, IMG submission 187279) | Aerobic enrichment media microbial communities from Eden Landing Ponds, California, USA - A23 P3 (3) (SPAdes) | ecosystem: Environmental > Aquatic > Marine > Unclassified | place... | reverse complement strand
CGGCCGTGACGCCGCAGATCTTGACCCGCGTCATTCGGTCGCCGCCTCCGCGGTCGTCCCCGCGCGGAGCGCGTCGAGTTTCTCGGCGGCGCCGCCGGAGTCGATCGCCTCGCGGGCCGCCTCGACGCCCGCCTCGTGGGAGTCGGCCAGCCCCGCGACGTAGATCGCCGCCCCGGCGTTCGCGAGGATGATGTCCCGTTTTGGGCCGGTTACCTCGCCCTCCACGATCCCGCGGAGGTCGGCGGCGTTCTCCTCGGGGCTGCCGCCGGCGACGGCCTCGATCGGCGCCGTCTCCAGGCCGACGTCCTCCGGGACGAGCGTGTACTCGGTCACGTCGCCGTCGTCGATCTCGGCGACCCTGGTCTCGCCGTGGAGCGCGATCTCGTCTAAGCCGTCGCCGTGGACGACCATCCCGCGGTCGAGGCCCATGTGTGCGAGCGCGTTCGCGAGCACGGGCACCAGTTCGGGATCGTAGACGCCGACGACCTGGGCGTCGGCACCGGCGGGGTTGGTGAGCGGACCGAGGACGTTGAACACCGTCCGCATCCCGAGTTCCTTCCGCGGGCCGATGACGGCCTTCATCGCCGGGTGGAAGACGGGCGCGAGCATGAAGCCGATCCCGCGCTCGTCGATGCAGGCCTCGACCGCGTCGGGTTCGGCCTCGACGTCGACGCCGGCGACCTCCAGCACGTCGGCGCTGCCCGAGGAGGAGGACACCGAGTAGTTGCCGTGCTTCGCGATCGCCGCGCCCGCCCCGGCGGTGACGATGGCGCTCGTCGTCGAGACGTTGATCGTGTCGTGGTCGTCGCCGCCGGTGCCGCAGGTGTCGACCAGCGGCGTCCGGTCGGGCGAGATGGTCCGGGCGGCGTCCCGCATCCCCTCCGCGAACCCCGCAATCTCGGTCTCGGTCTCGCCCTTCGCCCGGAGGGCGGCCAGCAGCGCCCCGATCTGGGCCTCGGTCGCCTCCTCGAACACCAGCCTGGCCGCCTCGCGGGCCTCCGCCTGGCTCAGGTCCGTTCCCTCCGTCACGCGCTCGATGTAATCCTGCATTGGTAGTCACCAGTGTACTAGTTCGTGTTGTAATGGACAAATCAGTACATCATCTTAAGGTTGTCGGGGAGAGGCGCCCGACGTGGCGTCCGGTGGATAGATCTGCCGGTCGAACGGCGGGCGTCGCTCCCGGCCGCCCCCCGGTTTCGGGTCGAGCGGCGATCGACCCCCTGGCGACCGACCTTCCGGGGTCGCCTCGCTCGGGCGGCGGGACCGTCGTGTCACGCGTTCCCGTTCACTCCTCAAGTCGAAAGGTTCAATTACGGCGGCGGGGTACGCCAAGATGCGTCAGCACGCGAGGCGGGTTGGTGGTCTAGTCCGGTTATGACACCTCCTTGACATGGAGGAGGTCGGCAGTTCAAATCTGCCCCAACCCACTTCCTTAAGCCGACTACACTGTGAGTCAGAGCTCCAGTTGGTTCCTCCAAGCGTCTTCTATCAGGTTACTGGGAGGCAGTCCGTTGGCCATAATCACTAAATGTAAGACTTCTATAGGTTTGGTGTGTACCCCCGCTACGCTGTCGTTGTGTTGATGATCCTCGCTGGATGCGGGGGCGCCTCACAATCCACGCCGTCAGCGACCGATACCGCCACGCCCTCACCTACCGCCACGGCAACAGCGACACCAAGCCCGACGCCGTCAGCGACTCCAACGCCTACGCCAACGCGGACGCCTACGCCAGAACCGCCCGACACCCCACTCGGAGACACGCCCTTACTAGTCTACACTAACACCGATGAGCCCGAATTTTACAAACCGCTGGTCGAAGATTCGCTCGATTACTGGGAATCGAGAGCCGACGGATTACCCTATCGGCCGAAGTACGAATTGACACTCGCCCAAAATCGCGCGGATATCGTCATCCAACCGGTCGACGAAATCGAATACTGTACGAGTTTCAACGAGACGACCGTCGGGTGCGCCCCGCTCGTCGAATCCAACGATCGGGTCAATACGCCTGTCACGGTCGAGGTCGAACGCCAGCTGGATGCCGAGTCAGCCCGCGATACCATCACCCACGAACTCGGACACACGCTTGGGTTGGATCACGGCAGCGCGGAGACGTACCCAGTGATGCGAGCGGTGAGCGACGTCAGTCATCGCTATCTCCCCGAGTTTGACCAACCCAACGCTACCCACCGGGACTTTACCTTCCAGAATCGTACGCTGCCGGTTTACGTCGATACCACCAACACCGTTTCGTCCGCCGAACAAGGTCAGTACATGGAGCAAATCACTCACGCACTCACGTACCTCGAATCGGGGGCAGATGGCCACATGAAACAGGACGTGTCACTGCCCGTCGTCGACAATCGATCAAATGCAACCATTATTCTCAAATTCCGCGATCATGAACCCACGCGCCTCGGTGCCGAATGGAAATGGGAAGGGGAGGATCCAGACCATGACGGTGCGTTCGAATATTATACAAAGGGGGTTATTACGATCCGGCAGAGCGAAACTTGGACGATTGACCTTCATCTGGGATATGCACTGATGTCGATAATGGGATACGAGGAGGCCGACATGCCTGACGTCTTCACTGAGGATACTATCGAAGACGAGGAATGGCTTGATTGACAATCAAGAGATTATCGGAATATTGGATAAGGGTGGGTGGTGAATCAGTCGGTGTTAACCTTCCACTCCGTACGTGGGTTTTCCGCCGGCCATCCGAAGGTAGTACCGGGCGGCATCGTCGAGGCCTTTGACGTGTGGCCTTTCCCGGTGGCTTCCTTCAGGTCCTCCAACAGTCGTTCGTGAGCGTCTATTTTCTCGATCCTCATGGGCTCGTTGCTCAGCCGAATATTGTTCAAATAATCGGTGGCTTCTGAAGCCGCTCGCGTCCCGGGTGGTGGTAGCGCCCGACCGTCAGGAGTACTTCCACTCCTCGTCGTCTTCGGCCCGGGTGACGCCCTCCTCCTCTTCCTGGTCCTCGGGCCACGTGACGCCGTCCCCGCGGAGGCTCTTGTACGCGAACGCGCCGAACGCCACGAGCAGGCCGACGAGGACGAGCGTCCCGGCGGCCACGGCGACCTGTGCGAGCGACTCGCCGAGTCCGGCGGTCTGGATTGGTGTCATTGGGTACCATACGACGTGTGGGGCCAAAGGGCTGGTGTCCCGGATCGCTCGCTCGGCCGCGGCACGGAACCCCCCAGGGATTGCCGGTGAATTCGCGAGACGCCGCGGCCGTCGGTGTGGCGCGGGTCGCACACAACAGAACCCATTTGTGGATCGCTAACCAATCCGTGACCTATGACCAAGCGCCACGTGTCCCTTCCCGCCGAGGCCGAGGAGGGGGTACGGGAGTTCGTCGACCACGTCGACCGTCGACTCTCCTCCGACGAGGACACTTGCGAGGTGGTCAGGGACGTTCTGATCGACCTGTACGGCGACCGCGAGGCCTGGGAGCGATGGCAGTCCGGCGGCGACGTTTCGCCGGCCGAGCGGGTGCGACTCCAGGGGTACGACCCCTGTAACTCCACGCTCGAATCCGAGTATTACGCCGAGAAGGACGAAGAACAGTTCCGGCAGTCGAAGTACCTCCAGTGGCTCTGGCGCCAGTTCGACGCCACGCCGATGGCCGACAACATCGAGTTCGCGCTGCGCTTCCGGCAGATGCTCGCGAACCACCTGTTCGAGGACGCCGGCGACGACCTCCGCCTGTTCAAGGGGATCACCTTCTCCTACGGCCACAACATCACTGTGGGCGACAACACCGTCGTTCACGACGACGTCCACCTCGACGACCGGGGGAAACTCACCATCGGCGACCGCGTCTCGATCAGCGACTCCGTCCACGTGTACAGCCACGACCACGACATCGTCGACCAGACCGAGGTGGACAACTACCACACCATCGTCGACGACGACGCCCGGGTCACCTACGACTCGATGGTGCGCGCAGGGGTGCGCGTCGGGAAGAACGCCGTCGTCGGCGCCAAGTCCAACGTCCAGGGCGACGTCCCCGACCACCACATCGCCGTCGGCACCCCGGCCAAGAGCGTGAAGGTAAAACCGGGCTGGGAGGAGGTGGCCGACCCGCTCGACGCCGGCGGCGCGAACAACCGCGAGTCCCGCCGGATCGAGTCCGAACTACCGAGCGATCTGGAGGTCTTCGACGAGTTCGGCCGCGACCTCTCGCCGCCCGAACCCCCGGCGCAGCGACAGGATTGATCCGCTCCCGTCTCTCGCTGGAGTGCGTGCTGTCCCCTCGACGCTCGCGCCCGTCCACGCCGGGGCGTTCACCGAAGAGCCAAAGTGTCGTGATACCGTACCACATGGTATGGAGGCCTGGGGCTGGATCGTCCTGTACGCGGTCGTTCTCGCGGTCCTCCAGCTGGTTCTGTACCGGGCGTTCGTCGGCGACGGGAACTCGGTGTTCGACGGCGGCGGGTCCCGCCACGACGTCGAGGAGGTCGAAGTCGAGCGCGGGCGGCGCCCCGCCGACCAGCCCGGCGAGCCCTTCGAGGCGTTCGTCGGTCACTCGACCCGCGGCCGGACCGACGCCGACGCGCCCGTGGCCGAACGGGGGCGGACCGACGAGTGGATCTGTTCGCACTGCGGCGCCGAGAACGAACGCGACGAGACGTTCGATCGGTGCTGGAACTGCGCCGGTCGCCTGTGAGCGGGGCTCGGCGTGAATTCCGACGGGGCCGCGGACGGGCGGCCGCGCGCCATCGCCATCAACGTCGGCGCCAACACGAACCTCCCCGGGATCCGGGGCCCGGTCTTCCCGGACGGGGGCTTCAGCTACGTGCCGATTCCCGAGCGCGCCGCCACCGGCGGGTCCGTCCCGACGTACGCGGACCTCGACGTCGACCTCGGCGCGGGCGCCGACGTCCCGGCCGACGCCCGCGACCGCCCGGTTCACCTCGACCCCGAGTTCCCCGACTACCCCGGCGGCGAGGCGTACACCTACGGGGACGAACACGGCGTGAAGGCCGGCCCCCTGTCGCGGCTCGACCCCGGCGACCGCCTGTACTTCTACGCGACGCTCGACGCCCGCCGCCGGAGCGACCCCGCCGGCCGGGAGCCGTCCGGCGACGCCCCGGATCCGACCGCGGACGCCGACGACTGGACCCCGGACGCCCGCGACTGGATCGTCGACGGCTGGGGCGCGTACCTGATCGCCGTCTTCGAGGTGGAGACGGTGCTCACCGGCGACGCCTGGCCCGACTGCGACCCCGCGACGCGGGAGAGGTTCGCCAACAACGCCCACGTCAAGCGGGACCCCTTCGACGCGGCGGTGCTGGTCGCCGGCGGACCCGGGTCGCGGCTGTTCGACCGGGCCGTCCCGCTGTCGGCGCCCGACGCCGGGGCGACGGCCAACCGCGTCGTGACGTCGCTGTCGAACGACTCGGGCCGGGGGCCGTGGTGGCGCCGCCGCCTCTGGTTCGACGCCGACGCGACGGCCGAACTCCGCGACATCGTCGCGGATCGACCGTTCGAGACCGATCCGGCCGTGCTCTCGGTCGATTCCGGGTAGGCCCGGTTCCCGATCGGTCGTGCGGTTCCGACTGCGTCGTCCGTTCGCCAGCGAGTCGAGCCGTTCGTCGTCGAGCGGGGCGTCGGCCCCCCGGTCGGCCCCGGCTTCGACCCCGGTCTCGCCGTGGTCCTCACGCTCGTCGGAAGCCTCGCCAGCGCAGCCGCTCACGTGGACCTTGCGGCGTCGTCGAGGCTCCGGTTTCCGGTGTGGAGGGTCCGAGAAGAGTGCGCCGTCCGGGAATTGAACCCGGGCTAGTGGCTTGGGAAGCCACTGTCCTACCACTGGACCAACGGCGCGCGGTAGGCGCAGCCCCACCTACCTCGTCGCCGTACTTGAAAATAGCGCTTCGGCGAAGTGGACGCACGTCCAGGCTCGCCCCGGCGACGGCGGGATATTAGTCCCCGCCGGCCGAATCGACTGCCAATGAGCGTAGATTCGGTTCTCAGCGGGTCCGCACCCCTCGACCTCCGGCTGTCCGACGCGGAACTGGAAGCGACCCGGGAACACGTCGTCGAGTTCGTCCACTCGGTCGTCGACGACGCGGGCGCCGACGGCGCCGTCCTCGGCCTGTCCGGCGGTATCGACTCGACGACCACCGCCCACGTCGCCGTCGAGGCGCTCGGGGCCGACGGCGTCCACGGGCTGGTGATGCCCTCCGAGGTGAACGCGGCGGACAACATGAGCGACGCAGAGCGGGTCGCCGAGGACCTCGGCATCGAGTACGACGTCCTCGACATCAATCCGATCTACGAGTCGTTCCTCGACGCGTACCCCGAGGAGGACGTCGAGTCACGCGTCGACGCCGATCCGCTCCGGACCGCCGCGGGCAACGTCCGCGTCCGCATCCGGGGCGTGCTGAACTACTTCGTCGCCAACGCCGAGAACCGCGTGGTCCTCGGGACGGGCAACCGGAGCGAGACCCTGACGGGCTACTTCACGAAGTACGGCGACCAGGCCGTCGACTGCAACCCGATCGGCAACCTCTACAAACAGCAGGTGCGCCAGCTCGCCGCGGCGATGGACGTCCCGCGCGACCTGGTGATGAAGACCCCCTCCGCGGAGATGTGGCTCGGCCAGACCGACGAGGAGGAGATGGGGCTGGACTACGACACCCTCGACGCCGTCCTCGCGCTCCACGTCGACGGCCCCCTCTCGCAGTCCGCGACGGTCCGCCAGCTCGACGTCACCCCGGAACAGGTCGAGCGGGTGGTCGAACTGTACGAACGCAGCGCCCACAAACGGAAGATGCCGCCGGCCCCCGAGCCGCTGTTTCGCTGATCGATCGTCGGTGGCCCCGACCGCACGACTGTCGGGGCCAATCGGGGGACCGCGTGCGGACTCTTTCCAAAGGCCTTTGCCCCTCCCGTCGCTAGGACGCTCCGATGGACGACGTCGTTCGGGCCCGCGAAGCCGCCCGCGAGGCGCTCGCGGACATCGAACCGGACCGTCTCCGGAGCGTGCTCGAAGAGCGGCTGACCGAAGCCTCCATGGCGCCCGCCGTCCTGGCGCTCCGGAGCGCTCGGGCCCTCGACGGTGGCGCCAACCTCGACGCCATCGCCGAGCGCGCGGCCGGGGTCCAGCTCATCTACGAGGGGCTTCGCCTGACGCGAACTCTCGCTCACGACGAACCCTGGGAGCGGCTGTCGCTCGGATCGCGGGCGGAGGAGAACGGTTCCGCTCCGGACGGCGACGAGTCCGCCCCCGACGCCCACGGCGGAGCGTCCGATGCCCCGTCTTCACGGGGCGCCGTCGAGGAGGGCGTCGCCGCCGACCTCGACGTCCTCGCGGCTGACGTGCTGGTCTCGCGCGGCTTTTACCTGCTCGCCCGGACCGACGCCGCGGACCGGGCCGTCGAGACCGTCCGCTCGTTCGGCCGCGATCAGACCCTACGCCGCGACGCCGAGAACGCCGCCGGCGCCGCCGCACTCGACCGGAATCTGGAGGCCGACGTGTTCGCCCTGGCGGCGGTCGCCGGCGCGACCGCGGTCGGCCGGGACCCGCCGTCCCGGTTGCTGGAGTTCGCGGGCGACCTCGCGGGCGACGCCGACGACGGCGACCTGCCGCCCGTGGCCGTCTCGCTCGCCGACGCCACCCCCGAACGGATCGCCGCGCTGTCGGCCGGCGACGACCGCGTTCGCTCCTCGGCGACCGATTCCTGACCCCGCTCGAAACCGCCCCGTTGCGTCGCGCCGGCGGAGGACCGAATCGAAACGCCTAAAGACGACTCCGGCCAAGCGATGGACGCGCCTGGGTAGCTTAGCGGTAAAGCGCGTCCTTGGTAAGGACGAGAGCCCGGGTTCAAATCCCGGCCTAGGCTTCAGTCGCCGTTTTTCAGGGGTTTCAGCGTCTCTACCGTGATCCACCATGATCGGAGTTCAAGGACGCGACCCCGGGTGTCGAACGTGCACCCCTACGACGTCTTGCGATTACGGAGAGATGTCAAAGTCAAATGTAAAGTATTTTGAACGTTATAAGAGTCTAGCACTAGTAGCTAGGCAGGAGGTGACGACTCTTGCCGCACGATGACGACAATAAGTACAAGGGCATCGTCCTTGTCACGGAGGAAGCCGAGGAATACCTGAATCCACGTCAGAGGATCGCCTACAAAGAGCATAGAGATGAACTGGCGAAGTGGATGCTCAATCTCGGCAAGAACAGGAAGAAAGCCGAGGGATACAGCCACTCAACCGCGAAAAGCCGGATGAACAAACTCGATCTGTTCTACCGGTGGGTCTGGGATGATAACCAGCGATACGTCCAGGACATCAAGACGGACCACGCTGACGAGTGGATGGAGTGGCTGGCCCGGCAGGATTACAAGGAATCCACGAAGTGCCACTACCAGAAGTGCGTTCAGACCCTTTTCAAGTTCAAGCGAGAGGAGAAAGGTCGTGACGTGGAGTGGGATCCTGAGATAGAGTACAGCGACCCATCGACGACCTACCAGCCTCGGGAATATCTCTCAAAGGAAGATCGCCGGAAGATGAGGGAGGCAGCTATGGAGTATGGAGCTGTCCCTCACTACAACAGCCTATCCCCGGAGGCACGTGACCGCTGGAAAACCCTGCTATCTCAACGCCTGCAGAAGCCGAAAGACAAGGTTGGGAAGAAGGACTTTCTCCAGGCGAACTCATTCAAGTACCCGTCGATGATCTATGTCGCTCTGGATGCAGGCCTACGTCCCTGTGAGGTCGAGCGGGCAAACGTAACATGGTTCGACCAGGACAACGGTGTACTCAGGATCCCGGAAGAAGACTCCAGCAAAAATCGTGATAACTGGATAGTAGCGCTGAAATCCGAGACAGCCTCCATACTGAAGAAATGGACCGAGGAGAGAAACAGCCGGGAGAAGTACGACGGAAGAGACGCATTGTGGCTCACCCAGTACGGTAACAGGTACAATAAAGACAGCTTCCGCCGTGACGTCTTCAGAAAAATCGCCAAGGAAGCAGGCCTTGATCTTCAGAACCGTGATCTCACGCCGTACAGTATCCGGCACTCGACGGCTACGTTCGTAGCTGAGGAGGAAGGTCTTGCAGTGGCTAAAGAGCAGGTCCGTCACAAGTCAAAGCAGACAACTCAGAAGTACGAACACGGCTCTGCTGAAAGGCAACAGAACGCAGTCAACAGCATCGACTAAGGCCTTTCCCTCGCGGCCTCTTTTTTAATTCTCTAAATCTGTATAGGATTTATCGAAGGGTGATACCGGGTACAACGGGCTGATTACTCGCAGATTCAAGAAGCACAGCAACTGGAATATATAGTGTCCACTGGTCGTTTCCCATTTGCTGTAGAAGCGTTCAAGACCGGTTTTCTCCCTGGTAACCGAGAGGACGCCAGTTATCAGCTGACGGAGGAACACACCAACGTAGATCTTCCATCCGGGTTTATGGACAACCAATACGAGGATCCTGACCTGGACCGGTTGCTCAAACGCTTCCATGAGATAGAACCGCAGATCACGGTTGTCGGGGACGCCTATACCTGGGAGCAAGCCGCACTCTATCAGGAGGCTATAGACGAACTGATCGAAGACTACCCTCACCGGAGATTCATCGTCACTCCGAAATGCGAAGAAGCGTTCGACATCCTCGACCCAGAGAAAACTATCGCCGGATACCCCAATGGAAACAGCCCGATACAGGGAGAAGACATAGGAACCGCCCTTTACCGCGGCTGGGACACCCACATCCTCGGAGGCAACCCTCACGAAGCCTATGAAGCTATACAAAAATTAACCCAGCCCACTATCGATCGCAGGCCTCCAGCTAACGTAGCCGGCTACGACTGCAATCTACCGCTCCGAATGGCACACTGGGAATATTGGACTCCAGAAGGATGGCAAGACAACGGACACCTGACACCCCGGGAAACTGCCCGCCGTAGCTACCAGGAGATCAAGGCCTTCCTACAGAAGAAGGATGTGTGGCCGGAGACCGAGCCGGTTGATCTGTACGGAGAGCCGACTGAAGAGCCGGACGAACTGATCTGGATGGATGACGGCGGTGACCCAATCGGTACAATAGAGGAACTGGAGAAGGCCTACGTCGGACAGTATGAAGAGAGGGGTAAGATGGCGTTCCGAAGTGAGTCGCAGAAGAAGTTTATCGAGTATCGGGAGGACCTGAGCAAGGTATAGGCCTACTCGTCATTTTCCAGTATCCCCTCGATCTCATCCCAGGCCTGCTCCCACTTCTTCGAATGGATCTTTCTCTCCCAGTCTTTCTCCGAGACCGGGACGTCTTCCTCGTCAACCTGAGAACGGACCTCGTCGACCGCTTTCTCAACTTTCTCTTTTTCGACCTGCAGCTCGTCGATCGCGTCTACCAGTGTATCCTCGTTCTGCAGCAGGAAATTGACGAAGAAATTCCCGAAGGGAGTCAGGTCGTACGTCTTCCCCGAGTCCTCAGGCCTGAACAGAAGATCAGTGTCAACCAGCTTCTCTATGTGATCTTGCATGCCCCCGCGTGTGATATCTAGGAACTCCGCGATCTCGTTCAGGGACTTATCTTGGTAAATCCCCAGAAGGAGAGCTAACCGGGCCTCGTGTGCCAAACCTTGGAACAGGCTTGAAACAGCCTCGAAATCACGTCTGTCCCACTGTTCAGGCCTCATCGTCTCTAACGCTACGAGGAACTTCCTAAAAAGGCGTTTGGGATACTGCCTGTCTTCCATTGATTCTGCAAACACCTTGTTTAGGGAAAAACCTAAATCTTCGGCTGCATAAACACCGGGTGAAGAGGTGGACAACCAGCTGGCATGAATACAGCATTGATTGCGTCACTGTTCGCAACAGGCGCGGTGACCACGCTCAGCGGAATGAAAGGCATCGAGACAGAGAACATCTTCAGAGGAGTGCTCTTCCTCCTGATAGGCGTCGTAATCGGTATCTTCGTGGTTGGCTTCGGACTCAAAGGATCTGGCATCGAGAATCCGATGACAGTTGTCTGGACAGCCGCCGCAACAGCATCAGGCTCGGGTCTCGTGGCCCTTTTCGTCCAAAGCGAGTCAACGAAGGAAGACTAAACCATGAAGCTCAGAGACTGGCTCAAAACTGACAAAGAAGAACAGGCTGAAGAACCAGTAGAAGTCGGCGGCCTCGAGCTCGACGGCGACGGAGAAGTCCTCGAATCCGGGTACGACCTGGAAGAGTTCGAAGACGACATCGAAGGCCGAGAAGAAGCTATCTCCGAACTGGAAAAAGACGTACAGCGTCACGGAAAGAAAAAGAAACGAGCCGTGGAAAAGGCCCGGAAGGCCGACGAACAGGCTGACAAGAAGGGGTACATGGTCGAGGCGAAAGAACACAAGGAAGCGAAGGCGAAGAAAGAGAAAATCCTCGACCACCTCCGCCAGGAGAAACTTACCCTGAAGAAGCTGAAGCTGCAGCACCTGCAGAACAACATCGGAGACGGCGTCGACACTGATCTGGACATCAATCTTGGAGAGCTGGATGCCTCGGAGATTGAGGATGCTATTGAGGAAGGTGGCGATGATCTCTGGGAATCGGCTGAGAACATGGAGGATCTTGGTGAGGCCATGGAAATGGCTGATTCCGAGGCCGGAGGCCTTGACCTATCCGACATCGAGGCTGAAGTAGAAAACTCTGGTACCAGTGACACAGTCGATCTCTCGAACAGGTCCTTGGAAACTGAGGAGGACATCGACCAGGCGATTGACGAAACCCTGGAAGAGATGGACGAAAACCTATGAGCAGCAAAGGAAGAAACCGCGAGAAGAAACTGCTGCAGAACTTCAAGAAGTTCACCAAGAAGGCTGAAGAAGCCGACACTGCTGAACGGACCGAGGACTGGCTGTCGAAGGCCGCTGTCTGGGCTGAAAAGCTGGCCGACAAAAAAGAAGGAGAGGAAGCCGAAAAGTGGCAGCAACTGGCTGAGAAGTCCCAAGAGAAAATCGAGAAACAACGATCGAAAGCACAGGACAAATCCCGAAACAACAGACGATGGAAGAAGACACAGAGTCGAGAAAACAACTCGAAAAGAGACGGAGGTCCTGTCGCATTCGACGACCCTCCCAAGCTCAGTTTCGAGGATGTCGGCGGGATGCACAGCTTGATCTCCGAGCTCAAAGAGCGAGTTATCTTCCAGATGGAGGATTCACCGTACAGAGAAGCACTCGGTGTCTCCCCTACAAACGGCGTACTGCTTCAAGGTCCGCCAGGAACCGGGAAAACCTATATCTCAAAAGCATTGGCCGGAGAACTCGGATACCGCTACGCGGAAGTCAAGTCCAGTGACCTCCTGAACCGCTACGTCGGAGAAACCGGGAAAGCCGTCGACGCACTGTTCGACCAAATCAGGAATAACGAGCCATGCATCGTCTTCATCGACGAAATCGAGGCCATAGCCTCGAATCGTCAAGACCTCGGAGGAGAGGGAGGAGACAAGGCCTACGAGCAGGCAATCTCCGAGATACTGCAGGGCCTCGACAGCCTGCAAGACAGTGACGCGGTCGTGGTCGCCGCCACAAACCTGATGGACGAGATTGATGGAGCGATTCTTCGGAGCGGACGATTCGACGAAAAGATTGAGGTACCTCCTCCGGACGGTCAGGCCCGCAGAGAGATACTGCAGATTCATCTCCGCGACAGAGAGACCGAAGGTAGCTTCAACTGGGAGATGCTGGCTGAAGAGACCGAAGGGTTCTCAGCTGCAGACCTGGCGAAGACGGTCAAAGCAGCGGCTCAGAAGGCACACATCCATTCGGTGAAGTCAGACAGTCTTCAGCCTATCAACGAACAGCTACTGATAAACAGCATACGCGACACTGATCCAAGCCTCAAACACTGGAACGACGATGACTAACAACGAAGACCAGCTTCCGGACGATCCAGAACAGCTCCAACAGAAGGTTGACGAAATCCAACGAGATGCCGAAGAATCCGACGAAGAACTATCACGGGACGAAAAGCTGTTCATAGAGGATATCAAGCAGAAAAAACGCAGAATCGAGGACGCTTCAGAAAGGATCCAAGATGTCCACGACGACCTTCTCGGTTGAATCCCTGGAAAACTATATTGACCCCGCTTCTGTGGCACCAAAAGCCGTAGAAATCGTCGACGTATCAGACGAAACAGCGCTTGAGGAGGTCTGTCGCTTACATCGCTTCTGCCTCGAGAGAATCAGCCACGAAAATCACGAGGAACTCCGCTCCGCCAACGAAGTTCTGGAAACCCTGAGAGGAGACTGCACTGACCAAACCGTGTTATTGTCTTCACTGCTTCTCAGTAGAGAGATCCCGGTCAGAATCGTCCACGTTCAGAATCATATGTTCCCAGAGGCCTTGTTACCGGTCAAACCTGGAGGCAAGACCGACAGAGAAGTCCACCAGCTGTACAGTTTAGGGCGGGAGACCAAGGTGAGAGCTCTAGCAGAACCGAACCACGGAGACGAGAATATCCCCGCCTCGGGTTACTGGTACCCTGTCGATTCAGAAATGAGCCGGTACATGGGCGACCTTCAAGTTCACGCTGAAGAACAGCTTATGATCCACGAAAACGGCGAATGGCAGTGGGAAGAAGTACGGCTCTGCAAGCCCTTTTCGCCAAAAGGTATCCAAAGAAGAAAGGAAACGAGTGATCCTTGATGGTGGGCCGCCAGTTTAGGATGAAGCAGATTCAGGAGACAGTGAAGCCGGAAGTAGCGGAAAAAGCTGCTGAAGAGGTGTTGAGACCCGCGTATCAGCAAGCGGAGGAACCGGTTCTTCAGAGTCAGGCCTTGGCCTTTCACAGGTTCATCCGATTCCAGATCGACGACGTTGAACAGGAGACGTTGAAGAGTCCGGAGATAACGCTTCGAGACGGAGAGGGTGGAGTGGTCGATCAAATCGTGTTATTGGCTTCTATGTGCGTCAGCAAAGGAATTTCGTGTAGAATCCTTAGAGTATCCAATGAATGGCAAGTACACCATATTCTCGAAGTTCTGGTCCAGAACGAAACTGACGTCAAAGCCATCGGTGTTGATGCCGAGCAACATTATCCGTTCCGTGAGAGCAGGAGACAAGACGGGTGGTACTGGACTCCTGCAGATCCCAGGCTCTGCAGCAGGACTGGAGATCTTGAAACACTGGAAAAGGAAGACCTCATCGAGAAGAAGTCTGATGGCAACAGAAGATACTATGAGTGGGTCGAGATCTCCGATCGTTACAGCCTTCGGGCTTAGTATCGCTAAAATCAGTTATCATCGACGCTATCTACGTAGCTCTGGTCGATCTCAGATATCGTTCTAACGTCGACTATTGATCTATCAACCTTCGTATCGCCGATTTCTTTATCGATATACTCTTTCACAGCAGGACCTTTTGCTGCAACCACTATGTAGTCGCAGTATTCTATGTTCTTTTTCACATGCTCAATCTCTCTACTGCTCTTCCCCATAGCAACCTCAAACCCTATTCTAAAACTCTCTGAATTGCCGTATACATCAATATCATGCTTTTCCAATTCTGTATCAAAGCCTGTTCTGGAGAGCAACTCCTTTATTTTGTGCTGCCAGTATCTATGCTCTATCCCTCCTTTTCCTGTTGAATATCTATCATAGTCTTGATTTTTACTGTAGTGTAGTCCTCTCTCTGTTAAATCAAATAGAGTAATGCTGCCGTTACCTACACTGACATCAACGCTATCTATTAAGTTATGTTTGATAAGTACTTTCTTGGCTTTGTTACCCTGATAACGACTTGAGAAATTTTCGTACCTGTCTGTGACAGACTTGAACGGATTCTTGAGGATATCCTTGAAAAGCCTCTCCGGTTTTTTATTTAATTGCAGCTGACTCAGTGGGATCTGGTTTTTTGAGCTTTGGTCGGTTGACTCATCACTGACCTCGGTGTACTTCTTATTTAGCGGGGGTTCAAACTCTCTGATGAGGTGCTCCTCTAAGTATTTCCTATCCTCGTGGTCTTCTATGACCTCAAAAGTGACTTCATCCCATCCTGGTTTTTCATGGCCGAAAACCCTATCTCTGATAGAGGATGTCTCCCCGATATACAGCAGCTTTAGATCGCCATTTTTCTTCCTTGAGTAGAGTTTATAGATTCCAGGCTTGTCAGGTAGCGATTTCCAGGTGGGATTATTCACCGGTATTGAAGTTTCAGTGTTCTATATTTTTAACTCTCACCTCCGAACTGAACGTCCTCAACAGCAAGTTCCTCTAGAACCCGCACATCAAAATTATCCGAACCTGTGAACTCTTTTTCCAGCTTTTTCTTGAGTCCAGATCTTGTGTTATTTCCCTTAGCCGCAACCACAACTTGATCCACGATTTCGAGATTTTTCTTGACGTGATCTACCTCACGTTCATTGGGACCCAAGGCGACCTCGACTCCGATTTCGAACTCACCATTATTTCCGTATACATCGATATCGTAGTACTCTCTCTTAGCTGTGTAGCCAGCTTGTTCTAACAGGCCCTTTATTTTGTGCTGCCAGTACCTGTGTTCAATCCCTCCTCGACCTACCCTCTCAAAGTCTATCCCTTCCTTTTCAACGTATTCACGACCTGTACCGGTAATTTCCAAAAGAGTTAACGTACTGCCTTCTTTCTTGACCTTCGCCTCTTCGATAACTCCAGATTCTATCAATTCTTTCTTAGCTCTGTTTCCTGTCCCGTAGCTAGACATTTTCTCATACCTTTCTGAAACGGGAATGAACGGGTTATCCACTACGTCTTCCAGAAGCTGCATTCCAGTTTCTGAGATGTCCTCTTCCACGATATCATCATCTGAGCTCTCTTCCTCGGACGCAGTACTGGCCGTTTCCGCAGTATCCACACTTTCGGAAGTAGAGGAATCCAACGGTTGGAAAGACAGATCTCTCCATTCCTCGCTCATCCGGGAAACCAGCTGTTCGTCAGTGACGTCTTTTTCCAGTTCGAAGTTAGGGAGGTCAACGGGGACTGGATCCCGTTCCCCTTTCTGTATCACTGCCTGACCCACCCCGAGTTTCCTGGCCCACCGCTCCTGTAGCCGATCCATCTTCAGAGACTCCGCCATGGCCCGGAACTCCTTCGCATCACCTGTAGCCAAGAGAATCTTCGTGTACGTGTTGGCCTTGATCGAATCTGTCAGCTTGTTAGCCTCCTGGTCTGCTACAATCAATGACTCCTGGAACTCACGGAGCTCCGCAACCATCCTGTCAATTTCCGGCAGACCGGATGCTACCTGTTGCTCCTTGTAGACAGACAGGATCGTCTTCGCCTCGTCCAAGAATGTGACGTGCCGGACGCCGTCACCACGGTGATTCTGTGCTTTCCTGTACTCGTAGATCCAAGCTATCAGGATCTCCATCAAGAAGTTCTTCGCCCACTTCTTCAGTCCATCAAATTCGAACACGACATTCCTCTTCAACAGCTTCTCGAGGTCGTAGCCCTCAACGACATCAAACGTATGAGGCGAGTCTCTGAGAAGCCGCCCGATACTAAGCTTGACCCGGTACTTGAATTGCCGCCGCTGAGGTGGTAAAGAGAGGTTCCCGATGTAGTTCTTCAGATCTAGCAGGGTAGGTTGGGAGCTCTGCCTCTGGAACTGATGCAATTGTTCGTCGAGGAAGCGGTCAGACCCTCCTAACAGTTCTTGGGTGTCGCAGAAGACCTCCATGAACCTTGTAAGCCAGTCACCAGTGCTGACGCCTGGCGGCGGCTTCAACGGATTGAACCTGAACTTCTCCACAGGCAGCACCAGGATATCGTCCATCTCGTCGGATTTCACCAGATGGCGGTAGTCCTGCTTCAGGTCGAACGCCCAGAACGGGATGTCGAGATCGTCGAGCTCGGACATCAAGTTGTAGGATGTAGTGGTCTTTCCAGATCCGGACTGACCTGACATCAAGACATGTCTCGGTAGGTCGTCGACAGAAAGGGACACCCACCCCCTTTTCCACCCCCTCCCTACCTTAACCGAGGACGGTGGAACTACCGGGGACTGTTTTTCGGGGAAAGGATGACTACGGTGCTGTCTGATCTTCGCCCTCAGTTTCTTTGCAGCAGTCTGTTTCACGTGGCTATTCGGAGCAAGGTCGATTAGCCCCAACAGCTTCTTCACCTGTTCATCATCGTCGATCCCTGCATCCTTCGCTTCCTGCAGAAGCCGGTCGTGAAGTGACACGATACAGTCTGTGGATTTATAATTTAAAAGGAGATTTACAAGTTCGTTTCATGGGCGACGAAGAAATCCAACTGCTGGAAGCCGAGATAGTCGAAATCCACGCTGAAAGGACAAGTAGCAACGGCACGCCGTACTGCGCTCTCGAAATCGAATCCGGCGACTGGATCTTCGTATGGGAAGGCCACTGGAAAGACGAAATAGAAGACAACCTAGAACAGTACAGAGGCCTCAAAGCCGAGATCTACGTCAAAGACCGTAGCGACGAAGAGGAAAACGATCCCTGGTATCACTTAGAGGCGGTCGTACCTCAGAGTCCAGAGACAGCTGCTGAGTTCTTGGAGAGAAAAAGAAGGAAGAGTCAGGCCTCAGCGTAGATACCATCCAGTACGTCAAGCAAGGCCTGACCGTCTTCTGTAACGGCATACTCCTTCTTTCTGGCGTCTTCACTGGAATCTTCGTGTTCCAGAAGGCCTTCATCAGCCAATTCGTTCAACGTGGTGCTGACGTACTGTCGTGTAAGTGGGACTCTGTCTAGGATCTCTGACACTGTCTGGCCGTCTTCCTCTGCAGCTGCTGCGAGTACCTTCGTACGTCCGCCTTTGACTACAGCAGAGTCGTCTAACGCTGTCACTTTACCCCCTCCACGAGATCTTCGACTTCGTAGTAATCCAGGACCTCTCTTTCATCGATGTCGTACACGCCGATAGCGTCGACAGGGTCTTTCTCGTCTAACCGGATGATGTCGTAACGGATGCCGTCGCCTGTTTCAACTTCGAACTGGGGGAGTTGGGATCCGTAGACTTCTGCGTCTTGGTCTTCCTCCAGAATCTGCCGTACCTTGCCAGCTGGCAGGTCACGAGGAAACAGGTAGTCTTCTCCCAATTGAATCGTCCCGCCGAGGCCTTCGTTCAGCTCCGGATTGTACCGTGGCTCTGTGTATTCCGTGATTCAGGCACCACCTCCGATCCTCGGATAACTCATCTTCAAGGTACTGTGAGGCTGGATTTCCCAGTAGACCGTGTTCATCAGTACTGTTTCCTGTACGTCCAACGCAAGCCATATCGGCAGATTCACGGCTGATGCACCGCAGGATCCTGAAAAGCAGTTACCAAGGCCTCCAGACTCTGCCGTGGAAGAATACCTTGACTCACTGCTGATTCTCACCTCTGTAATGCTCGCCAAAGTCTAAATCGTAATTCTCCAACGAGCTTTTGTAGTACTGTAGAGCAGCCCATACTACGTCTCGCTCTTCCTCAATCAAATCCAGCCGCCTAACTTCTACATCAAGTAAACGCTGAGCAATATTCTTCCTTTCCTCGATCTCTTCCTGGCTCACCGAGGATTCTCACCGTCGAGGTACTTCTTCAGGGATTCAGCTTCTACAGAGTCCTCGGAGTTGGAGGCCTTGTCTTGCATACTGAATGCTGTGAAGTCGGATTCCTTGGCCCTCTTCACTATTCCGAGCTCATCGTCCTCTCCGTCGTCTTCCTGCCTCTGTTGTTGTCTGTGGTTTTGAACCGCTTCTGGAACGGGGTTCGACTCAGGTTGGACCTGAACCGGGATCTTCTCGCGTGCTGTAGCTTTCATTGTGTCAACTAATTGTTTACATTTATTTATAAATGTTTTTAGGTATTGAATACTCTTTCTCCATATAGTCCAGGATGTCATCCTCTACATCGTCTTTGATACCTGCCTTGGCGTACTTTTTCCCGCCTCTGCCACTTTTCGGCCCAGTTTCTATCAGGCCCAACATATCGAGATCGTCAAGGGCATACCGGACCTGCCTTTCGCTAACCGGGTCGTTATTCCACTCACGACAAACCTTCTCATACTTGTCGTAGACCTGCTTGAAGCTGGGTCGTTTCCTCCTCTCCTCAATGACCGAGTACAGAACGTACTTCTTAGTTAGAGCGAGCTGCTTGACCGACTTCAGCATCTGGTTGGTTTCCACCTCATCGATAGCCTCGTCGACGTGCTCAATTTTGACCTGTTCATGAGTCTCCTCAGCTATCTGCCCAGCCTTCTTCAAGACACGAATCGCTTTTCGTGCGTCACCACTGTTCTTCGCCACGTAGGCCGCTATCTTGTTGAGAACACCATTTTGAAGGGCAGTCTGCTTGAAGGCCTTCTCAGCTCTGTTACCCAATATTTTCCGTAGCTGTGGGGAATTATACTCTGAAAAGTCGATGGTGTCGTCAGCGTAGCGGCTGCGATTCTTCGGATTGAACTGGTCGTAGATGTCTGAGTTGTTGGTGACTCCTGCGATCACGAGGCCTCCTTCGCTATTGTTCAGCGCGTATTCACGTACTTCGTAGAACTTTTTGAGTAAGGAGTTTCCGTGGTCATTCTGGCTTTTGTCGCTGAACAGGTGATCGATGTCGTCAAGAACAAGGATGTAATTGGCGTCTTCTTCGACTATCGTCTTCTTCAGTTCGTGGTAGTACTTGCTGAGGTCGCTACCTCTGTAATCGATTTCTATGTCGTGGGCTAACTTCCGCAGTACCTGTCGCTCATTGGTACAGGCCTCAATGTAGGAGACAGTGAGATCTTGGCCCTCCTCCTGCATCTTTTCGTCAAGTTGGTCGAGAACGGCTTTGACACAGGTTGTCTTTCCGAGGCCTGTGTTTCCGGTTACTACGAAGTTCTCTCCGTACCCTGTTTTGATTATCCCCTTCAGTTTCTTCCTTATCTTTTTGATTTCTTCTTCTCTGGCTACGATGTTCTTGAGCGATGGAATGAACTCGTATCCGAGAGGCCTTGTTGATTCGAAGATCTTGTTTTCTGAGTAATCGTCGAAAAGGTTGGTAGTGCTATCTATCTGAGACATAATTATCTCTGTGCAATTTTCTTTTTTATTCCTTTGGTTCAATCAGTTCCGCAATTTCGAAAAGAAGTTTCGTGGCCCAGTCTTTGTGAGTCCTGTTTGCTTGTCTGTACTCAACTGTGTTTGAGAGATTTGCCTGTGTGTGAGCATTTCCTAAATATCCGAAAGCGCAAGGGGGTGAGCGTTGAGAAAATCACGACATATTTAAAGAGAGTTTGATCCGATAGGGAATATAACAGTGTTATATCATATAACGGTGTTATATCAGATTTCTTTGGGAAAGGACTTTTTTCGGAAATGGTCACACACACATACTTGACGTCTTTAAAAAATCCGCTTTGGCACGCTGACGATCTTAGCAGCCCCTCTACTGCTGATTCACACCTTGATTTATCACATCTAAGTGGCAAATTTTTGTGAAATCGTTTGTCCGATGCTGAAAATCTGCTCCCATATTTTGACGTTCTAAGGCCTACGAAAGGCGATTTCCGCCACCATTTCCTAAAAATCACGTAGTTGATTCTGGCGTCTGGTTTCGGTCTTTGGCCTAGTTTTCCATAAGAAACGACCTCGTGGCGTTTCCTAAAAAATCATACAGATCAATTCAAGCCAACCAATTTGTCACTAATAAGTTGCATGCCGGTTCGAAATTTTCTCGGGTTTGATCGAATTGTGCTCCTATATTTCGGGGCGTTAAGGACTATCTCGGTTGTTTTGCCCTACCGTTTCGAACCGATTCTGTAGACAACTGTGTGAGGAGGAAATGAAAAGAAATGGGGCTTATGCTATCAGGCCTTCCTGGTCAGCCTCGACTTGACCGCTGTCTTCGATCTGTTTCTGGAGAAGGGCCTTCCTGAGCTCTATCTTCTCTTTTTGGGTTAGTTTTTCATAGGCTTCTTCGATTTTGGTTCCTGTCTCGTGGTTTATTCCTGCGGTGTCTGCGGCTTTGACTTTCCCCTGTGTTTTCTTGGCTTCGAAGTAGGTTGCGATGGTTTTGAGTTGGTTTTCTCTGCCGCTGTATGGTAGTTCCCAGAGAATTTGTCTGAGTGAGTCGTCTATCTCCATATATAATACTGTAATATTACTATACTTTTTTAAATCAGGGTGTTGGTGTGCTACATCTTCTTCTGCACCTGCTTCTTGAACAGCCTGAAGGCCTCCTTCAACTCCTCTACGTCCTCTTCGATCGTCTTCACTCGGTCAACAAGCTCCCCATGACTCAGGTCCTCGTACTCGGTGACGTCCTCAGACTCGGATTCTTCCAGATATCGAAGGCCTTTGTCTGTGAGTTCCGCCTGCTTAGGATGCTGGAACACACGCTTCTGGCCGTCGACGACCCTCTCCACCATCCTGTCCGGCTTCGACACAGTGACTAGACCTAACTCCTCAAGCTTCTCGAAACTGTAGGAGACATGGTGATTCTCCAGTGTGGTCTCGGCGGTGATCTTCTGGACGTCATCGTACCCGTCATCGACGTACCCGAGGACGACGTGGTCCTTCTCTCGGACCTTCTCGAACTCCTCACCGGTCATTCTTCTTCAATCAGGACGCACTGTTGTTCGAGCTCAGTGCAAAACCCGTCTTCATCACGATGCAGGCAGAACGACTCCAACTCCTCACAACTGTTCTCTCCCAGCTCCGGACACTCCGGCTCCACTACCTCGTCATGAACCTCCAATTCATCACCCTGAACCTCAATCACTCGGTACTCTGCGTCCTCGAGATCTTCGAACTCGGTAAAGGGCTTTCCATCCTCGTTCGTGTAGTAGCTGTAGCTACCGTCGTCGTCCTCGTACTCGCTGCCACGACGATTCTTCGGGTCCTCAACAATGTTCTGAAGCTTCGCCGCCTTCCCCTCCTCAACCACGTAGAACACTTCTTTTCCGTCTTCAACCGCCCTCTTCAGATTGCGGAGTACTTTGACAGGCCGTGACAGCGTCGAGTGCTCTGCTTCCATGTGGGCGATGTCGCCGTCCGGCATGTGGACGTGGCCATCGGGTTTGTCGTCGCCCGTATCCTGATACAGCAGGTTGACCTGGAAGCCACCCTCCTCCAACTGCTTCTTCGCCTCTGCCAAGAGCTCTTTATGCTTATCTCCACCAGCATTGTTGCCCTTCCCGAGGCTCTGCGAGGCCTTTACCTCAGATGTGCCCTGCGACGTGGCAACAGTTCCGGCTTTCTTGAGGTCGTCGACGTCGCTGTAATCCGCTTCCCACGGAGGATACGTATCGAACAGCGTAGCTGAGTTGTGGCTTCTCTCACTCGGCTTCTGCAACGCCGCACGGAACTTACCCAAGGCCTTCAAACGCTGCTTGGAGAGATCCTGGAACATCCCCGCGATCCTGCTCTCGTCTTCGCTGCCACTCGGGTTGAATGCGATCTTTGTCCTGCAGTTGTTAGTGACCGCTCGCCGCATATCCGTGGCCAGCTGATGCAGATACTGCGTGGCCAGCCAACAACCGAGCCGGTACTCACGAGCCTCAGAAAGTATCTTCGTGAAGTTGCTTCCCTCCCCACCGAAGTTTTGCAGCTCGTCGACGTACAGGTAGAACGGCGTCCGGTGTTCTGCCGGCTGTGTGACCCGGCTCTGTGCTGCTGCCCAGATTTTGGTGGTGACGATGCTGCCGACTAGCTGGGAGACCGTTTCTCCGACTTCTCCTTTCTGGATGTCGACGAGGACGATCTTGCTGTCGTTAACTGCCTCTCGGAAGTCGACTCCGGACTCCTCCGGCCCGATTACCCTCCGGATGGTCGGGTTCATCACGAAGTCGTTGAGACGGCGCTGCAGCGGCTCCATCTCATACGACGTCATATCCTCCTTGACCCGGACTAATTGCTCCCGAATGATCTCGTCCTCCGTCTCGTCGATGAGCTCTGTGAGGCTGTCCTGGTTGACGACACAGCGAAAGACATCGAGCAAGCTCTTTCCTGCGTCCTTCTTGATGTTGAGATCCAGATGTGCCCGGAGCAGTGTTTCCAGGACTCGTCCGAACTGATCGCCCCAGTTCTCACTCTGGCGCTTGAACAAATCGATGAGATCGGAGACGATGATCTCCTTCTGGTTCTCTTTCTGCGCCTCCGACATTCCTTCGGAGACGTAAGGATCTAGAACGTTGATCGGGGTGACCGGGTCTCTCGCCGGGTTGATGTAGACGACATCGTCTTCCCGGTCTTCGGGGAGTTTGGCGAGGAACTCGTTGATGAGATCGCCCTTCGGGTTGATGATTGCGATTCCGTGGTCTTTCTCAGCGTCCTGAAGACCGACGTGGGTCATCAACTGGCTTTTGCCGTAGCCGGTCGGCCCGATGTTGAGCACGTGTGTCAGTCGTTTCTCGTCGCTGAGACCTACGTTCTCCTCTACGCCGAGATCGCTTTCGCGGCTGCCGAGATACGTGGTGTTCAGGTTTTCTGTGCTGCTGATCAGGTTTTTGACTTCTTCAGAGTTCATGGTTCTGCGAACTGGATGTTCTCGCGGTTGACTGACGGAAGCGATACGAATGCGGCGAGTTCGTCAAGTGAGGACTGGAACTTCTGACCCCAACCCGCGTACTTCCTGTCGGCTACTGCCTGCAGGAAATCGAAGATTCGCTGCTCTCGTAGGGCCTCGACTGTGACTGTGTCGAGATATTGCCCGGTCTCCGGGTTCTCGTAGGTGTTGAACGCTCCTGCGAGCTCTTTCACCCGGCTTTTCGTGTACTCTTCAGCGCCGATGACGGCGAACCGTATACTAGTGTGAAATCGGCTGTTCCCGGCCTTGGCCTCAATGGCATCGGCCTGCCGTTTCTCCCGTTTCGTAGGTGAGCGGCTTCCCCAGAGCTTCTCTTTCTCCTTCTTCAAGTATCGGATCTGCTGGTAGGCCTGCTTCTTCCACAACCACCGTTGAAGCCTTTCCCCGACTACCGGCTTGAACAGGACCTGGACGACGAAACTGGTGTTCTGCATCGCATGCCGGTGGAAGGTAGAAACCAGGGAATTGATCGGCGGACCGTCGAAGTCCTGGCGGAACGGGTACCAGTCCCGTCTTCCAGCGGTCAGATACCCGCCACCAGAGGTCGATTCTTCACCTACGGGCAGACCTTCAACACCGTTTCCAAACTCGACGCCCGGCACCTGGTTGGAAAGCTGTGTCCGAACCTTCCGTTCCAGTCTCTTCGTCGGCACCGAGAACTGGAACCGAAGCTTGTCAGGCCTGGACCTCCGGATCTCGAACGCTATAACCGGTGAAGCGTTCCTTAGCTTCAGCCACTTGGTCTGCAGTTCCCGTATTCCGGCAGCGAACTCTCGCAGTGTAGCCGGGATATCTTCATCCTTAGGTGGTCGGACTTCGACGTTGTACCACGTTTCGCTGCTGTAGCTCAGTCTCTCTGCTTGCTCCTCTTCGACCGTGATATGGTCGCTGTACAGCCGGTTTCGAAGACTCATGTTGATTCCTCCTCTTTTTCTCCGAGCTTTCCGATGACTCCAAGTTCGAGAAATGCCGCTCCAACGTAGACTCCAGTACGGAGCTGTCGATCTGCGATAGGATTTGCAAAACTGTCGACGATAGTAAGGGGGATAGCGACGATGAAAGCTGCCAAAAGGATGAAAGCAAGTACACCCAGAGCTGTACCCTCGGCTACTCGAATCACGGAGTAGTCACTGAGCGACTCTTCACGAGAACTGTAGACATCCTCAAAGAGAGCGTATACAACAGTACCTCCGACGATTAGGGAGAACAGTGCAGGACCAGGTTTATGATTTATTGACTGAATCTGTTCCAGCAATAGCTCAATTATCGCGCTCAACCCGGCAATTGCGAACATCAGAGTTATCGCAGCGACACAGAGTAAAATACCAATTCCAAGAGCCGAATCCAACAGCTCAAAGCAGGAATCTCTAAGAGACTTATCAGCGGTCTCATCTTTCTCCTCCTGTTCTTCTTCAGGACTTACCTCCGATGCACTACTGTCTTCTTCCGAAGACGCGCTGATTTCGGGAAGCGAAACCCTACCAACTTCGATGTCGAAATCCGGCAGTGAAGGCCGCTCTATCCCAGAGACGGCTTCAGCAACAGATTCTCTTAATTCGTTGAATCGGCTGGCCTCCTCCGGACTGGTGGTCGAACTGGTTTCCTGGACAACTCCGTCGTCTTCATGGCGTTCAGACCTGCCGGAGTCCTGTTTAGGAACCTCTCCGTCTTCGATGATCGAGGCCTCAGTGTCGGAAGCCTCAACCTTGACTTCGGTCTCCAACTGATTGCTGACCGCGAGAATCGCCTGACTGTAATCCGCTGAGTCCTGATCACCTTTCTTCAGGTTGTACAGCCGGGTTTCTGCAACCGTAGACAATTGGAAGGCCTGTGCAGGCCGGTCGTCTGTCTTCTCGTGGGCAAATAGAACCTTACACGGCACGTTCTTCAGGATGTCCTCGCCGTCGTCAGTCCGGTAGAAGTCACCAACTGTCTGTGTGATCAACGTGACTGCCGTGTTCGACGACCGGGCTTCACGAACTAACGTGGAGAGGACCGAGGCACCCTCTTCTCTCTTCAAGAGGCGGTGGGCCTCATCGATGACAACGATAGTTTTCTCTTCGGTCTGCTGTGCGTCTTTGTAGGCCTCTCCGACAGCCTGGATCAGTTCATTTGTTTCGTCTTCGATCGAGCCGTCCAAGCCGAATCTGGTTACCGTGGCGTAGCCTTCGAGCTTCTCCGAGATTCCGCCGTATTCCGGCTTCGGGTCGACGATGTTGATGGAGAGATCTTCGTAGATCTGCGCCGAACGAAGCAAGAGCAGCTTCGAGTAGAAGCTCTTCCCGGATCCAGTAACTCCTGCCAAGACTTGGTGGCCGGCGTTCCACTTGTATCGGTCAAGGATAACCGGCGACTCCGTAGCCTGGTCCACGCCGAACAGAACTCCGCTTTCGTCGACACTGGAAGGCGAACTGAACGGGAAGCCCGAAGCAGCACTGCCCGCAGGCACCAACAGACACTCATCCAGTTTGTCCCCGTGGCCCGGAGTCGTCGAGTAATAGGCCTGGTCGGTACGCAGGGCAGTATCTCTGTACTTGATGCCAAGAGTCTTCAACCGGTTCTGCACTTGCCTCAGCGAGGCCTCACAACTCTCCTCGCTCCTGCCGTAAGCTGTGATGTAGACACCGTACTCGACAGGTTGATCTTCTTGATCTGCCAGCAGGTTCTGGAACCAGTCGACATCGCCAAGCAAGCGTTCCAGGCGTCGGTTGCTGCCGTAACCCTTCCTGATGAGTGACTCGTTCTCTGCCTCGGCTTTGTGTTCCAGCTTTTGCAGCTGGGAAACTGTATCCGCCGCAGCCTTCGGCCTCACCACCTGAGTCACATCAACGAGGCCGTCGATCTGGAGAATTTCGGTAGTCCAACTGAAGTCGACGTCACGCGGGTACTCGGAGATGTACAGTGTCTTACTGTACTGCTTCTCCTCAGACTCCGGATAGACAACGTGATCGTACTCGACCTCGGGCAGGGCCTTGACTGCTTCCTCAGTTTTGCTGACTCTGTGTGCAGTGACACCGCCGGAGTTCAGTTTCTCCAGTACCTCGTCGACACGGTTCTCCAACTCCCCACTCTCCCCATTGCTGACTCGAATGCAGACGAAGTGCCTGGTCCGGCTTTGCCCTTCACTGGCAAGGCCTTCACAGAATCTCCGGTAGCTGCTTTCCAGCCTGTCGCCCTCGTCCAGGTTTTCGAGGTAGGTGCCGAAGTCGAAGGAGTCCTGTGTGCTGTAGATCTCGATTTGATAGTCGACGGTCTTCAGCAGGTCCTGATACAGCCCGTGCAGCGCAGCTTTCTCACCACCAGATTTCAGCTCTAGGTTGACCGGTTCTATCTCGATCAACGCAGCAACGGAACCCTCTTTCTCTATACGTCCATCGCTGGCTGCAGTTGAGTCCTTGACTTCTTTCTGTGTCGTCCACCGCAGGCCCTGGTACAGGTTCTGGTCCAGAGGACGGCCCCACGGCCTCCACAAAGCCCAGACACCGCCGATAACTACAGCGGCGATAAAAGCGAGGTACGCAGCTACAGACGGGTCCTGGGCCGTGTATAGGTAGATGAACACGGGAGAGGGAGGAAGCCCTATGCGAGCCAGGTCCTTGCTGTCAAACCTGCCCAAGAGCTTCAGCGTCACCTGATCCAGATCCGCGGGCATCCGAACCTTCTCACTCATCGGCCATCACCTATGTAGTCGTCTGAGGACCGCTGCCGCTTCTTCTTCCGCCGGTATGACTTCAACCGCCTCTTCTCATCATCCGACAACTGGAAACTCTCTGAGCTTCTGCTATCTCGGCGTTTCTTGATTCCGTAGGCCTGCTTCGCCCGATTCTTCATACCCTGACTAACAACGTAGGCCTGCCCGACTACGGCCTGCGAAGCGCCGTAGAGCTGATACGGTACAAGGATCAGCAGGGTGAATGCTCCAACCCCGATAATCCAGTTAGAGATACTGCCAGGGATACTGGTTCCATTTCCCTGCAGCATTGCGAAGCTGAACTTCAGAACCAGCATATCCAGAGGGGCCATAGCCAGGGCACTCCACCAGCCTGCGATGAACGAGTCAGCGTATCTCTTGGCCTTCGGGATACTCCATGTCAAGGCCAGCAAAGGAGAGATCGCCGCCACGAACATGATGTAGACGTTGCGGACGATGAACATCGCAACCACTACGAGCAGCAGTGCAGAGTTCACCACCCAGGCCAGGACGAGGCCTGTAGAGAGGCCTGCTAACTGTGTAATGCTCATCGAGAGCTGGTCGGGTGCGAACGCGAAGACGAGTGCATTACTCAGCTCTACTGCGTACTGAAGCAGTGGAAGGGAAACCGTTGAGAAGATCAGCGCTACGCCGATCCTTGGAAGAACCATTCGAACCTCGCTGTACGAGACTCCGAACAGCGGGCCGGTGATGTACAGCAGCCCGGCTATCATAAGTCCGATTCCTGACAGCACGTAGGTGATCAGCAGAACGTCGCTGTGAACGTCTTCGACCGCCGGGTTCGGGTGGATGTCCGGCGTGTGCATGATCACCTTCGAGAGTATCTCAAGAAGTTGCTGAGCGAGAAACTTGAACGGCTCAAACAGTATCGATAGTAGTGTTTCTTCCAGGGTTTCGTCCCAGCTACCGGTGAACTGCTCGAAATCCTCGATCAGATTCTCGATTTCCTCCGTAACCCCGCTGAGGTCGATTATCGAATCATCATCTTCACTATCACCGTCCTCCGGTGTTGTCGTCGGGGTCTCCCAGGATTGTGCTGCTACAGGACCGGTTAGGACTCCTAACAGCAGGATTGCGGTGAAGACTGTAGTCAGTTTTCTGTTCATCGTCCTATTTTAGGTGCAGAAGCTGGGGCCGAGCTGGCTGATCAGGAAGGCTACAATCATGTTCGCGGACGCGAGGATGATCACGCCGAGGATGGTGTTCTTCGCCACCATCTTACCGCGGCGAACCCAGTCCTCCCCGAACGGACCCGCAATCATTGTACCGGCAACGGAGAGACCGACCACGCCGAGTGAGACACCGGCCACGAATGCCAATGTCTCAATCGTGCCCAACAGGTCGAACAGGGGTTGAAGCGAACTCGGTATCGAACAGTCCTCTGTCCCTGGCTGGGCAGCCACAGGATTAGTTAGCAGTGTCAATGCGACTACCGCCGGCAAGGCCTTAACTAGGCCGCGTTTCAGGCCTTGATGCAGGTTGGAATCCATGCACCTCTGGCTTACAACCGCAATTAAAAGGAAACTATCAATTTTAGAGTATTAGTTCTGGTTCAGGTTTTGCTGGCCTTCAGAAAATCATAGGTATTTACGATGCTCGGTTTCGTTAGGAATTTCTAAATGGTCGAGAATGACTCCTCGCTGAATTGGGAATTGAGGTCTTCTAAAGTTAGATCGGGGCCTATGCTCCCAATTCCTGAGGACTTCAGGGATATAGTTAGCTTAGAGCAGGGTGACGACTTAGCTACTTGGTGGGGTATTGATATGGAGAATGGGTTGTTCTTTCTTTCAGATGGGTATACCAATACAGAGCGTTTTGTTATTATCATTAATCAAACCTATAAGCTGCATTCTGGAAGTCGAGTCAAGGTAGCGAATCCCAAAAATAGTGATCAAGTGCACAATGACGAAAACCCTCTTTTCGAAGAAGGCGACATGATATATTTCTATACTGATGATCGTATGAAGGATAGTGATCCCAGATCTGTGATCCTTTTTGACGAGCTGCAATTTGACTGGTTCATAATGGGTGATGGAAGACCCCCAATGCTTGCCGATGATGTGCCGATGGATGAAGGGGGGTCTTCTGAGGTTGTTGAAACCGAAAATGATCTTGAGCGGTCAGCAAAAGAGGCGCAAGAATCTCCTGATAAGGTATTTGCTGAACGTTTTGAAGTTCCGAAGTAGGTCAAAGAATCTTTTTGAGATCTCGGCTTTCTTCGAGCTCTCGGAGTTCCCGTTTCAGGCTGCGCTTCTCCTCAAGCAGGTCCTGCTTGTCCTCCCAGACTGACTGCTCGGCTTTCCACTTCTCCTTGTACAGTGATTCCAGTCGATGCCGGACCTGTGTTTCATTCCCGCCTGCTCCTCTCTCCGCTGATTCCAACCGGGTTTTCTGGCGGAAAATCTCGTCCCCTATTGACTCAACTTTGTTTTCGTGGATCTGTTCTCGTTCGTCGAGTTGTCGGTAGATCTGACGTAGTTGCTGCTCCAATCTCTCTTCCTCATTGAGGAGGCTTTGTTCGAGGAAGCCGTCGACGTCGTTCCATGAAGAATTGTCGTATAGTGTGTAGTCAACAGGTTCCTCGACGACGTAATCGACTGGAGAAGAGGACATAGGAATGCATTGAGGGAATAGGAGTTAAGAAACCCTGAGCCTCGCACATTCATTTTTAAAGTGGTGAATGGGCTATCAATAATAGAGGCCTTTCCTCGTGCTACTCCGTCAAAATCCAATACACTTCAGGCCTTGCCGAAGATGTGATGAAGATGTCTTCCTCTCGATTGACGACCTACAATCCTGCAATCGGAATCCGATCTGCTCGGCCTGTAAGATCTTCCAGCGGTGATTCTAGATAGCCCTGAGAACGGTGCTGCTGGTATTGTGGAAATTGCTGAAGGGGCTTCTCACCGTCCTCAAGGTCGGAAAGTTCGCTGTCTTCAAAGGCCTCTCACGAATCACGACCCTATTCTCCTCCAACCTTGGGCTGTGGGGATGGATCGTTCTTGCCTCAGTACTCGTCTTCGACCACCAAGCAGCTATCCAGACTGCCCTGGATACCGGTGAACCAGTTCACATCATCGTCTCGTATGGCGAAAGCCTTGGAACCAGTATACAGAATTTCACCGGAGCCCTGCAGCAGGTACCTCAGGCTTCTGGATGGGTGTACGCAGAGTTGCTGTGGAAGGCTGTGAGTTCGGCAGCCACGGTTCTCTGGTACTTCAAGGCGTTTTATCACATCAGTGCGTGGGTTACGGGAGATAATGTTCCGCCGTTTTACCTGCTGGCTGTTGCGGGTTTGATTTACTTCCTCGTGGTATATGCGGTCACAGGCTGGGTCCCTGACGCCGGCACAATTGAGGCCTTGTCGAACATCCAGGAATTGTTAGAGTTTGAGCGGGCGAATCCGTTATTCGATCCGGGGAATACATCGAACCTGACGAACTCTACAAAACAAGGTGTGGTCGGTGATTTGACCTGGTAGGTGCTGTCTCCCCCTACCCTTTATAAGCACCTGTAAATATATTTACCGTTAGTGAAAAACGCCGGAGGACTCGACCACGACATCGAGCAACTCAGCTTCTCGCAGTTTACAGACGGAGAGGTCAGAGAGAAATCCAACGGTCAGAAGGTATTAACCGTCTCCTCCGGCTGCGACATCGAACCTGGTGAACAGGTAGTAGCCATCCGAGAATCACTTTTCCAAAAAATGTGCGAAGCACTTGGAATCGCAGAGGACATCGATATATGAGATATAGAAAAACACTGGCTGCGGTACTCGTTGTACTACTTTCAGGTCTGGCAGCAGCAGATCAATCCGGAGGTATTGACGTAGAGCCATTGAATCAGACAGTTATAGACACCAACTCCTCGATCAACAGCTCAAGCATTTCCAAGAATACACTGCCGTTCCAACTGGAAACAGGCAGCGACTCAATCACGGCTAATATCTCACTCGACTTTCCTCCTCGACAGTACACAGGTCAAGTGATTCTGGAGAACAACTACAGCCGGAACTACACGGTGAATCTACAGCCGTATACTGACTGGCAGCTAAACAAGAAAGAAATCGAGAAAGTAGTGAACGTGGGGACGAGCGGCAGGTTCACGGATCAGAGCATCCAGCTCACAGGGAACACCAACACCACAGTCACCACGGAGATCTCCGGCAATGTCTCAGAGTTTCTCGACGTCACCGACCAAGTCACTGTCTTCCCCGGTATCAACAGCTCGCTCGTTTTGTCCTACCAAGTTCCGAGGACCACGGAGTACGGGAATTACACCGGTGTCCTCAATCTGACTGCTGACAACGGCGAGTATCAGGAAGTTCCAATTCGGTTCCAGTTCAAGGACAACATCACACCAGAAATACAGTCAGTGGAAACGCCGAGCTTCGACGCAACATACCCCAAACAGTTCGTAGTGGAGGCCTCGGACAACATCGGGGTAGATTCTGTCAATGCCACGGTTCTCAGAGAGGTCACGATCAATGGCTCAAAGCGAAACGAGACAGTAGAGGAGCTGCAGTTTCAGCATGAAAACAATACTGACCGGTGGAAAGCGACACCGCCGGCAGACACTAACGGCACATTCTACCTGGATGGAGAGGTCGTCGACGAGGCCGGAAACCAAGTCAACTTCTCCTCGAAATACACGGTGAGACCTCTCGACGCTGTCAACGTAGAGAGTTCGCTGGAACTGAGGAACTACAGGGTTGAATCTGAAATCAACGAATTATTCGGAGAGGTAAACCGGTCCACATCTGTAGAAGTTACTCTCGAATCATTCAGCCAGCCGCTCCAAAGCCCGAACGAGACCTGGACACTGGCCGTTCAAACAGGAAACGGGAAGCAGTTCCTACGTGAGGAGAAATCAACTATCAGTGTCCGTGGGCCGACTGATATGAGGCTCTTCGTTTATGGGGACAGTGCTGAAAGGTTCAATGGCAAGCTCAGCTTCGAACCCGTGGATCAGCACATCCCTGTGAATAACGTGTCGTTCAGCGGCAGCTACCTGGACTGTGCTGTCCCGAAGAAAAAGAGGGTAGGAGTGTTCAACAAATCAATCCAGTTCACACCGGTGAACAGCGATAACTGCGTGGAAGCCGGTCTCAACGTCTCTTACTTCATTTCTGCCAGCACTATCGACGACATGGATAATATCGGAGACAGCATGAAGGTCTACATCCCGAGAGATGTCGAGGAAGATATTGATCAGCAATGGAAGCAGCGAGTGGAGGAAAGAGAAAGCCGTATAAAAGATCTGAACTCGGCTGTAGGAAGTCTTTCGTTTCAAAGAAATTCACTATTTGCATTATTGATTGCCTGTATCGGTGGTTGGTACTGGTATGCCAAGGAAGGTACGACCAAGTTCTTCGTTCCGTTGAAGAGTACAAAATCCCCGATAGAGAGGTTGAAATCGGATGACGAGGGTTGAGGTGTAAATCTGTACTATGACTCAAGAAAGATTTGTAATCGACTTGCTTCACGGCGAACATTTTGGAAAACTCGATGACTGGAAAGAGGCTCCGGGTTACGTAGGGCGGAGAATACCGGTTATCAGAAAACTTGACTACACCTGGGGACAGGTGCTGAACCCGCTTAATTCAGTTACTTCGAAAAAGAAGGAGGAGTACCCATACCCTCTTGATGAAAATAGTGATACGATTAAGGTAGATGCAGTGCCAGGTTTCCCTCTGCTGATTATCGTACCGGATATGGACATACCGGAGCTCTCGAAACAAGAGTATAAGCGCAGCATTGCGTACCAGATTCAGGAAAGTCTGCTTGAGAAAATAGAAGGCCTGAAAAGAAATCTGGAGAAGAAGCAAGACGAGATCGACCGGCTGAACAAAGAGAACAGGGAGCTGAGGAAGGAGGTTGAAGAGCGTGAGGAGAAAGAGGCCTCACAGAACTCCAGGTCCTCCTCCAGCGGGGTCAAGTGTCCGGACTGTGGAGCAACGAATCCTGAGCAGAAATGGGAGAAAAACAATGATACGTGCCCAAGCTGTGGCGATGTAGCGCTCAGCGAGGCGAAAAGGTGATTCACTAAGTGGGATCTAAATATTTCGACGAAGACGCATTCGACGATCTGCAGAAAGACATCATCGAAAATCAGGATCTGGCGAGAGCTGTAGAAAAACTGAAAGCCAAGATCGAAGGAGAAGAAGAGGAAGGTGCTATTCATCCCAGCAACATCGAGCAAAAGCTGGATAGCAGGAACTCTACTATCAACGATGGTCTGCGGCAGGCCTCCATCAAGTCGGAGAATGTAGCTGAAAGCGGTGAGGAACTTGAGGACAGAAGGGAAGAAGAAGACTTCCGGGAGAACTACCGTGATAACGCAGTAGATGCTGATGACTGGGACGACGCAGTTTATCTAATCGATCAGTATGAGCAGTTGACCGGTGAACTTGTTCTCCTTGTCCGGATATTGTTGAATGACAGAGAGCTGCTTCGTGAAGGGATTGATATCCAGGAGTGGAGAGTTGAGGAGAGGAAGATCTACGAGTCCACTCAGGAGATCAAGGAGAACGCAATTACTCAGTTCCAGAACATGGGGAATAAGCTCGTCAACGAGAACGCAGAGCGGATGGAGCAGGTGATGGAATCCCGTTCAGAAGTCGCTGATAAACAGAGAGAGGCAGCTGAAGCCATGACTGAACTGGCCAAGGAATTGAAAGAGCTTAGGGGGTCAACTCCTGCCGAAGTAAGTCAGGAACAGAAGGAAAGGCCTCAAACAAGTGATACAGCGTTACAACAGGAAGAGATAGAGACTACAGAGGAAGAAAAGAAAGATCCTGATCCTGATGACCTAAGTGATTTCCAGAGAAAGATCTACGAGTTATCTCGAGAACATCCTGAATGGGGGACGGAGAAGGTTGCTGAGGAGTTAGATCAGCCTAAGAGGATTATCTCAGCGACGGTCGGTAAAATCCGGAATAAGGACGGATTCGAGGATTTCAGTCTTAAGCAGGAGACTGAGTAAAAAAGGGTGGTTGAGGCCTGGCAATAATAATTCGAAAACTCAGAAACAACAGGAAGCAGGAGGATATCACAGTCTCTGACTTTCCGAACTCTGCTGTCAACAAGATCGAGACCATAAGCTACACCGATGGTTATAGACCTGCGAGATACAGGTTGTACCGGTATACTGGTGGCAGTCTTCCGATTTCAGATAGTTACGTGAAGGACGTGACGAAGTTCAAAGGCAGTCTTTCCGATTGCCCTGTAGATATATACGAAGCTGTTGAGGAAGGTGTCGAAGTCAACAAGGAACGATTAGTTCACCAGTTAGTTGAGAGGTGGGGGGAGGGACGATTCAACGTGTTCAAGTTAGGCGGTAATCCGCCGAGGGAAAGCATATTTGAAAACCATTTCATAAAAACAGTGTCATGATGGAAGTACAACTTTTGACCTTGATGGTTGCACTTGCGGCGATGATCTTAATCCAGGGAAGTGCAGTGATCAACGGCAAAAGGTTTGGAGGAGTTCTCATCTCGTTCGCTCTCGGCACGACAATCGGGGCCGCCGTCTTTTACACTGTCTTGGTGTTCCTGCCGCAGGTGATGTAGCTATTGATACTGGCCCAGTACAAGAAATACGGACTGTTGCTGATAGCGATATTGGTCGGCAATGCTTGGCTCAACCTGATTCCGTGGACGTTCCTATTCGTGGTACTCGGAGCTCTTGCAGTACTTATCATAGCTGATCAGGTAGGATGGAAAGGCCTGAACGTGATGCTTTCTCCGGGTTCAGAAACCAGTTCTTCAGACGAACCGGAGTTCCAGATTGAGCCATGGGAGGCACCGGAAAAGCTGAACGAGAAGCTGAGGAAATCCAAAGGCAGAAAAGAGATCGATATTGATACTACCTCGCCAGGGAATCTGAATTTCAAAGAAAGTCTTGCTAAGGCCAGGATTGACGGAACTCAGTACTGGGTCTGGTGGGTTGTTGGGAGGGTTAAAAGCGGTTATCACGATGAGGTTATCTCGTACATCTACGACCTGACCGAAGATAGGATAGTCCACTCAAATCAAAACGTCAAGGATCCTGTCCACCGTGTAGAACCGTTCAGCGATAAACCCAGTTGGCTTGTTGTGGAGGGCATCACAGGGAGAAAGCCGGCTTCAGATGACCGTGCTGATATCCAGGTCAACTACGGTCCCGACGGAAGAAACGGAACGTCTGGAAATGGAGGTGGTAGTTGATGGGGAAACTCGAAAAGCTGTGGAGGTCCACTGGAGATTTCTACCAGGAACGATTCCAGGAAGCTGGTGAAATCGAGGAGATCGATTACAGCCAGGGCGTGCCTGTAGCTCGTGATGTCTCCACCGGAGAATTAGTCAAGATCAAGTTCGACAGCACCACGAGGATAGGGAACTTCGGAGCAACAGGCTCTGGTAAAACAGTCGGTGCAAAAGCTATTCTCTCCCGGATCTACGACAACGGATGGAACGTAATCCACTTCTCGGACGTCAAGCACGACTTCCAAGATATCTCGTACAAGGGCGGAGCGAGCAAAAAGCTGATTCGAGAAACCGCCGGTCTTGCACCGGGAGAAGAACCGCATAGCGTTCCTCGGAAGATTTTCCAACCCAAGTTTCTCGCTGATGATTATGCACAGGACAGGCCTCCAAGCTACGTAGAACCGTTCACCCTGGGTTTCGAGGATATCGAGGAGTCGGAGTTCAAGGATTTGGTCAACCCTGGTTCTGATGCACAGGAACAAGCGTTGAACAACCTCGTCGACCGCCTAGATCTGGAGGATGAAACGTTCGCATCTATTCTTGGAGAGCTGGATGATATGGAGATGGATTATTCAGGCGCTGATGCTTTGAAAGGGGCTTTGAAGAGGAGTATTCAGTCGTTGGATAGCGATGATATACTGGGTTCGAGGATGAGGAAGAACCCGTTCAGGTACGCTGATGCCTGGCGATGCCGCACCTGCAACGAGTACGTTTTTGCTGATCAGAAAGGAGCGCATCAAGGCCATAAGTTGGAGGAAAGGCGGGCAGTACTTTCGCTCGGATTGAAGAACTACGATCGTCACACGCATGAGAAGGAGAAGTACCAGTTCTACGTTGCCTCTTTGATGGACAATTTCATCCAAGAATTGAGAGAGGGCCGGATTGAAGGGCCTTACGTGGTTTTCTGCGATGAGTACCACGAAATTGTTCCACGTGATGAGAAGTCGCCTGTGAAGGACAAGTTCCAGAGGATGCTGGATGTCTCCGGCAGGCAGAACGACATTGCCACGTTGATCTCTACCCAGAGGCCCTCACAGCTTCCGATGCCTGGCGGTAAGTCACGGTTCGATTTCATCGGGGATCTGGATCACATATTTATCTCGAAGAACCTGAACGCTGAGGAGTGGAATAAGGCCTTGAACGCGTTCAACTTCTACAATTCGTCTCACCGGCAGAAGTGGAAGGACAAGATCTCGTCTATGGATGAGTTCCAGTTCTTGTACGTCAATCCGAACAAACACGACGGCGTGGAGGATTGTCCTGTGGTAGAGTTTCTCAGTCCTAAGTGGCGTCACGCAGGCTGACAGGCAGGTTCTGTGTCTACGTCCTTTCGTTTTATAAGCACTAAATCTCAATTCGTGAATAGAGTCAAAGGCCTCCAATTAGCAGGAGGGCGTCGACGGTGATCTCACTCGGTGTTTGATACGATAATACAGCTGGCTGTCCAGAACCCGGAACTCACGGCGCTACTGATTATCGGAGTAGGTGCTGTTTGGAGCTGGAATCGAAGCCCGATCCCGGTTCCAGGGATACCGGGGCTTCACTTGTTCGGCCTTGCCCTGCTAATCGGATCGGCGTTCTACTTTTTCGCCGTACCAAGTCCAGCCGGGCCTGTTGAGAGAGGGTTCAGGTTTGTCGGAGACGCAATGTTTAGCCTGATACTGTTCGCATATATAATCAGAAAGACGGTCGATATCTGAAGGTGATTCAAAAATCAAGAAGACACAGAAAGGCAATGCATTACTGAAATTTGTAGCAGTTGTAGCAATTCTATTCTTGGGAGCTCTTGCGCTCGGTTCTGTACTGGATGTCGGATCCCTGAATATCACGAAAACGGGCGACGGCTGTTGGCACAAGGTCCAGCCGGAAAACAGGACGTTCGACTCCAAGGAGGAGCTGCGTGACTACGCCTCAGAGATCGGCGTCGACATACCCAGCAATATCACGTTCAAAACCATCAACGGCACCCTGTACCAGGAGGCCGAATGCATAGGTGGAAGCGGTGGGTAAAGGCTTGAAGGCCTCGGTTGTAGCACTGTTCTTGTTCTGTTTTGTTGCTTCTGCAGCTGCTTCGGTGAACTCGGTCGACACAATCACTTTTGAGGAAGATGGTCAGAAGCTGCATATCGGGTACACGTCCAGTTTCACGACAGATGAGATCAACGTGTACCTCGGTGAGAGCGAGATTGAGTCTGAAACAGGTGCGGTAGCGGAAGTTCCGATCACTTTCGGTGTCTCTCATCAAGAGACCTACGCGAAGTACCCAACCCAGGATACTGGCCTCACCTCAATTACCGGCTGGGATGCAGTTCATACTACTGTAAGTTCGAAACAGGAGCTCTGGGACTGGGTTACGACAAACTGTGTTGATACAAACGATGCTGGAGAGTTCACAGTTGACGGTTACGGGACGACCGACGTTGAGGCCCGTGCCTCACGATGGTACGACTACTGGGCTGGTACTTACAAATACGATATCTACTGCTGGCAGAGAAACGGATACCACGGAGCGGTGGCCGACATCGGCTCTCCCAATGAGATCTTCCGAACCGAGTGGAGACTCCAGGCCGGAGATAAGAACCCGCAGACCGCTGTGATCACGAACGGTGTAGGCGGTGCAGGAAGAACATCTAACCTCGGCAGACATGCAACGATCCGGTGGGACGGAAGCCTGACAACCGGTGAGAACCCGCCTCTCGTCGACGACGAACTCGCTCTCCACAAGAACAGCTTCCAGGATGGCTGGAGAATCATCAGTGAAAGGCGATACGATGAGTACCGGAGCTTCGTGCAGAACAACGCCTACGATCTCCTTGGTGACTGGGGAGCGGGAAGGACCACTGAGAGCCACATCGAGAGCGAGCTGAATGGGAAAGCGGAGCAGGCAGCTTCCGAGTTCTCTGAGTCTCCATTATCTGATGCCGAGGTCTCGGACTCGAGCTGGGAAAGCGGATCGTTCAAGCTCGATATGGATCGTGAACACCTCTACCCCATGTTTGATGTAGAAATAGATGCCGGGCCTCAGGCTTACGCTACTATCTACAGGCCCGTTGGAGAGCCGGAGATCGTTTCAACAAGCAGCGCTGAGTTCGGTGAAATCGGTGACGGCATGATCTCGGTAGACGTAAAGAACGCTGGTGAGGAGGAAGGCAGTTTCTCAGCCCGTATCGATACCTGCGGCGACTACTTCAGCGGTAACAGCTTACAGAATACTAAGACGGTTTCTCCCGGTGAGACCGTTACCTTCGACTTCCGTGTGTCGTTCACCTCGACGAGCTTGACCCAGAGCGAGTTCAGTGATCAATGCAAGATAGTAGTTGAGGATACGGGTAGCGGTGAAGAGGTTTCTACGAGTATCCAGGTCACAGCTACTCAGGAAGACGAGTGTACTACCGGTGAGGAGACGAAGAAAGAGAAACAGGTCGGTGGCGAGACCGTGGATGTGATCAAAGTCTGTACGAACGGCCTGAAACTGGAGGAAGACGAGGTCTGCAGTGCTGATGAGGAGGCCCGCTACATCAACGACGACGTCCAGTACGAATGCCGTGCCGAAGGCTCAAAGACAGGTGCTGGAGGAGGTCAATGGACGGTTCCAGGTCTTGGATGGAAAGTAGATAGTCCTGCGTCCGATCTCAAGGATATCTGGAGCGGCAACGCTGGAGCAATAACCTACTTCCAGTTGTTCCTTTCCTTCATCGCATTCCTCGGAGGATTCGCTTTGGTTGGTATCAAGCTCGGAGGTATCATTGATGGATTGACGACAGAGTTTATCCCTGTCAGTAATGCCGTTGTGAGACTTGTGATAGGCCTTGTGGGCGGAGGGTTGGCGTTCCTGATGGTGTACCAGTTTGTTACTGATCCGATAGGCTTCATCCTCACCATTGTAGGCCTCATTGGACTGGGTTATCTCTACATTAGTGCTAGTACACCGGACATCAACCTGTAGCTCTACCCGGCCATCCTTTTATAAGTCCTAATTGGCATACCGTTTACAGGATGTACTGTTTTTCCCAAAATCTCTCAAAGGCAGGCAGGGAATCCCTGAACTTGAATGTTGCAGGGTTCGGCCTCCGCTACTCGGATCTGCCCAGGAACGGTAGAAAGAACACTCCGGTTCAACGACCTGGAGCCGGTCGTTCGAGGACGGGTGTGAATAAGATACGCCTGGCAGCGGCGACTCCGATAGCATTTCTGAATTATTTGGATCGAAGCCCTGTGTTCTCAGCAGGTTCAGCCCTTGTCTGACCCATTCAACATGGAGGTGACAATTTAATTATGGACGCAAAAATAGGAATAGCACTGAGTATCACAGCAGCACTGATTGTTGCAGGTGCTTTCACAGGCGGATTCGGAATGCTCAACGTAGCAGATAACGGTGGAAATGACAACCAGACACCACCACCATCCGGCGACACAGTCTCAGTAAACGACTGGGGCGTAGACGGTGAAGTAACTCTGCCCCTTGACGTGTCTTCAGCTGACGTGTACAAGTTCGAACCCGGTGTAGAGGTTCCGGATGTCGGTGATTACGACGACTTCTCAATTAGCGATGCAACAAGCGGCCTACAGGCCGGAGTAGATTACGAGGTCGTCTCAATCAGCAATGCGGACACAGCTACCTTTAGCGAGGTAAAGCACCAGGATCAGCCGTACCAGTTCGTCCTTGTGGACAAGAGCAGTCCAAGAGAGTACCACTACAGTTTCTGGAGCGAAGGAATGCCTGAGACAGTAGGAACGGCATTTGCAGAAGCTGGAAAGACGATCAACCTGGACGACAACGCGAACTTCGACCAGTGGGCGACTTACGGCACAGACTCTGCTGGCTACAAGACTTCTGACAGCAAGTACTTCAGCGCTGGAACTGATCTAAGCTTCAACAGCAACGGTTCAAAGACAGTAACACTTGAGAGATCAGTCGAAGTCACGCAGGGAGTTGCCTACCTCGGCGACGTCGAAGTAACCGGATTCAACGACGGTGAAGGAATCTCCGAAGTCGATGTCTCAGTAATGGTCGACGGAGAACAGGTCTACAGTGAAAGTCTGAAGGATGGTTCCACAGGACCTCTCTCGGACTCTACCTCGTTCAGAAACGCTCTCACAAACAGTGACGTGGATCTGAGCACTAACCCACAGAAGGCGACTGGCACAGTAGAGATTCAGGTCACAGTTACGGGAGAGTTTGATACCGAAGTCAGCACTGCTGATGACGGTGAGCTCGGACCTAGTGAGTCAATCATCAGCCTGAACGCTTACGACATCTTCGACACTGCGATCGGAGATGGATCTGCAGTCTCCTTCACAGGATAACTCCCTGTGAGGTTCTGCAGGTTTTTTGGCCCGCAGGAAAAGGCCTCATTTCCCCTCCCCCTTTTCTTTTTTAACTACTACTTGACAATTCCTGTATATATGATTGAGTTGCCTGTACGATTTTTCCATAGGCTGTTTACGATTACGTTGGAGGACTGGATCTACCTCGTGTTTTCAGCGCTTGTTGTGGCGTCGATTGTCGGACTCGTCCTGATCACTAATCCACAGGCCGATGCCCAATACCGGTATTTCATCAGTGAGACAGGTCAATACCTTGGCTTAGATGGTGGAGAAGTCAATGACACCGGTCTTACTTTCAGTTCAACCCAGATTGAGAACGTAAACTGGGCTACAACTGGTGCAGTATCTACGGATAATTTTGCTCATGAACGGCTTTTCTGTGGTAGTGTTTCTGATTCAGGGCTAGTAGAGGAGTTCCGTTTTGCGGATAAAATCAACGACAGCGGGTTAGAAAGGGTTAGCGGATCGTGTACCAGCAGATTTGGCGAGATCAATCTGTTTGTCCATACTCATCCTACAAGCGGTTCTGCAAGACTCTCTGAAGAAGATCGTGACCTTGAATCGGCAGAGAATATAGATTATACCTGTATCGTATTCGATGAGATCACATCCAGTCCTTTCTCCGATGAGCTACATGGAATCTCTTGCTGGCGGGTTGTAGAAGGCAGCGAAGAAAGCTACAGTTTCGAGGAAATTCCTGCCTTCTTGGATTAGAAGATATGTGGGTGGCGGCTCTGGAGAAACTGTTTTAGGGTGCACACAGCTTCTGCTGGGCCGCCATTTCATTCTTAAATGTTGATATTTAAATAGTACTTGGGTGCACACAGTGGGTACGGTAGAAAAGAAATGCAGCTTCTGCGGCGACGTATTTGAAGTGGACGAACACAGTCCTAATGAAAATAAGTACTGCAGTCAAGACTGTTATCATAAAGACCGGCGGAAAAGAGTGAATTTGGAGTGCGAGAACTGTGGGGAGGAATTTGAAACCTACCCGGCGGCAAACAGAACCACTTGTTCTAAAGAGTGCCAGCACGAGTATTTCAGAGAGCGGGAGAAGAGATGCTGTGATATGTGCGGAGACTCTTTTGAAGTTAAGCCCTCGGAAGAGAAGAAATTTTGCGGTCGTAGTTGTGCCAGCAAAGCCAAACGAGAAAGAATCGATCTACAGTGTGAAAACTGCGGTGGAGAATTTACAGTACTGAGGAGCGAGAGTGATCAAAAGTTCTGCTCGGTTGAATGCAATTGGGACTCACAGAGGGATGACGAGATAGAGAGGTTCGATGAGTGTCAGCATCCAGACTGTGAAAAAGAGCTGAATCAGCAGAGAAAGTATTGTTCGAGAGATTGTGCATCGCGATCCAGGAACCCTGACCCTATTGAAGTGCGTGAGTGTGATGTATGTGGAGAAACTTTTGAGGTAAAAGAATATAAGAAGAACGTAACTTGCTCCAAGTCTTGCTCTAATAAACTATCAACAGATTATATTGAAAAGGCCTGCAAGAATTGTAACTCAACTATAAAGACTACTGAGTCAGAGAACAAAAAATTCTGCGATCGTAATTGTTGGCGTCAGTATCAAAGGTCGACGACTGAGTGGCATACCGGGTTAGTGAAAGAAAATCCTGGGAAAATTCTTCCAAGAGTAGAAAAGGAATGCAAACAGTGTGGAACGGTTTTTTGTCCGATTGGATCCAATAGAAGAGTTAGGAAAACCTGTTCTAGAGAATGTGAGCGTGCTATTTACAGGAAAAACATGATCGGTGAAGAAAACCCTAATTGGGGTGGTGGAAAAAATGAATACGATTGCATGGTCTGCGGGAAAACTTTTGAGTCGTACCCATCTGAGGTAAGCTCCTTAAGAAGTTGTGGTAGTGAAGAATGCAAGAAGAGATTACGTTCAAGAGTATCAAAGAGTATTCATGAAGATCTTGATTTCAAGGGAGAAAATCATCCTCGGTGGAAGGGAGGGTCAGTAAACTACTATGGAAAGAACTGGGACGAACAGCGGCAGAAGGCCTTGGAAAGAGATAATTATGAATGCGTGATATGTGGTAGAGGAGAGACGGATTTAGGTGTTGAGCCCTCAGTCCATCATATTAAACCGATAAGGGAATATGAATGTTTAGAGGAGGTAAACAAGCTCTCGAACTTGGTCGTTCTCTGTGCAACCCACCATTGTAAGGTTGAGGGATGGAATCTTGTTCCTTCAAATTCAGATGTAGAGCTAAATAGGTTGGAGGCCTGAACTGCTGGAAGATCACAGGTAGCGAAGAGTCCGGATTCAATTTTACCGAGGTTGAGGTCGGGATTTCTGAGAGGTCTGAACTGCTTCCTACCTGATGATTTATAAATAGTAGATGAGGTTTTAATAGTATGGATAAGAGGAGTTTTCTCGCCGGTTCTGCAGCTTCACTCGTTCTGCTGTTTTCGTTCGGAGCTGCTTTCGCTGCGTCAGGAGGCAGCAGCAACCCGGGTATCGATCTGTACAATGGGACTCTGCGGATGCACGGCAACAATCTGGCCAATGCCGATCTCGTTGATGGAGTGAATCTGTCTAATCCTGGTTCTTATCTGCAGATCTCTGGCAATCAGTATTCTGTAGATGGTGCTTCAATCCAGTCGGGGACAACAGCTTCAGACGTAGGCCTCGGAAACGTAGAGAATGTTGCTTTATCAAATGCTGTTTGGTCAGATTTAGGGATTAGCCGTTCAGATGTCTCTGCTTCTGACGTAAGTCTTGGTAAAGTGAGGAATGTTGACTTAGCGAATACTGCTGGAGAGTTTCTAAACTATGATTCTACAAATGAACAGTACGATGTCAACGGCAGTGCGATCCGATCGGGCACGACAAAATCAGATGTAAATTTGGGCAATACAATAAATAAAGAACAATTAGCAATTGATGGAAGCAATTCAATGGAAGCTAATCTTGATATGTCTGGTAGAGAGATAAAGTCTGTTAACGGTTTAGAAGATAGTGGAAACTACATATATGTATCTGGAGAGGACTTTGAAACCGACCAAGATATGCACTTAATTGCTGACCAAGGAATTGAGCTGAGAGCAGACAAAGATGGCTCAAACGGAGGGCCATTTTCTTGTAAATTAGATGAGAGTAACGGCAACTGGAATTGTGATGGTACAAAGAACTGGGTTCATGATCTAAACAGCACCCATACAGCCTATTATACATCTCAAGAAAGTCCTCAGGTCAGGGCTGTGTACGAGGGCCAGGTGAATGTGACGAATGGGAGAGTCAACGTTACACTTCCATATCATTTCTCGGGTACGGTTTCTGAGAAGAGGCCTTCTCTCCGAGTTCAGGCTACCCCACACAGCTTGACCACGGTTGCTGTAACAGAAAGAAGCGACGAGTGGATTGTGATTAAAACCAGTTCTTCCGAAGAGGTCACGGTCGATTACAGGATTACAGGTATCAGGGAGGGTTATGAGGACAAGGATGTGGTGAGGCCTTCTCGGTGAATAAGGCTACTCCGATCTTTCTCGCTGTCTTCTTGATTGGGGTTGCAGGTCTTTTGATCAGAGTCCCTCTGCCGGGAGTGCAAGCTGAAGAGGATTTCCAGTACCGAGGAGAGAATTATACATTAGAGCTAGTTGAGGAGGCTCATATCGAGGGCAAGTACTGGGGGAGTTTTGATTTAGTGTCGAAAGAGGTTACTGTTGCTACTGGGGATCGGGGTCTTTGGGGTATTATCTCTACTTGTAGTCATGAGCTGTACCACGCGGATTATGCGGACTCTGGAAAAAGTATGTCAGAACAGAAAGAGCATGAGGAGATGCCATCTGCTGATTGGCCGTGGAATTGGAAAATGAAGTGTATGGCTCTTTCTCGTCATAGATTGTCTTCTGTGAGCTTCTTTTAGAAATGTGGCCAGGGGTCGGCTTTTTTATTTACTCGGTTTAAAAGTGTTATTTAGAAGTGGTTGAATGAGGAAATGGATAGCTGCAGCACTAATAATCGTATTCTTTCTGCCGTTGTCAGCGGCAAAGGTCGGTATAGGCAGCGGTGTATCCATCCAGCAGCCGGATAACAATCTCACCGTGAACAGTACAGGGTTCAATGTTTCCAGCGTCGGTGTCTACAGCTCGGCTACCGAGTTCTCCGGCTCTAACTTCTCCGTACAGAATACCGACGGTACAGCCGCCACGGCCTCACTGGACTTCTATAATCCTGATGCTGGAAACCGGAGCTACGTCACAAACTACACTGCCTCAACTACGCAGGGAAACACGCTGACCTTCGAGTTCTCCGATCTCTGGATCAATGATACATACGAGGCCTACAACTCAACGGAAAAGGTCGAGAGGAAGGAGACGACTGGTTCAGGCCTGTATACTTTCTCATACAGTAGCTGGGATACTCAGCAGAGCTTCTCACTGTACAACAGCAACAACTCCGCACCGATAATCAACTCAGTCCATGTCGATATCAACGAAACCAGTAACACGAAACAGATAGATCTAGGTCTGTCCAGCAACGGAGAAGAAGATCTAGCCTCGTACGAAGGACTGTCCAGTGTCTCAGAGTTCACCAATACCTCTCTAAAGTCGTCGTTCACGTTTCCGTTCCTGACCGATGTATCCGTATCCGATAGGATAGGTCAAAGTGTAACCCGAACTCTGGCCTTGGATAGATACGACTCAGGCCACGTCCAGGATCAGAACAAGTCCAGTAACCTGTCGCAGCAGTACCCGGCTCAGGAATACTACCTGTGGAACGAGGCCTCGAAACCGGTGAACTACACCCTTGCGTTGTCAGTACCCGGCGTTTTGGACTCCAGCAATGTATGGAACGGCGAGCTAAGTCCCGGTCAAAACGCTTCCTTCGTTGCTGGAAACCACGGTGACTGGATCAACCAGACACAGTACAGTTTCCAGGTGCCAACCGAAGTAACACTCAGCAAGGAATACACTGGCAGCCGGAAACTGGAGGCAGTAGAAGGCCTCGGGATTTCATGGTCAGGTATCAACACAACTGGGTTCGTTGACACCCCGAACACCTGTACCCAGAGTAACTACACCTCGATCTCTGTTGACGCCGGCGAGAGTAAGAACGTGAGTGTCGGGTTTTCCTGTGATCCAGGGGACGTAGGTTCGCCGTCTCAGACCATCGTGAACAAGTCTGGATATGAACGGATCTGGTACAACACCACTCTCACGGTCTCCAGCAACTTGACCGAAGAAAGCAGCTTGGTGTGGCCTATCGAGGAAGGAAACTTGAAAGACTTTATCGAAAGAGATGGCGGAAGTCTTGAGGCCCAGGTGGACGGGAAGAGCAGTGGTGTCACAGCTGTTGATGGAGCTGGACAGGTGTACGTCACTGTGGAGGATGACTTCGGTAACAGCAGTCTTCACGAAGGCCAGCACAGTGCATCGTTGACGTACACCATTGGGGAAGATTCCGACTCGGACGGTGGTTCGACCGGAGGCGGTGGAGGGTCAGTAGGTGGATCGTCTCCTGAAGACGATAACGAATCAGTGGAGTACACCGTCGACTTCACCACTCAGGATTACTACACTGTAGCCCCCGGCTCTACGTCAAAGATCTACTTCACCGTCTGGAACTACGCCAAAGATGAGAACACTGCAAGGATCGAAACAACAGACACACCGGCCTGCAGTTACTTCACAGTCCAGAGCAACTTCGTAGGCGATAAGTTTAGTAAAAGCACCTCCCTCAAAATACCAGGGACACAGCAGGATCTCGGTGGCGGCGGAGCCGATGTTATATTAATGGCTAAAGTTAAGTTACCTAATAGGACCGAAATCCAAGAAAAAGGCCTTGGTGATACCTTCACCTGCAACTTTGACACAGGTGCTGGGAACGGAGAAGCCGCGCCATTGAACCTGACCGTTCAAGCAGTCGATACTACACCACGTTGGGTGAAAGGTGTTCGTCAGCTGGTTCCGGATCTTCCAGCGACATCACTGCTTTACAGGGAGGAGATCTGTCTTCCAGAAGCCGGAGGAAAAACGTCCGGGCTGAAGCAGGTTCAGAGATACTTGGAGGAAGGGCAGTGCAGTGGAAGTCTGCACTCCGTACCGTTGCCTACAGGTGAGGCCTCAGCCTTGATCTTTGGAGCGTTCGTCTTCGCAGCAGGCGTCACAAGATTCAGAGGAAAGGTGATTTGATCAAGTGGGAGCAGTTACAAGCTTACTGGTACCGGGAGAAAGCAGCGAACTTGACTTCGTGAACATCTTCGCAATCTTCGGAGTCCTAATTTTCTCCAGTCTGATGTTCGCGGTCTACGGTACGAAAACCGCCAATATCGAACTTGTTGTCCTTGCAGTCATTTTCGCTTTAATGGGTATTGCAGGGGTCCTTTTCGTGGAGTTCGGGGCTGGGTCATTTTTCAGAAGTTCTTCGACAGTCTCTGAGGCCTCTTTCTCTGTTTGGCTGGGGATGCTGATGTTTAACATCTCGAACCTGGTTGCGAACATCCGATTGAATGCTTTCGCTCCTCCGACGCAGGGATATGCGTTCTCAGCTCTGTCCAGTCAGCAACCGTCTGTCAAGGGTATCGTGAACGGTGTCTGGGCACCGGGAGGGGAGAACCTGGCACTTCTCGGTGCTGGTGCTGTGTTCGCCATGATCGTATATCAGAAAACAGAGAGCATTATCTTATCTGCTGTACTGGGAATCCTGCCTTTTGCTGTGCTGTTCGCGTTTCTGCACGGTGTCGCAACGGTCGGTTTCTGGATTTTTGCCGCCGCAGTGATGTTCGTCATGGGCCTGTACCTGTTCGGAACAGATCTTGGTGCTGAGCTGCCCTTCGCTCAGTACGTCCCGGTCACGTTTGGTCTGTTCTACGGTGTGCACAGAGGGATCAATATCTCGCAGTTCGGAGGCTTGATTAACTGGTATACTACGATTCTCCAGGCTCCAGCACCGTTGATCTATGTCTCTTACCTGGTAATCCTGCTTGACGGTTTGATGGCAGTGTTCGCCGTACTGTACGTGGTCGACAAGGCCTACGTCGTGGCCGAGATCTTCTCTTGAATTAATCTTAAAAGCAGTAAAAGTCAATTCAGTGTTAAGATGGCTGTCGGAGAAAAGGATAGAGGCGATTTGAAAATCGAAGAACCTGCAAGGTACATGGTCAACGGTACATGGTACGATGTCGGCGAAGTCTACCCTGTTGCTGAGAGAGCACCTTCCTCACGGAACGGACGTGGAGTTAGGTAGTGTGGTGAATCAGATCTCGACCACGGAATACTAATATAAAAGTTTCTAAACATTCTCTAAACAATGGCTTGGAACCATAACGAGGAGTTAGTGAGAACCCTCAAATTCAAACTCGACCCCAAAGACAAGGAATCACTTGACCATCTCAGGGAAGAGTTCCGAAACTGCTACAATCAATACCTCCAGCTCACCAAAGAACTAGAAACTACAGATAGGAGAACCCTGGAACAGCAAGAGATAGAGACAGAACTGGTTGAGAACACGAGACAGAGAGCATTAGAGACAGCAGCGAAAGCAGTCGAGAACTACTTCGAACTAAGAGATATACAGGAGAACGCATCTTACCCAAGACAAAAAGACACACCGATGACAGCCACCCTGAACCACAGGGACGGATACACCATAGAAAACCCGGACACAGTTAAGATCTCCACAGTACCATATAACCGTGTCAAGGCTTCAATCACAGGAAGAAGAGAAGATGAGATTTTCTTGGAGAAGGCGTTGAACGGTCAGTACAAGTTCGGAACAGGAGAAGTCCTGAAAAAGAACGGCGACTACTATATCCACATCAATGTCCGAACTGAACAGGTACCGGAGATTCAGGTTGAAGAAGATAATACGTTCATCGGAGTCGACATCAAC